>Ga0310040_1000086_pt1 | contig 113161 bp, 103 predicted proteins | sample EPASupsiteHSE623_FD_200237 | JGI IMG/M metagenome (GOLD analysis project Ga0310040, IMG submission 200237) | Bioremediated contaminated groundwater from EPA Superfund site, New Mexico - Sample HSE6-23 (v2) (version 2) | ecosystem: Environmental > Aquatic > Deep subsurface > Groundwater >...
CTCGAACACGGAAGTTAAGCCCTCCAGCGCCCATGGTACTGCTCTGGCAACGGAGTGGGAGAGTCGGACGTCGCCAGGAACTTTTTTTATTTGTACCACCAAAGGAGCTTTATGCTCCTTTTTTATTGGAAAAGAATACCCCCACCCTTCGACCCCAAACCGTTAAACCCAGCCAACCTTCTTCGCGTTTGACCTAAACAATTATTTTGAGGTAGAATTGCACTATGAAAATCTTTAATAAACAAAGTTTCGCGTTTTTACTGGTTTTCTTGTGTCTGGCCTCGATCTTACAGGCCGAGCCGGCAAGTCGCAACATCGTCATTTTCGGGGACAGCCAGGCCAACTATAAGGTGCAGAAGGAACTAGTGCAAACCATTCTGAATTTTCACCCCTTTTTGATCTTCAAAGTAGGGGATAATGTGGATAACGGCAACGACCCCAGGTTGTGGCAAACTTTTGACCAGATCAACCAGCCGTTGTTTAAAACCGCGGAATATTTTTCCGCCTTGGGAAATCACGAGCAGGAATCCCCCTGGTTTTTTAAGAGCTTTCCTGCTGTAAAAAACCGGAGCTGGTATTCGGTAGAGCGAGCAGGAATCCATTTTATCGTTTTGGACAGCAACCTCAGTCTAAAGCCGGACTCTCCCCAATATAAATGGCTGAAGTCCGAGTTGATCTCTATAAAATCCGGGATTAAATTTAAAATCGCTTTATTTCACCACCCGCTTTTCGATGTGGGAATTCATCCCGCCGATACCCAAGGGATAAAGTCCGATCTCTTGCCGTTATTTAAGCAATACGGGGTTTCGGCGGTGTTCTCCGGGCATGACCACAATTACCAGAGATTTTTCTATCAGAACATGTTCTTTATCGTTACCGGCGGCGGGGGGTCCCCGCTTTACCCGCAGTTGAAAACCAGCCCTTATCTGCAGAAATTTAAGCAAATTTATCACTTTTGCGTCTTATCTCCCCAAGCGGATAGCATTAAAGTCAGGGTCATAGACTATAGAGGAAATCCGGTTGATACTTTTGTGATCGCCCTCCCCCCCGAGCCCGCCGGGAACCGATAGGATTTATCCCGGATTTGTCGAATAATAATATGGAATTAATTCGGGGAATCGACGCCGGTAAGTTGCTTGGCTTACGGCTCAAGATTTAATTAAATTCATAAAGGGGGGAAATTTCAATGACAATGGCAGACGACCTGGTTCTGGCAAAAGCCTCCAACTTGAAGAAAAACTGGGGATGGTTCCTGGCCTTGGGGATTTCCTTGATTGTTCTGGGAATTGTTGCTATCGGCGCTACTCCGATTGTGACCGTTGCTACGGTATGGTTTTTCGGTCTGCTGATCCTGGTGGGTGGAGTCTTGCATATTGCTCACTCATTTGTGATTCACAAGTGGGGCGGCTTTCTGCTCGAATTGCTGCTGGGAATTTTATACCTGGTAATCGGCTATATTATTTGCGTTAACCCCTTGGCAGGTTCGGCGCTGTTAACCCTGGTTATGGGCATCGCGTTCCTGTTCAACGGCGGATCGCGCATCGCCCTCTCCATCATGAACCGGGATAAGAAAGCCTGGGGTTTGATGTTGTTTTCAGGGCTGATCAGCGTGATCTTGGGCGGGATGATTCTGGCGCACTGGCCGGTCATCAGCTTATTCATCATCGGCCTTTTCGTCGCCATTGAATTGATTTTTAACGGGATTTTTTGGTTGACCATGGCCGTTGCCGTGGGAGCCGATAACTGATTTAAAAAGGTCAAGCAAAAAAGGGCGGTCTTCAGACTGCCTTTTTTTATTCCCGAAAGGATTTTAGCTTTTTAAAACTAAATATATAAAGAAAGCCGATGAATAACAAATATTTTCTGCTCATGGTGATTTTGTTACTGGCAGTTTGCTGGCCGGGACCATTGGCCGCGGAAAAGCCGGAAACCACCATCCCGATTTTTTGTTATCACCATATTCTGCCTAAATCCGATAATTATCTCTCGATTACTCCCCAGCAGTTTGAAGAGCAACTCAAATTTATCCGCGATAATAATTATACCCCTATCTCCTTAAACCGCTTCAATCTTTTTTTGGAAGGCAAAACCCTGCTTCCCCCCAAGCCGGTTATTCTAACCTTCGATGACGGCAACTATTCGGTTTATCAATACGGCTTTCCCCTCTTAAAAAAATACCGCTTTCCCGGGGTATTCTTCGTCAACACCGAGCGCGTGGGGGTCACTCCCGAGCAAATGAATTGGGAGCAGTTAAGAGAACTGGTGCGCTACGGTAACGAAGTACAATCTCACGGTCATACCCATGATTTTATGTATCCCCGCCCCGGCGAAACTCATCCGGCTTTTTTGAAAAGAATGGACAAGGAGCTCAATTATTCCGCCCAGATTCTGGCGCAAATGCTGAGTAAACCGGTAAGATTTTTGGCTTATCCTTATGGCTGGTATAACAAGGAAGTGATCGACCTGGCGGTTAAATACGGCTACCGGGCTATGTTGACGGTCAACGGGGGGCCGAATATCAGCTCTTCTTCGCCATATACCCTGAGGCGCTGGGTGGTGTATCAGAACGACCGGATGAGTGATTTTATCCACCAGTTGGAAAGTTTAAATCTACCCCTGCAGGCCATCGCGCCCTCCCAGGGTGAAACGGTGAGCGCTCATCAGGTGTATTTTAAAGTGCAAATTCCAGACTTGCCCAGGAAATGGCTGCGGTTTTATTTTAAAATGCGTTCAGAGATTTCTCCGGCTAAGGTAAATTACCAGAACCTGGTTTCGGAAAGTCCCTTTAAGTTGGAAAAGGAATTCAACTCGGTTCTGCTTCAGGTGCAGGACGCAGAGGGCAACTGGTACGCCGGCTCCTGGTGGTTCTATTATAAGAAGTAACTAATCTTCCTGGGTTTCGAAAGATTCCCCGCTGAAGCTTTGCGGGGTTTCGGTATTCTCCTGGCGCTCCGGTTGTTGTTGTGGGGCTAATTCCCGGGGAGCTTGCTCATCGCTGCGCATAAGTTTGGTTACATTTTCCCCGATTTGCCGGGCGTGGGAAATTTCTCCCGCTCCCTGCCAGAAGACTTTCAAGCCGTTGGTCAAGTGTTCGCGTTCGCCGTCTTCCAGGAACTTGCGCATTTCGGCCAGTCCGTTCTGGGCCAGCACGATTCCCGAACCCAGCAGCTCCTTGGTGCCGTCAATCAGTTCTTCGCCGGCTTTGGCCTGCTCGAAGTCGTCCTGTTCTCTGAAGTTGTCGGCTTTAAATCGGGGCAGGTTGCGAAGCTCGTTAAAGGAAATTTGCAGCAAAGTATCCATCCAGTTAAGGGTGGCTTCAAATTCCTCCGGGCTGGTTTTTTCTTCCATGATTTCATCCACTGCCTCCAGAATGCGTTTAAAATTATCGGTCAGCACCACTCCGGCCAACCGGATTTCGGCTTCTTCCCCCTCGGTGATCTGGAAGGTTGAGCCTTGATCGTCTTCCTGGGGCAGGGGCAGGATGGCTCCGCAATGAGCGCAGATTTTTTCCTTGCCGGTGTTGCCTTTTTGGCATTTGATACAGATAGTGGTATTGGGCAGTTCGTTGGTTTGGGTGACTTCCAGCAGTTCGCCGGCGGCCTGGGTTAAAAGCGGCTCCATCTTGAGCAGCAGTTCCTTGTTTTTGGAGGTTTGGTATTGTTCACCCAGCGCGAAAGACTCTTCCATTAAAGTGAAAGGCCGGTTCTTTACCAGTTCGCTGGAGGGCAGTTCCAACAGGGTTTCCATTTCTTTGAGCATTTCCTGGTAGTTGCGTTTTAAAATGACCAGGGCTTCGGATAAAATATCGTCCGTAAAGTAATTTTCCTTGATTCCCTTGATGGCGCTCAACGCCAGGTTGATAAAGGGCGAGGCGGTAGGGTAGGTAAGATAAAGTTCGGTGCGATAGGTCTGGAAAGCTTTGTCGGTTTTATCCTGGATGATTTCCAGCTTTTTGATGCCTCTTTCCATCTGGGGAAATTGCCGTTCGGCCGCCTGGCGGTTCAGGTCTTCCAGAATTTTAACCGCATCTAGGTAAATTTCTTCAATCTGCTTGATGGCCCGGCCGTCGCCTTGGGGCATCTTCTTTAAGTCTTTGAGAGCTTGTTTGTAGGTGTTTTTAACATTATCCAGGGTAACCGGCAGAAATTCCGGGTAGAGGGTTCCGTTTTTGATGCCCTCCATGATCCGGGTCAGCATGTTAATCAGAGGATAAGCGGTGGCTCCCGCCGTCCAGTATTTTTGATCAAAGTCGTTCAGCGCCCGGATAAACCGGCCGGTTACTTCCAGTAATTGTTGGCGGCTGTTTTCCAGGATCTCCCGGTTATGGTTTTCGAGATACTCTTCCAGTTGTTTTAAAATTGCTTCATACGCGTCAAAACTTTCCTGGATGGCCTGGGCTTCCCCGGCCAGATTCAACTCGGAGGGCAGGTTGGTGATTTTCTGCAGGAAATCATTTCGGGAGACGGTCAGCTCATTTTTCCTCTGTGTCACCAGTTCTTTTAAAGCGGATTCCTGGTTTTTGCCCTCTTGCACTTCATGAATGATTTGCAGCAGGCGGTTGGTCGGTTCCGATTGAGTGAGCTCGATAGTTTTTTCTTCCATGATTTCCCCCCTCTGATTAATAATTTTTATTTCTAGCAATAACCATGAAAAACCTTTCAGTAAACAAAAAAAACGGCACTTTGCGCCGTTCTTTTTGTTATTTGCAGGTTAATTAAGTAGGCTGGTTTAAATCGCGTCTTGGGGTAGAGCGGAATCTTCTTGCGGCTGTTGGGAGGTAAGCTGCTGCACCAGGGAAATTTCTCCCGCTCCCTGCCAGAAAAGATTCAGCCCGTTATCCAGCGGGGTCTGCTCTTCTTCCCCCTGGTAGAGCCGCATTTCTTCAATGCCCCGGCGGCATTTTTCAATCCCGCTCAGCATGAACTGCTCGATGGCGTCCAGGCATTGTTGCTGGTTCAAGACCAATTCCCGGTCTTCCTCGGCTTCCGGCAGGGTTTCGTCCGAGAGGATGGGTTTTGCGGGCATTTCTTTTTCCGCCAGGTTCAGCAATTCGTCCATCCAGTCCAGGATGGCGGTAAATTCTTCCAGGGTGGTCTGTCCTTCTTTGACCAGATTGATCGAATCCAGAATTTTTTCCAAATTTTCGGTTAAAACCACTCCGGCAAGGGTAACGGTAGGTTCATGCTCGAGATTTTCATTGACTTGAAAGGTCGTGAGTCCTTTAGGCATATCCATCCCGGGCAAAAGCGAACCGCACTGGCGGCATTTTACCGCATCCAGGGGATTAGCATAGTTGCATTTAATGCAGTTTTGGCTTTTAGCCTGCTCAAAAATCGAGAGCAGTTTTTCTTGCACTTCGGCGAAAGTGCCGGAAATTTCCAGGATTTCTGACTCGCATTGATTGAGAATCTCAACTTCCGGGGTGGTTAAATAACTCTTTAAATGGTGAGCGATCCGATCGATATTGGAGAACAACTCTTCCAGTTTGGGGAGTTCTTCGGCTACCGGACTATCGGGTTGCGGGTTCAGCTGCTCAAATTCATGTTTAAGGGCGGCGAAATTTTCTTTCAGCAAGTCGAGAGAAGCTCCCACGACTTCCGGGGGCAGGTAGCCGCCTCTGGCTCCTTTAATCGAATTCAGTAACTGGTTGAAAATGGGGTAATTCGAGGGGCCTTTAAGCCAGAAAGTATGGTCGAAATCATTGAGGGCGTGAAACAACTGGAAGGCTGATTCCTGCAGCAGGGGGAGGTTTTGCTCGATGATCTGCCGGTCTTGATTTTCCAGGTATTGGGCCAACCCCGTTAAAGCCGCTTCATAAGCGTCGAATCCGGTTTTAACATTGTCCAGTTCCGGGCCCATTTGGCTTAGATGATCCTGCATCTTTTCAGCTTTTTGGAGGAAATCGCTGCGCGCTTCCTGGAGGCCGGTGATCCTCTCGCTTAAAAGCTGCTGAAATTTGGACTCCTCAGCCCGGCCTTCCAGGATATCCAGGGCCGATTGAATTAAGAGATTGGTCGGGTTGGTTTGATTTTCGTTCATCATATCTCCCATATTTAAGATACTCCTTTGCGTTTAATATACTCGCGCCATAGCTGTTGGGGCTGGTTTTTGAATTCTTCCCTTCTTAGCTCCCCGTTCATGATTCCTTCCAGCACCTGGGTCAAAGTCAGGTTGGCCGGGGTGGGGATGCCCAGTTCCTTTCCGGCTTGCACAATACCTCCGTTCAAGACCCCGATTTCCGATTTTTTCCCCTGCGTATCCAGGTAGAGGGAAGGCATTTTGCTGCCCCGGCTTTTGCTCATCGGCTTCTGCATCAAATGCACCAGGATTCCGGCGGGAAGCAGGGCAAATAAATTTTCCAGGAGTTTCAGCGAGTATCCGGGTAAATTTATCCGGGCAATGCGCTTGGATTTCATTACTTTGACGGTTTCGTTGAAAGCGGCTTGCTCGATTTCCACCATCTGCGGGTGGGAGAAAACTTCCCCCGGGGAGATGGCGAGGATCGCAGACGTGGCGTTTCCCATAATGTTTAACAATAATTTCGACCATTTCATGGCCTGCCAATCCAGGTAAGTCCGGGTGAACAGACCTCCGTCCCTAAAGGCTTGGGCCACGCCGGATAATTCGATATGAGGTGCAAAACCGGCTAACCCCAGCCCGCCCTTTTTAGCCAGTTTGATCTCGCCCGGGCTGGTAACGCTTACCGGAATGGTTAGCGCCGCGCTGATGATTTTTTCGCTGCGAAAAAAGGCCGAAACCTTCTCTTCGTTGCCCAGGCCGTTCTGCGGAACCAGGACTTGTTCGAATTTTTCCTTGTGGGGCAGCATGGCGTTTAAAGCCGGGATCAGGTCGTAAGCCTTGACGGCCAGGATCAGCAGTTGGTAGGTTTCCTCGGGGATTTCCTCCGGAGTGCGGTAAACCGGAAATCCGCTCACGCTGAAAGTGCGCTTTTCGTTATCGAGCTTCAGTCCTTGTTCTTTCAGTTTTTGGGCGAAAGCCGCCGGTTCTACGAAGGCTGTTTGGTGCCCGCCGTGGGCTAAAAACCCTCCCAATAGGATTCCGATAGCCCCGGCTCCTACTACCAATGTTTTCATTCCGGTTTTTTCGGGAAGCGGTTGGGGAATTCCTGCCAAAAATAAAGAGCCGGCTTTGGACCGGCTCTTGGTAGTTTAACCGAAATTTAATTTTTTATTTAGTATCCGTAATTTCCGTTCATGAAATATCCGGCTCCACCCGAGTATGGGTTGGTTCCAAAGCTGCTGGTGTTTCCGCTGGAAATCCAGTTGGAGTAATCGGACATCCCGTTGACCGGGTAGCCGTAAACCGGAGCATAACTGTTCATTGAGTTGATGGAGCCCATCTGGGGCATGGAATAGGAGGGTAAAGAAGCCGTTCCGCTATAGTTGGGGGGCAGATAGCTGTAATTGACCGTCATTGGTGAACCGGAATATCCGTAATCTTGCGGGTTGACGGTATAGGACGCGTTGCTGTCGGTTGCAACGTTGCTGTCGCCGGCGGTGGAACCGGCGTCGGTCGTGGCGTTGCCGGCGTTGATGGTATTGATAGTGCTGCCTGTACCAGAAGAGCTTGTACCGGCATTGGTAGAAGCCGTATCTCCAGTAGTCCCCGTGCTGGAAGTATCAGCGGTTGAACTGCCGCCGGTACTGGCTGAGCCGGTATCTCCGGTGGAACTACTCGCCGCGCTTGAACTGCTGTCTCCTCCGGTCGAGGCATATCCCTCTCCAGATGATGCGTCTGTTGAGGCCGCCGCTCCTGCTCCAGCCGCCGCCGCCGAGGCTGCCGCTCCCGCTCCCAAGGCTGCTTGTTGGGCCGCCATCTTGGTGGTAAGCTCCTTACTTTCGGCTTCGGCCTTTTGTTTCTGGAAAATTCCGCCTACCGCTGAACCGGTAATCGCTCCGGCGCCTGCACCCATGATGGCTCCTACCGGGCCGCCCAAGAGCAGTCCGGCTCCGGCGCCCAGCAGGCCTCCGGTAATTCCGCCCCGGGTGGGGGTTCCGGCTACGGTCTGGGCGATGTGGCCGACTTTTTCGGCAATGGGGGCGGCTTTTTGACTGGCTTGAGTCGCCACCTGGTCAATCTTGGTAACCGCTCCATCCACTTTGTCCACCACCTTGCCGGCGGTGCTGATCGCTGCGCCGGCAGTACTCACCGCGGCGTTGGCCGCTCCTGAAATCGCTCCGCCCACAGCCTTGCCGATGCCTTTAAGAATATCCATAGTTCATGCCCCCTTTATTCTTATCTACTATATTATCACCCGGAAGAAAATTTTTGTCTAGACCGTTTTTTTGAAAATATCCCCCCTAAAATACAACAGAGCCGGTTATTCACCGGCTCTGAGAGTTTATCGTTCTAGCTAAAGGTTGGCTGGAAGTCTAGTTGGTGGGGATGGAGTAGTTGCCCCCGGTCATCATGGCCTTGTAGGCGTCTTGATATTTCTGGGGGTTCAAGTAATTGGCGGTTCCGGTGCTGTACTGGCTGGGCGCATAACTGGAGTTGTATCCGCTGCCGGTATCGCTGCCGCTGCCGTAAGCCGCGCTGGAGTAGTAGCTGCCGGTGTTGGTGTTGCCGTAAGAACTGACGGCGTTACTACCGTAGTTCCCGGATACCCCGTAAGCCGGCTGCTGGTATGAAGCGTACTGGTTGCCGTACTGGCCTCCATATTGGCTGCCGCCGTACTGGCCTCCATATTGGCTGCCGCCGTACGGGTTTCCGTACTGGCCCATCTGCTGTTGCTGCATCTGTTGCTGCAGGTTGCCGGACTGAGCTTCCGCGGTTTTGTTCTGGAACATTTTACCGGTGATCGCTCCCAGACCTGCTCCCATAGTTCCGCCCATTATGGCTCCGATGGGGCCGCCCAGCAGTAATCCGGCTCCCGCTCCCAGGATTCCTCCGGTGATTCCGCCGCGAGCCGGAGTACCGGCCACGGTCTGGGCGATGTGCCCGACTTTGTCCATTATCGGGGAGGCCTTCTGACCGGCCTGAGTAGCCACATTGTCAGCTCTGGTGACGATATTGTCCACCTTGCCGACTACCTTGTCCACCATGTTTAGCCCTGAGTTGATGACGTTGCCGATTCCTTCAATAATTCCCATTTTTCAGCCCTCCTTTACATTTCATCTCATCTTGATACTTTATCACTAGTTTCCCCAGAGTTGTCTAGGGGGGAAACCGGTTTTTCTAAAACATTTCACCATTCCAGTTGCGCCGACTTGCCGCTGATGTCCTCCAGCAGTAGTGTGATCTTGGATTCTTCGCTCAATTGCTTGCCCCGGGGGTTGGGCCGGGTGAAGTAAACGAAACCCTTGGTGGAAGTTTTAGGGTTGAGAGCCTTGTCCAGGGTTTCGTCGTAGCTGTCGGCCTTGATCCGGTTGCCCTGGGGGTCGAGCAGATAAATGTGCCATTTGAAAGGAGCCAGCTGCAGCAGCCCCGGCCCCTGATTCAAGATTTCCACTTCAAAAGTCAGGTAGTCCTTGATGCCCCGTTCCTGGGCGAAATTTTGGGTGATTAGATCGATTTTTTTCTGGCTGGTGATCAGTTCCTTATTGGCGTAAAACCGGGCGTAACTGGCGATTAGGGGCTGGTCCCAGTAGGTGATGGTAAGCCGGGAACAAGACTGCCGCTTTCGGTCCTGGCTGTATATATAAGTATTGTAAGTATTGAGGGCGAATTCGGCCCCGATCCAGGGGTTTAACTTGATGAATCCCGAGCTGATTGACTCTATCCCGGTAGCCAGGTTGAGCAGGTCCGCCGAAGAGACCTTGATTCCTCCTTCGGAAGAACCGGTTTTAAACAGATAGCCCCGGGTTTTCTGCCCGAAAAGCTTTTCGAATTCACCTTTTTTATAAGGCGAAGCCTGGGGATCGGGAGTAGGCGAGGGCTCGGGGGGGGCGATCCCGGCAGTCTGGGCCGCGATGGCCGCCTGGCTCTGGACTGCGCTGGGGGCCAGGCCTGGGGAGGGGGAGGCTCCAGGAACGGGAACCGCAGGGGGAACCTGGTAATTTTCCAGCCCTTTTTTGTTGACCAGGTCGCCGGCGTCGATCATCTCCATGGTTTTTACCATCACTTGCTTAACCGTGGTGTAGTATTTTCCCACCTCCACCACCTGAACTTGCCCGATTAATTCTCCCACTCTCCAGACATTGAGCAGGTCTCCGGGTTTCAGGTTGCTGGAAGGCGTAGCGTTAACCCGGAAATAATCTCCGTCAACCTTGGTGATCAGCCAGCCTTCGTCGCCGGAAGATAAAACCGTCAAGAGGAGTAAGCCGAGCAGCAGAAATACCGTTATTTTTAATTTCATCGTTGTTCTCCGGGAGGATTTTCATCCTTTAAATTAGAATTTCAATAGATATATTATGCCTTAAAAATTACCTGCTGTAAAGGGTTGGGGGGGATTGGAATCAAACGCTTGAAACGCTATAAGACCCCGAAAGCCGCCTACTGGGAAAAGGTAGGTAGTTTTGTCTGGGCGCTGGCAGCCATATTGCTGGGTTTTGTTTTGGTCTTGCAATACGCCCTGGGGGGGCAAGAGCGCTCCTCCCGGGTTTCGGTAAGGCGCTTTGGGGATTTGAGAGTTTCCCTCCGGCTCAACCGGCCGGAGTTTTACCAGGGGGATAGCGTCGGGGTCAAGCTCACCGTGAAGAACCTGGGCAAAAACTACGCCCGGCTTGATTTTCTCGACAACAACGAGTTCGATGTCCTGGTGCAGAGAGATCTCAATCTGGGGCTGGTGCATATCCCCTTAAGCGTGTGGGAACGTTCCAATCTCCGGTTGACTCCTCCCCGCGGTCATCGCTGCCTGCTTGCCCCCGGGGAAGCCAAGGTTTACCGTACGGTTTGGGACCAGACTGATTTTACCGGCCGCCCGGTTTCCTCCGGACGCTACATAGTTACCGGAATCCTCCGCATGCGGGACGCCAGGGTGATTTTGAGCGTAAGGGGTAAAACCATAGCCGGCAACGCAAAAAAGGAATATTAAGCTAAATTCCAGAATTAATATTGAAAAATAAAATTCTCCCCTTCTTTCGCAGAACCGGAGAAAAAGCAGTTAAGGAGGATTTAAAATGAACTACCAATTCGCCGAAAGCATGTCGAGACTCGGAACCGAGAGCGCCTTCGAAGTGCTGGCCAAAGCCCGGGAAATGGAAAGACAGGGCAAGGAAGTCATCCATCTGGAAATTGGAGAGCCGGATTTCGATACCCCGAAAAATATCGTCGACGCCGCCGTCAAGGCTTTACAAAACGGGGAACACCATTACACCCCCTCCCAGGGTATCCTGCCCCTGAGGGAAACCGTGGCCGAGTACATCGGCAGAACCCGCGCGGTAGATATCAAGCCCGAGGAAGTAGTGATCGTCCCGGGCGGTAAACCTATGATTTTTCTCACCATCATGACCCTGGTAGGGCCGGGCGACGAAGTGCTCTATCCCAACCCCTCCTATCCCTCTTACGAGTCGGCTATCAATTTTTCCGGAGCCAAGGCCGTGCCCATTCCCCTGCTGGAAGAAAAGAATTTCGCCTTCGACTTGAACGAGCTTAAAAAACGGCTCACTCCCAGAACCAAGATGCTGATCATCAACTCCCCCAGCAACCCCACCGGCGGGGTATTGAGCAAGGAAGACCTGCAGGAAATCGCCGAGCTGGCCATCCGCCACAATTTCCTGATTTTTACCGATGAAATTTATTCCCGCATGCTGTACGAGGGCGAACACCACAGCGTGATTTCCCTCCCCGGCATGAAAGAGCATACCATCCTGCTGGACGGCTACTCCAAGACCTATGCCATGACCGGCTGGCGGCTGGGCTACGGGGTAATGCCCAAGCCCATCGCCGAAAAAGTTACCTCCATGGTGCTGAATACGGTTTCCTGCACTTCCACTTTCGTCCAACTGGCCGGCATCGAAGCCCTGAAAGGCCCGCAGACCGAGGTGGAAAAAATGGTAGCCGAGTTCAAAAAACGCCGGGACATTATCGTGGACGGCTTGAACGCCATCCCCGGCATTACCTGCAAAAAACCCCAGGGAGCCTTTTACGTGTTCCCCAACATCAAGAGTTTTAACCGCCCGGCCCGGGAAATCGCCAACTACCTGCTGGAGCACGCCGGAGTGGCGGGGCTTTGGGGCACCGCTTTCGGAGCCTGGGGCGAAGGTTACTTGAGATTTTCTTACGCCAACTCGATTCCCAATATCGAGAAAGCTCTCTCGGCTATGAAACGGGCCTTTGCCGACTTGACCGTCAAAGCATAAAAAAACATGAAAAAGCTGATATGGGCTTTGCTTATATTGCTGGTTTGGGGGGCTCTATGCTCTCCCCTGAGGGCTGCGGGCAAGGAGTTTCAGACCCTGTGGTGCAGCTTGTCGCCCAAGGAACTGCTCTGCCTTACCCGGCTGGTGGAAGACTATAACCAGGAGCAGAAGAACCTGGTGTTTAACATACGCAACTTCAAGAGCGAAGAGGAGATGATCACCGCCCTCCTCAACGAACGCCAGCTTCCCAACCTGGCCGTCATCCCCAGCTACCTGCAGGGCGACTTGATTTCGGCCGGTTTGCTCCTCCCCATGGAAGAAGTGATGGAGAAAATTAGCAGCACGGTTCGGGTGATGAGCAAGACCGACACTTTCGATTCCCTGGTTAAGGGCTGCACCTACCAGGGAGTGATGTGGACTTTTCCCTTCTATGCCAGGAATTATATGGCCCTCTACGACGACGACCTGCTGCTGGAATCGGGATCGGCTAAAGCTCCGGCTACCTGGGCCGAGCTTGTGAGCCTGGGCAAGAAAGTCAACAAGGAAACTCCCGCGCCCTTGTTTTACCTGCCCCTGGACCAGCCGCGGGTGTTCATCCGCACGCTAAGACTGTTCCTGCGCCAGGCCGGAGTGAAAATTTACGATTATGACTGCGCGCAAACCTCTTTCAACACTAAGGAAGGGGAGTACACCATAAAATATCTCCAAAACTTGGTAAAAACCGGGGTGGTCAAGACCGATACCCCCAACTATAACGCGATCGTTTATTTCGGCACCATCGGCGATCTGCTGGACTTGGAAAGGGCCGGTAAACATGTCAAGATCGCCCGGCTCCCCATACTGAAGGATAAGGGAGCCAGCCTGGTGGACTGCTATACCCTGGCTATTTTCCGCAATCCTAACCTCCGGTCGGTGGAAAAAGCCTTTCACCTGGTTTATTATTTAAGGGAGTTTCCCCAGAACCTGCGCTGGGCGCTGGAAACCGCCAATTTGCCCGCTCACAAGCAGGTGATGCGTTCCCCAGAATATTTTCAGTTCATGCAGCTCCATCCCGGCTTGAACAACATGATTGAAGTGATGAACAAGGGCGAAACCGACCCCATTTACTTGAGCTACCAGTCCTACCTTAGGATTCTGGGAGAAGAAATAATCAAGGCTCTGAAAGAGGGGACGGATCCCAAGCAGGCCTTATCGGCCGCCGAACAGCGGATGAAAACCTTCTACCTCTCGCCGGGGAAATAAGCGCAAGCCCTATTCCATTCCCGGCTCATATTTGTTTCGCAGCCAAATAATTTTATTTTTTTTAAGGAGGAATCATGCAGCAAGATGAAATCAAAAAAGTCGTCCGGGAAGGGTACGCCAAGGTAGCCCAAGGGGAAGGCTGCGGCTGCGGCTGCGGCAGTTTCGCCTGCAATACCAGTTCCAAAATCGGATATCTGGAAGAAGAAATGAATTCGGCGCCCCCAGGCTCGGACTTGGGGCTGGGCTGCGGCAACCCCCTGGCGCTTTCCGGGATCAAACCGGGCGAAACCGTGCTGGATTTAGGCTCGGGGGCCGGGTTCGATTGTTTCCTGGCTTCTCCCCGGGTAGGGGAGAGCGGCAGAGTAATCGGGGTGGATATGACCCACGCCATGCTGGAGAAAGCCCGGGAGAACGCCAAAAAAGGCAACTACGCCAATGTCGAGTTCCGGCTGGGAGAAATCGAGCACCTGCCCCTGGCCGACAACCAGGTGGATCTGGTGATTTCCAACTGCGTGATCAACCTTAGCCCCGACAAGCCCCAGGTGTTCCGTGAAATCATGCGGGTCTTGAAATCTGGCGGCCGGATTATGGTTTCCGATATCGCTCTTAAGGGAGAACTGCCCGAATACATTTTAAATTCGGTTTCGGGGCTGGTTGGCTGTATTTCCGGGGCCCTGCAAAAGGAAGAATATCTCTCAATCTTGAAGGAAGCGGGCTTTACGGGCGTCAAAATCCTGGAAGAAACCTCTTTCCCTATCGATTGCATGCTCAACGACCCTACCGCCCAAAAACTTATCTCCGACTTGCAGCTCACCCCGGAAAAGATCCGGGAACTGGAGGGGCTGGTGGTCAGCCTCAAAGTTACCGGGGTCAAGGGCTGAATTTTGCGGTACCTCGAAGTCGGGGGGCTGACTCTTGGTGAGCTGGAGAGTTTTTCTAACTTTCCCGAAATCAGCCATTTCATTACTACCCGCAGAGGCGGCTTCAGCTCCGGGTATTACCGGGGGTTGAATCTGGGGTTCGATTCCCAGGACGAACCTGAAAAGGTGCGGCAAAACCGGGAACTGCTGGCCCAAACTTTAAACCTGCCCGCGGAAAACTGGATTTTCTGCTGGCAGATCGGGGGGGATAAGATCGTCAGGGTAAAGCCCGACCTTCCTCATCGCAACTCCTTACCCGGCGATCCCTTCTACGGGGTGGACGCTTTGCTGACCGATACGCCGGGGCTGGTGCTGGCCATTCAGGTGGCCGACTGCGTGCCGGTATTTTTTTACGATCCGGCGAAAAAAGTCATCGCCATGGCTCATTGCGGCTGGCGGGGAACGGTGAAACGGCTGGCCCAAAAGACTTTGCAAGAGATGACCCGGATTTTCGGCTGCCTGCCCGCCGATGTGTGGGCGGGAGTAGGCCCGGCGGCAGGCCCCGAGTGCTACCAGGTGGGGCCCGAAGTGATCGAAATCGTGGAAAACCAGCTCGGGCCGGGGTTGATTAACCGGCGAACCCAAGACGGCAAAGGTTATTTTGATTTATGGCAGGCCAATTACCGGCAGTTAACCGAATCGGGAGTTCTTCCCCGACGGATCGAAGTAGCGGGAGTCTGCCCCCATTGCCGGAATGATCTGTTTTTTTCGGTCAGAGCAGGACTAAATCCCACCGGCCGTTTCGCCTGCGGCCTCACTCTCCGGGGGGATAACGCAAACCTGATTTAAGCTGGGGCTGCGCCATAAATCGCCCGGGCTGACTAGGTCGGAGACCATATTTTCCATTAAACCCAGGCTTCCGTTCAGTTTTTTAAACTGCAGGGGCGAATCCTTGAAGAGAAAACGGTTCAAATGCTCGGAGAAATTATTTATCCCCACGAAGAGACCGGGAGAAAGCCGCTCTTCGGCCCGGCTGATGATGAATTCTTCCCCGTCCTCTTCCAGGTAACGCGCTCCCAGCTCTTCCAGCTCGGCCTTGAGCGGTTCCGGATCGGGCAGGTTTTGGCATTCGACTCGCCGGGCTTTGGCCTTAAACCAGCCCAGCAGGTTTTGCGCCGGTTGTTCGGGGGGATGAAAAGGCGCGATGTTGAGATGATAAGGATTATGGTTCTCCACCGCTTCCTGATAGCAGCGGTAAACCAGCTCCGAGCAGAGCATGGGCTGCTTTTCGTTGCTGGTGCCGGGCTTTAAGCGGCTGAGAAATTCAGAGGCCCCCTCGAAGATTTTGCGCAGCAGGGGGTCGGTGTAGCGGTTGAGCTGGATTTTGCGGCCTAAAGCCAGAAAAGCCAGCAAGAGCTGCGGGTCGTAAGCGTAGCCGGCTCCCCGGCTGACATAACTCAAGGCCTTGGAAGCCACCGGGCTGACATAGTCGATATCCATTCGTTTAATCACGATATGGCGGGCTTTTTCCATGGAGATCTGGATTTTGCGAGCCGAAAGCCCCTCGGGCAGGACTTCCCCCACCAGTTGGTTGCGGCCCAGCAGCAAGCCGGCGTGGGCTACGCAGGTATGGTCGAAAGCTTCAATGAGCAGGTCGGGGAGGGAGTCGGAGTGGTAGAGCACGACGTCGGCGGCTAAGAGGTGAGAGAAATCATGGCTGGTAGTCATTAAAGTCCTCCTTCAACGGCTAATTCATTCGCGGGATAGGGGCTAAAATCCTTTATTGGTATAGCCCAAATCACTTTTTAGTGTTAAAAAAGATAGCCATATATTATATGGAAAGATTTTTTGGGAAACCGAAAACTCAATTTTTGTGTCAGGCACGCAAATTGAGTTTGGGGCCCTATTGACAGGTGTGGTATGGTAGTATTAGGAGGCCCAATTATGCGGCCTTAATTTAAATCACCGGATAAAAGACGCAAGTTCGCGTCTTTTTTTATTTGGGAGGAAAAGCCATGGAAGATTTTACCCCCATCCCCAACGGTTACCTGGAAGCCAAGGCGCGACTATTGCTTTCGGGCACCGAGCATAAAATTTTGCTGGTGATCGAGCGGGAAACCTTCGGCTTTCACCGGGAACAGGCCAATATCACGCTGGAGCATTTCTCCCGGGTTACCGGGGTGGCTAAAAAACACTTGTGCCGGGCGATAAAAAAACTGAGGGACAAGGGGCTGGTCATTCCCCAAACAGGGAACGATTATAGTATCGGGGCATTCCCTGAATTGGGAATAAATCATTCCCTAAACGGGGAACGGTCATTCCCTAAACAGGGAATAAAACAAGACGCCTATTCTAGCATTAATAAAAAAACCAAGAAAGAAACCCCTAAAGAAACCCGGAAAGCAGCCTTTCCGGTTCAGCATAAAACCGGTTATGCCCAGGATTTCCTGGAGCTGGTCTGGGAGCCATACCCCCGCAAAGAAGAGAAAAGCAAAGCCTATAAAGCTTTTCTGGGCCTGATTAAAGCCGGGTTTTCGGCGGGAGAAATCAATCGGGCGGCGCTGCATTACGCAGCAGTCTGCCGCCGTCGGCGAACCGAAAACCGCTACATCAAGCTGCTCTCGACTTTTCTGGGGATGAACCGGCCTTTCCTGGATTACCTGGAGGAGCCGAAAACCGAAACCGCTGGCCGGGAAGTGAGCGATTTCTCGCACCAGGAGAGCGGTTACTGGCAGGATGGAGTGTTTCACTCCCTGGAGGAGCAGGCAGGAAACTGATTTTTGGCAAGGAGGTTTTAGCCGTTATGAAAGAAGAAAAAATCGATTACCAGGCGCCTTATTTTAAAGGGCATCCCGAGCGGGTCGAGTCATACTTGCGACTAAGCAGGCTGATCGCCGAACGCGAGGCCTGGGGTGAAAAATTCATCTGCCAACAGCAGTGCCGCAAAGACCCCGGCCGCTTGAATTTGGAAGACCCGGAATTCATCAGGCTTTTTAAAGGCGAAGCCCAATGCCCCAGGTATTCGGAGGATTGCTGGGCGGGCAGGCTGGCGCGGGAACGGGACATCTCACAGGAGCTGAAAGACCACCGAATTCCCCGGATTTACCGGGAAGTCTCTTATGCCAATTCCAAGCCCAGTCTGGCCTTGCAAACCATCCAAAAGTGGGAAAAGGAAGAGTTTTCTCAGGGCAAGGCCCTGGTGCTCTCGGGGGGCACCGGAAGCGGAAAAACCCACGCGGTGTTATGTTTTCTGCGCAGCTGGCTGCAAAAGCAAAAACGGTATTTTCGGTTTTATTATAGTTCGGAGTTTTTTAACCGCCTGCGCTACGCCGAGCCGGAGGACAAGCGCGCAATGCTGTTTGAAGCCAAAGATGCCGAACTGTTGATTCTCGACGACCTGGGAGTGGAAAAGCGCAGCGATTACACCGAAGCGGTCTTGGACGAGATCATCTGGCACCGGGAGGGAAACCGCCTGCCCTTGATCATTACCACCAACCACAGCCCCCAAGCCTTGCAGGAAGTCCTGGGGGCTCGGGTGATGGATCGTCTGAAAGGCTGGGCCACCATTCTGGTTACCCGGGAAAAGAGTTTGCGGGGTTTAAAAGGCGGGCAAGGAAATTGAGACCGGAGCGGAGAAAATATAAGGCGGGATTATCATTAAACTAAAAGGAGGGCGAAATGGACAACAATATGGAAGTAATCGACCTGGAAACCATGGCCGGAACCATGGCCGAATCGTGGAACAAGGCGGTCAATACCCCTTACCTGGCGGTTTATTACCAGGCGGTGAGCCGGATCCCCGACTATTACAAGTGGGACGAATGGAAAGAATCCGAAGAAAGAATCTACCGCAACATGCATTTGCAGATTCAGGGGCATTTCAACGCGCCGGGCACCCGGCATTCCGAAATGTACGAGGCCCTGACCGCGGAATTCCGGGCCGAACGGGAAAAACTCTTAATGGCGCGGGAACGCTGCCTGGAGAAGAAATCCTGCGGCTTGATCTAGCCCGCTAAGAGGAGTTCGGAAATAAAATCAAGAGGAGGCCTGCCGCCTCCTCTTTTCATTTTCCCCGAGTTGTTATATAATTTTTATTAATCCAATTCGCTGAAAGGTAAGAGAGCATAAACATGAAAAAAACCGCAGTATTCAAAGGACTTTTACTTTTGCTTTGCCTGGCTTTTTTAGCTGTTCCGGCGGGCTGCCTGGGCGGGGGTTCGAGCTCGCAGTCGGTCGGTCCTTTGGCCGCAAACGGCCAGGGGCAGGCGCAAACCGCAGTCCTGCCTCCCGCGGAAGATTGGCAGGCCGGGGAGAGCGAAGTTTCGGCCCTCCCTCACGATGAACAGATAAAGCTTTGCGGCATTGCGGAATATCCCGTGGTGCTGGACGGGGAAAGAGAAAACCTGCTCCCAGATCGCGCTCTGGCCGCTAGTTTAAACTGGGCCAATAAAAGCGGGGTCAACTGGATGACAGGGGTGAAAAACCAGGGGCAATACGGAACCTGCGCCGCTTTTTACCTGTGCGGAACGATGGAAAGCGTGATAAAAATTAAGGAAGGCTACGCCTCGGGCGCCCCCGACCTTTCGGAATGGTATCTGTTTTATAAGAGCGGCGGGGATTTAAACAAGGGAATCAGCGTGGACAAGGTATTCAGCTATATGAAAAATAGCGGGGACGTGGAAGAAACCGCCTGCCCTTACAGCCGGATCCCCAAATTTAGCTGCACTTCGACCTCTCTGCACAAGATTACCGCTTATCAATGGCTGGCCAACAACCGGGACACTATCAAGCAGGCGATTGCCACCTACGGCCCGGTTGCGGCGGTAATGGACGTGTACAATGATTTCTTCTCCTACAAGAGCGGAGTTTATACCCACAAAACCGGCGCCTTAGCGGGCGGCCACGGGGTGATTATCACCGGGTGGGATGACGCCAAGGGCTGCTGGATCGCGAAAAATTCCTGGGCCGCCGGTTGGGGAGAAAGCGGTTATTTTAGAATCGCCTACGGGCAATGCAATATTGAAAAATACGTTATATACTTGACCGCCGATACGTCACCGGTGATTGACGAAATTTCTCCCGCTTCGGGCAAGGCGGGTTCCCTGGTTACCGTTTACGGTAACTTTTTCGGCGCCTCCCAGGGTAAAAGCGTAATCAAGTTCAACGCTACCGCCTGCACCAAGGTCAGCTCCTGGAACCCGGAGCGGATCATCTGCACGGTGCCCTTCGGAGCCGCCAGCGGAAAGCTCACCCTCAGGGTGAACAACGCGACCAGCAACGGCTTGACCTATACGGTAAAGGCCAGAGAGGCCCAAGAGCCGGAGAACCTGGAGGAAGAACCTGCAGCTCCGGCGGAAATTTAAAGAATTTTACCAGGATTTGAAAAAGCCGGATTTTCCGGCTTTTTTTTATGGGAAAACTGAAACTGATTCCGGTAAAATTATCTGTATTAATCAGGAAGGATTATTGGCTTGGGTATAGAATCAGAACTCAAATGTTGCTGATACGAAGCTTTTTGATTTTAGCCGTCTTAGGATTGTTCCTGACCGCCCGGCTCCAAGGGCATGAAATTCGAAACCTTAACCGGCAAAACTGGGAAATCGGGCTGGGAGCTTATCATTTTACTTACCGGGAACCCGGAGGGGACAGCGAAACCGGCTGCATGACCGGAGGCCAGGCCAGTTATACGGGATGGAAAAACAACTCGTTCTGGAAAGCCGAGGCCACTTATTACGGGGGAATGCCCTGCACCCAGATGCAGGACTGGAACTCCAATGACATCAAGGCCATCAACGACGACCATATCAAGGAATTCCGCTTCCTGATGGGGGGGGAGTCCTCCGGGGATAAACGCAATTTATACCGGTTTTCAGCAGGCCTGGGTTACCGCTACTGGTATAAAAGCCCCAAAGACAGCCTGCTGTTTGTCAAGCACGTTACGTATTTCTATACTCCCGTGGTGCTGGAAGTTATCGGGAAAGGGGATAAACTGGGCCGGAAATTTAAAATCGAGGGCGACTGGCTCTGGAGCGGGCAGGTAAAATCCATTCCGGTATCGCTTGCCGGTTACAATCAGCCGGTTAACCGCTTAAAAACCGGATACGGCCTGCGCTGCTCTTACGATTTAACCAAGAATGTAGGCAAAAAATATGAGTTCGTCTGCCAGCCGGCCGTAGAATACTGGAACATCAGCCGCTCCAACTCCTCCGACCTGACCTCCAACGGGGTGCGGGTGATGAATTTTTCCCAGCCCCAGAATTACACCCTGAGCTTCGGCTTTAATTTCAACTGGAATTTTTAGCCGGTTTTTTTAGGGTTGTTGAAGAACTGAAGATTTTAGGCTTTTAGCGTTCCCTTACCTGTCCGCCCGGCCAGTAATAAAGGCAATCGTGAGGAATTCCCGGGTGATCGCGCCCTCTCCCGCCTGATTCGCAAAATACCAGGGTGCATCCCGGCGGTGCGCTGTACCACCAGCCGGTATAGTTGGCGTCGATGATATACCGGTTGCCCATCGGACAACTGGGAGTGGTTTTTAGATAGTCGGGAACTAAATAACTGCAATTGAAATAAATCGTCAGCGTGTCGTCAAGGCAGGGGTTGTTTCTTCCGTTGTAGTCGGCGGCGTATAGTTCCAGGGCGATTCAGATGTGCTTCAGGTTGGTCTTGCAGGCTTCCAGCTTGGATTTGTCCCTGGCCCCGGTCATTTTGGGAATAATGATGGTGGCCAGAATCGAGATGATGGCGATCACGATCATCAGTTCAATCATGGTAAAGCCGGTTTTCTTTTTCACGCTCGCCCCCTGGTTGGGATAAATAAATTATAGTCTAAAATCGACTGGTTGTACAAGCAATAAAAAAAGCCGGAAGACCGGCTTTTTGATTTTTCTCTTGGTGGAGCTGAACGGGTTCGAACCGATGACCTCCTGCATGCCGAGCAGGCGCTCTCCCAGCTGAGCTACAGCCCCACGTGAATGAAATTATAGAGGAAAATCGTTCTCCTGTCAAGGGGCAGTTTGACCTAAAATATCCGGGAAAGCTTCGGGGGGTGAAACCGGCTTTCCGGCAGCCGGTTTTATGTTATAATATATCATGCCGAATAAATCCGCCGGGAGGGGAGGGGATATGGAACACGAAGAAATTGAACTGCGCAAGGAAAAAGTGAAATTTCGGGTCGCTCTGAGTTTGATCGTAACCTTGATCGTGGGGGGGACCATATTGTTTCATTACCTCGAAGGTTGGAATTGGATCGACTCGTTTTATTTTACGGTAGCCACTTCCGCTACCGTGGGCTTCGGCGACGTCACCCCCCAAACCCAGCTGGGGCGCTTCTGCGCCGCCCTCTATATCCTCAGCATCGTGCCGATTCTGCTTTACAGTTTTACCATCATAGGAGAAATGCATTTCGGCGGCCGGTATAAGAAAGTAGTCAAACAAAAGATGAGCATTTATTACAAACAGCACCCCGAGGAAAAGCCCGAACCCTTCGACGACTAAATTCCCGGCGAGTTTTGCAGGTTTTGATAGAAGCGCAAAAGCCGGGTTTTTTCTTCAGGGTTCAACTCGGGATTTTGTTTCACCGCTTCAATCATCAATAAATAAACTTGTTTCATGTCGGGCCGGAGCTGAAGCATTTTTTCCAGCTGGTTGCAGCCTTGGGCAAACTGTCGGCGGCACAGGTAATAAATCGCCAGGTTGTAGCAGGCCGCTTCGTTATAGGGATCTTTATTTAAGATTGCTTTGAGCAGTTTTTCGCCCATCGGGGAGCTTGGGGAAACCCGCAGGCTTTGCACCGCCAGAGCCAGCTCGGCCTGGTTCTGGGCCTGGATTGCGGCAGTGGGCCAGGTTTTGGCTTGGAAAATGAAGAAATCCAGCCCCGCGGGCTTGATCCGGCAGATTATCCGGCAGTTTTTATCCAGCCAGTTTTTGACTTCCGGTTCGAACCCCCTGGGCACCCAGGACCAGAAAGAATGCACCAGCAAGATCCGGCGGGCTTTTTGCCATTGCCGGAAATAGTCGAGAGGCAGGAGGGTCAAACCTTGCCGGTAGCGGCCGGGAAATTCGTAGAGGAAAAGCTGTTTTCTTAAACGTCGGCCTGCGTAATAATAAAGCGGGTAATAAGTGGAAGCGTTGTCCACCACGATCAGGTCGTTTTCCCGGTAGGTCAGATCGAGCAAATCGTTCATTCCCCGAATGTCCTTTAAGCCTTTTAAGCTGTGCAGGTAGATTTCGGGATATTGGGGGATATTGTAGCGCCCATAGTAGAGCTGGAGGGAAAGCAGCGAGAGCAGCAACGCCGCAGTCAAGACCCCGGCCTTTAAATAGCGGTATTTTAGCTGGTAGATGCCGCAGGCCGTAAGCAGCAGGAAAGGAGGCAGCAGCCCGATGAGATAGCGATCCACCAGCATGGGGTGGACCAGCCCTCCCAGGTAAATCAAAGTCAAGGGAATTAAGAGCCAGCACAGCAGGAAAACGATCCCCGGTTTTTCTTCTTTGTTGCGCAGGCCCAGTAGCCCCAAGACCGCCAACAGGAGGAGGAAGGGGCCCGCCCAGATCTTGTTGACCAGGGGGTAAAGCAGGTTGTTATGGAGCTGGAGAAAAGTGAAGCAGAAATTGAGAAAGACCCGGTAAAGATGAAACAAGCTGGAGCGGGGAATCCAGACAAAGGTCGCAGTTTCGGCGAATATCCGGCTTTGCTTGAAGGCAAACAACAGCTGGGGCAGGAAGCAGAGCAGTACGGCTCCCTGGATCAAAAGCCAGTTCCTCCAGATTTTGCCGTTTTTAGGAACCAGAAAGAGGAAGTACAAGTTCAGGGCCAGCCAGTAAAAGACCGTGAAATAATGGGTGTAAAAGTCGATCAGGGTAAAGGCCGCCAGAGCGATCCCCAGCTTGAGGGAAGCAGGCTCCTTCACCCAGCGCAGGAAGAAGTAAATCATCCCCAGGCTCCAGAACAGGTGGAAAATATACATCCGGGCGTCCTGGGAGTAATAAATCCACAAAGGCGAAACCGCTCCCAGCAGGGCGGCTGTCAGAGCGGTTTCCCGGTTGAAGAGTTCCCTGGCGATCAGGTAAAGGAAATAGAGGGCCGCCGTCCCGGCCAGGGCCGAAGGCAGGCGCACGATCCACTCACTTTGGCCTAAATGCATCCAGAAATGCAGAAACAGCGAATAGGTAAAGGGATGAAAATCACAGGGCACATCGAAAGGCGGAAAAGCAGCCTTCAAGGGGCCCAGGGCTTCCAGCAGGCTGATGGCCTCGTCGTGCCAGATGTCCTTGGCGCCCAGGTCGAACAGCCGCAGCAGCAAACCCAGCAGGAGAACCAGCCGCAGCCGGAGCGTATCTTTACTTTTCATGGCTTAAAAAGTTCGCTTCGGGGGTGGGGATTCCTGCCCGGGAGGAAAGCTGCGGGCGGTAAGGAATAATGCAAAATGAAGCTGAAACTGGTAAAAATCGGGGATTTTCCTGCCGATTTAACTGACCTTTCCTCCAGGCTGCAAAAGGTTTTCGGCTGGAAGGTCGAGTCGGGAACCGGCTTAAATCCGAATCCGGATGATTACCGGCCCGGCCGGGGGCAATACTGGGCCGTTCCGGTGTTAAAAGATTTAGCCGCTCTCTACCCCGGAGAGCCGGTTTTGGGAGTGGCCCAAGCGGGATTTTATGAAGCGGGGCTGGCTTCGGTGCAGGGGATTCATCTGGAAAAGGGTTCTTCGGCCTTGGTGACTTTGTCGGGGCTTAAAAGCGAGGATGCCGGGCTTTTAAATTCCCGGCTCTGGAAGCTGGCCGCCCGGCAGATAGCCGCCTGGTTGGACTTACCGCCATGTCGGAATTGTCTGCTCTCTCCCCTGGCTGATCCGGGGGAGCTCGATTTATTGCCCGAGGATTTTTGTCCCCAGTGCCTTGAGAAGTTAAGGGGCTTATCGCTCCCGAGTTTTGCGCCTTATCCCGCCAAATCCCTCAAGTTTATTTATCACCCGGATTTTTATGCCGATCTGGCAGGGCATGTTTTCCCCGTAGAGAAATATGCCGCCCTTTACCAAAAATTGCGCGATGAGGGATTGGGGGAGGAAGATTTTCTTATCCCCCCGGCGGCTACCCGCGAAGAGCTGGCCTGGGTTCATACCCCGGAATACCTGGAAGATTTGTTTAATTACCGGTTTACGCCCCGCACCATTTCTTCCGAACTGCTCTTGAACCGAAAGATTCTCCGGGCTTTCTGCCTGATGGCCGGGGGCTCGCAGCTTGGAGCCCAAACCGCCCTGGAAAACGGCGCCGCCCTGGCGCTGGGGGGAGGGTTTCACCACGCTTTTGCCGACCACGCCGAGGGTTTTTGTTATCTTAACGACCCGGCCTTTGCTTTAAAAAGTCTGCAGGCTGCGGGAAAAATTCAACGCGCGGCGGTCATCGACTGCGATGTCCACCAGGGGAATGGGACCGCCGTGATTTTTCAGGGGGATCCCGCGGTTTTTACTTTTTCCATTCACCAGGAAAATCTTTATCCGCCCAAACGGCAAAGCTCGCTAGATATCGGCCTGGAGGACGGCTTGGGGGATGAGGAATACTTGAGCCGTTTGCGTAAGAGCATTCCTGCGATACTGGAATTTTTTGCTCCCCAACTGGCGGTGTACCTGGCCGGGGCCGATCCATATAAGGACGACCAGCTGGGCGGCTTGCAGCTTACCCTGGATGGGCTGCGGGAAAGGGATGAGCTGGTGCTGGGCAGGTGTTTCCACAAACGGATTCCGGTGCTGACTCTGCTGGCCGGGGGCTACGCCCGGAATTTCGCCGACACCGTGCAGATTCACTTGAATACCGCCGGGTTGATGCGCCGGATCTTCGGGAAGGTTAGTTCAAGTTAAGTCCTTCGCCGGGGGAGGTTTTTTCGGTTTCCAGCGGTTCGGTCAGGCTGCCCATAAAAGAGTCCTCGAAATCTTCGATCAAGTCTTTTAAATTGAGCAGGTTCATGCGCAGCTCCACCATAAAATCAAACAAACATTCGCTTTTCTGGCTCTCCGGAGTAGCCAGGAAGGGGGTGACCTCGGTATAGAGCTTCTTGCAGGCCAGCACGATTTCTCCGGTCTGGTAAGCCAGGTGCTCGCGGTCTTCAGCTTTGAGCAGGTTGGTTTGCTGCAGCCGGTTATAGAGCACTTTCATCAGTACCAGGATTTCATCGATTTCTTGTTGTTGTTTGGCTTTGTCGTCATATTTCATGAAAATGGATTTCGGGAGCCGGGGCTTAAATCCTGCCTTGAATCAAGCAGGAAAAAGCGGTTTTCGGCTAGAAATTTTAAAATATGTTAAGCGAGCAATCAATTTCAGCCATCGAACACGCCTATAAGGAGCATTACAATCCATCGCTCTATCGCTTGATCAAGTTCAGCGGATTCGGGGGAGTGGAAGTTAAAGCCCAGGGGCCTTGGGTTTATCTTTCCGACGGACGGAAATTTCTCGATCTGGCTGGCGGCTACGGGGTTTTTTCTTTCGGCCATTCCCACCCCAAAGTGGTCGCGGCGGTGAGGGAGCAGCTGGATAAAATGCCGATGTCGGCCAAGGTCTTTTTGAGCGAACCCCAGGCCTTACTGGCCGCCCGGCTGGGAGAAATGGCCCCCGGCGACTTGCAGTACTGTTTTTTCGTTAATTCCGGAACCGAGGCGGTGGAAGCGGCTTTAAAACTGGCCCGTTCCGCCACCGGAAGATCCAAGATAATTTATGTTTCCAACGCTTTTCACGGCAAAACCTTCGGCTCCCTTTCGGCTACCGGCAAGGATGCCTTTCGCGATTCGGTGCTTCCCCTGCTGCCGGATTTCTTTCAGGTGGCTTTCGGGGATATCGAGGCCATGCGGGCTATGGTGGACGAGCAGACAGCGGGCGTAATTTTAGAAGCGGTGCAGGGCGAGGGAGGAATCAACCTGCCTCCTGCGGGATACCTGGAGGAATTGCGCAAAATCTGCACCGAGAAGCAGGCTCTGCTGATCGCCGATGAAATTCAATGCGGCATGGGGCGCACGGGGAAAACCTTCGCTTTTGAGCATTGGGGGATCGTCCCCGACTTGATGACCCTGGGCAAAGCCCTGGGGGGCGGAGTGATGCCGATCGGCGCCGTAATAGGCAACCCCAAGGCCTGGACTCCCTTGATTAAAGATCCTTTCTTTCATACCTCCACTTTCGGAGGCAACCCCCTGGCTTGCGCCGCGGCTTTGGCGGCCCTGGATATTCTGGAAGAGGAAAACCTGGTGCAGCGGGCAAGCGAAATGGGCAAATTCCTGTTGGAAAAATTAAGTGAACTGGAGCGGCAATTCCCCCGGATCATCAAGACCAGCCGGGGGCTGGGGCTGATGGCCGGAGTGGAGCTGAGCGAAACCCGCTTCAGCGGGGCGCTGGTTTTTGAAATGGCCAGGCAGAACCTGGTGGGGGTCTATACCCTGAACCAGCCTAAAGTTATCCGCTTCGAGCCTCCGCTTAACATTTCCCGGGAAGATTTGGCAGAGGGGCTGGAGCGTTTTGCTTTGGCTTTAACTAAAGTAAAAGAACTATTTAAGCTCGGAGATAACCTGAGTGAATAAATTCGCCTTTTTTATTCATCCACTGGATATGCGGGATTTAATTCGCTTTGAGCCCAAAGTGGCGGGCAAACGCCGGGAGCTGGTGGAAAAAGTCCTGGAATGGCTTCCTCCTTATAAGGCCTCCCATATCACCGGGGTACGCTCCCTTACCGGGGAAGAAATTGAAGGCTATTTCATCGCCGTACCCCTTCTGCCCAACCAGTACCTCAGCCTGCCCGAAGAAATGCTGATGGAAAAACTGGTGGCCGGGGGCAGAATCGCCGAAGAACTGGGCTGCCGGATTTTGGGTCTGGGCGGCTTTACCGCCGTGGTGGGCAATGGGGGCTACAAGCTGGCCCGGCGGCTGGATATTCCAGTTACTTCCGGAAATACTTACACCATTGCGACGGCCCTGCAAGGCACGGAAATCACCGCCCGGAGGCTGGGCATCAACCTTCCTTATCGTAAAGCCGCGGTAATCGGGGCTACCGGAGCTATCGGCCGGGTCTGCTCCCAAGTGCTGGCTCCCAAAGTAAAAAAATTGACCTTGATCGCCCGTAATGAACCGCGCTTGAAATTTCTGGCCCAGGAAATCAAGGACGACTTCGGGTTTGAACCCGAGATTACTACCGACTTGACCCAGGGGCTGAAAGACGCGGAATTGATTATTTCGGCTACTTCCTCTACCGGCTCTCTGATCACTCCGGAAATGATTCCTTTCGGCGCGGTGATTTGCGATGTTTCCCTGCCCCACGACGTGGTGCGAGATGTCGCCACACGGCGCAAAGATGTGATGGTGATCGAGGGGGGGCTGGTGGAAGTGCCCGGCAACCCCGAGTTCAATTCCAACTTCGGCTACCCGCCCGGCATCGCCCTGGCCTGCATGGCGGAAACCATGATCTTGACCCTGGAGGGCCGCTTTGAGCCTTACTCCATCGGCCGCAAAATCAAGCTGGAAAAAGTAGCCGAAATTGAAGGAATGGCCTTAAAGCACGGCTTTAAACTGGCCGGGCTGAGAAGTTTCGATCTGCCGGTTACCGATGAAGTGATCGAGCGAGTGAAAGCCGCCCGGGAAAAGGGCACCGATCCGGCCTGAATTTCCTGAAACGAGGTATGACTTATGCCCCAATTGATTGAGCTGGAAGACGCCCTTAATTTTAAACGCAAGAAAATCGGCAGGCTTTACGGCGAGTATGTTAATCCGGGGCTGGCCAAACTGCTTACCACTTACGGGTTCGACCATCATTTCGTGAGGGCTAAAGGAAACCGGCTGTGGGATGAGGAGGGGAAATCCTACCTGGATTTTTTGGGCGGGTACGGCGCGCTTAATTTCGGGCATAATCCCGAAGAAGTGCTCAAGGCCATAGAGCGAGTGAAGGAGGCCCCCAACATGGTGCAGGCCGGGTTCTCCGAGCTGGCCGCGGCCTTGGCTCATAACTTGATTCAAATCGCTCCTCCCGGACTGAAAGTGGTATTTTTCGCCAACAGCGGAACCGAGGCGGTGGAAGTGGCCCTGAAAGCCGCCCGGGGAGCTAACCGCAAGCCGGGATTTTTGCATTGCCGTCATTCCTATCACGGCAAAACCTTCGGCGCTTTGGCGGTTACCGATCACCCTCAATACCGGAAACCTTTCGAGCCGATGCTGGAAAAGACCGGGAAAGTGGAGTTCGGAGATTTAGCCGGTCTGGAAGCCGAATTGAAAACCGGGCAATACGCCGCCTTTATCGTCGAACCGATTCAGGGAGAAGCCGGGATGGTTATCCCCCCGCAAGATTACCTGAAAACCGCCCGGGAACTGTGCACCCAATACCAGACTTTGCTGATCGCCGATGAAATTCAAACCGGAATGGGCAGAACCGGGCGCAATTTCGCCTGCGAGCATTACGATTTACAACCCGATATAATGACCCTGGCCAAATCATTGGGGGGTGGGATCATGCCGGTAGCAGCCTGCTTGATGACCCAGGAAGTCTGGGATAAGACTTTCGGCGGCCCGGATAACTGTACCATTCATTCCACCACCTTCGGGGGCAACACCTGGGCCATGGCCGCCGGGATGGCTGCGGTCAAACTGCTGGTGGAACAAGATCTGGCTTCAAGGGCTGAATTGATGGGCAACTACCTTCTCCATTCGCTTAAGCTTAAACTGCAGCCTAACCCGCTGATTAAGGAAATCCGGGGCCAGGGGCTGATGATCGGCCTGGAATTGCTTCCCCCTTCCCGGATGGACTTTCTTTACGGCAAGATGGCCTCACTAGTAGCGGGGGAACTATTGAACCGCTACCGGATTTTAACCGCCTATACCTTGAACCATCCGGATGTCTTGCGGATCGAGCCTCCGCTGAGAATCAACAAAACCGACATCGACGCCCTGGTACAGGCGCTTTATGAGATACTGAATTCCCCCATGGCGGTGCTCCAGCTTTTTGTGAAGACCGGTTTCAGGATGCTGAAGAATATGGTTTTATAGCGCAGGTAGGGAAAATTTGAGGAATTGTCGAACATATGCTTAGGATTTATGGAGGGAAGACTTTTTTATGAGATTAGTAACCCGCTCGGATTTTGACGGGATTGCCTGCGCGGTTTTGTTGGGATATCTGGGTTTGATCGACGAGTTCAAGTTCGTGCATCCCAAGGATGTTCAAGACGGCCTTATCGAGGTCAATCAAAACGATATTTTAGCCAACATTCCTTATGTCAAGGGCTGCGGGCTGTGGTTCGACCATCACTCCAGCGAACTGGAAAGAGGCTCCCTGGCTCAGGATTTTCAGGGCACCTGCCTTCCCGCCCCCAGCACCGCCCAGAATATTTTCGATTACTACGGAGGCTTAAAAAAGTTCAATTCTGAATTGGAAAAGCTGGTAAAACTCGTCAACAAGAGCGACAGCGCCTGCTTTAACATTCAGGAAGTTTTGCACCCCGGAAGCGATATTTTGATTTGTTTTCTGGTCGATCCCCGCACCGGCCTTGGCCGCTACAAGGATTACCGGATCAGCAATTTCGAGTTGATGGTGAAGCTGGTGGATTTGCTGCAAAAGCACGGGGTGGCCGAAATTTTGCAAGATCCCGACGTCAAGGAACGGATGGATCGTTATTACGAACAGCAGGAAGAATACAAGGCCACTATCCGTAAATATTCCCGGGTGGAAGGCAACGCCTTGATTCTGGATTTAAGAGGCGCACCCGAATTCCCGGTGGGAAACCGGTTCGTGGAATACGCTCTCTTTCCCGAGCAGAATATTTCCATCCGGCTGCTGGACGGCCGGGAAAAGAAAAACTGCGTGCTGGCGGTGGGGCACAGTATCATCAACGGCTCTTCCATAGTGGACGTGGGTTCATTAATGTTGAAATACGGCGGCGGAGGGCATCACAAGGCGGGAACCTGCCAGGTGTCTTACCAGGACGCCGACTCGATTTTGCAGGAAATTCTTACCGTGATCAACCAGGGCTGAAAAAGCCCGAAATCTTCAAGAAGCCCTAAAGAAGGCTTAATCCTCTTGGTTTATTAAAAAATGATTAAAGAACTAGATCTATTGTTCTTGCATGTTCCCCGGCAGAATTGCTATTATCCTCCGCTGGGGGAGTTTTCTTTTGCCAACCTGGTGCCGATGGGCTTGTTCGCATTGGCCGAGCTGGCCGGGAGAAAGGGCTATAAAACCGCCATCGTGCACCCCCAGGTGGAAGAAATCAAGAACCCGGAATTCGACTTGATCGGCTGGATGAAACCCCGGTCTCCCAAGCTGGTGGCTTTTTCCCTCACCTGGCACATGCAGGTTTTCGAGGTTTTGAATACCGTGGCGCTGATTAAAGAGAATTTTCCCCAAGCCTCGATTCTACTTGGGGGCTATACCGCCAGTTTCTTTCACCGCGAAATCCTGGAAAATTTTCCCCAGGTGGATTTCATTATCCGGGGAGAAGGGGAAAAACCCCTGGTTAAACTGCTCGCGGCCCTGGCTGCCGGAGGAGGAGCGGCCCGGCTGGCCAAGATTCCCAACCTGGTTTACCGGGAGGGAGGAGAAATCCGGTTGAATCCCTTGAAATATCACGCCCAAACCGCCGATCTGGACGACCTGGAATTCGCCGATTTCTCATACTTGAAAAATCACCAGTTGTATTTTTCCGACCTGGGGCTTCCCCCCCTCTGGCTTAAAGGTAGATCCCGGGAAATCAACCAGGCTTATATCAAGCGTTTGCGCAATGTCTTTTTTACCGAAGTGGGCCGGGGCTGTTCGGTCAATTGCACCTGGTGCGGAGGGGGCAAAAACGCTCATCTCTTGCTCTCGGGGCGAAAGCGCCCGGTTTTTCGCAGCCCGGAAAAAGTGCTGGAAACCATGGAAAAAGTGGCGGTTCAGGGCATCGGTACGGTTTATTTTAGTTTTGACCCTTATCCCGGTAAGCCCGACTTTTACCTGGAATTGTTTCGTTTAATGAGGAAAAAGCATTTATCTCCCAACGGTTATTTTGAATGCTGGGGGCTGCCGGATAAAGATTTTTGCCAGGAGTTTTACGCTACCTTCGGGAAAGACTCGGCTCTTTCTTTGTCCCCGGAGTCGGGGAGCGAGGAAGTAAGAAAGCTCAACAAGGGGATGTTTTATCCTAACGACAGCTTGTTTAAAACCCTGGATTATCTGGAAAAAATCAATGGGGGAGTGGATATCACTTTCGCCTTGGGAATTCCCGGAGAAGGCCAGCGGGAGATGGCTCTCACCCAAAAAATGATGCACGATCTGCGCAAGTACCGGGTGGTGGAGGAAATCATGGCCATGCCCATCGAGATGGAACCCGCCTCTCCCTGGTATTTAAACCCGGAAAAATACGGGGTGGTTTCTTTGCGCAAATCCCTGCAGGATTTTTACCAGGCTCACGCGCAAAAAGAAAATACCCCTTTTACCGCCTTTGGTTATTACCAGCTTAAATTGTTCGGCGGGCAAGGGGAGGAGAGTTTTAAGCAGGGGATGGACCAGTTGATTTGCCGGCAGTTTTGCCCGCTGTCCTGGCTGACCAGCATGCCCGGGGAGCTGCGGAAAAACTGTTTCAATCCTCTCCCCAAGGAAATTTAATGAGCCGTTTAGTGCTTTATATCAACCGGGATCCCGCCAAGGCCGAAAGGGCGGGTAAACTCTTGCTGGAGCATGACTACCGGCTGGTTTCGGCTTGCGGCTTCCCGGAAGCCGAAGAAAAACTCGCCCAAAGGCAGTTCAGTTTCGTGATTTATGATGTGAGAGTGATTCTGGAGGAGGGGGCTGCGGGATTTTTGCAGATGAAGGCCGATCATCCTCACCTTCCGGTGGTGGCCGCCTCGCCGATTTTCGAGGGGGAGCCGGAAAAAACCTCGGAAAGCAAGTTCGATTGAGGTCTGTTGATAAATGAAAATTGCGCTGGTTTCCCCCCTGGGAGCGGAAAGGTTTTTTGAAGCCGGGATTTTTGAAGAGATGGACTCCATCCTGCACCGGGAGTTTTGTTTTTTAATGGAAGAAATGGAGTGGATGCCCAATCTGGGGCTGCTGGCCATTGCTTCCGGTCTGCCCGAAGAAATCGAACTGGAATATATCGATGAAGAATATCTCTCACCGGAACAAAGGGAAAAGTTTCCTGATCGGGAGGATTTTGACCTGGTGGTGTTCAGCCTGATCAACGCTCAGGCCTCCCGCGCCTACCTGCTAAGCCGGGGCTTTCGGGAACGGGGAGTCCCCGTGGCCATGGGGGGGATTCACCCCACCGCCCTTCCCGATGAAGTTAAAGAGCATTGCGATTACCTGCTGCTGGGCGAAGGGGAAGAGGTTTTTTCCCGCTTTGTCGAGGATTTCAGCTCGGGCCGGGCTTTGCCGGTTTACCGGGCGGAAACCACCGTGGATTTAACCCTGGTAAAGCCTCCCCGCTTCGACTTGATGAAGTCGTATCTTGACTGTTACAACCGCTTTCCGGTGCAGGCCACCCGGGGCTGCCCCCGGAACTGTGATTTTTGCTTTCTGCCTAAACTATACGGCTCAAAATTCCGCCATAAAACCCCAGCGCAGGTAGTGCGGGAAATCGAGATTTTAAAAGGCATGACCGACGACCCCTTTATTTCCTTCGCCGATGAAAACCTGTTCGTGGATTTGCCTTACGCCCGGGAACTGGTGAAGGCCATTACCCCGCTTAATGTCGTCTGGGAAGGGTACTGCGATATTTCAGTTGCCCGGGATAAAGAATTGCTGAAGCTTCTGGCTCCTTCGGGGTGTGCCACTTTGTTGATTGGACTGGAATCCTTGCGCAGCGACAATTTAAAAACCCTTACCCCCTGGAAAGAGCGGCAAATCATGCAATACCGGGAGGCGGTGGCCAAAATCCAAAGCTGCGGCGTGGGGGTGACCGGTCTGTTCATTGTGGGGTTCGATTCCGACGACCTTGGAAGTTTCAGGGAAATCCGGGATTTCGCCCGCTCTACCGGTTTGTTCGACCTGGAAGTTTCCTCCCTCTGCCCCTTTCCGGGAACCGGGTTATGGGAGGAAATGGAAAAGCAGGGAAGGATTTTAACCCGTAACTGGGACCGTTATACCTGGATTCATGTTAATTTTAAACCCCGGGGGCTAAAGCCCGATGAAATCATCGAAGGATTGCTCTGGCTGTTTAAGGAAATGGCCTCCCGGCCGGTTCTGGAAGCCCGGAGAAATCATTTTCGCCGGGTCTTCAAAGAGCATTTTAAACGCCTGGGTCTCTCCCGGGAGCAAGTGTTGCATAAACCCGGGCTGCCGGTTTAAGGGCGAAGTTTAATATTCTTTCAGCCAGTCGATTTTAAGCAGGTTTTTAATATTATGATACGGCACTATTACTTCGATTTCGCCATTCACATAAGGCGCCACTTGGGCTTTGGGAAAGATGATCTTCAGTCCCTCTTGCGTCAGGGTGAAGTAACGGTAATTCCCCGCTTTGGGGGCGGCCCCGGTATCGATCCACATATGTTTGGGGTCGTTATGTTTTTTTAAATAACCGATGCAGTAAGCCGAAATGACCTGCAAAAATTGACTGTTCGGTTTAAATAGTTGGTTGAGAGTGAGCTCCCGGCCGGTGCTTAGTTCATAAGTCTGGGTAGACAGCTGGGGGAAAGGGTGAGCCTCGCTGCAGAAGCGGTCGCCCTCAAAAAGCAGGGACAGGTAGAATTGGCTTTTAAACTCTTCCCGGTATTCCAGCGAGAGGATCCAAGGCTGGTTGAGGTTCTTGGGTTTTAGCAGCAGCCTGGCTTTGAAATCTTTCAGCAGCTGGTCGGGAACTTGTTGGATTTGCTGGTTGAGTTTTTCCTGGAGCGGTATATTTGGGAGATTTTTAATTCGCGGGTAGCTCACTTGAATGGAGAATTCAGGCTTTTTCTCTCTTATATTGTTGGATTCCAGCCGGTAAACTGTCTTGGGCTGTAATCTGGGAGTGATTTTTAGTTTAAGAATAAAAACTTTAAGCGGAACCGGAGGCTCGGCATAACGCCTCAGATATCCAAGCTTCAAAGCGGCGTTTCCCGGAGTTCGGGCTCTGAATTTAAACAAAAAGCTTCCTAAAGGCCCAGGTCTTGTAAGGTTGGCCGGGATAAATTTCGGCTGGTTGATTAAATCCAATAAATCCCCCTGATTGCGCACGATATCCCAGAGATAGTGGTCCCCGTCTTCGGTTCCCAGCCTGATTTCCAGCAGGTCTTGCGGGTGCAGGTAAATCTGGCTCCCGTGATCCTTGCCGGTCAGGTAGAATACTTTGGGGGTATAAACCATCGAGGGTTTATCACTCTTTGGGGGCGGGGTGTTTTGCGGCTGATGGTTTTGCTGAGCCTGAACCTGGATCAGCTGAAACAGGAAAAATGCCCCGGAAAATAAGATGAGCAATAAAATAAACCAGTATCTTTTTTTCATATTAGAAAAGCCCTCCCCGGGTCTTAAGACCCACGGTTTAAATATAAATGATAAAGGGCCGACTTGTCCAATTTTTTTCTTAAATGTTCAAAGGGGAATAAGTAATTCTTCGGTAATTCCTCGGTATATCCATTTGAAAATATCTCTGATTGGTTGATATATTTTAAAAAGTTTTTTGGGGTTTCTTCTCCGGAGATTTTTATTATCAGAGGGGTCAATTCCCGTCCTCCCCGGGTCAGAATCCCTTGGATAAGGGCTTCTTTGGGGCTTTCTCCGGAAACCGCCAGACCTTTTAAACTTTTTTTTATCAGCTGGAATTTTTCCTGCATGAGTTTAGGGGAGGGGAGTTGGGCCCACATAAGGGGAGTAAAAGGCTTGGGAACCAGGGGGTTAAGGCTCAAGCTGATGGTTTGCGAGCTTTTGGGGATGGTTAGTTTTTCTACCAGTTCGGGAATGGCCTTGAGATCGGCGTCGGTTTCCCCGGGCAGGTTCAGGAGAAAATATAATTTTAAGTTTTTGATTCCCGCCCGGTAAGCCAAACGGCTGGTTTCAATCAACCGGGCGTCGGAAATGGGTTTGCCGATGGCGGCCCGGAGTTTTTCGCTGCCGGCTTCCGGAGCCAGGGTCAGGGTTTTAACCCCGTTTTGGGCTAAAAAATCCAAGAATTCCGGGGTCAGGTGGTCGGCCCGAAAAGAAGAGAACCCTAGTTTGAATTTGCCCGCTTTCAGTTCCCCGCAGAGTTCTCCCAGCTCCCGGTAGAGCATGAGATCCGAAGCGATCAAGCCGATTTTATCGGTATGGCTTTTAGCGAATTTGATTAAAGCTTTTAAAGTTTCCTGGGCTGCCGGTTTAAAGGGAGGGTAGTTCCAGGAGTATCCGCAGAAGTGGCAGCGGTGAGGGCATCCCCGGGTCGCTTCCAGCAGGAAGCTTCCGGAGAATTCGGTTTGGGGGGAGATGAACCCGGAATAAGCAGGGGTGAATTGAGGATTGAAGTGGGGTTCCAGAGGGAAAGGCACTCCGGGGTCGGGCTTTACGAATTTGAGCTTCAGGTCTTCTCCCCATACCGGATGGTAAAAGGCTGGAACATAAAGCCCCGGAATGGCGGAAAGTTCTTTGAATAAATCGTTTTTTTCCCGATCATAAGAATTAGTCAATAATTCGATTACCGCGGTTAAACCGGTTTCGGCTTCCCCCAGCCAGAAAAAGTCCACCAAATCGGCCAGGGGCTCGGGATTTAAGAATGTCAGGGCCCCGCCCGCCATGACCAGGGGGAAAAGTTCTTCCCGTTCAGCCGAAAGCAGGGGCAGGCCGGCATTCTTCAGGGCGAAAATGAAATTAAAAATATCCAGTTCAAAGGAGAGGGAACCTGCAATTAAATGAAAAGCCGAAAGGGGGCGGCGGCTTTCCATAGTTAAAATCTGGTCTTGGGGGTTTTCGGGATAGAAAGCCCTTTCACATAAGACTCCGGGAATCTGGTTCAGCAGGCGGTAAACGGTTTGAAAGCCCAGGTTGGAAGCTCCGACATGATAAGTGTTGGGATAGAATAAGACGATTTGGAATTCTCCCCCCTTTTGCCGGGGGAAGAGAAATTTTTCTTCCGGGGTAAATTCGCCGTACGGCATTTTAAGCCGGGACCGGCTGCCCTTTGGCAATGCTGAAGAGGGTTTCCAGCTCGTGGGTTTCCGGGCTTTTGAAATCCATAGGCGACCAACTGAGCCAGGTGTATATCTTGGTGGGCAGTAAAGCGTTATAACTGTATTTCAGCTGAATCGAGGGGTACAAGTTGCCCCGGGCGTCGCTGAACCATCCTTCAATCGGTTCATGGTTTCCCGAGAGCAATTTGGCCTGGAATTTTCCCTCGAAAAAGCAGGAATGCCTGGCTCTCAGGTGTTTTCCCCGCAGCAGGCTTCCCATATCCCCCCGCACCGTGATGTCCAGGTTGGGATAAAAGTTTAAATAATGAGCCAGGAGATTTTTCCCCACCCCTTCGACGCTGTCCTTGATTACCAGCCAGTTTTTTTCTTTCTCCAGCAGCACTTCCCGGCGAATATTGAAGTCGGTGCCCCCCTCGGGAGCAAAGGAAAAACGTCCGGAAAAATAATCCACCTGGGGAGAAAATTTGACTTCGGGCTTGGAAATTTTGGGGGTCTGAGGCTTGATCCCTTCAGGCCACACCCGGTTATGGACGTCCGGGGTATTAAGATAATTTTTGAAGGCCGGGTTTTCACAGCCATCCCCGCCCTCGATTAAAACCGGTTCTCCCTGGGCGTAAAACAGCAGGTTGTGGAGATCCTGGTGGTCGGAATTCCGCCCCAGTGAAAGATAAAGCCAGCTGTCCCGTTCGCCCCAGCCGGTGCGGCTGATCACCTGGCCGGAATCGGCGAAAAACTTACCGGTTTGCGGGGTTTCCAGAGAATTGATCCCGAGGAATTTTTCCCAGCCCGAGGAACCCGCCAGCCAGAGCAGTTCGGCGGCTCCGCCCAGAGCCGAGGTTTTAAAATCTCCCCGGTTGAAAAGCAGGGTGCCCAAACCCAGTAGAACTTGCGCGTCATAGTCGGGGGCCGCTTCCAGTGCGAAAACGCTCCCCGGAGTAACCTGGCCGATTAAAGGCAGGGAGCCTCCCGGAGGCATCAGGTAGTGGAGATATTCCAGGCCTTTTTCCGCCAGATCCTGGTAGTCGGCGGGGAAGCTGTCCCCGTGCAAAAACCCAACCAGCATCGGGAGGGTTAAATAATACAGGTTGAGCAGGTGAGCGGTAATTGATGGTTCCCGGCTTACCCCGTCCCCGTCCAGCACTTGGGTGATCCGGGTTTGCAGGAAATTGGCCGCCTGAGTTTGCCAGCCTTGGGAGGCTTTGAATTCAGGGAATAGATACGAGATGACATACAAGGACGATGCCAGGGCCAGGGAATCCTTGTGCTTTAACTGGCGGGAAGCGTAAGCCGCATGAAGGAAGAGGGTTTTTAAATATTTAAGGAAGAATTCTCCCTCGATGCCGGGGTAATCCATGAAATATCCCAGACTTAAAGCCCAGTTCAGAGCCCGGCGTCCGACAAAATCTTCCGAGAGCCAGTTGATCCCCATATGCACCGGGTTGCGGGCCAGCCAGTCGGAGCTTTGATTAATGAAGGCCTTGGCATATTTTTCGTCGCCGGTGAGCCAGAATGAACGGCCCAGCTTTTGAAAGTGGATATGGGTATTCAAGTAGAGCAGGGGATAGGCTTTTTTCAAGTCGGCTGTTTCCAGCAGCTGGCCGAGTTCGTCTAGATGTCCGTAAATCAGGGTGGAACCTTTGAAATCGCTGAACCAGTCAATTGCATTTTGAAACGAAAAGTCCCCCACCCAGGGCAGAGTAAACTCGTTCTGGCAGTATTTATCGGTCTGGCTTACCAGTTTGGGCGCCGAACGGGCGAAATATTTCTTGTAAATATCGAAAATTTTGGCCTGGTCGTTATTTCCCGGCAGAAAGATGGGAAGGTTGCGGAAACGGTAATATTTCAGCAGGGCGTTTCCGGATTTTTCGTAATCTCTTCTTTCCAGCCAGCGCCTGGCTTCAAGCAGTTCGGGCTTTTCCAGCTCCAGGTTATAAAGAAATTCCCGGTCGGTAAAGTCCGGAATGCCTCTTGAACGGCTCTTGGCGGAAAAAATTTTGTCCAGGTCGCTGGAGGAGGAATTGAATTGGTTGATTAGCTCTCCAAAATACTCCAGCATCGATTAATCCAGCTTGATATGGAAAAGCGGAGCACCCTTTTCCACCAGTTGGGCGTTTTTGGCTAAAATCTGCACGATTTCGCCGCTGACTTCGGAATTGAGCTCGTTCATCAGCTTCATGGCTTCCACGATGCAAAGCACGGTTCCGGGTTCTACCTTGTCGCCAGCTTCCACGAAGGAGGGAGCGCCCGGGAGAGGGGAGCGGTAAAATACTCCGGTCAGAGGGGCTAAAATCTGGACGGTCCCTGGGCTTAGAGAAGGTTTTTCATTTGCCGTATTGGTTCCGGTCGGGGCGGGTTTGGCCGCGAAACCGGAGAGCACCGGCTGGGCGGCAGTTACGGCCTGCCAGCTGATCCGGGCTTTGAAATCTTCAAATTTAAGTTCCAGCTCGGATAATCCCTTTTCCTGGGCCAGCTTCACCATATCTTCCAGGATATGCATGGCGGATTTGACTTTCTGGTTCAGTTCGGATTTTTCTTCCTGGTTTTTCTTGGTATTAAGTTTTTTTTCTGGCATTGTTACCTCTAAAATAATGTTTTTAATTGGGCAAGGAGTTGTTCTCCTTGGAACTTACCAATTAGTTCCTCGAATCGGGCTTTATCCAAGGTGATTTGTGCGGTCTTTTCCAGATTCTTTAAAGTCAACTTATCTTCCTTTATTTCATCTTCCCCCAGAATCAGGCAGAATTCCACTCCGGTTTCTCCGGCTTGCTTGAGAGCGGCTTTCAGGCTCTTTTGCAGCTCCAGGTGAGTTTTCAGCCCAGCAGTTCTGAGTTTTCCGGCCCAAACCGCGCAGGCTTTTTCGATCTCGAGGGAATCCCCGCTTTTTAAGGGAAGAATCATAATATCCAAGGGCTTGGAAAGCTTAGGCTCTCCGGCTTGTTTTTCCCGCACCATCAAGGCCCGCTCGATGCCGGCGGCAAAGCCCACGGCCGGAGTTGCCCGTCCACCAAGGGTTTCCACTAGGTTGTCGTAACGGCCCCCGCCGCACAGGGTATTCTGGGCGCCCAGGTCTTCGGAGATTACTTCGAAAACTGTCCGGGTGTAATAATCCAGCCCTCTTACGATTTGGGGATTTTCCTGGTAAGGGATTGCCAGGCTTTCCAGGTGTTCCTTTACCAGTTGATGATGGCTCCTGCATTCCGGGCAGAGGAAGTCGGCGATTTGGGGGGCGGACTTTACGATTTCCCGGCATTGGGGATTTTTGCAGTCCAGAGTTCGAAGCGGGTTTTGCCCGCTTCTGCGCTGGCAATCCGAACAAAGATTCTCCTTTTCGCCGAAGAGGTATTCGATCAAATGCCGGGTATATTTTTTCCGGCACTCTTCATTATTGCAGCCGATGGTGTTTAAATCCACCTTGAGGTCTTTTAAGCCCAGGCTGCGGTAAAAGGTATAGGCCAGGGCTATAACCTCGGCGTCCAGCAGGGGGGAATCCAGCCCGAAGGCCTCCACTCCGAACTGGTGCGCCTGGCGGAATCTTCCCGCCTGGGGCCTTTCGTAACGGAAAATCGGGCCCAGATAATAAAATTTCTGGGCTTCGGCTTTTTTGTCCAGGTTGTGCTCGATAAAAGCCCGGACAACCGGGGCGGTGAATTCCGGCCGCAGGGTGAGGGAACGCTCGCCCTTGTCGGTGAAGGTGTACATTTCTTTTTCCACAATGTCGGTGACTTCCCCGATGCCCCGGGAGAAAATTTCCGTGCTTTCAAAAATCGGGGTGCGGATTTCCTGAAAGCCGAAAAGCTCCGCAGTCTGCCGGGCGACGGCCTCCAGCCACTGCCATTTCCGGGATTCCGGAGGCAGAATATCAAAAGTCCCTTTGGGGGCCTGGTATCTCATAGTTTTTCTTCCTCAAACATCTGCCGGAATCTTTCCAGGGCCAGGTCTAGTTTGCCGCCTTCCTTGCCGCCCGCCTGGGCGAAGTCGGGCCGGCCTCCTCCCTGGCCGCCCACCAATTGGGCCAGCTCTCCGATGATTTTGCCGGCGTGAAATCCCCGGTCTACCATGTCTTTGGTGAGGGTGCAGAGCAGGGCCGCCTCGCCTCCGGGTTTTTCCTGCACCAGCAGTACCGCGCCTGACTTTAACTGGTTTTTAAGCAAGTCCGCCAGTTCGCGGAACGATGAAGGGGTGAGGTCGGAAATCTTTTCCGCCACGATCCGGCCGTGAGCGGTTTCTCGGGCTTTGGCCAAGGCTTCCCGAACCAGGAATCCCGAGAGTTTTTTCTCTAAAGAGGTAATTTTTTGCTCGGCTTTCTTCTGGTTTTCTTTTAAGCCCAGAATGGCCTGCGGCAAAGCTTCTACCGGAGTCTTCAGTTCCCGGCTCATTCCCTGGAGGGTATTTTCCATTTGGTCTAAATATTCCAGCAAGGCTTCCCCGCACAGGGCTTCCACCCGGCGTAAACCGCTGCCGATGGCGGAGATCTCCAGGATTTTCAGAAACCCGGCTTCTCCGGTCTGGTTTAAATGGGTGCCCCCGCAAAGCTCGGTGGAAAAGTCACCGGTAGATAAAACCCGGACTTCCGAGCCGTATTTTTCTTCAAACAAGGCCATGGCGCCGGACTCCAAGGCTTGGTGAATGGGCATTACTGCAATTTTAACCGGATGGTTTTCCCGGATTTTCCGGTTGATTAATTTTTCGATTTGCTTGAGTTGAGATGGAGTGATCTCCCCGGTGTGGGTGAAGTCAAAGCGCAGCCGGTCGGGTCCGACCAGGGACCCCGCCTGGCTAACGTGCTTGCCCAGCACTTCCCGCAAGGCCCAGTGCAGGATATGAGTGGAGGTATGATGGGAGGCGGTGCGCTTGCGTTTGGCTTCATCTACTGATGCCTTGACCAGGTCTCCGGGTTTTAATTCTCCTGCGGTCACTTCCACTTTGCAGCAGGGAATATGGCCGGGGAGGTATCCGGTATCGGTGACCAGGGCGGAAGCATTTTCTTCGTTTAAAATGCCCGAATCCCCTAGCTGACCGCCGCTTTCAGCATAGAACGGAGAGGGAGAGAGCACAATCTGACCGGTTTGCCCCGCTTTTAAATGAGAAAGCTGCTCGTTATCCTGCCAGATTTCCAGGATTTTGGATTCCCCGCTTAATTCCCGGTACCCCACAAATTCCACTTGCGCCTGGGAGAGGGCTTCTTCTTTGGCTGCGGTTTTACCGGCTTTTTGCCGTTGTTTTTTCATTTCGGCCTGGAAGCCTGCGGTATCGCCCTTAAAGCTTTTTTCCGCCAGGATTTCCAGGGAAAGCTCCAGGGGGAAACCATAAGTATCGTAAAGCCTGAAAAGTTCCGCGCCTGCGAGTTCTTTCCCGGCTTTAAGCCCCGAGATTTTTTCTTCCAATAGCGTCAGTCCTTGTTCCAGAGTGCGTAAGAATCCCTTTTCTTCTTCCTCGATGATTTTTCTGGTGTAATCGGCTTTTTCCCGGATTTCCGGATAAATGCCGCCCAGAGTTTCCACTACCGGGGATACCAGCCGGGCCAGGAAGGCTTCGGTAATCCCCATTTTCTGGCCGAAGCGGGCGGCTCTTCTGAGGATTCTGCGAAAAACATATCCCCGGCCGCTATTTCCCGGGAGGATGCCGTCTCCGGCCATAAAGACCAAGGCCCGTAAATGATCGGCAATGATTCTTTCGGCCTGACGGTTTTTGATAGCTGCAAGAGAGCGGATGGCATTCATCAAGGGAGCGAATAAATCGGTCTCAAAAGGCGAGGGTTTATCCTGCAGAATCATCACCAGCCGTTCGAAGCCCATTCCTGTGTCGATGCAGGGTTTGGCTAATTCCTGGTAGCTGCCGTTTTCGTCTTTGTAGAGGCCGGTGAAGACTAAATTCCAGACTTCCATGAAGCGGTCGCAGTCGCATCCCGGGCCGCAGTTGGGTTCCTGGCATTTATATTGCTCGCCCCGGTCGTATAAAATTTCCGAGCAAGGCCCGCAAGGCCCGGTGGCTCCGATCGGCCCCCAGAAATTGTCATCGAGTTTGATCAGCCGGTCTTTCGGGATGCCGATTTCTTCCAGCCAGATTTTTTCGGCCGCCTGGTCGTCTGGATGGATGGAAAAATAAAGTTTTTCCACCGGGAATTTCACCACCTTGGTCAAGTATTCCCAAGCCCAGGCGCAAGCTTCCGATTTGAAATAATCGCCGAAAGAAAAGTTGCCCAGCATTTCAAAAAAGGTATGATGGCGGGCGGTTTGGCCTACTCTTTCAATATCGTCGGCCCGGACGCACTTCTGGCAGGTGGTGACTCTGGGACGAGGAGGCTTTTCAGTACCCAGGAAATAGGCTTTGAGAGGCGCCATTCCGGCCCCGATCAGCAGCAGGGTAGGATCCTGCCGGGGGATGAGGGAAAAACTCTTCATTCTTAGATGATCTTTCCCCTCAAAAAATTGTAAAAAACTTTCTCGGATTTCATTACTGTTTGTCATAATAAGTAAGATATTTTCGGCAGCCGGGTCTATTATCCTTTAGCCTTAAGAGGAGTTTTTCCGCAGAAAAAAGAACTTAAAATTTAAGGAAATTTTTTTGAGGAGGAAAGAAATGCTTGATCAAAATGAAATGAAAGTGGTTAAAGGGTTGGAGGAAAAGGAAGGTTCGATCTGGGTTTGGAATAGCTTAGCCGTTTTATTGATGGCTTGCGGTCTGGTTATGAATATAGCTTTCCCCCGGCTGTTTGAAGCCGAACCCTGGAAAGGCGTGATTTTTGGGATAATCGGAGTTTGGATTACCGCCTCCGGGCTTATGGTTATGGGCATCATCAGCTACCAGATGAAGCTGTACCGGATCATCAAGAAGCTTCTGGATGCAACGCCACAAAAATAACTAATCTTTATATTTCGAAGGGTTCTTGGAATGGGCCGCGGCGACTTTGTTTCGTCCGCGGTCTTTTGCTTCATAGAGGCCTTCATCGGTAGCGGAAATCAAGCTTGATTTATCTTTGCCGTCTTCGGGGAAAGCGGCCACCCCAATGCTGGCGGTAATTTTTACCGGGCGGGCAGAAAATTTGGTCTCGAAAGCCCGGCGGATGTTTTCGGCGATTTCCAAGGCTTTGCGCTTATCGGTTTCCCGCAGGATGATGGCAAATTCATCTCCACCGTAACGGCTCACAATGTCGCTTTCCCGGACATGGTTTTTAAGCAGTTGGGAGATTTCCTTCAATATCTGGTCACCCTCGGGATGGCCCAGGGTGTCGTTATATTGTTTAAAATGGTCGGCGTCGATCAAGACCAGCGCCAGTTGGCGGTTGAACTGCCTGCACCATTCGATGGCCTGCCCCAATCTTTCCTGGAAATAACGGTGGGTGTAAAGTCCGGTCAAGCCGTCGGTAATCGCCAGGGCGGCGGTTTTTTCGTACAACTCCGCGTTCCTGATCGCCATAGCTACGGTATAGGCCATGGTTCTTAAGAGCGAGATTTGTTCAGAGTTATAAGCCCGGGGTTCCGGGGAACCTGCATAAATGGCGCCGGTAACCTGATTTTCCACAATCAAAGGAGCGATGATAACCGAACGTTCTTCGGCGATCAGGTTTTCCAGCCTGGATTTTTGAGTGTCTTCCAGCAAAAGCGCTCTCTTTTCTTTGATTACCCAGTTAATTACCCCGTTGTCCTGGGTGAATGACAGACCTTGCACGAAATCGGCATAGGGGCTGATCAACCGGCAGGGCTTGATGACTCCGCTGACTGAATCATAGGAAAAGATGATGCAGCTTTGAAAAGTAATCAAGGATTTGATCTGGTTGATCACGATGTTTAAAGTGTTTTCAAGATTTAAGCTGGACCCCAGCGACTGCACCAGTTGCAGCAATCCTTCCAACTGCTGAACCCGGTCGTCCAGTTCGGTATTGAGGCTTTCCTGGTTTTCCAGCACGTGTTTTTGTTCTTCATATAGCTGGGCCGAGCGGATGGCGAAAGCTCCGGCATTGGCTAAAATGCCTAAAACATGAAGATTGTCCTGGGTATATAGTCCGGGTTTTCCTCCCCCCAGGTAAATGGCTCCGATCAGTTCGTTCTGCACCACCATCGGCACGCACATTACCGAACGCTCATCCTTGAAAATTCTGGCTTCGGAGGTATTTTTCATGTCGGAGATTAAGATCGGCACGCCCTTTTTAATCCCCAGGTTGATGATGCTTTCTTCCACTTGCAGGAGGGGGGACATTTCTAGAACTTCCTTGTAAGGGCTGATCATTTTAGCCGGGTAGAGCTTGCCGTCGCGCATTAAAAAAATCACAGCGCTTTGAAACAGCAGCAAGCGGCTGATCATGGAGAGCAGAATCTCCATGGTATTGTCCAGGTTAAGGCTGCTTTCCAGCGACTGGCCGATTTCGTAAAAAATTGAAAGTTCATCAACCTTTTTCTGAAATTCCTGGGCCAGGATTTTACAGTTATTGTTTAATTCCCGGTCGGAAACTTCCAGCTCTTCGATCTTTCTTTGCAGTTTCTGCTGGTTGACGATAGCGGCCTGGTTGACCAGATAGCGAAGAAGAAAGTATAAAACCAGCATGGGCAAGGCCAGCGCTAGAAAAATCAGCTGGTTTTGCAGTTTGCCGAAAGCCAGGGCGGCTAAAAGGATAACCGGTAAAAATGCCAGGCTGAAAATTCTGGCTTTAATCCTCAGAATGCTCCAGTCCCGCTTGGTATGATTGGTTAAAAAATAAATACTGATGACCGAAAGCAGGTAATCAGAAATCAAAAAAATCAGGGAGGCGATTAATAACGCCGCCACATTACGGGCGGAAAACCAATCGGCCTGTCCGTTTAAAAAATTGTAAAGCCACCCGGTGAGCGAAATACTGATGATCTGGGCGCCGGTGTCGGCGGCAATCAGCCAGGCCGGCTGGGGGCGGAGAATGTTACGGATCAGGTTGCCCGCGAAAGCCAAGATGATGGCCAAGGGGAGGTTGCCGGTCATGATCAGATAGAAATAAATCGGCAGCGCTGGAGAGGCGAAACCATAGTTGGTCATAGGCACCGACGTGATTTCGCAAGCCAGCGCCAGGATGGTGAGGATGAAGATTTCCAGGGGATATTTAAATTCCTGCCCTACGATTTGCAGGATGGCCCAGCTGATGAAAAACAGGGCGAAAAGCGTAATTAGCCCTACGAAAATTTTTCCTGAGGGGCCTCTTTGATTCTCCTCAAATTCGTCTGCGATTGATTCTTCCAGGCTATTGTCGCTCATTTTTATCCCTTACCATGGCGGTATTTTCGGATAATTCAAATTGTAAATTGTTGCCCTTCACCAAGTCGAGGGGCCATCTCCAGCCCAGGATATGCTTGGCGTCGATGAAACGGGCGGTTAATTCATAACTTCCCGGAGGGATGTCGTTGATGATGAAAATTCCGCTTTCATCGGTGATGGTTTTGCGAACCACCGGAAATAAATCCAGATAATCCCCGTTGCCGTTGACTACCACCGAGTAAAAAAGGGCGGGTATCAAAGCCGCTTGAATGTCTTTGCGGGTTTTGCGGATTTGGACTTCCATGGCCACGATAGGTACTTCCAAGTCTTTCTGGGTATAAAAAGCCCGTCCCCAGACAATGACGTTGGCGACGGGGGTTTGGGTCGGGGTAGGATTCGGGGCAGCCGGCCCGGTAGAAGAAATGCGAAAATCCAGCCGGTTATTTTTGAAATCTTGCAGAATGATTCCTGGGAAATATTTTGCCATGTCTGGAACAGAAACATAAGTTTCCCCTTTTACTTGCATGGTTTTAATCTTAGCTGGGTTATCGTTCCAGAATACCGTCATATTTTCCCAGGCTAAAGCCAATCCTGCCACCAGAATTAACCCCAGTATCGCCGTGAATATTGTTTTTTTTACCATTTCACCTCCAGGACGTTTGCAAAAGAATTTTTACCGGATAGTTGGAAGCCCCCTCGGGCAGGGTATATAGCTCCAGTTCCTTGGTTTCTCCACCCCGCAGTTTGACGCTGAAGAGCCAGGTCTGCGAATAAGCTTGTTGGGGCTTTAATTCCCAGGTTCTGCCCCGGAAATGAAAAACCATCGCAGCCGCCCCGCCCCGGGGCTGAAAAAAGAACTTCACCTTGCCGGCTTTTTTTTGCGGGTTTCTCAACTTCAGCTTCAAGTTGTAAATAATTCCGTAAGCCCCTTTTAAATCCCTGCCGGAAAGCAGGTTGTCCTGAATTTCCTTGCCGATAAAAATTTCCTGCTCCCCCTGATCTAAGTTGAAAATTCTTTCTATGTTTATGTCGGTATTCGGGTAAACTCCCCGAGCGTGGGTGTCGGCGGCATTGCTTAACAGGTAGAATCCCGGGGACTGGCGGGAATGATCCAGGGAGAATAAGTTGATAAAAACCGGTCCCCCGGAAACTATTTTGAAGTCGATTATCCCGTTGACCACCCAGTCGGGGGGCAAGTCGCCTTGCCAGACAGTGCAGGTTTCCCCGGGATTTACCGTAATAATTTGGGGAATCTGGGTCAGGTATTTTTCCAAAAATTCTTTACCCGCATTGTGTCCCGAAGCAAATGCATCTACCGATGCCGGAGGGACTACTTTTAGCATCTTGATCAAAGCAGGACGGTTAAATTCCGGGTTGTAGATTTGTAAAACCAGGTTGAGATCGGGCAGTGCCTTACTGCCTTGGTGGTAAAAATAAAACCTGACCGGAAAAGTCACGCTTAAACCTCCGGAAAACAAAAGTCCCCGGCTGGTTACTCTTTCCGGGTGATCGGAAAAGTAGAGCAAACCGCCGAAAGAGGGGGAAATCAGCAAGCTTAAAAACAGCAGGCCGGTGAAAACAATTTTATTTTTCATTTATTATAAAATGTTGTCCAGTCCGATATGCAACCCTTTTAATTGCCGGATTTTTCGGATGCTCAACAGGACTCCCGGCATAAAACTGGCTCGATCCATGGAGTCGTGGCGCAGGGTAAGCACTTCGCCGGTTCCCCCGAAGATTACTTCCTGGTGGGCCAGTAATCCGGGCAGGCGGACGGAATGGATATGAATCCCCTGAAATTCTCCCCCCCTGACTCCCTCTAGTTTAATTGAACTGCCGGGGTGAGGGGAAAAGCCGGTTCCGGCTTGGGCCATCATTTCGGCGGTATGCAATGCGGTTCCCGAAGGAGCGTCCAGCTTTTTTTCGTGATGCAGCTCGATGATATCGGCGGAATTAAAATATCGGGAAGCTTTGCGGGCGAATTCCATCAGCAGGTTGGCCCCGATGGAAAAGTTGGGGGCCAGCAAGACCGGGGTTTCTTGTTTTTGGGAGATTCGCCCGATTTCTTCAAGTTCTTCCCGGGAGATACCGCTGCTTCCCACTACCGCTGCGCAGTTGTGGGCCAGGGCGGCCTTGATGATGGCAGGGGCCGCAGAGCCGTTGGTAAAGTCAACCAGGACTTGGGGCTCGGCTCTAAGGCATTCCGGTTCGATCTCCCCGGAAATTATTATCCCGCAGGCGGGCAGACCGGCAAACAGCCCGGCGTCTTGTCCCAGGTTTTGATGGTCCAGGGCTGAAACCAGCGTCATATCTTCCTGGGTTAAAACCGCTTTGATTACGGCTGCGCCCATCTTTCCCGCAGCTCCGCTGACCATAACTTTAATTTTTTCCATAAATGCCTCCTGATTTAAAAATTCTCCAGCCGGGGATTTTCTCCCTTTCCCGGCAAACAGGCAGGATTTAACCATATAAATATATAATATAAAAATAACTGACCTGATTAAAAATAAGGGGGAAAAATGGCCAGAGCTAAGATTTTAGTGGTGGATGACGAGAAAAATATCGTTGAGTTGATTAAGTACAACTTGGAAAAAGAAGGTTATGACGTCATTGCCTGTTATGATGGTTACGAGGCGGTTAACCTGGCCCGCCAGGAAAAACCCGACTTGATGATTCTGGACATCATGCTCCCCGGTCAAGGCGGGCTGGAAGTCTGCCGCATCCTTAGAAAAGAAACCAAAATCCCCATCATCATGGCCACCGCCCGGGGGGAGGAAATCGATAAAATTCTGGGTTTGGAGCTGGGAGCAGACGACTATATCACCAAGCCCTTCAGCCCCAGGGAACTGGTAGCCCGGGTAAAGGCGGTGCTCCGGCGTTCTACCACCAAGACCGAGGAGCAGGACGAACTGATTTTTGAGGAATTGAGAATCAATCTCCTGCGCTACGAAGTAAAAATGGGGCAAAAGCCCATCGAGTTAAAGCCCAAGGAATTCGACCTCTTGAGAATTTTGGCTACCAATCCCGGTAAGGTTTTTACCCGGGACTTTCTGTTGGAGCAGCTTTGGGGCTATGATTACCTGGGCGATACCCGCACGGTGGATGTGCACATGAGAAGGTTGAGGCAGAAAATCGAATCCGATGCCGCCAACCCGAAGTTCCTGAAAACCGTCCACGGAATCGGCTATAAATTTCAAAGCCGGGAGAATGAATAGTGCCGCGAAACTTGCGGGGAGAATTAGCCAACGCAGTCTTGGAGAATCACCCCGACGCCGTGGTGGGGATAGCTCGCGACGGTAAAATCCTCCTTTTTAACCAGGCCGCCTGCCGGCTTTTTCAACTGGAGGAAAAAGCGGTTCGGGATCTGAAAATTTGGGAGGTTCCTCAAACCCAGAAACTGCTGAAAGATTTACCCTTGATTTTAAGGGACGAAAAAAGCAGCTACAAAGAAGAAATTGTCGCTTTAGCCCGGGACAAGTTTTATCTTTTGCAGATTTACCGGGTGGAGGTAGAGAATAAAATTATCGGGGCCTTGGGTATTCTACGGGATTTAAGCGAGGTTTACCGGATCGAACAAGAAGTAAACCAGTTCGTCGCCAATGTTTCACACGAGTTGAAAGCTCCTTTAACCTCTATCAAGGGTTATATTGAAACCCTGCTGGAGGGGACAATGAAGGATACCGATGTTTGCCAGCGTTTCCTCCAAATCATCAATGAAGAAACCAACCGGATGGCCCGTTTGATCATTGACTTGTTGCAGGTTTCTTCTTTCCCGGAAAAAGGCGGGATGCTGGCCCTGGAGCCGCTCGATTTGGCCCAGTTGATTCAGGAAATTACCCAGCCGTTTATGGAACTGGTAAAGCGTAAAAATTTAAGCGTAAAAATCGACCTGCCTCCTCAACTGCCTTTGATTTTGGCCGACCGGGACCGCTTATTGCAGGTGCTGGTGAATCTGATCGACAATGCGATTAAATTTACCGGCATCAAGGGTGAAGGAGAAATCACCATTTCGGCCCAAGCGAAAGAGGAAATGATCGAAGTCAAGATCGCCGACAGCGGGATCGGGATCCCCGCCCAAGAACAGGAGAAGATTTTTGAACGCTTTTACCGGATTAAAGAAGGGCCGGGAGCATTGCTGGGAGGAACCGGCCTGGGACTTTCCATCGTCAAGCAGATTATCAATGCCCACGGAGGGGAAATCGGGGTGGAAAGCCAAAAAGGCCGTGGCAGCGTCTTTTTCTTTACCATCCCCGGGTTGAAAGAACATAAGGATATGGAAAATAAACATGCTTGATAAAACCAAGCTCGATCGTTTAACCGGCTTGCCGCTGGTAAGCTCGGTAATCGAGGCGGTGGAAAATCATTTAAAAAGCCGGGGGGAAGTCGGCTTTCTGTATTTTGCTCCCAAGCATTTTAAAGAACTGCAGAAGATATATGGGCGGGCTGGTTTTGAAAAACTGTTACGCACGGTTGGGCAGGCTTTAAAAAAACAACAGGGAAAACTGTACCGCCAGGAAGATTTGATCGCCAGCGGGGGGCAGGACGGAGAATATTTTGCGGTATTTCTTTTTTCACCTCCCCGCTACCAGACTCATTTCGGCAGCCAGGGCTTGAAACTGATTTCTTACCGGATTCTGCAGACTATCCAGGAAGTGCTCAATCGGCAAAGCGCTCTGCTGGGAATTAAGGAAAAAATCAAGATCCTGGCAGGTTACAGTTTTATCCTGCCTGACGGCAAAAGAGACGCCGTGGATCTGGTTTATCAGGCCCATAAGGATTCGGCCTTTCGTGCCGAGCTGGAAGAAATGATGGTGGAATTTATTTCCGAGATCGCCCACGAATTAAGAACTCCTTTAACTTGTATCAAGGGATACGCGGAAAATTTGCTGGAAGGCGGAATCGAGGATATCGCCCTTTCCCGCAAGTGGGTCGGCATTATCGCCGAAGAATCTTTTCGTTTGGAGCGCTTTATCCAGGACTTGATTGATCTATCCCTGATTGAAGCCAAAAGAGTTGATTTGAAATTTGCTCCGCTGGAAATCGGGAAATTAGCCAAAAACACCGCAGCTTTGCTTTATCCACTGGCCCAAAAATCGGGAATTAAGCTCCTGGTGGAAGCTCCCCGCAACTTGCCCAAAGTGATGGGTGACGCCAACCGGCTTTACGAGGTGCTGACCAACCTGGTGGAAAATGCGGTGAAATATTCCAAGCAGGACGGCCGGGTTAAAATTCAGGTGAAAAAAAAGACCGATTCGGAACTAGAGTTGAGAGTGGTAGACTATGGAGAGGGCATTCCTCCCGAGGACCGGGAAATGATTTTTGAAAGATTTTACCGGGGCGGCAAGGCTAAGACTGATTTTTATAAAGGCAGCGGGTTGGGCCTGGCGATCTCCAAGCAAATAGTAGAAGCCCATGGCGGAAGCATTACGGTTAAAAATACCCGAGGCAAGGGAGCTACTTTTGTAGTTACCCTGCCGGTCGGGGAGCTCTGGGAAGAGCCGAAAATAGACTAAATTTTTTTTCTAAAATAGCTTAGAAAAACTCTTTACATTTAAAGGGTTTTTCGTTATAATAGGTCAGGTTATTTTTTAACCGGGATAAAATGGAGGTGGGATTTCCACAGTAAACAAATTTGAACTAGGGGGTGGCCCATATGCAAACTTTTGGTCGTCATTTTCTTATGGAACTCACCGGCTGCAACCCTGACATTATCGGTGATCTGGAAAGGGTAAAACAATTAATGCTGGAAGCTGCAGTTCGGGCAAATGCCACAGTGGTAACGTCAGCGTTCCATCGATTTTACCCTCAGGGAGTCAGCGGAGTAGTAGTGATAGAAGAATCGCACCTCTCCCTACATTCATGGCCTGAATACGGTTACGTCGCCCTGGATATTTATACCTGCGGCGAAGATACCCAGCCTGAACAAGCCTGCGAGTACCTGGCCCAAGAGTTTGAGTCCCAGGAAAAAGCTACTCTTTCTGTGGAAAGAGGACTGCCGAATCCTTACGGTTCATACGGATACAGAATAAACCCGGCCCAAAGCGTGGTTGAGAGGAGGGTTTTAGTTGCCCAAAACTAAAGAATGGCTCTGGTGCGCCGAGAAACAAAGCGAAGGCGAACTTCATTTTCATGCTTTAAAGAGCAATCTATTTTCAGGAAAAACCCCTTTTCAGGAAGTGGGCTTGATGGAAAGCTATCATTTCGGTAAATTGCTGATGCTGGACGGAGATGTTCAGTCGGCTCAGAAGGATGAATTCATTTACCACGAATCTTTGGTTCATCCGGCCATGACTCTACACCCCAACCCCAAAAAAGTAGCGATCCTGGGCGGGGGAGAAGGCGCTACCCTGCGCGAGTTGATCGCTTATCCGGGATTGGAAAAAGTCGTGATGGTGGATATCGATGAGCAGTTGGTTCATCTGGCCGAAGAACATTTGGCAGAATGGCATCAAGGAGCTTTTAAGGATCCCCGGGTGGAGTTGGTTTTCGGGGATGCGATGGTTTGGATCAAGGAAAACCAGGAAAAATTCGACGTGATTATCAGCGATTTAACCGAGCCCTTACCCGACTCGCCCAGTTACAAGCTTTGCACGGTGGAGTTTTTTGCCCAGTTGAAGAAAAATTTCGCTCCCGGGGGAGTGTTCGTTATGCAGGCCTCGGTAGCCGATTTGCTGAGATTCGAGCTTCACGCCCGGATCGTAGCCACTCTGCGCCAGGTGTTTAAAAATGTCAGGCCCTTTGCTTCCCGGGTACCTAGTTTTGATACCTGCTGGGGATTCGCCATGGCCAGCGATACTTTAGATCCGGTGGATTTAAGCGCCGATGAAGTTGACCGGCGGGTTGGGGAGCGCATCAGCAAAACCCTGGGTTATTATGACGGGGAAACCCATGTTCATATTTTTCACCTGCCTAAAACTCACCGCCGGGCGGTGGAAACATATATCACTCCGCTGCGCGACGCCGATATATTGATTGCGACCCAGAGCGGAACTTCGTTTTAAGTTTTAATTAAGCTTTAAAAGAGGGATTCATAAGCTTTTGAGGGAAATAAAAGTTTATGAATCTCTCTTATCATTTTCTGGCCAATATCGGCCCGAAAGATATTTTAGATATATTATTAGTAGCCATTCTATTTTACTATGTTTTTATGCTGATTCGCGGAACCCGGGCGGTTCAGATCGCCATTGGAGTCGGGGTTTTGCTGCTGTTGCTGGCGATCAGTTATGCTTTTAAACTGGAAACCACTTACTGGATTTTACATTTCGTGCCTATCGGCCTGGCAGTCTTACTGCCCATCGTCTTTCAGCCCGAACTGCGCAGGGCTTTAAGCCGTCTGGGGAGCGAGGCTTTGCTGAGAGGTGGTATTTACCGGATCGGCCGGGAAAAAGTGGTTCAGGTGGTCGATGAGTTGCTGTGGACTTTGTCTTTTCTTTCCCAGGGAAAAATCGGGGCCTTGATTGTGGTGGAAAGGGATATGGGACTGGAAGAATTTATGAAAAGCGGTACCCGGATTGAAGCCGAGGTTTCAGCCAAACTGCTGATTTCTATTTTTAACCCCAAAAGCCCCCTGCATGACGGGGCGGTAATTATTCGGGGTTCCCAGATTATCGCTGCGGCCTGCTATCTACCCCTTTCCGAAGAGTTGGCCATGGAGCAGTATGGAAGAAAATTAGGCACCCGCCACCGGGCCGCCCTGGAACTGGCTCAACAGACCGATGCCATTATTCTGGTGGTTTCCGAAGAGACCGGGGGTATTTCCTTGGCCTATGACGGAACCTTAAAGCGCAACGCGGTAAAAGACGAGGAGTTGAAGCAGGTTTTACTCAAGCTCTTGGTGCCGTCTGCGGGAAAAACCAATACGAATAATCTGCAGGGGAATGTAAACCATGCTGGAAATCGTTAGAAAAAATTTCAATTTAAAATTTTTGGCTTTGCTGGCCGCGCTGCTGCTTTGGATTTACGTCCGTTATACCCAGAATTTATGGGAGGGAGTGGATAAATACGTGGCGTTCAGTGTGCCCATCAGTTATTTGAATCTCTCGACGGGCCAGGCTCTGCTGGATGCTCCAGGCAGCGTTTCCTTGACTTTAAAAGGCAACCAGGAAGCGGTTAAAAATTTAAACCCCAAAGCGGTCAAGGCTATAGTGGATGTTAATAACCGCACCCCCGGGGTTTATTCCCTGGAAATCGGGGTGATTACTCCGGTGGGGCTGAAAATAATGGATCAGAATCCCAAAAAAGCGATTTTTAATTTGCAAGAGGTAGCCAGCCGTGAACTTCCGGTGCAGCCCAGGGGGATGGGAGATTTTCCCGGCGAGCGGGTATTGAAAGAATTCAATCTGGAACCCAGGACGGTTAAAGTTACAGGGCCGGTTTCTCTGCTGGACAAGATTAGCCGGGTAGAGGCCAGAATCAATCTGGGCAAAGCCGATATCCCCATTGTTACCCGAAGCTCAGCTTTACCGGTTGACCGGGACGGAAATGTGGTAGAAGGGGTAAAAGTGGCTCCGGCTTATGTTCTACTGGAAGTTGATGTGGGATACAAGGCCGGAACTCAGAAGGTGGAAATTAAACCGACGCTGGTGGGAAAACCGGCGCCGGGGTGGAAAGTTTCCCGGGTAACGGTTTCTCCCAGCCAAACCATGGTGATTAACGGACAAAACCAGGGGAAACTGGATTCGGTGACTACCGAACCGGTAGACCTGAGCGGGATCAGCCGGGATACCGTCCGGGAGGTAAAAATCCTGGCTCCCGGAGGAATTTCACTGCTGAAGGAAAAGATAGTTCAAGTAAATATCATGCTGGAAAAGGAGCGCTAGCTTAAGATTATGGGGAAATATTTTGGAACTGACGGAATCAGAGGAGTAGCCAACCGGGATTTGACTCCCGATTTAGCCATGCAGGCGGCCAGAAGGTTCGGGGAGTTATTGATGAGAGAAACTCCCTTGCCGAGAATCGTGGTGGCCAGGGATACCAGAATTTCTTCTCCCATGCTGGAATGTGCGGTGTCTGCGGGGTTGTCTTCCGCTGGGGTGCGCCCGCTCTTGCTGGGAGTGATGCCTACTCCTTGCGTGCCGTTTTTTTGTAAGGAATTTTCGGCCCAAGGCGGGATAATGATTTCCGCCTCTCATAATCCGATTGAAGATAACGGAATCAAATTTTTTAACGCTCAGGGGTTCAAAATTTTCGACTCGATGGAAAACGAAATTGAAAAGCTGCTGGATTCTCCGGTTAATCGTTTCGACCTCCCCATTGCCGATGAGGTAGGCCGGGTATTTCTGGTCGAGGAGGCCGAAGATTTATTCGTAAACCACCTGGTTGAATTGATTCCGGTTTCCTTGAAAGGTTTAAGAATCGGATTGGATTGCGCCAACGGTGCGGCTTTTCGCCTGGCTCCCAGGGTTTTTCAGAAATTGGGCGCCCAGGTATATTCCATCCATACTGAAAGCGACGGGATGAAAATCAACGTGGATTGCGGCTCCACCAATCCCTCGGATTTAATCAGCCTGGTGCTGGAGAAAAAATTGCATTTGGGTCTGGCTTTTGACGGCGATGCAGATCGCTGTATTGCGGTGGATGAAAAAGGCGAAATTTTTGACGGCGATAAACTCCTGGCCGCTTTTGCTAAATATATGCAAGAGACCGGCGTATTGAAAGGCGCCGGGGTGGTAGCTACGGTAATGAGCAATTACGGCCTGGAAAAAGCGCTTAATCAGTTAGATTTGAAATTATTCCGGGCCGATGTGGGAGACCGCAATGTGCTGGAAAAAATTATCGCCGAAGGCTGTAACCTGGGAGGAGAACAGTCGGGCCACATTCTTTTATTCTCGCACTCCACCACCGGAGACGGAATTTTATGCGGGATATACTTAGCCAGGATACTGGCGGAAAAGGAAATCCCTTTAAGCGAGCTGGGCCGGATGGTGCAGCCCATGCCGCAAATTCTGGAAAATATCGAGATCGTCAGCAAGGATAAGTTTCTGCAGGATGGCTTGATTAAGGCCGAAATCAACAAGATCGAGGAACGGCTTGCCGGGAGCGGCAGAGTTCTGGTCCGGCCTTCGGGCACCCAGCCCTTGATCAGGATCATGCTGGAAGGAGAAAGCCGGGAACAATTGCTGGACACCATGAACCATCTTAAAGATTTTATTGAAAAACGGCTGGTTGCAGTAGGTGCCAAATAAAACCATTCTCCTGATCGACGGTAATTCGCTGGCGTACCGGGCTTTTTTTGCCTTGCCCCCGCTTTCCAACAGCCGGGGGGAACCGGTTAACGCGGTTTACGGCTTCACCACCATGCTCTTGAAAGTCATTGAGGAAGCTAAGCCCGATTATATTGCTTCGGCTTTCGACCTGGGTCCTTCCACCATTCGCCAGGAAAAATACCCGGAATATAAGGCTCACCGGGAGAAAGTGCCCGATACCCTGCCTCCCCAAATGAAGAAAATTCATCAACTGATGGAGCGGATGGGAATTCCGGTTTATTACCAGTCCGGCTACGAAGCCGATGACTGCCTGGGCACCCTGGCGAAATTAGGCGAAAAAGCCGGTTTGGATGTGCTGATTTTAAGCGGCGACCTGGATATGCTGCAACTGGTGTCCCACCGGATCAACGTGTTAACCAGCAGGAAGGGGGTAAGCCAGGTAATCCGCTACACTCCCGAGCAGGTTCGCCAAAGATATAATTTGACCCCGGAGCAAGTTCTGGATATGAAAACCTTGATCGGGGATACCTCCGACAATGTCCCCGGACTGCCCGGAGTAGGGGAGATCACGGCCCAGAAGCTGCTGGGAAAATATCATACCCTGGAAGGCATCTGGGAGCATTGTGAAGAGTTGACTCCCAAAATTCAGCAAGCTTTGAGCGAAAACCGGGAGCGACTGCAATTAGGGCGGGAATTGTTGGCTATTAAAACCGACCTGCCCCTGGATTTGAATTTAACGGCTTTGAGTTTCAAGGGGCTTTCCAACCCCGGGGTGCAGGATTTTTTCAGGGAGCTGGAGTTTAAGCTGGCCTTTAAGGAACCCCCGGTCGAGCCATTGAGGCAGGAATTTAAATATCTTGAGCTCAACGATAAAAATCTAGTTGATTTTTTGAGAATTTTAAAAAAAGCCGAAAAAGCTGCGTTTTGCCTTTACCGGGTGAAAGATGAAGTAAAGGGGCTCTCTATCGCCCTGAATGAAAAACAAGTTTATTTTCTGCCCTTGAAGCCCGCCATGCAGGATACTCTATTCGGCGATTGCGCCGAAGAAGAGAGGCTGAAGGACGTAATGGAAGAGCTTTACCGCTTGCCCAAACTGGTGGGTTTTGATTTGAAAGCGGGGCTGGGATATTTAAAAGAGATCCCCTCTGGTTGTCAGAACTGGTTCGATGTTAAATTAGCCGATTATTTACTCTCGCCCGAAGATAACCTGGCTTTGCCGGAGATTATCCGGCGCTGGCTGAAGATTTCCGGGCTTGAGCTGCAGCCCCAGACCCCGGAACAAATTCCGCAAGCGGCCTGCCGCCAGGCCTTTGAGTTGCTAAACCTGCACCCGCTGTTAACCGAGGCGCTGGTTAAAGAGCAGATGGAAGACCTCTATTACAAGCTGGAGCTTCCTCTTATCCTGGTACTTTACCGGATGGAAAAGTACGGGGTGAAGCTGGATCTGGCATACTTGCAGGAGTTGTCCCTTCACCTGCAGCATGAATTGGAAGAGTTGGAAGCCAAGGCCTACCAGGTATGTGGCGAAAAATTTAATTTAAATTCCCCTAAGCAGGTGGCCGAAGTCTTGTTTGAAAAATTAAAACTGGCTCCGCAAGGCAAGACCAAAACCGGTTTTTCTACGGGAGTGGAAGTACTTCAGGAGTTGAAAGATCAGCATCCGGTAGTTGAGCTTCTGCTTTCTTATCGGGAGTATGCCAAGCTGAAATCCACATACGTGGACGCTTTTCCCCGGCTGGTGGCCGACGATCGTAGGCTTCATACTTCATTCAACCAGACGGTTACCGCCACAGGAAGGCTTTCCAGTTCCGATCCCAATTTGCAGAATATTCCCATTCGTACCGAACTGGGCCGGGAAATTCGCCGGGCTTTTATAGCCCAGCCGGGCATGGTTTTGCTGGCGGGGGATTATTCCCAGATCGAGCTTAGGGTGATGGCTCATTTGAGCCAGGATCCTCAACTGATCAAGGCTTTCAGTCAGGGGGAGGACATTCATCGTCTGACGGCGGCGAAAATTTTTGCCGTGGAGCCTGCGGAGGTTACTTTCGAAATGAGGCGCAAAGCCAAGGAAATAAACTTCGGTATCATTTACGGAATGGGACCTCACGGTTTAGCCCAGCGGGTCAATCTTACCCGCAAAGAAGCCAAGGAATTCATCGACCGGTATTTTGAAAATTTTGCCGGGGTCAAGGAATTTATCGACCAATTATTGGCTGAAGCCAGAAATACCCAAATGGTGCAAACTATCCTGGGGCGGAAAAGAAACCTGCCTCTGGTTAATTCCCACAATTATGTCTTGCGATCACAGGCTGAAAGAATGGCCGTCAACACCCCCATCCAGGGGAGCGCTGCCGACCTGATCAAACTGGCCATGCTGAAGATTGACGAAACTTTACGGGAAAGTTACTCTCCCGATAAAGTACGGATGCTTTTGCAGATTCATGACGAATTAATCTTTGAAGTAAAGCAGGAATTTTGCGATCAAGTTAAAAACTTAGTAAGGAATATTATGGAAGGGGTTTATCAAATATCCGTTCCGTTGGTGGTGGATATCAACATCGGAAATAATTGGGCAGAAATGAAATAATGACTAGCGATAATTAAGGAGGCTTTAAAATGGACGAAGTTAAAAACACCCCGTTGATGGAAGAAGTGAAAGAAGAGGAAACCAAGCAGGAGAACGCCGCAATTACCGAGGCGATCCCCGAAGCTGTACCGGCGGCTGAAGAAAAGCCCGCCCCTGAATTGGTGATGGAGCAGATGAATGATTTGGAAAATATGATTCGCCCTCTGCATGTGGGTGAAATCGTTAAAGGAACCATTATGAAAGTGGATAACGATGCAGTTCTGGTGGACGTGGGATATAAATCCGAAGGCATCATCCCCGCCCATGAACTTTCCAACCGCCGGTTCAATCATCCATCCGATGTGGTCAAGGAAGGCCAGGAAGTTGACGTTTTGATCACCAGAATGCCTGCTTCCGAGGGCAACGTATATCTTTCCAAAAAGAAGGCCGATATTGAAGTGGCCTGGGATAGACTGCTGGAGGCCTATGAACGCGAAATTATTTTGGAAGCCACTTGCGTTGAAGAAGTGAAAGGCGGAGTACTGGTAGATCTGGGAGTGCAGGGATTTGTTCCCGCTTCTCAGGTATCCAATCGCCAGACTCGCGATTTGAGCGTGTTTGTGGGCGAAGTGATGAGACTGAAAATTATCGAAGTAGACCGGGAAAGAAAGAAAGTAGTACTCTCCCAGAGAGTAGTGCTGGAGGAAGAGCAGAGCCAGAAGCAAAAAGCCGTTTTGGCCGACATTTATGAAGGCAAAGTCTTGACCGGAAGAGTAGCCCGGATTACCGATTTCGGCGCTTTCGTGGACCTGGGCGGGATCGACGGCCTGGTTCATATCTCAGAAATTTCCTGGCGGAGAGTTAAACACCCCTCTGAAGCGGTTAACCGAGGCGATGAGGTAAAAGTCGTGGTAATCAAGTACGACAAAGAAAAAAATAAAGTCAGCCTGAGTATCCGCCAGATTATGGCCGATCCCTGGGGAGAAGCCGCCGAGAAATTCCGGATCGGGGACGTGGTTGAAGGCACGGTTACTAAATTAGCTAAGAAATATATCTTCGTAGAAGTTTACCCCGGAGTAGAAGGCGTGATGCCCATTACCGAACTGGCAGACCGCAAACTGGTTAAACCCGAAGATGCGGTTAAAGAAGGGGATAAAGTTAAGGTTAAGGTTCTGGATGTCAGACCCGACCAGAGGAGAATCGTTTTATCCCTGCGTCAAGCCCAGTCGGATTTTAACCTGGATGAATATAACAGTAAGCCCGCTCAGGAAGCAGCCAATCAGAACAGCCGGGGCTGTACTCTGGGTGATTTATTAAAGAGTAAGGGATTTAACGCACCAACCCCGGAACACGAAGTGCAGGAAACTCCGCAAATCAAAGAGGATAAGCCGGTTGACAATACCGCATACATCGTTGCTCAATCGTACCAGGAAGAGAACCCGACTCCGGCTCGGAACGAGCAGGATGAGCAGGAATAAACCTTATCTAATCGGATTAACCGGAGGAATCGCCAGCGGCAAGGATTTGGTTTGCCGGTTTCTGGAAGGGTTTGGGGTTAAAATTATCGATGCCGATAAGGTTTATCAGGGATTGATTAAGCCAGGCAGCGATTTATTGAAGGCCATTGCCGAGGAATTCGGCGAGGAATATTTCAATCCCGAAGGTTCTTTGAATAAAAAGGCTCTGGGAGGGCTAGTATTTGGCGATTCGGCAAAGTTAAAGTTACTGAACAGCATCACTCATCCCGCTATCACCACAGCCATTAAGGTGGAAATTGATCAGATCGAGGCTCCTTTGGTAGTTCTTTCGGCTCCCTTATTGCTGGAAACCCAGTTGCCTCTTGAGTTTGATGAAATCTGGGTGGTGGCTGTACCCGAGGAGCTTCAGATTGAACGGTTGATGTACCGGGATCAGATCAGCCGGGAGCAGGCGGAGAAGAAAATAAAATCCCAAATGCCCCTGGAGGAAAAAGTTAAGACCGCCAACCTGGTGATTGACAACTCAGGGAGCGAAATGGAAACCGGGGAACTGGTGGCCAAGGCCTTAAAGGCTTTGCTGGAATGGCGAAAAATATTTGATTTCACCGATGACAATTATTGCTTTGCCTGCGGTGAATTAAACCCAATCGGCTTAAAATTAAGATTTGAACCCACAGAAAAGGGAATGCGGGCCACTTTTATTCCCCAAAGAGAGCATCAGGGATTTAAAGGGGTGGTTCACGGGGGGATCATAATGACCCTGCTTGATGAAACCATGGCCAATCTTGCCTTGGCTAAGGGTTTTCCGGCTTTAACCGGCAAGCTGGAATGTAAGTTCCACCGCCCGGGAGTGGTGGGCGAGCCGATAGAAATTAACGCCGAGATCTTGAGGGAGGCCGGCAAGCTTTTGGAAATGGAAGCCAAGGCTTTCAACCCTCATGGCGAAGTATTGACCGAAGGCAAAGCGTTATTTGTTAAAGTTAAGGCGGTGGGTAATTTCCTTGAAGGAAAAATCAGACGATTTTAAATTGGCGGCGACCAACCGAAAAGCCCGTCATTTATATCATATCGAAGAAACTTACGAAGCCGGAATTTCTCTTTGCGGCTGTGAGGTTAAGTCTTTGCGGGAAGGAAAGGTAAGCATCCAGGAAGCATATGCCCGCCTGGACGGTAATGAAATTTGGCTTTGCAGCGCACATATTTCCCCTTTTGAAAAAGGAAGTTACCAGAATTTACCCCCGGATCGTAAACGTCGTCTGCTGCTGAATAAGTCGGAAATCAGAAAAATTAAGCAGCAAGTGGAACAAAAGGGGTTTACCTTGGTACCGCTGAAGATATATTTCAACCAGCGGGGACGGGCTAAGCTGGAACTGGCCGTGGCCCGCGGAAAAAAGCTTTTTGACCGGCGGGAAGATATTAAACAAAGAATAGAGGAACGGGAAATCCAAAGGGTTATGAAACCTTTTCAAAAATAAAAGCTGACTTAGTTGTTTAAGCAGGAAGAATTCCCGGGATATGCGAAAAGAAGAAAATGCCGATAGAACAGTTGATTAATTTACTTTTCCCTGCAGCCTTGGCGGTTTGCGCCGGGTTAAGGGCTTTTTTACCGTTGTTGTTGATTGCCGTCTTTAAAAATCAACTGCATATTGTTCCTCCCTTTGATAAGTTGTTTACCTCTCAAATGATGCCGGTGTTTTTTGCCCTGGCCTTGTTGGAAATAATCGTGGATAAGTTTTCCTTCGGGGATATCGTGGATAATTTATTTTTTCTCTTACGCCCCATCGGAAGCTTCCTGGCCATCGTTTCGGTAACCCAGGTTTTTCCAACTCTTTCAGGCAATGTTTTTGTCGCCCTCTTCATGAGCATGGCAATTACCATCCCGGTTCACATTACCAAAGTGCGCAGCCGGATTCTTTCCCGGGTCAAAGTTTACCGTAATTACAATATTATTTCCAGCTTATTGGAGGACGGTTTGGCTTTACTGGGGGGGATTTTCGCCATTTTAGCCAAGGCTGCTGCATTTCCGGTGCTGATAATTTTGGTTTATTTCGTGCAGCGAGAATTAAATAAAAGTAAACTTGCTTTAATTCAATATTATGGTGCTTTGGAACTGGAGAAGGAAAAAGAATCTAAGATTAAGACAGTGAAAAAATTAAAGCGGCTGAAAAAACTGGATCTCGAAAATTTAAGTTAATTTGTAGTTCTCGAATTCTACCATCTGGTGGACGATTTCCACTTCAGTAATCCGGTTTAAATAGTTTAAAATTTTTTGTATGATTTCCTGGGCTTCTCCTAATTCTCCGGTTACCATTGCGAAACCGAGAGTGCATAAATGATAAACATCCTGGTGATCAACTTCCGCCAGGCTGATCGAAAAACTTTGCTTGAGCTTACTCTTGAGCCTGTTGATGACGCTGCGCTTGGCTTTCAGATTGTCCGGTTTTTCCAGCAGGTATGATTCAACCAGGCCGATGCCGACCGTCATTGCTTACCGTTATTCAGGACGAATTTTTGCAGGATTTCCGCCATTCCGTCGTGGTTTGGGTCGCCGCTGACAAAATCCGCCATATCCTGCACTTCTTCCGGGGAGATTTCCATGGCGATCCCAAGCCCGGCGTATTCCAGCATATCCAGGTCGTTATAATGATCGCCCACTGCCATGATCTCTTCCCGCTTGATATCCAACATCTCGCCCAGAAATTTTAAGGCTTTTCCTTTAGTGGCGTCCAGGTTCAGCACTTCCAAAAAGGAAGACAGGGAGCGGGCGATAAATACTTGATTTCCCATTTTGGCTTTGAGCAGTTTTTCCGCATTTAATAATTTTTCAGGGTCGGAGCAAACTACCAGTAGTTTCATGGGATCCTTTTGCAGGCAGGATTCAACGTCATCGATGATATGCATGGGGTTGGAGGTTAACGCGGTATATACGCCGGCTTCATGATCCATTTGGGTGGTAAAAACCCCGTCAATTTTTTGGATATTGACATGCAAGTCCATGCTTTTCAGGATTTGGTATGCGGTTTTTGCCAGGGTATAGTCGAGGGGTAATTTATAATAAACCTCTTTGGTTTGGGGGTGGGAAACCAGGGCTCCGCCGAAAGTAATCATCGGGGTATCGATTCCCAGGGGAATGGCGAATTTCATGGCGGAAAATAAAGCCCGGCCAGTAGCCAGGGTGAATTTAATCCCACGCTGCTTCACTTCAGCAACAGCCTTGAAAATAGCCGGGGAAATGACTAAATTTTCTCCGACCAGAGTTCCGTCAACATCAACTGTTATTAGTTTATACATAATTCACCTGCGAATTTCTTCCAGCACCGGAATCGGCAGTTCAGATAGAATGTCGTTAAGGGATTTCTCCATCAGGTCTACATCCCTGTTGTCCCCCAAGCCTAAAATGCGATGAGCCAGAGTGGGAATTGTCATTCTTTTAACATCGTCAGGCTGGACATAGTCGCGTCCTTCAATCGCGGCCAGGGCCTGGGATGCTTTATACAGCGCCAGCGAACCCCGGGGGCTGGCGCCCAGATATAAGCCTTTGGATTCTCTGGTGGCATGAACAATTTTTACAATGTATTCCCTGAGGGCTGGCGCCAGATAAATTTCTTTAACTTTCATCTGGGCGTCGGAAAGCTCCTGAGAAGAAACCACCTGGGAAATGTCTTGAATGGGATGATGCTCTCTTTGGCTTACCAGGATTCGGTTTTCCGCTTCAAAGGAAGGATACCCCAGACGAATTTTGAGGAAAAACCGGTCCAGCTGGCATTCTGGCAGGGGAAAAGTTCCTTCATATTCCAAGGGGTTTTGAGTAGCCAGTACGATAAACGGCCGGGCCAGTTGATAAGTAGCTCCCTCCACGGTGATTTGTCGTTCCTCCATAGCCTCCAGCAGAGCCGACTGGGTTTTGGGAGAGGCCCGGTTGATTTCATCGGAAAGCACAATTTGGTGATTGATCGGCCCGTGGCGAAATTCAAATTCCATGGTTTTTTGGTTGAAGATATTAACTCCCAGAATATCAGAAGGTAAAAGATCCGGGGTGAATTGAATTCTGGCGAAAGAACAGCCCAATGATTTCGCAATGGCTTTGGTAAGCATGGTTTTTCCTACTCCAGGAACGTCTTCTACCAGGATATGTCCTTCGCAGAGCAAGGCGATAAGCACCAGTTTGATTTCATCGTGTTTGCCTAGAATGACGTTTTCAACATTGGCAAGAATTTTATTGGTTAATTCATTGATCACTAGTTTTATCCCCTTTTAAGCTGGTTTTAGGTTTCCATTCTTTTATCCAGGGAGAGCTGCCGGGAAAACCGTGCTGGTCGATATTGACGATTTTCCCCTGGTAGGCTTCAACCGGTTGTTCCCCCTTCATCGGGGTGTGCCCCACCACTACCGTTTTAACCTGCAGGCGGGAAAGCCAGGTTTCGATTTCTTCCTGGGGAGGAGGGGGGAGTTTCTTTCTGGTCTGGTAATTATATCCCCATAGCATTCTACCCCAAACGTATTCATCCAGCAACTCACGGCGGCTTTTTTCCGGGAGTTGACTGATTTCTTCCATCGGGCGCAAAGATTCTTTTCGATCCGGAAGGGAATGCGAGAAGAAGGTATCGTTTACCCTGACCCCTAAAATCAGGTTTTGTCTCAAAAAGCTGCCCAGTTCCCCTTCCATGGTTTTTTTCCAGTTATCTACCCCGCCGAAGCTCTGGATGGTCAGATCTCCTCCCTGGAAATACCAGTTAAAAAACAGCCCCAGGATATTTTGCTGTTTGGGCTCTAATTTTTGCTGGGTGATATAAGCTAAAGGATTGAGCAAAAAATCACTGTCTTCCAAAAGGTCTGATAATTCCCGGGTAGTAATCAAGGAGAATACCGCCAGACTGTCCAGCATCATTAAGTCGTGATTGCCCCATAACAAATAAAAGTTGCTGTTAAAGTTTTTGCGGTTTTCCTGGTAATATTTTACCTGACGATAAAGACTGACCAGCAGTCGCAAGAGGCGTTTGCTGCCCAAAGTCCATAGTGCAGGGTCCCCCTCCAGGTTCTCTCCCCGCCAGTCAACGTAATCGCCGATTAAAACCAGATCCAGCCCGGAGATTTGCGGGTTCCAGGCCAAGGTGCCGGGAATTAAAATCCCGTGTTCTTCCATGATTCTGATCAAACGGTAATAATCCCCATGCAAATCTCCCACCGCAATGATTTTGCGGGTCTGGTTCTGCGGGTTTTGGTTTTCCTCAACGAGAACTTTATCCTTTGGGGTAGTCATCTCAGTTTGCTGCAGCTTTTTCTCCTCTATCCAGGGCGTCTATGTTGATCTGCACCAGGTTGGTTTTTTCCTTTAAGACCTTTTCTTTCAGGATTTCAATTACGGTTTCTTTTTTAACCCAGGGCTGAACTTTCAGGAAAGCCCCCAGGACTACCATGTTGGCGACTTTAGGGTTTCCCAGTTCCCGGGCGATTTCGGTGGCCGGTACTTTGATCAGCCGGATGTCGGTTCTATGCGTAGAATCATTTGAATTATAAGTTGCCATTGAAGTATTGAGTACCAGTACCCCGCCTGGTTTCAGTTCTTTTTCAAACTTGTCCAGCGAGGGCTGGTTCATGATAATCAGGTTGTTCGGGGTGCTGATCATCGGGCTGCCGATTTCCTGGTCTGAAATTACCACCGTGCAGTTGGCCGATCCGCCCCGCATTTCCGGGCCGTATGAAGGAATCCAGAGCACTTGTTTTTCTTCAGACAGGCCGGCGTAAGCCAGAACCTGGCCCATCAGCATAATGCCCTGCCCGCCGAAACCTGCGATTTTTAAATCACTATACATCTTTTTTGGCCTCCTGGTCGATATCTTTATAAACTCCCAAGGGGAAAGCGGGGAGCATATTTTCTTCCAGCCACTTCAGGCATTCCAGCGGATTTTTGCCCCAGTTGGAAGGACAGGTGGAAAGAATTTCCACTAAAGTAAAGCCTTTGCCCGCAATCTGATCCTGGAAAGCTCTTTTAACGGCTTTTTTGGCTTTAATCACATTGGCCGGGTTATTGACCGCGACTCTGGTGATATATGAAGGGCCGGTTAAGGCTGAAAGCATTTCGCATACTTTGATGGGGTTGCCGTGCAGCTGCTGATCCCGGCCGTAAGGAGTGGTTTCGGTTTTTTGGCCGATTAAAGTGGTGGGAGCCATCTGGCCGCCGGTCATTCCGTAAACGACATTGTTGACGAAAATAGCGGTGATCTTTTCTCCCCGGGTGGCGGCGTGAACGGTTTCCGCGGTACCGATGGCGGCTAAATCTCCGTCGCCCTGATAAGTAAAAACTATACTGTCGGGCACCGATCTCTTGATGCCGGTAGCGACTGCCGGGGCGCGCCCGTGAGCCGCCTGGACTCCGTCGCAGCGGAAATATTCATAAGCGAAAACCGAGCAGCCTACCGGGGAAACCATAATGGTTTTTTCCCGGATTCCCAGCTCGTCCATTACTTCGGCGATGATCCGGTGAATGATCCCGTGAGTGCACCCGGGGCAGTAGATAAACGGTTTATCGGTTAAAGATTTGGGAGGCTCATAAACAACTTTCACTTTTCAACCCTTCCTTTTCTCTAGTATTGTTCCAGAGTTTTTCGATCCCGGTGAGGATCTCGTGGATCGAGGGCATCATCCCGCCCATCCGGGAAATCAGTTCCACCGGAACCCGGTCCCGAACCGAGAGACGGACGTCTTCGATCATTTGGCCTGCGCTCATTTCGACTACCACTATGGCCTTGATTCCCTTGACTTGGTGGAAATATTTTTCCGGGAAAGGATAAAGCGAAATGGGGCGGAGCATTCCAACCGGGATGCCTTTCTCCCGCGCTTCTCTGACGGCGGTTTTGGCGATTCTAGCGGCCGATCCGTAGGCTACCACCAGAATTTCGGCACCTTCGGTATGATAGAGTTCGGCTCTTTGTTCGTTTTCCACGATTTGGGCGTATTTTTTTTGCAAGTGCAGGTTATGTTTTTCCAGGTCTTCGGATTGGATATGAATCGAGGTGACCAGGTTGGGTTCGCGTCCCTTGCAGCCGTTGGCGGCCCAGGGTTTTTCCGGAGTGGCGGGCTGGTATTCGCCGAATTCCACGGCTTCCATCATCTGGCCCAAAACTCCGTCCAGCATAACCAGGGCTGGGTTGCGGTACTTGTCGGCCAGGTCGAAAGCCAGTCTTACCATGTCCACGATTTCCTGCACCGTGGAAGGGGCCAGCACGATATTGCGAAAATCTCCGTGGCCTCCGCCTTTGGTGGCCTGGAAGTAATCGGCCTGGGAGGGCTGAATGGTACCTAGTCCGGGGCCTCCGCGCACTACGTTGATAATTACGCAGGGCAGCTCGGCTCCCGCCAGATAAGAAATGCCTTCTTGTTTTAAGCTGATGCCCGGGCTGGAGGAGGAAGTCAGAACCCTGACTCCGGCAGCCGCAGCGCCGTAAACCATATTGATAGCCGCAATTTCGCTTTCCGATTGGAGAAAAACTCCCCCGATTTTCGGAAATTTGCGGGACAAGTATGCGGGAAGTTCACTTTGGGGAGTGATCGGGTATCCGAAAAAATGCCGGCAGCCGGCCGTGATGGCGGCTTCTCCGGCGGCTTCGTTCCCTTTCATTAAGAGTTTTTTACCCATCTTTTTATCTCCTTTGCTAGATTTACCGGTTAACTATTGACCGGTTCAGGCTTATATACCGAAATGCAGGCGTCCGGGCACATGGTGGTGCAAAGCCCGCAGGAAATACAGAGATCTTCGTGGGCCAATTCCACCGGGTTAAGCCCCTTGCGGTTAAAATTTCCGGAGATGGCCAGGGCCTTCTTGGTGCAGAATTCCACGCATAAGCCGCAGCCCTTGCATTTGTCTTGATTAATTACTACCTTATTCATTTCGACCTCCAATAAAAAATAGCTTAGAGCCAGTTATATATTAAACAGCGAAGACTTTTTTCCTTGTTTTAATATAAGGGAATTTTTTTAAAAATCGTTTTTGCCGCCGGAAGATTTCCCTCTTTTTGCTTCCCGGTTTACTCACCTCAAATTTTGTATGGTTTCAACGGAAACTGGCAGCTTTCAGGGCATAACTGCCGAAATCAAGCTTGTTCACGGCCTTCACGGTATCCACCACGCGCTGCGGAATGTTATGCCCTTGGGCATAAAGAGCCGACAGCGCTCCGACGATAGCGGCAATAGTATCGGTATCGCCCCCGATCGACGAGCCCATCCTAATTGCTGTCCATACGTCTTCTTTGGCATAGGCGAAGATACCGAGGGCCGAGGGCGTTATTTCATTCGCCTCCATTGTCGTGCCGATTACGTTATAGATAATATCCATTGTTTCTTCGGGGCTTTTGCAACGCTCGATACGCTCTCTGACAGAGAAAAACCTCCATGCCGCGGAGGCGCCGACATATTGTTCTTTGCTCATCCCTTTGGCACGCTCCGATCCCTCGATGATATAATCCAGAATTTCTGTGTAGTTTTTTCCAAGCTTGGCGGCATACATCGCAAATCCCAGAACGGCTGCCGATTCCATCGCCACACTGGTATTGTGGGTCGGCAATGAACAATTCCTTATTAGTTTAGCCAGCCCGGCATTATCAGCCTTCTCGCCTGCACAAAGCACAGCCGAGAGCACCCGCATCGGAGCTCCGCAAGTTGTGCCGCCTTTACCGGCTTCCTCCGGCTTTTCCCCCTGCTCAATGCGCTCCAGCGCATTTTTACTGCTGGGCCCGACGTATCCTTTTTCCACCGCTCCGGTCTCACGAATCCAGCGTAGCAGTCCCCGCACCGTACCTTCGACGGTAACCGAATCCTCGGCAGCATACTCGTTGATAAGATACAGCACCTGTTCGGTATCGTCGGTGACCTGCCCCTGCAGCAAATTGGCATGAATCGGCGAAACGCTGGGATCCAGCAAGTTATCGATCAATCCGAATTTTTCTCTGATATACCCGAGAGTCATGAATTCCGTAGGCATTCCCATCGCGTCACCGACGGCAAACGCCTCAAGCACTTTTTCGATCTTCGACAAAATTACCTCCGTAAGCGGCTTTTTATTCTTCTCGCCCGAGATTGGCACCGTATTTCGTGATTATTTTCGCCGCCAGATTATGTCCGGCAACGATAGACTCCTCAATTCCGCGGGAAGCGGCATACGCATCTATGAACCCGCCGGCAAAAGCGTCACCCGCTCCTGTGGAATCAACAACCTGTGCTTCAATACGGCTTACCGGCACAAGATGTTCCTCGCTATTCCGATACCAGCGTGTAGCTTGGGCGCCGCAGGTAACGATTACCACCGGGCTGATTCCGGCAAAACCTTCGCCAATGGCTTCGGCTTCCGGCTCGGACAAAATGGTAACTTCCATTTTTGCCGCCAGTTTTTTGATAATATCGATACCGAAATATAAACCGCATCCCCCGGGTACATAGATTTTTTTCTTGCCGCTGTATATTCCGGCAATTTTTTCAGCTATTTCGGGGAAGCTGTCGGCAATGCAAACCGCTTGAATTCCTTCAAGCACACCGGCGGACGAATTGAACAGTGCGTTGCCGCCGAAAGAAATCATCCTTCTTTGGCCCTGTTTATCGACCATGATAAGCGTTTGTGCGCTGGGGCCTTTCTGAATGTCGGCGATTACGTTAACTTGGTTGCCGCGTAAATACTCAAGCAGTTTATCGGCCTCCTGGTCGTCGCCCGCGCCGCAGTAGAAATCGACCCGGTGACCCAAAACGGCAAGATTGACGGCAATGTTGGCCCCGCTGCCTCCGGCTGAAAAAAAACTCTTTTCGGCAAACACCATCATGTCGTCTGCGGGAAATTCGCCGCACAAAACATAATGGTCCATCGCCAGCGCCCCTAAAACCAGAGCTTTCATCTCAACACCTCGCCTATAAAAATACTTTAAACCATTCGCCGGTCCGCCGCTCTCAATCAGGAAGAGGAGAATCCCAGGGGGGGCGGATCTTTAGTTCCAGGGGAAAGAGGGGCTCCGCCGGGGAGGGGGCGCATTTAAGCAAATCTTGTTTCAAAGCGTGAAAGACCAGCGGAATGCCGAATGCCGAGGCCAGCCGAGCCGCCATTTGAGAGCCTTGGATGATAATTTCCGGGGTGGTTTGCTGCATAAGGTGAGAATTGTTGACCAGGCCGGTGAAAGACAGCCTCACTGCTTCGGAAATTTGTTTTGCCCATTGGCGGGTATCTTCAAAATCCTGGGAAAAGGGCCGCATTCCGTTATACACCAGGAAGAAATCATAATGATCTTTCAGGTAATCCCGGTAAGCGCCCAGCATTCTGGCCCCTTCAGGCTCCCCGGCTAAATCTACAATGGTGAAATAAGGAGGGCGGCTTTTAACCGCCTGGAGAACCCCGGCAATTTCACCCGAGATGGTGGGGAGGTCGAGAGAGGAAATGGGGGTGGAAATTAATTCTACCCCGGCTTTTTCCAGCTGTGATTTCTGATCGCGGCTCCGAAAAACCGGCTTAATGGGATCTAGATCCAGCAATTTAACATTTTTCCCCAGTTCAGAACGAATTTTTACAGCCAGGTTGACGGCCAGCTCAGACTTGCCGCTGCCCCGTTCTCCGCCTAAAATCAAGACGGATTGTTTTAAATTATCGACATTCCAGATGGACATTTGCTGCACTCCTATAATTTTGGGGCTTTTGAGAGAATTTCTTTTCCGTTTTCGGTGATTAAGACCACATCTTCAATTCTTACCCCGCCCATCCCCGGCAGGTAGATGCCCGGTTCCACGGTAAGCACCATTCCGGGTTTTAAGACGGTATCGCTTCCAGGTCTTAAGCTGGGGGCTTCGTGGACCTCCAACCCCAGGCTGTGCCCCAGGTTATGACCGAAATTAGGGCCGTAGCCTTTTTCCTCAATATAGCTGCGGGCGGCTTCGTCAATTTCACCGCAAGTAAGTCCGGGGCCGATTTTTTCCAATGCTAGGTGTTGGGCGGTTTTAACGATCTGGTATATTTCTCGGGCTTTATCCGGAATTTCTCCCAGCAGCAAAGTTCGGGTTAAGTCGGAACAGTAACCTTTTAATTTTCCGCCCATATCCACGATCACCAGTTCGTTGTCGGCAATGAGTTTATCTCCGGAAGCGTGATGAGGAAGGGCGGCGTTGGCGCCTGAACCTACTATGGCCTCAAAAGCCGGCATTTCGGCTCCTCCCAATTCCAGCCGGTAATGGATTAGGGATTTGATGGCTTTTTCGGTAACTCCTGGGACGATTTGCTCCCGGATTGAGTTAAATACCCGGTCGTTTAAAGCCACCGATTCACGAATAAGCTGAATTTCTTGTTGGTCTTTAATCATTCTTAAGTCAGTTATTAAGGAGCCTGTCCCTTGCCAGTCGATAGGGATTTCTTTTTCCAAATCCCGAAAATCCGATAAACTAATTTCTCGGTCTTCAAATCCAATGGGGCCTTTTAAATTCAATTGCGAAAGCAATTCCGTTAAAGCTGGATAAATTTTCTGGTTGTTTGCTCTTACTTTTTGAATCAAAGTGAAATTGGGGGCTTCCCGCTTGGCTCTTTCCCAGTAACGGGAATCGGTAATGATAAATTGTGCTTGGAGGGTAATAAGCAGGCGGGCAAAAGAGCCGGAAAACCCGGAAAGGTATCGGTAATTAGCCGGGGAAGTAACCAAAATTCCTTCTAAGCCTTTTTCCGAGAGCTGAGTTCTTAATTTTTTGAGACGCATCATAATTACTTTAGATTTGTTTCCTTTAAATCGATTTAGATTCTCAAAGTATATTTCTAATTTAAAGGCCATTTATTCCTTCTTTTAAGTTATATTTCATAATTCGGCTGCTTCTTAAATCAAGCACAATCACAGAGTATTCAGGGGATCGAGTGTAAATATTTGGATAGATCAAATAACTTTAGTATAATGTGATTATTGGGAATAAAATTTCGACCAGAAAGGTAAGAGAATATGAACGGAACCGAAAAACAAATAACTTGGGCAGAGAAAGTCAAGCAAATTTTTATCGCCGACACCAATAAATTCGAAGAAATTATCTCGGAGTTAAAGAAATACGAGATGTGGAACGAAAAAAGAGAAGCCAATTATATCGCATTTAAGAAATGGGTGGAGGAAACCTTGGCCAATCCCGATGCTGCTTATTGGATCGAGAATCGCGACAAAATTTCTTACTGGTTGAACGACCGAAAAATATTAATCTGCAATACCGCATGCCGAACCATTTTGGAGAATAAACGCTATGGTAAGGGCGAACAGAATGAACGATAATCCTGCAGGTTGCCGGCAAGGGTGATTATTGAAGTTCGCTCCTCATTTCAAAATAATGAGGCAGTAAATAATGAAGAAGTCAGCGTTAACCGTTACATACCCGAGAATTTAATGCAATTTCCCATTGGTATGCCGGTTCGCATAGCTCTTGGGGCTGCGATCGACCGGCTCGGCTTCCTCAACTCCGGTAAAGATGGGATATTCATAAATGTCTTTGAAAAATTGCAAGACGCCGTCGGCATTCGCTTCATTTTTGGGGTTGGCCAGCCAGGCGGTGGTTAAATTGCAGGCGATACTCATGGCATCGTATTGCAGTTCTTCTTCTACCTTGCCTTGTCCGGCTATATAAATAAGAAATTTATAAGCTTTTTCAAAAAATTTAATGGCGTCGGCGCTATTGGTCATTCGATTGGTTACCCAGCTCTCCGTCAAAGCCAGCGCTATTTCTAAATTATGATCAGCCGTATATTCTTCTGAAGCATTGTCGTCAAAATGTTCATTCTTTTCCATAAAAAACACCTTTCATTAATTATTGTTAAGTCTCAGATTCAACTTTCGTTGAGTGGCCGAATGATTCCTTTTATTCATGCTCCGCTTTGGAGGCCTGGTTATTAAGCAATTCCCTAATATCCCTGCCGGATTTTAATCCTTCAATCAAATCAAAGACTTTTTTGCGCTGGTTCAGGTTGTCATCGTAAAGCTTCTCCAATACCTGGGTAATCGCAGGCGAGTTTTCCTCAAACATGGCGAAGACTTCTTTTTCAATTACGGCGTTTTCCAGATCGTAAGCAATAACCAGGGCTTCCTTGAGGGATGTGATTTCTCCGTTTCGGGCGCTTTCAATTTTTTGGTTCACATAGTCCAGCGAATATTGAATGGCGGTGCTTTTTAGTTTACATTCCCGCAGCTGGCCCTGTCCCGCCTCGTACCGGCATTTTAAGGTATAAAGCATTTTTGCCTGAGAACTTTCTTCTTCGGCCATCTGGTTCCAGAAATCAGCGGTTTCCGGAAATATTTTTCCAAAGGTGCGATAAAGCTCGGCCATGCATTCCTCGTGCCGCGCCAGGTGCTCATAGATTACTACTTGATTGGTTTTGTCCATGGGATTAATTTGTTTGGCTCAATTTTTCCATAGCATCTTTCATCAGTTCCCGGTGTTTGGTGGTTTCGCCGCAAACTTTGTTCAAAATTGCTTTCAATTCCTCGGAATCGTTTTCAAAAACCTGGAAAACCTCTTGCTCGATGATGGTGTTTTTGAGTTCAGAGCATCCTTTAATTGGGTGATATTGCCATCCTGGGCGTGTTTGATCAGGTCATAAATGTTGTCGATGGAAAATAAAATGGCCCGGCTTTTAAAGCGATCATCGGTCAGCTGGATTTTTCCGGCCAGGTATTGTTCTTTTAAATCTCTCAATACGCCGGCGTGCCCTGACTCCTCCTGGGCGATCGGTAAAAGTAGTTCTTTAGCCTCGGGAAATTTTTTGGCGAAATTACGGTAAAGCTGTTCCACCATTTCTTCATGCTGGGCCAGCCTTTCCAATACCTCAACTCTATCCACTTCTTTAAACATAGTAACAAATCTCCTTTGATGATTTAAGGATTAAGCCTGGACAGCATTCTAGGGAATGGAATGGCTTCCCGGACGTGTTCCAGCTTGCAAATCCAGGAGATGATTCTTTCGATTCCCAGCCCGAATCCGCCGTGGGGTACGCTGCCGTATCTTCTTAAATCCAGGTACCAGTTGTAAGCGTCCTGAGGCAGTCCGTGTTTTTTAATTTGCTCTTCCAGATAAGCGATGTCGTCGGCTCTCTGGCCCCCGCCGATGATTTCCCCGTAGCCTTCGGGCGCCAGCATATCGGCGCAGAGCGCAACTTCGGGGTTTTCCGGGTCGGGCTTCATATAGAAAGCCTTGATCTTGGTGGGGAAGCGATGGACAAAGATGGGTTTATCGATTTTTTCCGTCAGGAAAGTTTCGTCGGGAGCGCCGAAATCTCCGCCCCACTCAAAAGGTAAACCGCCCTCTTTGAGCAGCTTTACGCATTCATCATATGATACTCGGGGGAAGGGAGGGGTAATTTTTTCCAGGGGGGCAATGTCCCGCTCCAGAATTTCCAGGTCGGCTTTGTGCTTTTTCAAGACTTCCGCCACGATGTAGCAAATCATTTCTTCCTGGACTTTGAGATTGTCTTCCAGTTCGCAGTAAGCCATTTCCGGCTCCACCATCCAGAACTCCATTAAATGCCGGCGGGTTTTGCTTTTCTCGGCCCGAAAAGTGGGCCCGAAGCAATAAACCCTGCCGAAAGCCATGGCGGCGGCTTCCATATATAATTGCCCGCTCTGGCTTAAATAAGCTTTGCGATCGAAATAATCGGTCTCGAATAGGGTGGTGGTGCCTTCGCAGGCAGCCGGAGTTAAAATTGGGGCGTCAATCAGCAAAAATCCGTTGGAATCCAGAAAATCCCGTACTGATTTTATGATGGTGGCCCGGATTTTCATAATCGACTGCTGGCGCTGGGATCTCAGCCACAGATGGCGGTGATCCATTAAAAACTCGATGCCGTGTTCTTTGCGGCTGATCGGGTATTCCTGGGCCAAGTTGACCGGCTGAATGTCCTTAATGGTCATTTCGCAGCCACCGGGCGCTCTTTTGTCGGCTCTTAAAATTCCGGTAACCTTGACGGAAGATTCCTGGGTCAATTCTTCAAACAGGTTGAAAATTTCCTGGGTCAGTTCGTTTTGAACCGCCACCGCCTGCATAATTCCGGTACCGTCCCGCAAAAGATAAAAATGAATTTTGCCGCTGGAGCGTTTTCCGTAAATCCAACCCTGGATGGTTACTTCTTCTCCGGTATAGTTTCCGGCTTCCCGGATGAAAATTATTTTTGACATTTAATCCTCCTTTATAATTATCCTTTTAAGGCGATGGTCGGCATGACCAGCATTTCTAAAACCGCGGTAAAATAACGGTCTGTCATGGTGGCAATAAAATCCCTCACCATTTCAGGCGGGGAAACCTTATCCCGATATTGCGGGCGGCTGTTCAAGAAATGCCGGAAAATGAGGGATTTCTCATTTTCCCCGGTAATGTCGGCTAAAAATTGGTTAAACAAAAGGGCGAATCCCTGCTTGATTTTAGTTTTCTCCTGATTGACCTGGGAATTTAAGTAAATGGTGCGATAGTTGAATTCTTTTAAGATTTTAACCAGTTCGGAAACCTCCGGGCTAAAAGCAATAAAATTGTTTTGAAAACTGGTTAGAATCACATCTTTAACCAGGGTGTCGATAATTTCCCCGTTGGAGCGCCCCAAGCCTTGAGCGCATTCCTCCGGAATGGCATCTCTTTGGGTAAACCCCAGGCGGATAGCATCTTCGATGTCCTGGCCCAGGTAGGCGATAACATCGGCAATTCTGACCGTGCAACCCTCCAGGGTCATGGGATAAAACTCCGGCCGCTTTCCTGCTTCGCGGTCAAGACAGTATTTCAGCAGGTCTTCTTCGGTCTTATGAGGGTTTGGTATTATACTTTGGTTATGGGCTTCCCCGTCGTGGGACAATATTCCGTCCCGCACCTGGAGAGTCAAGTTCAGCCCTTTGCCGCTGTTGGCGATCCGATCCACAACATAAAGGCTTTGCACGTTATGGTGAAATTCTCCTATTCCATTGGCCTTACATAGTTGGCTTAAAAAATCTTCTCCGTCATGACCGAAAGGGGTATGCCCCAAATCGTGGCCTAAAGCGATGGCTTCGATTAAATCCAGGTTTATCCCCAGCATTTTACCGATAGTGCGGGCGATTTGGGAAACCTGAACTGCGTGATTGCTGCGGTTGGAGATTTGCTCGTCCAGCAGGTTGGCAAAGTAAAAAACCTGGGTTTTGCCGATATAGCGCCGAAAGGCCCCGCTGTATATAATCCGGTCTCGGTCTTTGGCAAAATTGCTGCGCAGATAATCAGGAGCTGGAATTTTACGGAGAGCCTGGCTGTCCCGAGTGGCAAAGGGGGAAAAATTTTGCTCTTCCCGGCTCAAAATTTCATTGGTTATTTCTTCCATTTTTTTTTGATTAAATTGCATAAAAAAATCTCCCTAACCATTTAAAATTGGACAAAATTCAAAAATTTCCTTTATCTATCGATGTTTAAGGGGAGTTTTTAAACCTGAATCAAACGATTTTTCCCAACAAATCGTAATAAGAACCATCGGTGATCTTGGCCCGGCAAATATCACCCGGACGAGCTTTTCCGGCCAGCAGGATACCCCCATCGATCTCCGGTGCGTCATGAATGGTTCGTCCGTATAATTCAGCGTGTTTAAGCCACTTTTTTGCTTTAGGGTCTTTGGGTACGGGGAACATTTGACTTTCTCCTTCCACCAGTACCGGTATAGTTTGTCCGATCTTGCCTTGGTTTAACTCCAGGGAGATTTGCTGCTGAAGTTCCAGCAGGATTTTGCGGCGGGTCTGTTTTTCCCGTTGGGGAATTTGCGGCTTTAAAAGAGCGGAGGGAGTGTTGGCTTCTTTGGAGTAAGTAAAAACCCCGACTTTGTCCAAGCGGGCGATTTTAAGAAAATCCCTTAACTCTTCGAATTCATTCTCTCCCTCTCCCGGGTGCCCGACAATAAAGGTGGATCTCAAGCTGATTCCGGGAACTTGTTTTCGAATTTTTTCAATCAATTGCAATAAATCTTGAGTATTTCCCTTTCGGCCCATAGCTTTTAAAACTGCCGCCGAACAATGCTGCAAAGGCAAGTCCAGGTAAGGGCAGATTTTCTTTTCCAGGCTCAAAACCTGCAAAAGTTCAGGAGTGATTTCCCGGGGGTAAGCGTAAAGGATTCTCAGCCATTCGATTCCCTTGATTTGGGCCAAGTCCCGCAGCAGTTCGGGTAAGGTTTTTTTCTTATAAAGGTCCAGCCCGTAGGAGGTCGTGTCCTGGGCGATTAAGTTTAGCTCTTTGACTCCATTCTCGGCCAGAGTTTGGGCTTCTTGCAGCAGCTCGGTTCTCTCCCGGCTGAGATATTTTCCCTTAATAGCCGGAATGGTGCAGAAGTTGCAGTAATGATTGCACCCCTCGGCGATTTTGAGAAAAGCCGTATACCCCGGAGTCAGAAGCCTGCGTTCGGTGGGTTCCTGGTTTAAAGGTTCGGGATAATATTCCCGGGGAGTTTTTAAATCCTGCAAAAATTGCGGAATTTTTTCCAATTGATTGACTCCCCAGAACAAATCCACTTCCGGCAATGATTCTCGGAGTTCGTCCCGGTGGCGTTGAGGCAGGCAGCCCATTACAATGAGTTTGGCTTTTTTGTGTTTCTTTTTGTGTTCGCACAATTCTAAGATGGTATCCACCGCTTCCGTGGCGGCCGGATTAATAAAGGCGCAAGTGTTAACCAGCAGAAAATCGGCCTGGTTTTCTTGAGCTGCTGCCTGGTAGCCGTGCTGTTCCAGGGCCGCGATGACTTTTTCAGAGGCCACGGTATTTTTCGGGCATCCCAGGCTGATCAGGTAAAAACTGGGCATCTTATTTCAACTGGTAATCGATCAGTTCCATGGTGACTTCGATTTTATCTCCGCTGGGCAGCAAGATAAAATCGCTTTCTTTCACCAGCCCCACCCCCCGGCAATACCAGCGGCTGCTTTCGTATTCCACTTTCTTTTTTTGCGAAGTGGTGACGATTTTAGCGCAATTATAGGTTTTTCCCATGGTCTTGATTTTTTCGAATTTTTCTACCGTGCAGTTAAATTCTCCGCTATTTTTACCTTGTTTCCCGCTCCATCTCCAGTTTTTTCCGACTTTCAAGGGGTAATGAATCAGGGTCAAGGCGGGTTCGTAGGTTATTTCGGTGTTGCTTTCCATATAATATTTTTTTATCCGGGAAAGCATGTCCGTGCCGTCTTGCAAGTATTCTTCCACGGCCTTTTCCGGCACCAGTTTGCCCATGATTTCCGGAGTGATTTCCATCACATAGCACTCGATGTTGCCGACTTTCTCTTTGCGTACTACTTTGGCCAGGGTTTTAGTGCCCAAATTGGTAGTGTAATACCAATGATTGCCTACTTTAAGGGGCTGGTAATTACGGGAATTTAAGCATGAAAGGGTGAACAGGCTTAAAACCAGAATTGCCGCCAGGGTCAGAATCTTTGCCTTCATTTTTTTGTTATTCTCCTCTTTTGAGTTCCCTATATTCTACATATTTTCTTTGATTTTGGCTACTGCTTTTTGTAAATCTTTGTCCGGACAGGTGAGAGAAATCCTAAAATATCCCTCGCCCTCTGCCCCGAAGCCGATCCCCGGAGTAATCAGCACCCCGGTCTTGAGCAGTACCTCCCGACAGTATTCGAAGCTTTTTCTTCCCCGGGGAACTTTGCCCCAGAGATAAAAAGTCGCGTTGGTGGGATAAAATTCCCAGCCAAGCGGGGTTAAATCTTCTACCAGAATGGCTTTTCTTTTGCGGTAAATTTCCCGCATCTGTTCGGGGAAGCTTTTTTCCCGGGTAAGAGCGTACACCCCGGCTTCCTGTAATGCGCAAAAAGCTCCGGAATCCACGATTTTCTTAAATTTCAGCAAGGCCTCGAGAATTTCGGGATTTCCCGCGGCAAAAGCCAAACGCCAGCCGGTGATGTTAAACGGTTTGGAGAGGGACATGAATTCAATAGCTATTTCCTTGGCCCCTTCAACCTGGAGAATGCTGAGGGGTTTCCCTTCCAGAACAATGTCGGCGTAGGCATTGTCATAAGCCAGAATGATATCATGCTTTTTGGCCCAGCCTACCAGCTCGGTGAGAAATTCCAGGTCGGCGGCCTGCCCGGTAGGGTTGTTGGGATAATTAAGGAAAAACAATGCGGCTTTTTGGCAGATTTCTTCCGGGATAGCCTGCAGATCCGGCAGAAAGCGGTTTTCTTCTTTCAGAGCAACCGGCTGCAGCTTTCCCCCGGCCATGATGACCGAAGAAGAGTAGGGAGGGTAGCCGGGGTCGGTAACCAGCACCAGATCGCCCTCATCCAGCAGGGCGAAGGGGAGATGAGCGATGCCTTCCTTGGAGCCTATCAAACCCAGGATTTCCTTCTCCGGGTCAAGCTTCACGCCAAAAGTTTCTCGGTAATAATCAGCCACTGCCCTACGGAATTCAGCAGTTCCGTTATAAGGGGGATAGCAGTGGTATTCAGGATTCTCTAGAGCCTTCTTTAGAGCTTCCAGCAATCCGCTCGGGGGAGGCAAATCCGGGTCTCCGACTCCCAGATCTATAACTTCTTTACCTTGTTTCATTACTTCAGCTTTAGCTCTTTCTAATTCCGCAAATAAATAGGGGGGCAACAAGGATAATTTACGGGTGGTCTTCATCGGGTTCCTCCTTGAAAAGATTTTGTTGCATGGGCCGGTCTTCGTTTTTCTTAAGCCATTCGGGAATTTCCTTCAAGGGCAGGGTAGGCAGGTCTTCTAAAGAGTTAAGCCCGAAGTGGGTTAAAAATTGCGGGGTGGTGCCGTAAAACGGGGTTTTTCCGGGGCCCTCTTCCCGTCCCGTGAAACGGATCAGTTTTTTCTTCAGCAGTGTGGTTAAAAGCCCGCTGCCCTTAACTCCCCTAATCCTGGCAATACGGGCCGAATTAATGGGATGCAGGTAAGCTACGATAGCCAGGGGTTCCAGTTGGGCTGACGAGAGGGAAGCTGCGAATTCCTTTTTGTGCATCTTGGCTACGGTTTGGGCGGCTTCCTCGCAGGTGACCAGTTGATAACCTCCGGCCACTTTTCTCAGGTTGATTCCCCGGTTTTGATATTCCAGGGAAAGCTGGGCGGTCAACTCCTCTATACTAGGTTTATCCCAGCCGATAACTTTCATCAATGCATTGATTTTTAAAGGATGATAGGAAGAAAACAGCAGGGCATCCAGAATTTTAATGTTCATTGCCGGGGAGGATTGATTCTCTCCAAGCCGTTCATATATGGCCGCAATACTTCAGGAATGATTACCGAGCCGTCTTGCTGCTGATAATTTTCCAAAATGGCCAGCAAGATGCGCCCGATGGCCAGCCCCGAACCGTTTAAGGTATGAGCGTAGCGAGGTTTTCCGGTTTTTTCATCCCGGTAGCGGATGTTGGCCCTGCGGGCTTGAAAGTCGGTGCAGTTGGAAAGGGAAGAAACTTCCAGCCAGCGGTCCTGGCCCGGGCAGAATACTTCCAAATCGTATTTTTTCGCCGCCGTAAATCCTAAGTCTCCAATACAGATTGTCACTACCCGGTAGGGGAGTTTCAATCTTTGCAGGATCACTTCGGCGTCGGCGGTCATTTTATCCAGTTCAGTAAAGGAAGTATCGGGATGGCTGAACTTAATCAGCTCCACCTTGTCAAATTGATGAACCCGGATCATTCCGCGGGTATCTTTTCCGGCTGCTCCCGCTTCGCTGCGAAAACAGCTGGAATATGCCGTGTAATAGATAGGAAGCTCTTTCTCATCTATTATTTCATCCCGGTGCAGGTTGGTTACCGGGATTTCCGAGGTGGCGATCAGGTATAGGTCCCAGCCTTCACATTTAAAGGAATCTTCCTTGAAACGGGGAAGCTGCCCGGTACCGTACATCGAGGTTGAATTTACCAGAAACGGGGGGCATACTTCAGTGTAGCCGTGTTCCAGGGTATGGGTGTTGAGCATGAAATTGATCAAGGCTCTTTCCATCAGGGCGCCGGCTTTTTTCAATACGACAAAGCGGGCTTTGGCGATTTTTACCGCCCTGGGGATATCCAGAATGCCCAGCTTTTCTCCCAAGTCCCAGTGAGCCAAGGGGGTAAAGTCAAACTTTCTTAATTCACCCCAGCTTCTTAAAGTCAAGTTGCTGTTTTCATCGAATCCATCAGGTACATCGGGATGAGGAATATTAGGCAGGGTTTCGATGATTTGCTGGGTTTGTTCCTCTATCTGGGCCAGTTCGGTTTCAATTTCCTTGATTTTTTGCCCAACCGCCCGCATCTCCTGGGATTCCTGGCCGATGTCCTGGTTTTGGGCCTTCTTCTGGGCTAATTCTCCGGAAACCTTGTTCCTGGTGCAGCGTAGTTGTTCCGCTTCCGATTGCAGGTTTCTTTGTTTCTCATCCAGGGCCAGGAAATTATCCACGATGGCGGGGTCGGCGTTGCGCCTGCGTAGATTTTCCTTAACGACTTCCGGAGTGTTTCTCAACAATTTAACATCTAACATAATTATTCTCCTGCAAAATTAATAAGGCAAGGTCATGATCTTGCGGAATTCTTCCGGTCTGGCAGCTTTGGCATAAGCTTCCTCTACTGTAATCAAGCCTCTTTTTACCAGATATCGGAAAGCCTGTTCCTGGGTCTGCATTCCGGTATCCCTGGCGCTGGCACCCATGGTGGTATGGATTTGGATGCTTTTACCTTCTTTTATCAGGTTTTTGATTTGCGGGGTACCTATCAAGATTTCACACCCCAGTACCAGGCCGTCGCCTCCCGGCTTGTTTAAAAGGGTTTGACAGATGATGGCGCTCATACTTTCAGCCAGTAGAATTTTTCCTTGCTGGCTATACTGAGGCGGGAACATGTTAAACAAAGTTTCCAGCATCAGCATGACGCTGGGAGCCTGAGCCACTGCGATTACCAGCATACCTCCGGCCGCTAGGGAAAATATGGTTTTGGCGATTTCAAAGGAAGCAATTTCGCTGATGGCCAGCACATCGGCTCCTTGACCGCGCATAGAGTCAAGTGCCCCGGCATAAGATTTTAAGTCGATACCCACCTCGCGTTGGCAGATAATCCCTTTGCGGTTTTTATGCAGGAAATCAATCGGATTTTCCATGGTGACTATTTGACAGTTGCGGGTTTCCAGCAGGTAATTGATGATGCCGGCCATGGTGTAGGATTTTCCGCTGCTTTTGGGGCCGCAAATTAAAATTAAGCCGCGCATGGCGTTGAGAGTGAGGTTTTTTACCGATTCGGGCAGCCCCAGTTCTTCCAGAGAAGGAACCGCAGATGGATGAGTGGAGATTACTGCGGCAATGCTTCCTCTTTGCTGGAAGATATTGATTCTAAAACGGGAAAGCCCGGGAATGCTGTAAGAAAAGCTGATTTCCAGGTTTTTGGCATAAATTTCTTTTTGCCAATCCAGCATCAGGCTGTCGGCAAACTCCTTGGTATCCTTGGGATAAAGGATGTTCTGATCCAGGGGAGCCATATTGCCTTTTTCTTTGATCATAATCGGGCTTCCGGGTACCAAGTAAAGATAAGAAGCCCTTCTCTCCATCATGGTGGGGAATAATGCCTGCCAATCCATAAAGTTTCTCCTTTAAGATTCAGTTATAAGCTGCTTGAATACGTCGATATTGCTGGCTTTTGAGAGGGCGTCCTCGTATGTGATCAAGCCTTTTTTGTAAAGGTCTTTTAAGCTCATGTCCATGCTTTGCATTCCCACGTCTTTACCCGCCTGCATCAGGTTGGGAATCTGGTGGGATTTGCCTTCCCGGATCAGGTTGCGGATAGCCGGAGTGACCGGCATCAGTTCTACGGCCAGCACGCGTCCGCTGCCGTGAGCCCGAGGGATTAGGGTCTGGCAGTTAACCCCTTCAAGAACTGCCGAAAGCTGCATTCTGACTTGCTGTTGCTGGTGAGGGGGAAAGATATCGATAATCCGGTCGATAGTGGTGGCCGTGGTGTTGGTATGCAGGGTAGCCAGTACTAAGTGGCCGGTTTCCGCCGCCGTAATGGCGCTTTGAGTGGTTTCCAGGTCTCGCATTTCTCCGATCAGGATTACATCGGGGTCTTGTCGTAATACGTGACGCAGGGCGGCTCCGAATCCGTGAGTGTCGGCCCCTACTTCGCGCTGGGAGATCACGCTATTTTTGTCTTTGTGCAGAAATTCGATAGGGTCTTCCACTGTAACGATATGACAGCGACGGGTTTCATTGATATGGTTGATCATAGCGGCTAGGGTGGTGGATTTTCCGGAACCGGTGGGGCCGGTAACCAAAATCAGTCCACGGGGTTTTTCCGCCAGCACTTTCAGTAGGGGAGGCATTTTTAACTCATCGAGGGAAAAAGGCCGGGCCGGAACTACCCGGATGGCTGCGGCCCAAGTGCCTCTTTGCAGGTAAATGTTAATCCGGAAGCGGGAAAGGCCGGGCACGCTGTAGGCCAGATCCAGTTCCTTTTCCGCTACGAAACGGGCTTTTTGCTCGTCGGAAAGGATGCTTTCAATAATCATTCTTACGTGCTGGGGGGTTAGAATGTTATAAGTCGCCGGGGTAAGTTCGCCGTCTATTCTCACCATAGGGGCGCAGCCGGCTTTGAGATGAAGGTCGGAGCCTCCTCTCTCCACCAGTAAAAACATCAAATCTTCAATGGTTAAATCCAGTTCTTCGCTTTTTGCCCCTTCATGGGACAGTTCTTCTGAAAAGCCAACGTTTTCGTCTTGCATGGAAACCTCCTAGTTATATAAAAAAAGAATTCCACTCCCCGGGAAATTTTCCCTGCAAATCGGGAGGGAAAAAATTCTCCCGGCAATTACTCCGAAAAGCTTCGAATGCAAAAAACCGGGTTGGCAGTCAAAGTTTTCGACTGATAGCCAGGATTTCGTAGTCTTGCGGGGTTAAGATTTTTGCCCGGTTAAATTTACCCAATTCGCAGCCGCAAAGCGCGATATCGCTCATCCCTAAAGATTTAAGCAGCCATTCAATCTCACTAGGGGTATAGTAGCGCTCGTTGCACTCCAGAGTGTGGCTTTCTCCCCGGTCGTCGGTGAAAGTTAAAATCGAATGATCGCGAAAAGTCATCAGGTCGAAAGTGTTTATTTGGGATACCCCGTTGGTGGAGTTGGCGTTGATGAAATCTTTTACCGAATGGAATAAGGGAAAAAGGGCACTTAAAGTGGTGAAGATTAATTTGCCTCCCGGCTTTAAGGCCGTCACCGCATTTTTCAGGATGAGAAAATTCATTTCATCGGTTTCCATTAAAGGAAAAGCCCCTTCGCAAATCATCATCGCCAGATCGAATTCTTGCAAAAAACTGAGTTCCCGGGCGTCAGCCGCCTGGAAGTCAACTTCGACTCCAGCCTCTTTGGCCTTTTCTCGGGCTCGGTTTAGCTGGTTTTCCGACAGATCCACTCCCGTAACCCGGTAGCCTCTCCGGGCCAGCTCTATAGCATGCCTTCCGGTTCCGCATCCGATATCCAGAATATTTTTAGTCTTGTCGTGGTTCAATTCGTTTTCCAGAAAGTCCACTTCGCCCAGAGTTCCTTGAGTGAAATTCTCTTTGTCATAGTTATTGGCGTAGTTTCTAAATAGTTCCTGATACCAACGGCTCATGGTAGTTTCCTTTCAACGTTTTTATCAAGTTACCGGTAAAACGGGTTTTTGTCAAGAAAAAAGTTCCGATTTTAACCGGAACTTTAGATTATCCTCTGGTGGAGGTGGCGGGAATTGAACCCGCGTCCGAAAAGTCCTTGAAACGAGCTTCTACGAGTGTAGTCCAGGTAAATTTTGTTTCGGAACTCCGCCTCCCCTGAACTGAATTTGGACTTCCTAGTTGCGGTTTTGTTTCCCCATGGCGGCCCGTAACCAACCGTCAAAGGTATCCGGTGTAAGTGACACCTCAAAAAATCCCACCGGAGAAATTATTTGAGATGTAGCCTTATGCGGCTAGTGCTAATTCTTGGTTAGCAGTTATTGTTTTGTACCTTTTTTACGAGCTGGCACCAACTCGACTCGCTACTCGAGCCCCGAATCATTCCGTCGAGCCCGTTCACCCCCTTTGCAATTTTATTATAACACAAGATTCTTCGGGAATGCAATTTCTTTAAGTCCGGTAAAGGAAACTTGGTATTTTTCTGGAAATTATGCTTGATGAAGGACCTTAGCGAAAAACATTTTCTCGCCGCTCTCTGGAAAATTCCCGACCTCAGGCTGGATTTGTTTAAAAAGCTGCATAATCACTTTGCCTCGGGGCAAAAGATCTGGAACGCCGATTACTCGGCCTTGATCCGGCTGGGGGTAACCGCAGCCATGGCAGAAAAAATAATTGAAGCCCGTAAAAAGATCAATCCCGAGAAAATTCTTCCCGAAATCGAAAAAAACGGAATTAAGGTTCTGGAATTTTCCGAACCCGAATACCCGGATAATTTAAAAACCATCTCCGATCCGCCCCGGATATTGTTCATGCGGGGAGAAATCAAACCGCAGGATGCTACTGCCATTGCTGTGGTGGGCACCCGCAAAGCCTCCAACTCCGGTTTGAGCACCGCCCGCTGGCTGGCCCGGGAATTAGGCGGGATGGGATTTAGCATTGTCAGCGGTCTGGCCCGGGGGGTTGACGCCGCCGCTCACCAGGGAGCTTTGGAGTCAGGAGGCCGAACCCTGGCGGTCTTGGGCTGCGGGGTTGATGTGGTGTACCCTCCCGAGCACCGCAAACTAAAACAGGAAGTCGAGGCCAAAGGGGCCGTGATTTCCGAATTTCCTCCCGGCACTCCTCCCTATGCCTGGAATTTTCCCGCCCGCAACCGGATCATCAGCGGATTGGCTCTGGGGGTTATCGTCGCCGAAGCCGGAGAAAAAAGCGGGGCCTTGATCACCGCCGACTTCGCCCTGGAACAAGGTCGGGAAGTGTTCGCCATCCCCGGCAACATTCGCGCTGAAAGCGGCAAGGGCAGCAATATGCTGCTTAAGCAAGGAGCTAAAATGGTTGCTTCGGTGGAAGATATTCTGGAAGAATTAAACCTGGAATACCGCCGGGATGAGCCGCCGGTTTCCCGGCTTACCGATCCCCAGCTGAAAATTTTGGGAATTTTGGATTACGATGGAGTTGAGATCGAAAAGATCATTGAATTAAGCGGCTTCAATTCTTCACAAACCCTGGCTCATTTGTTTACTCTGGAAAGTTTGGGAATGGTCGAGAGATTCCCCGGCAATGTTTATATAAAGGTTAAAGGAAAAGACTAAGAGGAGGAGAAGAAATATATTTATGTCACAGCATTCAAGCTACACCAGAACCGCAATAATCTGCGCCGCCGCCTCTCCGAAAACCGGCTACGGTAAGGTAATGAGTTGTTTGGGGCTTTCCCTGGCTCTTTCCCGGGAAAATTACCGCTCGGTATTTCTTTTGCCGCAGACCGATGCGGAAATCAGGAATGAATTTGAAAGAAGAGGCCAGTTAATTCGGGAGCTTATTGATGAAAGCAATCTGGAGCAGGATTTGTACCAGCTTCAGGAATTGTTCGAAGAATATGACAGCGATTTACTGATTGTCGACAGTTCCCTGGCTTCTCCTTTATTCTTGAAAAAAGTAGCCAATTTGGGAGTGGCTACCGTGGTTTTTGACGATCACGCCCAAAGAGATTATCCTTGCGACTTGATTTTAAACCCTTACGGCTACAGCACTCCTCAGAGTTATCCCAGCCGCCGGGCGGGACAATTGCTTTTGGGGCCGGATTATGCTCCTTTAAGGGAAGAGTTTTTAGCCGCCCGTGAGATGTGCGGTTCCCTCAAGGAAAAGGTGGAAGTGGTGATGGTTACTTTGGGAGTAACCGATCCCGACAACCAGACCGATAAAGTACTGACCGCCCTGGAAGACTGTCCGGGAGTGGATATCATATTATTAGTGGTTGGCATCGGTTTCCCTCATCGCAAGGCGGTTCTGGAAAGATTGAAAAATTACCGCAAACCGGTGATCCCGTTTTTTGGAGTGGCCGACATGGCCCAAATTATGCTTTCCAGCGATATGGCGATCTCCGCCAGCGGAATTACCTGCTATGAGCTGGCTTGCTTGGGAATCCCGACCATCACCCTGGTATTAAATGAAAAACAAAGACGCAATGCCGAAGAACTGGCCAAAAGGGGAGTAACCCTGGATTTAGGCAGAGCCCATGATTTCACCCCCCAGGAATTGAGAAAGGCCGTGCAGGCGTTGATCTCCAACCCGGAAAAAAGAAAGATGATGTCGGAAATCGGCAAAAAAATGGTGGATGGTCAGGGGGGAAAACGGGCCGCCGATAAAATCGCCGAGTTGACTCGAAAAGTCAAATTGACCAATGATTGATTTTTAAATAAATAGCGAGGGGTATGATCATGAGTGAAAAGAGATCCGGCAAGATAGGTATTCTGGTAGGCGGAGGACCAGCTCCTGGAATTAATGCGGTAATCGGTTCGGCCACCATTGAAGCTAACCGTTCGGGCATGGATGTGGTCGGCATATATGATGGTTTCAAGTGGCTGAGTAAAGGCGACAAGGAGCACGTGAGATCGCTGATCACAAATGATGTAAGCCGGATTCATTTCGAGGGAGGTTCGATTCTTCGAACTTCTCGAACCAACCCGACTAAAAAAATCGAAGACCTGCAAATGGTCTTATCCACTATCAAGGAACTCGGCATCACCCACCTGATCACTATCGGCGGCGATGATACCGCCCTTTCGGCTAGTGAACTCAGCCGGGTTTCCGAGGGCAGCCTAAAGGTTGCCCATGTTCCCAAGACCATTGACAACGATATTCCTTTACCCGGTAATTTACCCACTTTCGGGTTCCAAACCGCCCGCCACGTAGGGACGGAAATTGTGAAAAATTTAATGGAAGACGCCCGCAGCACCAACCGCTGGTATTTCGTGGTGGTGATGGGCAGAAAAGCCGGGCATTTGGCGGTGGGCATCGCTAAATCAGCCGGAGCCCATGTGGCCATCATTGGGGAAGAGTTTACCGATCCGCCCATCGGGCTGGAAGAAGTTTCCAGGATTCTGGAAGGAACCGTTATCAAGCGCCGGGCTATGGGCCACGATCATGGCGTCGCAGTAATCGCCGAAGGGATCGGGGAAATTTTATCCCTGGAAGAACTTAAAGCTATTCCCGATGTCGTCATCGAGTATGATGAACACCATCATATGAGGCTTTCCGAGGTTCCCCTGGCCACCATCTTCAAGCGGATTGTCCGGCGGATTTTCGCCGATCGGGGAGAAAATCCCACGCTGGTGGATGTTTCCCTGGGTTACGAATTGCGCTGCACCCCTCCGATTCCTTTTGACATTGAATATTGCCGCGATTTGGGCTATGCTGCGATCAAATTTTTACTGGAAGAAGCCGACAACACTCCGGAAAACAGCGGGGGCCTGATCTGCATCCTGGACGGAGAAAGCTATGCCATTCCATTCAAAAAGTTAAGAGAACAGGAAGAAAAGAAAATCAAGGTTCGGTTGCTGGATGTGCAAAGCCGGGCTTATGAAGTAGCTTATGAATATATGCTGCGCTTGAAGGGCGAGGATTTTACTCCGGAAAATCTGCCTCTAATGGCTAAAGCCGCCAATATGAGCGAGGAGGAATTCAAAGACAGGTTTGGCAGGCTGGTTAACCCGATTTCGGGGAAAAAGCTGATTAAAGAAGCCGCCCTTTTGATGAAATAATCCGGGCTGTTTAAGAGTGCTCAAGTTCTTTTAAGAATTTTTGAATTAATTCGGAAATTTCCAACAGGCCCAGGTCTTTGGATAATTTGAGCGCGTTTTTCAAGGATTCGTAGCCTTCATCCATCTTGCCCAGTTTTCCCAGGGTGATGGCCCGGTTATACCAGGCCGGAATAAACTGCTCATCGGCTTTAACGGCTTTGTCGTACTCTTCGAGTTCCTTTTCCAGCTGGTTAAGTTCTCCCAGAATTAAACCTTTGTTGAAAAATGCCGGAGCATAATCCGGTTTAATTTCCAGGGCCTTATCATAGCATTTCAAAGCTTCCTTGTGCTTTCCCAGCATGCCGTGGACATTGCCGCGGTTCATCCAGGCAGGGAAATACAAAGGGTCTTTAGCAATGCTTTTATCAAAAGCCTGTAAGGCTTTTTCCGCTGCTCCCTGTTTGGTATATGCCATACCTTGATCCAGCCAATACTTGGCATCTTTCATTAAAGAAATTTTCTCTTTCCCGGCGAAAAATCCTGCTATTCATGGGAGTTTATCCCCTCAACAAAAGGAAAAAGCTTAGAGATTGTGGAAAAGGTGTGAGAAAAATCACCCAAAACGGAGAGCTAATGAAACAAGTATTGTTAAAGTCAAGCAAGATCATCGTGGAAGAACTGCCATCCCCTGCGGTAAATCCGGGCTGGCTCCTGGTTAAAAATTATTTTTCCTTTATCTCAACCGGGACCGAAATGGCCGGTATTACCCGTCCCACCTCCCCGGTGCAAATGGTTTTACAGAAACCGGAAATGATCAAAGTAGGAATCGAGGCGGTAAAAAACTTCGGGGTAAAAGAAACTCTGCAGAGAGCCAAGGGAGAATTCGGGATTGGAAGCGCTCTGGGATACAGTTGTGCCGGAGAAGTTTTTGAAGTAGGGGAGGGAGTAGCAGACTTTCAGCCTGGAGACCTGGTGGCTTGCGCGGGTTCCGGGTTGGCCAACCACGCCGAGATGGTGGCGATTCCGAAAAATCTCGCGGTTAAGCTGGAGCTGGATAAAACCGCGGATAAATTAAACCAGCTCAAGTTGGGTTCGACAGTCGCCGTAGGGGGAATCGCCCTTTGGTCGGTAAAAAGAGCCGGAGTTGAACTGGGAGACCGGGTGCTGATCGTGGGTTTGGGTCTGCTGGGCCAGTTGATCGCCCAGCTGTGCAAGCTTTCAGGAGCCGTGGTGATGGGCTGCGATCCCAAAAACCATCGCTGCAATATTGCGGAAAGAATCGGCATCGACCGGGTGATTAGAATGTCCAAGGAAGACCCGATCAACGCGGTGCTGGATTTTACCCAGGGCAAGGGAGCCGACTATACCATCATCGCAGCTTCCGCCAAGAATGAGGAACCGCTCACTCTGGCCCTGCAGGCCACCCGAAAAAAAGGCAAGATCGTGGTGGTGGGCGACTTGAAGCTGGATGTCAAAAGAGAGATATTTTATCCCAAGGAACAGGATCTCCTGATTTCTACCTCTTACGGGCCGGGCCGCTACGACCAGGATTACGAGTTAAAGGGGCTGGATTATCCCTATGCTTACGTCCGCTGGACGGAGAACCGGGTGATGGCCGAATATTTGCGATTACTGCTAAACGGGCAGCTTTCCCTCAAGGAAATGGAGATCAAGGAATATCCGGTGGAGCAAGCCGCCAAGGCTTATGAAACCTTAAAGGGCAGCGAATCCGCTTTCTCCGCTTTTTTGGCTTATCCCTTGGAATCAAGCGAACAGAAACCTACCAGGATAATGGAGGGCGGTTTTGAGATGGGAAACCCCTCTCATCGTACCGGGAACAAGCCCTTAACCATCGCTTTCGTGGGGGCCGGCGGCTTTGGTAAGGCCGTTCATCTTGGCAATTTAAAGAAAAACCAGGATTTTCAGCTCAAGACCATTGTATCCCGGAACCCCTTAAACGCTACCGATACCGCCCGGAATTACCAGGCCAGGGTAGCCACTACTTCATACCAGGAAGCGCTTAATGATCCGGATATCGATGCGGTGTTCATTTCTACCCGCCATAACTTGCACGCCTCCCAGGCCATTTCGGCCATCAAGGCCGGAAAGCCGGTTTTCCTGGAGAAACCGATGGCTCTTAACGCCCAGGAAATTAAAGATATTTTAGCCGCCTTGCAGGAAAATCCCGTGCATTTCTTCGTTGGGTTCAACCGTCGGTTTTCTCCCCTCAGCGTGATGGCCAAGGAAATCCTCAATCCCAAGCAGCCCATGCTGATTATTTACCGGGTCAACGCCGGCAAATTACCGGGCGACCACTGGACCAAGACCGCCGAAGGGGGGGGGCGGGTCATCGGGGAAGCTTGCCATATGTTCGATTTGTTTAACTATTTCACCGAAAATGACGCGGTAGAAATTAAAGCCGTACCCCTGGGCAACCCGGTTTCCCTGGAAGATTTTTCCTCCAGCCTGGTTTACCAGAACGGCAGCCTCTGCACCCTGCATTACTTTACGGTGGGAGCCAAGGATCTGCCCAAGGAATATATCGAAATTCACCAGGGACAGAATTCCATCATCATTGACGATTTCAAATCGGCCAGATTCTACGGCAATTGTCTACAGAGTAAATTGATGTCGCGCCGTTTGGTGCAGCTGCCCAAGCAGAACAAGGGACACGCCGAGGAGTTGGCGGCCTTCGCCGACCAGCTCCGGGGGAAACAATCGGGCCTGACCTTAAAGGAAATTATTTCTGCCACCCGGGTGAGTTTCTTGGTTGACGAGCAGTTGAAAAAAGGCGCGTCTTTCCGTTGAAAAAGATCATATTCGTTTTAGGCGGTTACGGGGTTACCGGCCGCTTAATCGTTGAATTGCTGCTGGAACAGACCGATTCCCGGGTTATCATTGCCGGGCGCAACCTGGGCAAAGCCCGGTTGCTGGCCGAAGATTTTAACCGGCAGTTTCCCGGCGAAAGGGTGGACGCGGTTTTTGCCGATGCCGCCGATCCGGCTTCCCTGGACGCGGCTTTACCGGGAACTTCTTTAGCGGTAATAGCGTCCAGCACCTCGCAATGGGTCTTGAATACCGCTCAGGCGGTAATAAAGGCCGGAGCGGATTATCTCGACCTGCAATATTCAGCCCGGAAACTGCAGATCTTAAAAAGCCTGGAAGCGAAAATTAACAAAACCGGGGCTTGTTTCATTACCGACGGGGGTTTTCATCCGGGGCTGCCCTCAGCCATGATTCGCTACCTGGCTCCCGAGTTCGACCGCCTGGAAAAAGCCGTGGTGGGCAGCGTGATTCGCTTAAACTGGAAGCATTATCCCATTTCCGCCTCTACCGCCCAGGAGTTCATCCGGGAATTTACCGAATTGCAAAGCGAAGTTTACCGGGCGGGTCATTGGGTTACCCCGCCTTTCTGGGGAATGTTCGAGGGGTTTAAAATGGATTACGGAGAACCCTTCGGCAAGGTTTCGGGCTTTCCCATGTTCGTGGAAGAATTGCGGGAGATCCCTAAGCAATACCCCATGCTGCAGGAAACCGGGTTTTATATCGCCGGGTTTAGTTTTATGGTGGACTGGCTGATTATGCCCCTGGTTTTTCTGGGGCTGAAGTTAGGGCGGAAAAACGCCTTGAAACCCATGGCCGATTTGCTGTTCTGGGGGTTAAACAAGTTCTCGGTTCCCCCTTATGAAACCTTGCTGCAACTGGAAGCCCAGGGCAAAAAGGGCGGCCTGGAAAAGAAAATGCGCTTGAGAATTTTTCATCCCGACGGCTACCGCTTTACGGCTTTAGCGACGGTGGCCACCATCAAGCAATACCTGAGCGGGGAGAGCAACGAAACCGGGCTGTGGCTGCAGGGAAACTTAGTCAATCCTCAGCGACTGATGGACGACTTGCGGCAAATGGGGGTCGGGATAGTCAAGGAAGATTTTTAAGTTAGAGCAGGCTTTCCAGTTTCTTGATCCTCTGCTCGCAAAGTTTTTTTAGGGAATCGTCCTGTTTTGAAGTTTTGATAAATTTTTCCGACCAGCTGGTCTGGTGATCTTTATGCAGTTTTTCCAGGAAATATTTCGGCAAGTCGGGCCAGATTTTGCGCTTGGCTTTAACCAGGGTGTCGAAATCTTCGTATTCTTCCTGGGGCCATCTTTCTTTCAAGGCCGCATAAAGGGTTAATCCGGTGTCTTTCAGTTGTTCCCAGTATTCCTTTACTTCTTTTAAATGAGCCAGGGCTTCAAACGATTTGGCTCCCACATCGTAAATCACGCAGCGTTCCAGGGGGTAAGTGATTTTTTCATACTGGGAGAGTTCAAACTCAGGGGTCAAAAGAGACTGGTGGCGCAGCAGGTCGGTGCCGGGAATGGCGATGGTAAGGGGAGTGTCGGCCTCGGCTAAGGCAAAGCGCCCTTCGAAATAAAACAGGTAAAAATCTTCTACTTGAAAATCTTTTTTAAACTGCCGGTATTGGGATTCTAAAATTTCTTCCGCCCTGGGGCCGCCGATGGTGAAAAGAGTGAGGGAGCGGATCCGGCTCTTTTGTTCCAGGGCTTTTTGCCGGATGATCTCCAGACCGTTTTCGATGGTGGTTCCGGTAGCCACCACGTCGCCGATGAAGAGGTGGGATTCCTGAGGCACGGAAAACTGCCGGTACTGGTCCATCTTGATGGCCCAGCCGTCCTTTTTCCGGTAGCGCTGGGAGGTCATAAATGAAGAAGAAATCCGGTTAAACCCGTAAGCCTGGTAAAGGGATTGAATTAAATCGAAATTCAGCCCCCCTCTTAGGAAATGGAACACGCTGACATTCCGGTCGTCATACCCGGCAAAAGGGACGTCGTCGGGGAGGTTCTTCAAGGTGTTGATCACCGCGGTTCTTAACAAGTCGCGGAATTCCTGGCCGGTAATTTCCGGAACATTGCAGATTTTCCGGGTTTGCGGCGTGGAAACTACAAACCTGCGGAATTTGCCTCCGGGAATTTCGTAGATCGCGGTCTTGGGATTTCTGACCCTGGTTTTTAACGACTCCACAACAGGCTCCTTTCCCTATTGAGCTAAAAAAATAAACCCGCCTTGGTGAATTTAAGCACGAGTTTTTCTGTCTAACGGCATTAAGGAAAACATATTCGCTTAATCTATGAAAAACCCTCCTTGCAGGTTTAAGGGTGATTTTTGTAGAACTCCTAGCCCGACATCAAAAAGGAGAGCATAATGGGAATATTAACCAGAGATGAAATTTTAAAAGAACTCAAATCCGGCAACATCGTCATTACCCCCTTTTCCGAGGACCAGCTGGGGCCGGCTTCCGTAGATTTAACTCTGGGGAAGGAATTCCGGGTATTCAAGAAACTGCATCATTTATACCATGTAAACAACCAGTCCAATTTCAACGAAATCACCGATCTGGTGGAAGTGGAAGATTATTTCGTCCTGATGCCCGGTGAAACCGTGCTAGGAATCACCCAGGAACGGATCAAGCTCCCTTCTTCTCTTTGCGGCTGGCTGGAGGGCAGAAGCCGTTTTGCCCGCTTGGGTCTGATGGTGCATATCACTGCCAGCTTCATGCAGCCGGGGATTGATAATTTTCAGGTACTGGAAATCAGCAATGTCAGCCCGGTTCCCCTGGCTTTGCACCCGGGAACCGCCATCTGCCAGTTTATTTTCGAGAAAACCGAGGGAAACGCGATTTATAACGGAATGTTCCGGGATCAGGTTCGCCCTTAAAACCCCAGAGTCTCTCCGAGCAGTTCCACAGTCAGTTCATTTAAACTGGAGAGAATTTTATCGGCCGGGGAAAAATCGAACTCCCGGGTATGGCAATTGGGTACGGCAAAACATTTCATTCCAGCCCTTTTGGCGGCTTCGACCCCTTTGGGAGCGTCTTCCAGAGCCAGGCAGTTTTCAGGTTTAACTTTTAATTTCCCGGCGCAGGCCAGGTAAATCTCGGGCTCGGGTTTGCCGGTTTTCACTTCATCGCCCGAAACCAATTGGTAGAAATACGTGCGGATGTTTAAATTGTCCAGGGCCGGGTTGATCAACTCCCAGGGGGAAGAACTGCACAGCCCTACGCAGATCCCCAGTTTTTTCAGCATTTTTAAGCAGTTCTCGGCTCCCGGCATCAATTCCACTTCGCTGAATTCCCGCAGGATGACCTCCAGCCAGTATGCTTTAGCCTGTTCCACGGTTTGGGGAAAATCCGCCCGGGATTTCAGGAACAATAAGGCGTCCTCGGTTTTCATTCCGTAGGTGTTGTGGCATAGATCCGCCAGATTTTCGCATTTCAGGTATTGCAAGAGCTGGTATTCGGCGGCTTTATGCCGGCTTTCCGAATCGATCAAAAGCCCGTCCATATCAAAGATGACGGCATAATTTTTAATGTTCATGATTTTTTTTTCTGGCCTCTATAAAAAATCCCCTTTTTTCTTTACATTTCCCTCCCCAAAGTGCTAAAGTTAAGAAAATTTATTAAGGAGTCCAGACATGACCAGCGATCTAGAAAATACCATCGTCCTTAGCTACAACGCAGAAACCCAGGTTTCCAACTCGTACGAGAAGCTGCTGGAAAGATTGAGATTGGGAGAAAAAGGGATTATCGTGGAAATCCCTTGGCACGAAACGGTTGATGGGGAAAATTTAGCAGTCAATCAGCTGGTTTTAATGGAAATCAACCAGCATAGAATTTTTTTCGCCAATCCCAATGGATTCGCCGAGATCCATCCCGGAGAGTACGGGGGAAAACCGGGCCAGGGCCCCTTAAGAAATATCGAGCAGGACGGCAGCGAAAGCCTTCCCCTGGAAGATTTTTCCCGGCTTTTCAGTCAGGGCGGGCGGGCGATTTTTGCCCTGCCGCTGAATTTTTAACTGCCTGGCTAATTTGCGGATGCAATCAATTCCAGAAAATCTGTTTCATTGAGAATCTTGACCCCTAGATTTTGAGCTTTATCCAGCTTGCTTCCGGGGTTCTCTCCCGCTACCAGGTAGTCGGTATTTTTAGAAACCGCATTGGTAGCCCGGCCTCCCAGTTCCTGGATTTTTTGCTGGATGGCTTCCCGGCTGAAATTCTGCAAGGTTCCGGTAACCACCAGGGTTTTACCGCTCAAGGGCAGGTCGGTTTTGGTTTCCGGGGGCAGCTCCCGGGTTTTTACCCCGGCGTTTTCCAGCCGGGCGATTAATTCCAGGTTCTTGGCCTCCTGGAAAAAGTTAACGATTTCCGAGGAAACAACCGGGCCGATCTCCCGGATGGTCAACAGTTCTTCCATACCGGCTGCGGTCAGCTCGTCAATCGAATGGTAGCGCTGGGTCAGTTGTTGGGCGGTATGCTCTCCCACCTGGGGGATGCCCAGGCCGTAAATTAAACGCCAGAGCGGGCGGTCTTTGCTTTCTTCGATATTTTTCAGCAGTTTTTGGGCTAGAGTGTCTCCCATTCTTTCCAGGGGGAGCAAGTCTTCCAGTTTTAAATAATAAAGGTCGGAGATTTCTTTCACCAACCCCCGGTCCACCAGAATATCAGCCCAGGCTTTGCCCAGCCCCTCGATATTCATGGCCCGGCGGCCGCAAAAGTATTGGATATATTCTTTCAGTTTAGCCGGGCACTTGGGGTTGAGGCAGCGGGTAGCCGCTTCGTTGGGAAGTCTTTTGGCTTCCCCCCCGCAGACCGGACAGGTTTTGGGCATGGTGAAAACGGTTTCTTTCCCGGTTCTGCGTTCCTGGAGGGGTTTGATCACCTCGGGAATCACCTGGCCAGCCTTATGGATGATCACCCAATCCCCGATACGCAAATCTTTGCGGATAATTTCGTCTTCGTTGTGCAGGGAAGCCCGGGAAACCGTGGAGCCGTCTACTGTGACCGGCTCCAGGACTGCTACCGGGGTCAGAGCCCCGGTGCGGCCCACCGAAACCTCGATGGCTTTGATTTGGGTGCTTACCTCGGTAGAGGGGAGCTTGTAGGCCATGGCCCAGCGGGGAGAACGCGAAATACTGCCCAGTTCTTCCTGTATGGACAGGCTGTTGACTTTGAGCACGACGCCGTCAATTTCATAAGCCAGCTCGCCCCTCTTGGCGTGCCAGTCCAGGCAGAACTGGACGGCTTCGTCGATATTCTGGCACAAGCGGTTGTTGGGGTTGGTGGGGAATCCCCAGGCTCTTAAATGTTTTAGCAGTTCCCAGTGAGTTTCGACTCCCGGGAGGTGGCTGTCGCAGCCGTAAATAAACAAGTCCAGCTCCCTCCGGGCGGTGATTTTAGAGTCCAGTTGGCGGATACTGCCCGCCGCCGCATTGCGGGGGTTGGCGAATAACGGTTCGTTGTTGAGCGCGCGCCGGTCGTTAAGGGCCAGAAATTCCTGAAGCGGGAGATAGGCTTCCCCCCGGACTTCCAGCTCTTGCGGAAAAGGGAATTTTTCTTTTTGCAGGTTCAAGGGGAGTTTTTTGATGGTTTTTAAATTATGGGTGATGTCTTCCCCACGAAATCCGTCCCCCCGGGTGGCTCCCTGAAAAAAAATTCCATCGCGGTAGCTCAAGGCCACCGCCAAGCCGTCAATCTTCAATTCCACCACGTATTCCAGGTCGGTTTCCCGCCCCAGTTTCTTTTTCACCCGCTGGTCAAAATCCCGCAGTTCTTGCTCGCTAAAGGCGTTTTGAAGGGAAAGCAGGGGGATCCGGTGCTCAACCACCCCTAGCTCGCTGACCGGGGCTACTCCTACCCTTTGAGTAGGGGAGTCGGGAGTGATCAGCTCGGGAAATTGCTCCTCCAGTTCCTGAAGTTGCCGGAACATCCGGTCGTATTCGGCGTCGGTGACGGCAGGGTCGTCAAGAATATAATAACGGTAATTGTGAAGATGGATTTGCTGTCTTAGCTGCGCGGCAATTTCACGGGCTTGGGCCGGTTCCATGATTTTCCCCTCCTATTGGCAAATCAATTTGGTCACCCAGGCGATGAAGGCGGCTCCGGGGCTGAAGAACAGCTGGCCCAAAACGGCCCCCGCCACGTTTCCGAAAGTCAAATAAACCACCATTACCTTGACTTGATCCAGGGTCTTTCGGCCCATAGCGGCCTGGTCGGTGATTAAGGACGCGGTGGGATCAACGATTAAAGTAAACATGATGGTGGCAAATCCGTTGACGATACCCGAGAGTAGGGTGGCGGTGCGGGCGTACTCGGGCACTACCGCTGAAGCGAATCCGGCGCACAACACTCCCACGGTCCAGATCCCGGCCATAAAAACATTAAAAACCAGGAATCCCCAGGGCACTCCGTTCAGACTTAAACTTTTTAGGCCCAGAATACCGGGTTTTCTAAAGCAGGAGATCAATTTCCCCAGATTCTTGGGGAGCAGCAAACTCAAAACCACCCGCCATAAGGAACCGCTCTTCTCGGTGCCTTGAATGGCCTTGACGTAAATTTCCACGAAAGTGGGCAGGAGTAAAAAGCCGATCAGGCTGCCCAGGGCGCTAAAGCCGATGATGCAGCGGATTTTGTATTCCAGGATTTCCAGCTGGTTGGTCTTGACCGCCAGGTCCACGATGCTGCCCATTACCGGCACGTAAGCCAGGTTGGCCAGCCTGCCGATCAGCATGAACAGGTTGTAAACCGAAAGGGAGGTGGCGATTCGCTTGGTCAGCACTCCGGCTACCCGGGCGGCCCCGGTGCTGGTGGTCAGCAGGCTTACCAGGGCGGCGATGATGCATACCAGCAAAAGTCGATGGTCATGTAAAAACAGCATATATTCCTCCTGCGGGTAGTGAATTCGCGATTTTGACCGGTTTTACCTTCTTATAAGGAAGCCGCGGGCTTGATGGAGAGCTTCTCTAAAGTTTCTACCAGCCTTTGGATTACCGCTTGCGGATTCCGGTAAAATTCCGAACCACGCAGGCGCTGAAAAGTCCAGCCGCATCTTTCCAGCATTTTTTGCTGCAAGAGCTCGACTTGGTAGTTTTTTTCTCCCTCCCATGTTTCTCCCTGGCACTCCAGCCCCATTTTTCGGTTTTCTCCTTCGACCACCAGGTCGATCAACAGCTCGCTGATCGCAAATTTAGGATAAACCCGGTAACCCAGCCCGGCGACTTGCAAGTAAACCTCGACTTCCAGCCATCCGGCAAAAGGAGAGGGAGGAGGATCGCTTTGCGGGTCGGCGTTTTGCCGCATTAAAGAGATGGTTTGCCAGGCCTTTTCGTCAAATTCCGCCTGCGGGATTCCGGGGTTCAGACAATATTGCAAGAGCCGGTAACGCAGGCAGTTGGGGTTTAAATCCTCCAGTTGCGCACTATGGAAAAGCTGCAACTGGTCTTTGGCCCGGGATATCGCCACGTTGAACCTTCTTTCGTCCTTGGCCCTGGTCAGGGTGGCTACCCGGGTTTCCGGCCCCGGCGACGACACCAGGCTTAAAAACATCACATCCCTCTCGTCGCCTTGAAAAGCGTAAGCGTCGCCGCAGATTAGCTGGCGTTTTTCCAGCTCGGAGGCGGTAAGCTTTTCCAGCAGGAGTTTTTCGATCAGCCGGGCTTGTTCTTCGCCCAGCAGGCTGATGACCCCCATGGTTTTGTCCCGGTAAAGAGGATCCGCGCAGCATTCCGTCACGGCTTGCGCCAGGGCCTGAGCTTCCGGCGGGTTAGTGACTTTGGGGGATTCCCCTTTTTGAAAACCCTGGGGGCAATAAACGGTTTTTACCACCGGGGTCAGGCGGTTTTGCCCGAATTGCCTGAGGGGAATTAAAGGCTCGTTGCGGTAGCAGAGATCGTTGCAGAACCGGATGATTTCCGGCATGCAGCGGAAATGCTCCCGGAGCGGGATTCTCCCCGGGTAAAGAATTTCTCCCAAGTCGAAGAAGCTGCTCTCCAGAGAGCCGATGGCGTCGCGGTTGGGAATTCCCTTCAGGAAATTAACGTTTAAGGCTTCCACCTGCTCCCGGTTGACGCCGATGAAGTCTGGGCTGATTTGCTTGTCGTCCCCCACGATGATGATTTGCTTTCCCAGGTATTGCAGGAATAAGGCTTCGGGGCCCGACTGGCTGGCCTCATCGATGATCACCACATCGAACAAGTCGCATCCGGGTTTCAAAGTTTCCGCCACCCGGTAGAGCGGCATGATCCAGGCCGGGATGGCTGACCGGCATTTGTCCATGTTTTCCCGGGCTTCCTTGCGGTAGCGCCCGGCGTATTTGCCGGTTCCCTTGCCGATTTTTTTTACCGACTTGGTCCAGGCGATCAAGTAGCGGCGTTCTTCCTCGGTCAGCCGGGAAAAGCAGAAGTCCCAGGCCTTGAGAGCGACCAGGCGTTTTTTCAGGGCCAGAATCTTGCCCCGCTGTTCTTCCAGTTCCCGGCCGGCTTTTTCCCCGTCCCGGGAGGTCAGGAATTCTTCAAATTGCCGGTCGGTTTCTCCCCAGCTCCAGGCCGGGGTGAAATCGGCCATTGGTTTATCCCATTGCTTATCCGCGAACCCGGCTCGCAAGTCTTTGGTTAGAAGAGGGGAGACTTTTTCCAGCCTTGCTGCCAGTTCTTCCCGGAGTTGAGCTTGCTGTAGGATTTGGGCGAGTTCCTGAAATTTGGCATAAACCGCCTGGTAAGCAGCCGGGTTGCGTTTTTCCAGGGCGGCGGAGAGTTCGCTCAAGAGGGGATTGCCCTGCGGATTTAGTTTTAGGTATTTCTCTAGAGGCAGGGTCAGGGATAAAAATTTCTCTTGGATTTCTTTTAAGCGGTCGTTAAGTTTTTCGGCTTCCAGAAAATCTTTTAGTCGGTTAAGGGCGGTTAAATCGCTCCAGTCGGGGGGTAAAAAATTGGGAAGATGGTTGACCAGACTCTTGACTTGAGAAATCTTAGGATATATATCCAGGGCTTGGCTGAGGGGTTCCAGGAAGTCCCGGTATTCCGCCAGCCTGGTGCGGTTCTCTCCCAGGGGAGGCCGGGCGTAAGGAGCCCAGAGCTTTTCCAGGTAATCCAGAGTTTGGCGGAAGGTCGCCCAGATGATGATTTTTTCCAGATTTTCAGGGTTATCGGCAGCCCGGCCGTTAACCCTGACTTGTTCGAGCAGGTAAATTCGCTCCTTGATGGGGGCAGGATAAAAAAGCCCCAGGAAACTCAGTTTTTTTCCGCTTCTCAAGTGGTTTAGAATGATCTCCGCATCGGCCTTGAGCTTTTCCGCTTCCAGGCAGGTTACTCCGCTTAATTGGATTTCATCGTTGGTTTGCAGGGGCTCCAGAATCTGCAGGTGTTTTTGGGTTTCGCTCAGCAGTTCACGCCATTGGCGGTCCCGGTCGGCTAGAATATCCAGGGCGGCCTTTTGCGCCCATTCCCGGGCCTGGGGTTTCAAGATCCGGCAGGCCTGCAGGATCTCTCCCAGGCAGGTTGCAATCGCTTCCCGGTCGGTGGCCGGAATGGTGTTCAAGGGTTGGAGTTCGGCAGCTCCCGCCTGAGAGGCCGTATTTTCAATTTGTCCGCTTAATCGCTGTTCTTCTTCGGCCAGGTTGAGGAAGACTTCCGGTTGAGGCAGTTCTTGGGGTTGTACCGGAAAACCGGCGATCTCGCTTTCCTGTTCGATCCGGGCGCTCCTTAACAGCTCCAGGAGTATAAGGGCTTCGGAATCGGATAGGGGAGCTGCGCCTTTGGGCTTATAGGGTTTTATCCATTGGTAAACCCCGGCTTGGGCTTTTAACGCTCGGCCCAGAGCCGCAGGTTTAGCAGTGGTTTCCCCGATGGTGATTTCTTCGGTTTCGACTTTTCTTAAAGCGGTAAGTTCCTGTAGCAGGGCGGTTTCCCGTTTTTCCGCTTCCTGCAGTCCCCGGCAAATTTTTAAGATTTCCGCCTGATTGGCTTCGCGGTTCCATTGGTTGTAGTTGTCGATAATACCCCGCACCGAGTTCTCCAGTTCCTTGAAGGCCTTCTGGTCGTCGCCCAGCAAGTTGACGCATAAAGCCGCCACTTCCGGGGGGAATTTTTCCTTCAGCACCTTCAAGGCCCGGGCGGTCTGGCTGGTGACCAGCACCCTTTTGCCCAGGGCCAGCAGGTGGCAGATCAAATTAGTGATGGTGTGGGATTTTCCGGTGCCCGGAGGCCCCTGCACTAGCACTCCTTGCCGCCGCGAGATTTCCCCGGCGATGCGGAGCTGTTCCTGATTGGCTGGCAGGGGAAAATAAATATCCTGGTTTTCCGGGGTATTTTCCAGGCTTTCATCGGGCAGGATACTGACCAGTCTTCTCACCCCTATCGGGAGAGGGACTCCTGCTTCAATCTGGGATATGATTTCCCCCAGAAAGCGCAGCAGGCTTCGTGCGCTGCGTTTACGCAAAATGAGGGCCGGGGCCAAAGTCATCAGCGGGTTGGGGGCTTTGCCTCGCAAATGGGATAAATTATCCTCGAACCCGGCTTCGGGGGAAAGGTTGTGCAGATAGGTCTTCAGCCATTCACGGATTTCCTCCCCCCACAGATTGTCGCCCAGTTCGCCCAGCCTGGCTTCCAGTTCTTCCTGGAGAGCCCGTTCAGGGCGGAACTGCGGGTCGATGCATTCCTGCTCCAGGGCGGGCCTGGCTCCGTCTCCCGCCGGAGACACCCCGATGGCGCCCTGTATCGGGTTGAAAGCGATTCCCGTCTGGGCGGTCAGCAAATGGCGGAACAAGGCAGGCTTGCCCTCCGGCTGCCAGTTTAAAAGCCCCAGTCCCAGCACCACTTCATAGATTTCTCCCAGTTTTTGCTGTTTCTGGTAAAAGTAAAAGAGCCGGGAATACAAGTTTTGAATTTTTCGTTCCGGCCGGTCGGCTTTGGCCCAGTCCAGCCATTTCTCCCGGAGGTATTTTTTCCACAGCTCCACCAGCCGGGGGTAATCTCCGCACTCTTTTAATTGCAAAAGGGTTTTGCTCTTGGGGTCGGGGAATTCCCGCCGCAGCCGGGGAAAATAAAGTCCCGAATCGGCAATTTCTTCAGGTTTGAGCAGGTTTTTGAGCTGAATCGGCGGTTCGGGCGCGGGTTTCAGCCTGGGTTTCTTGATTTCCAGCCAGAGTTCGGCTTCCGTTTTATCCACCTCGCTGCCGGGCAAGGAGAAGACACCGGGGTTGCAAGGAATTTCATCGAACCAAATGACTTCTTCATACTGGCCGATATCGTTGACGGTTTTACCCCTGAGCTCGGTCAAGGCGTAAAGAAACCTGAAAAGGTTCAGGGCTTTTTCCCGTTCTTGGGCTTCAGGGGTTAAGGCGTTCATCACTCACAAATTGCGGTTGGCTCCCGCCGGGGCTAAAGGCTGGCACTTGGTGACCTGTGATTTATGCACTTTGTTGGTGCCGTGCCCGGGAAAAATCACGTCCAACTGGGTTTCGTATATTCTTTTCACGATTCCGTTCCCCATTTCTGCGTGCTCCACCCGGTCTCCCAGTCCGAAATTTTCCTGAAAGATCACATCTTGCGCAGGTTTGCGAGGGGTTGGGCGGCTTTCAGGTTCGGCAGCTTTTTCTTCCTTCGCACCGGTCTGGTTTTCTTCCAGCCTCAGAAAAGAAGGATCCAAAAGTTTTTCTCCCAGTTTGCCGAATACCACCCTGGCCTGGTTGGGGGTAGCCGAAACGATTTCTCCAGTCCCGAATATCTTGTGTACCACCCGGTCTCCCGGGTTGAAAGCCTGGGCAGCCTTGGGCGATTCCCCGAAAAAGACCGATTTTTTGGGTCTGGCCTTGCCTTTGCAGGGCTGGTGAGCCGCGGGGTATTTCAGCAGTTCCGCCGGGATATCTTCCAGGAAACGGGATTTTCTTTGGGTGTGGGTTTTGCCTCCCAGGGCGCGGTTTTCGCAATATGAAATAAACAGCTTTTTCTCGGCCCGGGTAATGCCGACATAGCAAAGCCGTCTTTCTTCTTCGATTTCGTGGGGGTTATCAAAGGTCTTAAAATAAGGCAGCAGCCCTTCCTCCAGCCCGGCCAGAAAGACCACCGGGAACTCCAGTCCTTTGGCGGCATGGAGGGTGAGGAAGTTGACCGCTCCTTCTTCGTCGGATTTGTCGGTTTCAGAATATAAGGCGATGTGCTGGACAAAGTCGTAAAGGTCGTTTTCCGGGTTATCTTCCTGGTATTCCACCGCAATGCCCAGAAATTCCAGCAGGTTTTCCATTTTCTGCCGGGCTTCGGCCTCTCCCAGGGGGAGAAACCGTTCTTCCATCCGAGCTTCCTTGATGATTTTTTCCAGCAAGTCTTTAATCTGGTTCATTTTGGCCAGTTTCTGGTACTCCCGGATCTGCCCGGCGAATTGGGTCAATTGATGTTTGGCATGGGCGGAAAGGGAAAGCTCTTCAGCTCTTTCACAGGCTTCCAGGGAATTGATTTCTCCCGTATCCATAAGGTTTTGGATTTCTTCCAGGGCTTTTTCTCCCACCCCGGAGAGGAAATTCTTCACTAATCTCCCGAAGGCCACCCAGTCGGCCGGGTTGAGGATAAAGTAAAGCCAGCTTAAAAGATCCTTGATTTCCTTGCGGTCGTAAAAGCGCAGGCCCCCATACATCCGGTAGGGGAGGCCCTCGGTGATGAAGGCTTCTTCGAAGGCCCGGCTTTGCGAGTTGACCCGGTAAAGCACCGCCATGTCCCCGAAGGAAAACCCGGCATTCTTTAGCTGCCGGACGGTTTCTGCGGTCTTGCGGGCTTCGTCCCGGGGGTCGAAAGCCACCAGCAGCTCGGGCAGCTCGCCTTCCAGGCTTTGGGTAAAAAGCTGCTTTAGCTTTCTTCTCCGGTTGCAGCAGACCAGGGCGTTGGCTACATCCAGGATGGGCTTTTGGGAGCGGAAATTCTCTTCCAGTTTAAACACTTGCGCGTTGGGGAAATCCTGCTCAAAGCGCAGGATGATGGAAACATCTGCTCCCCTGAACGAATAAATACTCTGGTCGTCGTCGCCCACCACGGTGAGATTGTTGCTCTGGCCCGAGAGCTGGCGGATCAATTTATACTGGGCCGGGTTGACATCCTGGTATTCATCCACCAAAATGTGGCGGAATTTTTTCTGATAATGGGCCAAACGCTCGGGAAATTCCGCGAATAGTTTGATGGTAAAGTTCAGCAGGTCGTCGAAGTCCAGGGCGTGATTTTTCTTTAAAGCCTGCTGGTATAGCTGGTACAGGTTCTGGTATTCGGTAGGCAGCTGGGGAGTTTCGGACTGGTTCTTGGCGTAGGAAATCACTTCCTTGGCCGCGTTGGGGGTAAAGCGGGTTTCGCTTAAGTTGAGTTTTTTGATCAGCCCGCGCAAAAGCTCGGTCTGCTCGGATTCGGCGTAAATCACGAAGTCGGGCGAGTATCCCAGGTGCTGGATTTCCCTTCTTAAAAGCTTAACGCACAGGGCGTGAAAAGTTCCCAGGTGAAAAAAGCGCGCGTCCTGACAGAGCAGGGCGATTCTCTCCCGCATTTCGTTGGCCGCCTTGTTGGTGAAGGTTAGGGCCAGAATCGATTCGGCAGGGATATTTTTTTGCGTGATGAAGTGGGCGATCCGGTAGGTAAGCACCCGGGTCTTGCCGGAGCCCGCTCCCGCTAAAATTAAAACCGGCCCCTCGGGGGCCTCGACTACTTGTTTTTGGGTTTCGGTTAATATTGCGTTTAAATCCATGGTTAAGCAGTTCTGGTAAAAAGAAGGAACTCCTGCCGGGAAAGGAATATATATATTGTGAGGAAATAACGATTAAATGAGCGCTTTGCCGGTAGGCACCATTTTAAAAGGCCGTTACCAGATTTTCAATGTGGTTTTTCAGAGCCGCTTGAGCAATGTTTATTTTGTTAACGACCTGCACTTGAAAAACCGCATCTGGGTAATCAAGGAGCTTTTGATCTTAACCGCCCACCCGGTGGAAAAGGCCAGTATGGTCTCTTATTTTCAGAGCAAGCTCCCCGAGCTGGTCAAGCTGGAGCATCCCAATTACGCTAAGATTATCGATTTTTTCACCGAAGGCGACCGGCTTTACCTGGTGCGGGAATATTCCCCGGGGATTGACATCCGCACTTTCATCGAAACCCTGGAGGCTCCCCTTCCCGAACCCCGGCTGCTGGATATCGGCTACCAGGTGGCCGATGTGCTGGAATATTTAAGCAACAAGGATTTTTCGCCCAGCTTTTACCAGGATTTTGTTCCCCAGAGCATCATCCTGACTATGGAAGGCAACGTCAAATTGATAGATCTGGGGCTCTCCCGCTTCTCGATGGTAAAGCGGCTGTCTTCCCGCAAGAGTCTGAGCCCGGATATTTATTTTCCTCCCGAAGTCTTTCTTCAGGAAAAACGCCTTAACCCCCAGGCTTTTGTTTACATGGTGGGGGCCTTGATGTATCACCTGGCTACCTTGAACGAGCCGGATCCCTTCAATATGCTGGCGGTGGAGATCAACTCGGGGCTTTCGCCCAAAGCCCTGTGGCTGCTGAAAAAGGCCATTAAGATCGCCCCCAACGAGCGGCACAAGAATTTAAACAAGTTGAAACAAGAAATATCCATGCTGATAAAAGCCAAAGGAAGGTGAATTGATTGCTGAAAAGAGCGCTGTTTATGCTCTTGGGAATAATGGTGGGGCTGCTGATCGCCCATATTTTCAAGGTCTCGATGACCAGCCCGGAGCTCATCCTGCTGGTTTCAGGCTCCCTGGTATTTTTCGTGGTGGTGGGAGAGTTTGTGCCCGGAGGCCGGGAAGGCAAGAAAATCCAGATAGTGGATGAAGTGCCCGAAGAAGAAATCGCCTGGCTGATGTCCAAGGGCACCGAGCCCAAATCCGGCTTCCCGCTTAAAAAGGAAGTCGTTCTGGTGGGCCGCAGCATCGGTAGCGACATATTGCTCAACGACAAATCGATCTCCCGGCGCCACGCCCAGATCATCAAAGGCCCCGACGGCTTTGTCATTAAGGATCTGGACAGCCGTAACGGAACTTTCGTCAACAACAAGCGGGTGGAAGAGCATTTGATCCGGGACAACGACGAGGTCAGCCTGGGAAATTTGAGCTTTAATTTTCTTTATCCCGCCTCGATGAAAAAGAATCGTCCCCAGCTTAAGCCGGAAACCGAAATCAAGGCTCCTCAGCCTCCCCGCAACGCACAGCCGACCGTTACCCTCACCAAGTCCAGAGCGGGCAATGAGTAAGGTCTTTCTCAGCGGTTATTTCGGATTCAACAACTCCGGAGACGAAGCCATCTTGAAATCGACCCTCGACGGCCTGCGGGAGCTTGCCCCCGGCTTGGCTATTACGGTATTGTCCCGAAATCCCAAGGAAACCGCCGAAATTTACGGGGTGGAGACCCTGCCCCGCATGGATTTTCGTCAAATCCGCGACTCGATTACCCCAGGCGACTTGTTTTTAAGCGGGGGAGGGGGGCTGCTGCAGGACGCTACGGGCTACAAAAGCATCGCATACTACCTGGGGCTTTTGTGGCTGGCTAAAAAACGCCGAGCCAAAACCATGATTTTCGCCCAGGGCGTGGGGCCCGTTAATTCGCTGTGGGGCAAAATGCTCACCCCGATGGTGCTTAACGGGGTGGATAAGATCACGGTAAGAGATCAGAACTCGGCTGATTTATTAAAAAAACTGGGGGTGAAAAAACCGGTTCAGGTAACCGCCGACTTGGTGCTGGCTTTGAAGCCTGCCGGAGAGGAAGAAATCAACCGGATTTTTGATGCCGAGGGAGTTCCCCAGCGCACCCCCAAAGCGGCTTTTTCCCTGCGCAACTGGGAAAACTGTCCGGTAGAGGAAATCATCGCCGCCGCCCGCCGGATTTCCGAAGAATTGAATTTGTTCCCGGTGTTCATCCCTTTTCAGGCCGACCAGGACGCCGAACTCTGCGAAAAAGTCTGCCGTTATACCGGGGTGGGCGTGCAATTAAAAGGAAGCTATTCTCCCAGGCAACTGCTGGGCTTGTTCTCCCGCATGGAACTGACCGTGGGCATGCGCCTCCATTCCTTGATTTATTCCAGCCTGGGGCAGGTTCCCGCTCTGGGGCTGGCTTATGACCCCAAGGTAGAGAATTTTATGGATCTAGTCAACCTGCCCTGGATTCCATATCGCAAAATCACCGCCCCGGAAATCGTGCAGCAGGCCAGAAGACTATACCGGGAACGGGACATTATCAAAGCCGATCTGGCGAACAAAGTTTCGGGCTTAAAGGTCAAAGCCGCGGAGAATTTTAGCGCAGCTTTGCAATTGTTGAAGGAGGGGGCATGACCGGTCAAACTGGAAATTGGGAAAAAGGGCTGACCCAGGCCAAAGCCGAAAACTGGGAAGCAGCCCTGGAATACTTTCAACAAGCCCTGGGCGAGCAGGAAGATTTCGTAGTTTATCACAACTGCGGGGTAGCCCTCTTTTCCCTGGGCCGGTTCCAGGAAGCCCTGGAATATTATGATAAGGCCGTTCTGGCCTTTCCCGATTATTATAAGGCCCACAACCACCGAGGCATGGCCCTGGAGCAACTGGGGAGGCTGGAAGAAGCTCTGGAGGCCTACCAAAAGGCTCTGGAAATTTCTCCCCGGTATTCTCCGGCCTGGATCAACAAAAGCAATGTCCACGCGGCCCTGGGCCAGACTTCCGAGGCCGCCCGGGCCTTGAAGCAGTCATTTTATTCAGACAGCCCGAATCCAGCATAAAACGGAGGCTTAAACTTTGCATCTTCACGATTCCTACGCCGAGCGCCACGACGACGACGAGGGGCATACTCATCCTCACGAAGAGCACCATCATCCCCACCCCCACGAAGATCATCCTCATCAATGCGATCACGACATCAGCGAGCATTGCCGTGGTCATGACTATATTCATGACCACGGCCACCCTCACACTCACGGGGTGGTGGATCCTTCGCTCTTTTCCAACCAGCGGGGGATTTGGGCGGTAAAGTGGTCTTTTCTCTGGATGTTCTTAACCGCCGTAATTCAGGTGGTAATTGTCTGGCTTACTGGCAGCGTAGCCCTGCTGGCCGATACCATCCATAATTTCAGCGATGCGGCTACCGCTATTCCCTTGTGGATCGCCTTCAGCCTGGCGATGTGGAAACCCAACCGCCGCTTCAATTACGGTTTCGGGCGGGTGGAAGATCTGGCGGGGATCGTGGTGGTTATGCTGATTCTGTTCAGTGCAATCGTGGCGGGTTACCAGTCCGTCTATCGCCTGCTTCATCCCCAGCCCATCATTCACTTGTGGGCGGTTATGGCGGCAGGTCTGGTGGGTTTTCTGGGCAACGAATGGGTGGCGATTTTCCGCATTAAAGTCGGCAAGGAGATCGGCAGCGCCGCCTTGATCGCCGACGGCTACCACGCGCGGGTTGACGGCCTGACCAGCCTGGCGGTGCTGGTTGGGGCTTTGGGGGTAATGCTGGGCTTTCCTCTGGCCGACCCCATTATCGGCCTGTTGATTACCGTTGCGATTTTTAAGATAGTAATTGACGCCGCCAAATCGGTGTTTACCCGCCTGCTGGACGGGGTGGATCCGGAAGTGAGCGAGGAAATTCGGCAAGTGGCCTCGGGAACTCCCGGCATCAATAAAGCCGGGGAAATCCGGGTGCGCTGGTCGGGGCACCGGCTCTTAGCCGAATTGAACCTGGCGGTGGATCCGGGGCTGACCGTCGCCCAGGGCCACGAGCTGGCCATGGAAGCCCGCCATCGCTTGATGCACAAGCTGTCTTACCTTTCCCAGGTCACCATTCATATCGACCCCGAAAATAACAGCGGGGAAGAGCAGCATAAAATAGCCAATCATTCTCACGATAATTTGCCCGCTCATTCCCATTAGCAGGATTTCCGTTTTCAATCGCGTAATCTTATGTAACTTTGAGAAACGGGCAGGGGACGGCAATTTGAATTTTCATTTCTTGAAAGAAATTTTACTGGTCATCAACAGTCTGGCCGTGCTGATGTTATTGGTTTACGGGGTCAACTGCTATGTTTTGCTCTGGATGTACCGGAAAAAACGCAAAGCCGTCAAGCGCACCCTGCAGGAGTATTTAAACAACTTCTGGGAGAACCACATTTTCGCCGATCTGCCCCGGGTAACCACCCAGCTTCCGGTTTATAATGAAAAATATGTGGCGGTTAGACTGCTGCAAATGGCCCTGAAGATGAAATACCCGCAAGACCGCCACCAGATCCAGGTGCTGGACGATTCGAGCGATGAAACCTGCGAACTGCTGAGGGCCGCCGTGGAGGAAGCCCGGAAACAGGGGTACGACGCGGTTTACCTCCACCGCCCGGAAAGAAGCGGCTTCAAGGCAGGCGCCTTGGCTTACGGTTTGGCCCAGGCTACCGGCGAGTACGTGGCGGTGTTCGACGCCGACTTTCTCCCCCAGGAGGATTTTCTTTTAAACACCATCCCGTTTTTCGTGGAAAATACTCAATTGGGGCTGGTTCAGGCCCGTTGGGGCTATGTCAACCGGGATTATTCCCTGCTGACCAAGACTCAATGCCTGGCGGTGGACGCTCATTTCATCATCGAACAAAACGCCCGGACTTATAACGGGCTTTACATGAATTTCAACGGCACTGCCGGCGTCTGGAAAAAACAGGCGGTAGACAGCTCGGGGGGCTGGCAGTCCGACACCCTCACCGAGGATCTCGACCTCTCCTATCGGGTGCAGATGCACGGCTGGGAAACCCTCTACCTGGACAACGTGGTGGTGCCTTCGGAAATCCCGGTGGAAGTACGGGATTTTAAAGCCCAGCAGTTCCGCTGGGCCAAAGGCTCGATCCAAACCGCCGGAAAAATATTCCCCTTGGTGTTAAAGAGCGGAGACTCGCTATTCCGCAAGTTCGAGGCGCTTTTGCATTTAACCGGTTATATGGTGCATCCCTTAATGGTGCTGGTGGTGATTTTGTCGATTCCCTCGGCTTTGTTTTTCGCCGATCTCCGGTTTTCCTGGCTGGGGATTTTAGGCTACTTGATTTCCGTGGCCACTATGGGCCCCACCGTCATGTACATCTACGCCCAGCGGGAACTGCACCGGGACTGGAAAACCCGGATTTTGCTGCTCCCTTCTTTCATCGCCATCGGCATCGGCATCGCCGTCAACAACAGCAAAGCGGTGCTGGAAGCTGTTTTCGGGATCAAGACTCCCTTTATCCGCACTCCCAAGTACGGGATCACCGACCGGCAGAAATCGGTCTTGATTCCGGCTTACCGGCTTCCCGCCGACTGGGTGGCGCTGTGGGAGGTTCTGCTGGGGTTGTACTGCCTGGCCGGGGTATGGGTAGCTTATCGGCACAGGGAGCTGGTTATGGCCCCCTGGCTCTTCCTCTATGCGGGCGGATTTTTGTATATCGGCCTTTTCTCCTGGCTGCCGGGTTTGGGGCTGAAAAAAAGCCGGGAAATTTTGAAAAAATGAGGGTTTTTCTCTTGACGAACCCCCGGTGATATGCTAAAGTATTCCTTACCAAGACGGGCCTTTAGCTCAGTTGGTTAGAGCGCGCCCCTGATAAGGGCGAGGTCTGTGGTTCGAATCCACAAAGGCCCACCACTAGGAAGCGAGGTCAGATAATCGGGATTATCGGTCGAGGCGGCAACACTGGTAATCCAAAAATTTTCTGGCCTTTATTATTAAATGGGGCTGTAGCTTAGCTGGGAGAGCGCCTCCCTTGCACGGAGGAGGTCCGGGGTTCGAATCCCCGCAGCTCCATTTTTTTATTTACGGGGGAGCAAAATATGCAAAATTTACGGATTTTTAGAGAAGCGGAACTTCGTGAATTATTAGATAGTAAGCGAAAAGACCTTGTAAATGAAATTGTATCCGCTGATAAAAATTATATATTAAATGTAAATGAATCAGAGTATGTTAAATATTTAGTCAACCGCTACCAAGTAGAATTGCTATTCTTAGATTTTGACAGCATAAGCATTTCCAATAATGAGAAAATGGTTCCGGCTGAACAATTCCCCTCTGAATTTTATAATATTCTTCCTGGAAAATCATATCGCAAACCGATAATAATTTATCATATCCCATATTCTGGTAATGAGGAATTATTAAGATATTTACCAACGCAATATTTTTTAAATAGCGATTTATACGTTTATTTAAAAGATCAATGCATTTGTTTTGAGTTAATAAATTTTGATAATAACTTAGAAAAAATTCGGAAAGAGGAAGAAAATAGTTGCAATTATATTAAATATCATGGAGATATGGTTAACAATGATATAAAAAAATTTAATCAGGATTTGGAAAATTTAGCTATCGAATATTTTAATTGTAGGAAAAACGATTTGTTAAAACAGGAAAATTTTATTCAATCATTAGGAGTTCCAATTAGGAAATCGGAAAATGTACCTTCTACCTTTGCAATTCCGGCGGTAAAGAAGAAAGTTGTAATTACTAAACCTAGTGCCCCAAATACTGCATATAAACCAGAACCTACCTTAGATAATTCCATTTATCAGGCAATTTTAAAAATCATTCAACATACCGGGATTGAAATGGAGCGGCTTCCGGATATTTATCAGGGAAAAGGTGAAGAAACTCTCCGGAATCATTTTATAATGGTGCTATCTCCTAATTTTGAAAGCACAACCGGCGAAACTTTTAACAAATTAGGCAAAACCGATATTTTAATCAGGCATGAGCAAAAGAATGTTTTTATTGCGGAATGCAAATTCTGGACAGGGATAAAAGGTTTTTTTGACACTATCGATCAGCTACTTGGTTATTTAACCTGGCGGGATTCTAAAGCCGCCATTATTTGTTTTGTTAAAAACAACGAATTGACTCCGGTGCTTCAGAAAATCGAGGAGCAAACCAAAGACCATCCCTGCTTTGTAAAATATCTTGGCAAGCAAGATGACGCCTGGTTTAATTTTGATTTTCATTTAAAAGACGATCCCTCCAGAAACATAAAACTTGCTGTTTTGTGCTTCCATTTTCCGCCTTCGTAGGGCAGCCGTCGCTGGGCTAGTTATAGCTTGGTAACTTTGGATGGTTCCCAGAAAACTACCCAGAAAACTACCCAGAAAATTTTAGCCTTGATTAAAGAAAATCCGCGGCTTACCAGGAAAGAATTGGCCGAGATCATCGGAATCAGTCAGGATGGAATAAAGCATAATCTCGCTAAGTTAAAAGCCGAGTCCCGGATAAAAAGAATCGGTCCTGATAGGGGCGGGTATTGGGAAATAATCTGAACGCAAGAGGTCCCCGCAGTTCCATTTTTCTATTTATGCCAAAATCCAGATGCTGTAAGGCGTTAGAGCGATTTATACATTTGTACCGATTGAATTTTGTCCATCTACCCCCCCTCAATTTTAATTAAACCAGAAGTTATCTCCTAAATGTTAAAAGTAAGTTAACTTTCCCCGGAGATTTTATTATTTTTTCTTCGGTTCCACCTGGGATTATCTATGGACACTATTTGGACACCGCTCAGAGCTTTTACCCTGGAATTTTTCAGGGCTTCATGGGACAATGCGCTCCAAACCAGTTTTCCGTCCTCCGGAACTTCGGGCTTTGCCCAGTTTAAATCTCCATATTGAAAGAGTTGCAAGGTTGCATAGAAAAAGGACGGTTCTAAAAAATTCAGCTTGATTTGTCTTTAGTCAAGGGTGGGATAAGCTCACCGGCCTTTTAAAGTAAACTTCAATTATAATAATAATTTCTCACTAGTGTCCAATAAAGGTTTTAGAAGAGCAGTGTTTGTGCCAGATGTGGCTTGATTTTATGACCCTCAAAATCGCTGAGAGATAATAAATCGATTAGCTGGATTCTTTCAAAAAGAGTTGCCTG
>Ga0310040_1000098_pt1 | contig 107770 bp, 99 predicted proteins | sample EPASupsiteHSE623_FD_200237 | JGI IMG/M metagenome (GOLD analysis project Ga0310040, IMG submission 200237) | Bioremediated contaminated groundwater from EPA Superfund site, New Mexico - Sample HSE6-23 (v2) (version 2) | ecosystem: Environmental > Aquatic > Deep subsurface > Groundwater >...
CAGAACAAATAATCTAAGCATCAGCGGAAATGTTATAACTAATAAAATATTGTCAGAAGCAGGTAAAAATCTTTATTTTGAATCAGTCAGCACGCTTGTTGAATTACCTCCGGAAATACCTGAAATTCAATCAACTACTCTAACAGGCGGAAATATATTTTTCGGCACTAGCACAAATCCCAACAGTATGAGGCTTTATGGGCAATTCTACGCCGATAAAATCATGGGTAATGTACAACCTTCAAATCTAACACTCGGGATGTTTACATCAGAATATGATTATCTGTCTGTAAACAATCAGGATGGATTAGCTGTAGGCTCTTTTCTTTGGAATTACAGCAGCCCCGCCTTAAAAACAGGTGACGATTTTGAAGATTTTGTTATCAGCGCAAAGAACGGAAGAGATTTAGTTTTGATGTCTGAAGACGGTGAATTCGGGTCAAAAAGAGAAGTTTCAATAGGAACAGCAGAATTACCAAACAATTTGAATGTTAAAGGTACTATAAATCTGAAAGATTCATTAATTGCAGACAATGATTTAGTTTTGAAGTCAGCAGCAAATAACGGCAATGTTTATATTGGAAGTCGATATTTAACAAATAATCTTCGTGTGAATGGCATATTGTTTGCGAAAGAAATTCAAGTAAAATTTGATGTTTGGCCCGACTATGTATTTAAAAAGGAGTACAACCTTCTACCTCTATCCGAGATTGAGAGTCATATAGACTCTTTTGGCCGTTTACCCGGAATGCCCTCAGAAAAGGAAGTAGTAGAAAATGGTTTGAATATCAATCAAATGCAACTGAAACTGGTTGAAAAAATCGAAGAATTAACCCTGCATATGATTCAGCTTGAGAAAGAGAACCGATACCTGAAAAACAGAATAGACGAGATAACAAAATAATAAGGATAATGCTATGAAAAGATCAGCTTTGATAATTTTATCAATGATAGTTATATCTCAGTTATCAGCTTTCAGCGCAAGAACCTCTATCGGTCAGAATGTCATCGGCGAATCTGCCCTTGGGGATGACGTAGTAAAATCAGGTGTTATTTATCTCGACAATTCTGGAAGCAAATCGAAATCAGGGTTAGAAGCAGAAAATATACCCTTCGTGTTTTCACTCGAACAGAATTACCCGAATCCTTTTAATCCCGTGACTACTATTCAATTCTCATTGCCTACCGAGCAATTTGTTTCTTTGAAAGTGTATAACATTCTCGGCAATGAAGTAGCTGAACTTGGTGGCAGGAAATTTAATAAAGGCGTTCATAAAATAAACTTCAATGCAGATAAGTTTGTATCGGGATTATATTTCTACAAAATAGACACTAAAGGATTTGTAAAAATGAAAAAAATGATGATAGTCAAGTGAGGACTAAATTAAATGAATAAAGCAATTATAATAGCTACTGTTTTAATAACACTGTCATACCAAAATTTATTTTCAAGGAATTGGGAAAGATTTGCAGAGATTGATTCAAGCTTTCCGGAGACTTTAGTTTTAGATAATTATAATAGTTATCAAGTAGAATTTGAAGATCATGTGTTTTATGCTAACACTATAATAAACTGGAGTATAAATGCTGCAGGAGCAAGTGCGAGTGCGCCTGCTTTACCATTTCAGAGATTCGTTTACGGATACCTCACAAAAATAGAGCTTGTTGCTTGCTGGGATGATGAATCAGATACAAGAGAAGTTATTTATGTATATGATAATCAAGAACCTTATGGTTATTCAGCACATGGTGCACTTAATGTACCTGCAGGTGTAGAAACGGGCTTACCAAGCTTTTTTGGTGGTCATAAATTTAGATTAATTCTGTATTGCTATTATACAGGTTTTTATACCTCAATTGGGAATGATAATCAACTGCCTCACAATTGGGTAACAGAAGACGATCTTACATTTGATTATTATATGTTTGAGAGCCCATCTATTTCATTTTATGTAGACAACCTAGAAGAACCTTCTAATCCATCATCAATAGTAGATCAGCTTAAAAGCTCTAACATACTTGCAAAATGGAATGGTGGTTCTAATGAGCCTTTAGTTGTAGTTGAAGGGTTTGATCCTAAAAATAATAATTATCCAGGATGGTATTATAATGCAGGTAAAGAATTGTTTGACCGCGCAAGATATGAAGAAGGGAGAGATGTATATATTCTGAACTTCGCTGAAGGTGGTAATACAATGGCAACATCAAGAAATCTAGACCAAAATATTTATCCCTGCACATATACGTATGAAGCTGATGATGAAGTTGTCGAGTATGGAAATGCAAGTGTTGTCCAGGATGCTGTAAAATTTGTTTCGACAAAAACTCCAAATGGAATAAATTCTGTAATACTCGCAGGGCTCAGTATGGGAGGTGTAGTTTGTAGATATGCACTGGCTGCTGCTGAACAAGTTGGCAATCCACTGCCAGTGTCTCATTTTTTATCTATTGATTCACCCCAACAATATGCTACTATAGATTATGATTTGATGGATTTTGTATTTACACAACCGATAGTGCAAAATGGATTAAAAGAGCATTATAGTGACTTGCCGTACGATGAGAGACCTTCTTTATTATGTTATCATGCAACATTAGAATTGCTATGGAATAATCCTGCATCTCAATATGATATAAGTAGTAAAGATCCTTCAATTGTAGCACCTTCAAAAAACCACAATGAATTTTATAAACAATTGAACCGATTGAATGGGGTAAATCGAGGGTATCCATCACGATGTAGAAATTTAGGTGTTTCTTTTAGTACATATGACGGCTCCCTTCTTAAGGACTATCAAAATAAAACTTGGTTAACTGCAGAGATAGAAGCACATGGAGATGTTATATTTGATTATACTTTTGGATCTCTGGAAGAGCATTTGGATTATGAAGGTTCTGTAGATTTAGTTGAGGAATATTATAATAAGCGAATCTTATATGCTGGAAGTCGTTTACCACTCCATTATACAAATATAAATGTGGTAGATGAGAGTTTCAGTATGAGTAAATCAATGCTGATGGGTATGTTATCGTTTGATTCTGATATTGTAGTACGAGTTGATACGGATACAAAAGTCCAACCAACTTTCATACCTTTCGTAAGTGCACTTGATCTATACGATCCTGCTTTCTGTAATTCTGAAGATAAACCATTTCTTTATCCGCAATCTACTTATTTATTTGTAGGTAATAGTTTAAGATCAGATAATACTTTCAATTTTTCATATGCAGGCAATCAAACTAATTTCCCGAATCCATTAACACAGTGTAATTATGAAGACGACACAGGCACTTATTGGCCGCAAAGCAACGAAACAGGAGGAGAAGATTTCGTTGGTGTTCGATCAAGGTTTGATGAAATATTATTTAATCATAATGAAGATGAATTAGGTACGGATCACGATGTATTCCCAGTAAATTATATTGATGGAATATTCAACTTTCTAAATGATAAAGTTACTGAAAACATAACGACTTGGAATAACACATGGAAAAACAAAGTGGTTTTGACAAAAGATATAAATATAAATGATAAGAACACTTTGTATATCAAAAATGGAACAAATAACACTATCAGTATAGACAGCGATTTAGGTATGTCCGATCAGGTAAATTTGAATATCAAAGATGGGGCAACAGTTGTCGTTGAGGACAACACATTTCTTAATATTTTAAAGAGTGTTCATATTAATTTTGAACCCGGATCGACACTGATATTAGGAAATAATTGCAAAATTGCTTTAAATAACTTAAGTTACTTTGTGATTAATGAAGGAGTCAATCTAGAACTTGGTGAATCATACGATGTAAAAACTGAAGGATATTATGCCAGATTTATTTGGAAACCTAATGCGATAGGTAAGTAATGAAAAAAATTATAAAAATTTTAACTAGTGCAATTCTATTATTTGTTATTACAAATTGCGATTCTCCGACAACTCCTGAACCTGATAATCCCGAGATAGTTACAGGGACTGTAATTACATCCGATACTTTGTCAGGAACCCTTGGTGTTGAAAATTCTCCATACATTATAAGAAATAAAATTGTCGTACCTTCTGATTCAACACTTGTTATTGAGCCCGGAGTGGAGATTTATTTCAAATCCTCAGAGGAATTCGATGATTTTAACTATGACGATCTGCAAGTCGGTATGTTGGAAGTATTAGGCATTATCATAGCTGTGGGAACAAAAGATAGTGTAATTACTTTTAGTAAAGCCAATGAAAAAGGAAACTGGGGGATGATATTTATACATAGTAACGATATGGTTAAAGAGAATGTATTCGATTACTGTACTATCGAATACGGTAACAGAGCAGATGGAATTTATATTGATGATCCAAGATTTGGTATGATAATGACATATAATTCTAAAATAAACATAGAAAACTCTATAGTTCAATATAGCAAAAATGATGGAATTTCCTGTTATTATTCTGATGTTTATATTATGGATAATATGTTTTGTGACAATCAGGACGAAGGAATTACATGTTTTACTTCAACTGCGGAGATCACAAATAATTTATTCCAGAACAATATTGAGAGTTCAATTTTATTCTATAATTTTTCTAAAGGAATAATAAAGAATAATGTGATGATCGGGATTGGAGAAAGTATCGGTGTTTATAATATAGGTATCTTTCTTTATAAATCGACTGCATCCATAATAAATAACGCAATTTCAAATCACAATGGACCGGGGATATATATTGATAATTATGGGACTGTAAATTATGGACCTCCTATTGATATTCTAATTTCGGATAATTTAATTACTAATAATTTTAACGGAATAAGTATATCGAGTAGATATGGGTTATATCCAATTATTTCCGAAAACACTATAAGTGACAATATAAACGTTGGTATTACTATTTCTCTAAGTGATGATTGTAATATAGAGATATTTGAAAATTTGATTGAGAATAATAAAAAAGGAATTTCTGCACGGGATATTTCCAAATTAACGATAAATGATAATGTTGTATCAAACAATGGATCGGGAGGTATTATTTGCGACTATTGTAGTCAAGTAGAAATTAATTCGAATGAAATATTATCGAATGGTTATGGATTTGATTCCAGTACATATGGGTTATATGTGTACTACTGTAAATCTAATGTAATTAATAATTTAATTGCGTATAATGGTATTGGTGTTGTTTCATATGCTTCAGAAATGAATTTAAGTAATTGTGATATTATAAGTAATGAAATAGGTCTTTATTTTAGTAACATAGATAATAGTATAGATATAAAGAATTCAATTATACATAACAATAATTTGTTATTTGAGTTAGCGGACTATTATTCAGGTACAGTCGAAATATCATATTGCCTGGTTCAGGATAGTATTCTTGCTCCCGAACTAACTGATCTTGGAAATAATATATTTAATGTTGACCCGTTATTTGCTGATGCTGTTAACAATAATTATCAGTTATCTGCAGACTCACCATGTATTGATAAAGGTACGAATGCGATTGACAGCTTGCCTGAATCTGATCTTCTCGGTAATCCTAGAATTGTCGGTTCAGCTATTGACATCGGAGCTTATGAATATCAGGGCAACAGGTAATATTCCTTAACATAGCTTTTAATTCTAATTATCCGCAAATTTACACCTTTCCCTCTTGAATTAACTGCAACAAAATTATATATTATCGTAAGACGGATAAAATTCGGGGGTGGGGTATGATCAACATAGCTCTTTGCGGCGGATACGGCAAGATGGGAAAGGCGATTACGGAAATGTGTGAAAATTCCGACCGCTTCAACATCTCCTACATAATCGAAACGCCCGAAAAATGCCTTCTGACAGATCTTGGCATGGGAGTAAGGCTCGCCGATGTAATAGACCACGATGACATAGATGTCGTTGTTGACTTCACTTCAAAAAAATCATGCCTCGAACATCTCAAATTAAGCATTGAAAACAACAAACCTTTCCTGACCGGTATCACCGGTTTTTCCGAAGAGGAAATGGGTGAAATCAGAAAGCATTCTTCCTCGGGAAAAGTTTTTTATTCGCCTAATTTTTCGCTCGGAATTCATATCCTCGGCAAACTGCTCAATACTATCTCTGATCTCGCAAAAGACGATTATGACATTGAAATACTGGAAATGCATCATAGCCAGAAAGTTGATGCTCCAAGCGGAACAGCATTAAAGCTCAGGGATATTCTGATGAAAAAAAATCCCGGCTACTCCACTATTTACGGCAGAAAGGGAACTTATGAACCTCGCAAAAGATCTGAAATAGCTATCCATACGCTAAGAGGCGGCGATGTTGTCGGAGACCATAAAGTCATTTTCGCCGGTAATGGCGAAAGATTGGAATTGACCCATAAGGCAATTTCAAGAAAAACTTTCGCTTCGGGCGTATTCAAAGCCGTAGAATTTCTGATCGCTCAGAAGGAAAATAAACTTTACGGAATGGAAGATCTTTTTTAGGTATAAATTATGCGTATTTTTATTGCAGTAATATCTCTTGCCCTTATCCTCTCGTGCACGGTCAGAATCCCTGATATCAAGATCACCGGAGAAAAGACAGCGCTTGAGAATCAGGTGATGGGCGAATATGCCAAGATCAAAGAGGACGCATGGATGATAGCGTCCGAAAGAGGCTCGGGCGACATCAAGATCACGGCTGACAGACGGGATGTTGTTGAGGCTGTAAGAGACAGAGAGTTTTTTAAAGACGATGTCAATGAGCTTAAAATAAAGGGTATATTCGGCGAGAATCAGAAGGGTCTGCTCGAAATAGTTGATCAGAAAGAACTTGATAAATTGGATAAGGTAAATAAAGAAAACGCCGATGTTGTTTTTGACAAAGAGAATAAGGCAAGAACGCTCATAATGCAGCGCATAATCGAAACCGATGTAAAATTTAATTCCGCACCTGATGAAGTTTATGAATCTTTTTTTAATATGAATCTGTCGGAATCGCCCCAAAAAACCTATTACCGCAACAAAAAAGGCGAATGGGTCAGAAAATAGTCCGGACTATAGTTTATTATAATACTCGATAATCTTTTTGCCGCGCCTGAAAAAGTAAGCCGATTCGAACAGCTTTAACTGAACATCATCCATATTCTCATAAAGATAGTTTTTTATCTCTTCATAGGATTCGATAAATCTTTTCATCTTATCTTTCTGAGTATTGATCATAAGAGCATACTCCATAAAAGGGATCAGCGTATAGATGTTTATCATTACATAGCCGGCAATATAAAGCTTTCTGGAAAACTCGAAAATCGGATCGAACAGGCTGCGGTCTTTAGTCATCATGAATTTTGTCGTAAGCAGAGCAAGGTGCTCACCTGTACATTCTGGATTAAAGAACCTCGGCTCTATCTCCCCTATGACCCTCTTTGGATCAGGCAGAGACCGGTGCTCTTTCATGTAGTGAAGGATCATCATCGGAGTCTCAAGTTCAAGATGGCCTGATAATACTTCGCTAACCCTGTCGGGAGACCATCTGTAACAAATATTGTATTCGTAATATTTGTCGATAAACTCCTTCATTTTATCAAAAACATCATGAGATATAGTATTGAATGATCTCAGATTCTCCGCATCCTTCAGAGCTTCCTCCCGGGAGAACACTTCAGGAAAATACTTCGACACCCTGTCATAATGCCTTAAAAGTTCGTTATCCGGAATAGCCCTGAAATAGAGATACGCTTTTCTGATCGTAGATTTGGCCGTTTTAAGATCTCCCTTCCGGTGCTGAAGAATAAATTCGTTTGTCAGATATAAAATATACTGCGACAGTTCATTTTTTTCTTTGGCTTGCCTTCTTGTCTCCTGAACAAGCGTAATTACTTCACCGAGAGGATAATAAAGATTAGCTTTCGTTATAGCTATATCCCCGATATCTTCAGTCGTCAGTTCCTTCCTCAGCTTCTGCTTCAGATGCACTTTTTTTTCATCCCAATAAAGTGATTTCTCGTAATTCCCTCTGTAAAAATAATATGTTGAAAGCGTAGAGTACATGATAAACATGTTGTCAATATCTTTGAGTTTATAGGCTGTTTCAAGACCGAAAGTCAGCCTTTCTGCATAATCACCCTTCAGATAATTCTTTTCTACCAGAAGACCGATCGCCTTGAGAAGATAAAAATAGTTGTCGTTATATAGCTGCGCTTTAATATGTTCGCTTATGAATCCTGATAGCGATTTTTCGTACTCTTCCTTCCATTCGATCGTACCGTAAACGAACTTAAGCGTGTTAAGAATATTAGGGTACTCGAAAGTTCCGTTTTTTTCTTTTTCGTACTTCCTTTCAAGCAGATCTATGATCTCAGTGCCCTGATTAAAATATTCTCCTGTTTTGAGCAGCTTTTCAATATAATCGAACAGTTCTTTAAAAAGTTCGGCAGGTGTAAGTTCGCCTTCCATGACCGGTAAAGCATTTTTCACGAAATCGACCGCATTATACTTATCTTTTTCCGGATCGAAAACTCTGAATTTCAGCCTTATAAAACTCATTTTATTGCTGATATCCCTGTCTTTCTTTTTATATAAACGGTCCAAACTTTGAGTAACTTTTATACATTTTTCAGGATCCTTCTTAAAAAGATAGTACGCATAGTTGACCTCCAGCCTGAAACGAAGTTCTTTATCCGAAGCTATTTTTAGACTGTTAAGCAGCAGATAATAAAGATTGTCGTTCGTGTCGGATTTTAACATTTTGTCGATATACTTGCCTACAACACCCAGATTGTTCCTGCTTTTATTATTGCTGATAGCTTTTAACAGCATAGCGGCATATTGACTGAACTTGTCGTCATGAGATAGGGTTGTAATATCTGTATAAAGCTGTATGAGCTCTTCTTTGGTTGTCCTTTTAAAAACAAAATTTTTAACTTCGCTCCTGATCGCTTTGTACAGACCGTTGTATCCGCTTATTACTTCATGGTTGACCATTTTATTCAAAGCTCTTTTAAGATCGAACTCGCTGAGCTGGATAAATTTCTGGATTTCCTCAAAATTAAGCTTATTGAAAGTAGCACATAAAAGCTTTAGAACCGATAATTCATCTCCGTCAAGACTGTCAACGATACTTTTAACAGATTTTCCCGATTTTGATTTTAATATCTCATTGAATTTTTCATGGTCTCTGAAAAGAAGAAGCCCCGAAACATAATTAAGAACTCCGGTTTGAAAGAATTCATCAAAATACATCATGAGCTTCCTGAAGTTCCCGCCCGTATGATCATAAATTTTCTTCGAAAAATCCGGAGGAAGAGAACCTATCTTTCCTAAAAATACTTCGATCACATGCTGAGTCTCTGAATATGAAAGCATCGGCAATTCTATCTTGGGGATATCCGGGTCAAATTCCATAAGTTTTAAGCTTTGTGCCACTGTATCGTTCATTTTGTCCGTTGCTATCGAGATCAGTATGAACAGATTGCCCGTATTCTTGTTTATATTGAACAGCCTGTTAACGAAGCGGATGGATTCAATATCGTATCTTTCATAATTGTCGAGAAGTATTGTCAGTTTAACTTCTCTTGTGTCGGAGCATTTTGTTATTATGCTTATAATGTCATCGTATATATATGAAAAATCCTGCTCCTTTTCTATTATCGAGTCAAGTTCTTTATTAATAATTTCATACTCTTTTTCAAGATCTATATCGGCTCTATAAAGATTAAAAATTTTCCGCAGAAGCAGCTTTCCGATAAAAAAATCTTCACTGGTGTTATCATCAAGGTATATCTTTAACACCTTTTCCAGATTCAATGATGACTGGAAAACAAGCTGATTCAGCATTTTTGTCTTACCGGTTCCCGAGTGCCCTGTCAGCAGAATAGATCTGCCTTCTTTTTTTAAAAGACAGTTATCTCTTAGTGTTTTAAGCTGGCTGAACTCGTTTTCTCTCAGGATGAATTTCGGATTGTTCATAAATGAAGTTATGTGATGAACTGCAGGGATTTTAAAATTTGTTCCGAATATTCTGTTTAGTCCGATTATTGCTTCAACGGCTGACGATATCCTTGTTCCCGGATTTTTTTCGGTAAGCTGGGAAATGAAGGATTTTATTTTTTTATCCCTAAAGGATTCCAGAAGTTCTTTATTTTTTTCGTATTCCGCATTTATGGCGGAAAGAATACTTCCTTTACCGATGCTTTCTGCGCCGGAGTCATCGATCCCCTTATTTACATGGATCAGTGTGATTCCCAGTGAATACAGATCGATCTTAGGCGATATCTTTGTCGGATCGAGAAAGAACTCGGGAGCTATATAAGACAATGTTCCTTTTGCGCTTATATTCTGATTATTATGCTTTTTGATCTCTGACAAACCAAAATCCAGTATTTTTACCGAAGGTTCTTTCCCTTTGTTTATTATAAATATATTTTCAGGTTTGATGTCAAAATGTATAATATTATTGGAGTGAAGATAGTTTAATCCGTCCAGTATCTGATACACTATCATCGGAAACTGGGTGCTGTTCGGGTTCGATTTTACATAATCCCTCAGATCCAGTCCCTGAAGATAATCCATCGTATAGTAATATTTATCGAGTTTTTTATCATAGCCGAAATCATATACACTTATAATGTTTTTATGATGCAGAGACTTTATGATCGTGAATTCGTCTTTAATTGATTCCAGGATATCGCTGAACTGTACTTTGGCTTCATCTGAAATGGCTATGAGCTTAAGAGCAAAATCATATCCTGTGGCGACCGTTTTAACATGATAAATAACGCCCTGCGCTCCGCTGCCCAGAATTTTTTCAACCTTGTATAGAGAATCTATTACTTTACCTTTGCTTAACAAATTACGAACCCTCACCGTATTTTGTATCAATATACATCTGTCATCAGCCTTCGGGTGTGTTCTGCGTCACAATTTGAAATATAGTTCAATTTAATCTGGTAAACAAATAAAAAAGACCTGCTAAATTATACAGGTCTTTTTTGTATGTGAGGGTGGGGAGAGATAAATTTATCGGGCTTCTATCAGACCGAGTTTTTCGAGCCGGCTTTCTATACCCTTCTTTTTCCTTCCGAAAATTTCGGTCAGATCTTCGATGGTTTTTCCGGCTTTGAATAGAAATTCAAGCTTTTCTTCATCTTCTCTAATCCATTTTTTTCCGGAATTCGGAAATTGGATGTTTTCTTCCTGTTTGATCTCTTCTGCAGGAGAAGCGGAGGATTCTGCCTCCATGTTGGGAAGCGTGTCTTCCTGTATCTGTTCAGGTTCCGTTTCGTTCCCTTTGATCTTTGAAACAGCCTGATTGAGAACTTTCGACAGCTTAACAAGATCATGCTGGAAAAGCATTATCCTGTTTTTCTGAAACTCATTCTCTCCGACTTTTCTGCTTTCGGTGATCTTGATGTATTTGGCGTTGTTCTTTGCTTCGAGCAGGTTCACGAAGTAAGTTCTGTTTCCGGTTTTGAAGTTAGCCGAGTAAACTTCGTTTGTGTTGTAGTTCTGTTGTTCCATTGTGTTTCTCCTTAGTTTTTACATTAGCGGTTTTAGTTAGAACAATGGTATAATAACAACAGATCAGTGTCATCTAGTGACCCTCAAGTATTTTTTTTCACTTTTTTTTTAATTTATAAAATATTTTTTCTATATTCTTTGTACTTCTTCTGAAGAATTGAATATTTTTGCTTTAGTTCAAAAAACTTTGTACTCACTTTTTCGTAATTTTCTTTCTCTATCTCTTTTTCTACAAGAGACATCATTGAAGGTTTTTTTACATCGTCTTTAGCGATCTCATTGATAAGTTTTTGAACCTCAGCCCAGTTCGATCTGTCAAGCCCGTTCTCTTTTTCCGGATACCTGAACATATTAACGATTTCAAGCCTCATATAATTAAATTCTTTCTCTTTAATTTCTATGAGCCATTTTCTTAAAGAGCTGATATAATAAGAATTAAGAATTTCCGTACTGAATGGCGTATTATTATAGATCGGAAGATTTTCTTTAAGAGCAGTGATGATTTCCCAAACCGTTTTAGGAGTTTTCCCGAACAGTTTCTCCCTTTCGTCCTGCGTAAAATGGTCGAAAATATTCTCTTCAGACACATATTGCTTTTCCTTTGACAAATAGATTGAGCTATCACCGCTTTTTTTCAAAATCTCTTTATTAAGTTCGGCAATTGGTTTTTCCGCAGAAAATTTCATACCGTCAAGCATCGCAAGATAAAATGCGGACACTGCAAGATAAACATTCGTGTGAGGATTAGGTGCTCTAACCTCGAATCTGACTGATAAAGGGCTGTCTGATCTTACCAGCCCGACAAGAACAGTCCTGTTTCTTGATGGTGATGTCGGAGTAAGTCCGAGAGAAGCAACAACGCTTACCGGAGCTTCAAATCCCGGCTGAAGTCTTTTAATTGCCGAGTGCGAATTTGTAACGAACGGATTGACCGATTTCCAGTTCTTTAATAATCCCATCAATGCACCGTAGCCCAGCTCCGACAAATAAAATTTATTATCCGAAGGCGCGAAAAGATTTATCTTCTTCCCGTTCTTTAAAATAATGCCCATGCCTATGTGTATATGCTCTCCTGAACCGGCCACACCGTCAACCGGCTTGGCAACGAAGATCGCCTCAAGCCCGTTTTTACGGAATACCTCCTTCACTACGTATCTGACAAATATTTCATTGTCTGCAGCCTGTAGCGGATCGGTGAATTTCCAATCTATTTCAAGCTGCTCCATAACATCGTAGAGCCTCCCTTCCCTGCTTATTTTCCCCTTTACGCCACCGACTTCTTTGTGCCCCATTTCAGGTTCAATCCCGTAATTTTCCAGCATGATAAGAGTTTCTTCAAGAGATTTTCTCACCTGTCCCTTAGTCCTTTTCCAGTACGATTCCTTAAGTTCCTGACTGAGAGAAAGTTCCTCTTTCGAAACTTTATCCATAGTTGTCCTTACCCAGAACTCAAGCTCGGTTCCGGTAGTGTAATAAACATCTGAAATGTCAGTAAATCTTATCTTAAGTTGTTTTAATATATTCGGATTCGATTTTAAAATCGCCAGAGTCTTTTCCCTTATATGCTCCATCGTATTTTTTAATACAGATCGCGAGCAGTAGAATTTATCATGATGCTTGAAGAACACCGGTATCCTGATCGTTCCTATAGGTTCGGAACTGAAAATACTTTCGTCAAGGTTGTAGTCTATAAACCATTTTGCCTCAGTATCCACTATGAAGTCTATCTTCGCATCGCTGATCGTGGCTATTCCAGGGAGGTTAACTGAAGACCCGTCGGTCTGCACCCCGCCTGAAAAAATATCGTCTATGTTCTTGAGAAAATATGAAACAGGTATCCTTTCATCAACATCGTTCCCGAGAAAATCTATTCCTGAAAGCGATACGAACTTTATGTTCGGGTTCCTGATGATAAAATCATTCAGCGCAGTTTTCGTCTTCAGTTCGTCTTTTACGAAGTAGCAAAGCTTATTCATCATGATAATTTCCTTTTTTACGGTTTACACGATTTACAGGGTCTGTAGCTCTCTCTAACGGTATGTCCGAAACACAGGTTTGAAGTAAATTCCTTTGCCTGTAAGGTTTATTTTCCTTTAATATCTCGATCGTGTCGCCGTCCTTAACGGCGATCACTTTTCCCGAAACTGAATAGCCGCAAATGAACTGTATAACGGACAGTAGAAGAAATATAAATAAAAAAGATGATTTTTTCATGCGGTTAAATATAATTAAAATATTTCTGAATCAAAATGTAAAATATAAACATCCGTTCAGTTTTTGATTTCGTTTGATTAAAGTATGTTTTTTTCATAAATTACGACCCTTGAAAGGAGAATTATGAAAGACCGGTTCGGGCGAGACATCACTTATTTAAGAATATCCGTTACTGACAGATGCAATCTGAGATGTACTTACTGCATGCCTGAAGACGGGGTAGAATGCCTGTCTCATTCCGACCTTCTTACCTTTGAGGAGATCGCAGATTTTACTAAATGCGCCGTAAGTCTGGGTATAAACAAAGTTCGACTTACAGGCGGCGAACCTCTGGTCAGAAAAGGCATTGTCGATCTCGTGCGGATGATCCGGAACATTGAAGGTATAAAAGACCTGTCAATGACTACGAACGCCATTCTTTTAAAACAATTTGCAGCTCAGCTTAAAGAAGCCGGACTCAAGAGACTCAATATCAGTCTTGACACGGTTGACCATGACAAGTTCATTCAAATATCAAGAAGAGACCTGCTTCCCGATGTGCTTGAAGGCATAGATGAAGCAATAAATTGCGGATTTGATAAAATAAAGCTGAACTGCGTGGTCGAAAAGAGCAGAAATGAGCCTAATGCCATTGCTGTTTCGGAATATGCAAAATCTAAAGGACTTGATGTCAGATTTATACGCACAATGAACCTTGATACAGGCGAATTCTGGGTGGTTGACGGCGGGATCGGCGGGAACTGCACTATCTGCAACAGGATCAGACTTTCTGCTAAAGGCGATGTACTCCCCTGCCTTTTTTCGGATATCGGGTTTTCAGTTAGAGAATTTGGCGCCTGCGAAGCTATAAAGATGACTGTGGAAAGTAAACCGCAGAAAGGCACATTGAGCAGATCTCATGAATTTTATAATGTCGGGGGATAGTATGTCCAAAAAATTTTCACATACGGACGAACAGGGAAGAGCGAACATGGTCGATGTCGGCGAAAAACCCGAAATGATCAGAACCGCTGAAGCCGAAGGGAAGATACTTCTATCGAAAGAAGCCTTAAAGCTGATTCTGGAAAATAAAAATAAAAAAGGCGCTGTTTTGACTACTGCACAGATTGCGGGTATAATGGGCGGGAAAAAAACTTCCGAACTAATACCTTTGTGCCATCCGCTGAATATTACCAAGCTTGATGTTACTACTGAGCTTGTCGAGGATGGGGTAGTCGTGAAAAGCTTCTCAAAATGCACAGGAAAAACGGGGATCGAAATGGAAGCGCTCACAGCCGTAAATATTGCCCTTTTGACGATTTATGATATGTGCAAAGCCGTTGATAAAAAAATGATAATTACAGATATAAAACTTATCTCTAAAACCAAGGATAAAATATAATGCAGACCGGAAAAATTAGGGCAATATGTATATCGGAAAAAAAAGGCACGGAAAAACATTCAGTTCCTTCAGCGGAGATAAACGACAAAGGTATCGCAGGTGATGCTCACGCAGGGGACTGGCACAGACAGGTAAGCCTGCTTTCCTATGATGAAGTAATGAAGTTCAAGAATGCCAATCCGCAGGTCAAGATCGAGGACGGGGCATTCGGTGAAAATCTTCTTATCGAGGGCATTGATCTTTGCAAACCCAAGATAGGAGCAAAAGTTACGATAGGTAAAGTTGAACTGGAGATAACTCAGATCGGAAAAGAATGTCACGGCGACGGGTGTACTATTTTCAGAGCTGTTGGAAAGTGCATAATGCCGAAGATAGGTCTCTTCTCAAAAGTGATCGGTACAGGCACTATCAAAACCGGCGATGAGGTGAAATATTTTGATTAAACCGGAAAAGATACAGATCATAACTTTGAGCGACAGGGCTTATAAAGGAATATATGCAGACCTGAGCGGACCGAAGATCAAAGAGCTGCTTGAAGCGCATTATTGCGGCAGAAATATTGAGATAAATATTGAGATAATTCCTGATGATAAAAAAATGCTTCGTAAAGCCCTTGAAAAAGCAGTCGAATCCGGAGCCGATGCGATCTTCACGACAGGAGGAACCGGGATCGGACCTAGAGATATCACGCCGGAAGTTGTAACGGAATTTGCGGATAAAATCCTGCCCGGCATAATGGATCATATACGGATAAAATACGGTTCTATCAACCCGAATGCTCTTTTATCGAGAAGCATAGCCGGAGTAAAAGAACAAACCCTGATCTACTCGCTTCCGGGCAGCGTCAGGGCCGTTGATGAATATATGAACGAAATATTAATTACAATAGACCATCTTTTTAAAATGCTTAACGGCGAAGGTCATTAGCCTTTACTCAGAAGGAACTTCCTGAACAGACGGTTGTTCAGGGGATGTATCGTCCTCTTTCGCTTTTGATTTCCTTTGTTTCTTTTTTTCGCGCCTTTCCTTTTTAGCTCTCTGCGCTTCCTCGTCAACTTTCGGTTCGTAAAATATTCTTGTTATAGTAGAAACTGTTGCTGTTTTAAAATACTCGTATCTTAAAAACAAAAATGCATCCTTAGTCAGTACAGGAAAATCATTGTCCAGAGAGATCGCAAGCTGTTTAGCATAAAATCCGTCGTTCGCCTTCCATTTTTTTGTATCAACCATAAATATTGATTCATAAGGGTCGTATTTTCCCATAAAAACAACATCTTCCCCTAAAAATCCTATCCCGTTATCCTTTGTAGCCACATCTCCCATAATGACTTCCGAACTTTCGTTTTTAACGATCTTCGACACTATCTCGGTTTCTTTTATTGCTACTGTCGCTACCTGAAGATTGATGATATTGGTTCTTTTCTCTCTTAAGTCGAGAGGTGTTTTTGAGATCGGCAAAGCCTTGCAGTAATAAAGCTTTTTACCCGACGGGCTCCATTGATACGGATAGTCCGTAAAGCCTGACAAGTTATCTACCGTAGTGCCTGTTTTATCTTTCATATTATAGATGTTTAGTGAATATTCCGCATAACCTTTTCCCGGCGTTATATCCTTTTTATATGAAACAAAAGCAAAAACATAAGGCACAGTCGGAGAGCATACCGGCCTAAGCTGGTCGAACTGCTTTTTGATACAAATAGTATATTTTGCGCCCTTGAAGTCTGCGTCTTTATACTGGAATAGCTTTCTGACAACTGCTATATTCATATCATCGGCAAATTTTTCTTTCTTGTTCTCTTTCTGCAGTTTAAGCGTGAAAAAAACATCCTCTCCGGTAGAATTGAAATCTGCGTACATGCAGTGGTTTACGGTTCCTTTCGGTTCCTCAAAATCAAGTCTTGAAATTTTTATAGCAGACTCATCCATTAAATGCGGGTCTGAAATTTCTACAATATATATCTGATCCCTGTTCTCAAAGCCGTTTGAACAAAATAACATATAATTTTTATCCGGATGCCAGTTCGCACCCCTGTCCTGAACAGGAAAGGATATGCGTCGTATATTACGCTCATAATCTTCTATTGGCGATACCTGAATCAGAAACTGAGATTCGATGTTGTATAAGATCAGCTTTATAGACTTGTCTTCTGTCGTTGTGACTTCAAAACTTAAAAGATTGTTGTCAAATGGTGCAACCTGAATATTCGAAATATAACCGTTAAGCTCCGGGTCATCACCCGCAATAATATCTTCCATGGTCAGGTTTTTTCCGTCAAAAATATTTTGTATAAGGCCTGAAATCCTTTCGGATCTAGCACTGTCGGTTTCAGCCGTTTCAACAGGAATAACAGGAGCTTCGGGCGCCGGTTCAATTATTTCCTGAGGAAGCGCTTCCTCAATGACCGCTTCCGGTTCCTCTGCCTGCTGAGCGGGGACTGATACTTCAATAGCCGGAACATCTTCTTCCAGAACCGTATCACCTAAAATAGAGTCCTCCGTCTGAGAAAAAGCAGTTGAACTGATAATCAGTACGGCTAAAAATAATTCTTTCATAATCTACCCCCGTTCATAAATGTATATCATTTTTCCTCGTCATTGCCGAAAAGGTCAGGCTGAATTTTACTTTGCTTTTTTTTATTTTCAATTCTATTTTCTCCGGGAATTTCTAGCGGTAAAGTTTCAGTAATTACCGTTGTTTCTTCCGGTACTTCTTCTGTTGTGCAGCCGTTCTCGAGTTTCTCTGCTTTAATTTTTATGATATTCTTATTTGACATCCTGATACCGTTGGCCGAAATTCCTTTGACCTTAAAATCCTTTAAATCGAATTCGATCAGAAAATTTCTCATCTTTTTTGAAGGTTCAAGCTCGCAGGTGAAATGAAGGTCCGACCGTTTAGTAAAATACTCCAGCCTGCATCCCTCCGGATAGAACCTGTACTCTTTATCCAGAATATACTTTATTTCGGAAAATCGCTTGAAATAGCAGTAATTTGTTTTTTTGTCCCTGTATATAATCGAAAAAACTGTACCGTTAATATGGCTTGTAACGTCGAAATACTGAAGCCCTTTTCCGATGAACTCTTTCTCATTTACCCTAACAACCTTATGCATTCCGTTCTTAAACATCAGGAGCACATGTGAGAATTCGCTTACCATAATGAACTCCTCGGATCTCAGGTTGGTTCCTAAATATCCGTTAGCTCTGTCATAATACAGTTTTATATTTTCAATTGCCGCGTCTTTGGCAAAAATAGTTTCGAGGCTTTCAATCTTGGTTTTTCTCGGATACGCGGGCCCGTACTTATCTAAAAGATCCTTAATGTAATCTATCGTGAATCCGGTAATCCTTCCCAAGTTCTTCTTAACAAGTTTTATCTCGGTTTCGATATCTTTCAGTTCTTTTTTATTTTTATTTATATCGAACCTTGATATTTTTTTTATCTGGAGCTGAAGAAGCTTTTCGACATCATCGTATGTTACTTTTCTTATAAGCTCTGATGAAAATGGAATAAAAGCGTCAAGAATTGCGTTCAGTATCATCTTATAATTATTCAGCTCTTCTATTCTCTGATAAATGCGGTTTTCGATAAATATCTGCGCGAGTGTCTTTGCATGGAATTTCTCATTCAGCAGTTCAAGCCTGATCTCAAGTTCTTTTTTCAGATATTCTACAAGATTATCCGACGTTTCTTTTACTACGTCCGTAACGGTTGTGACTACAGGTATGTCATCTTTTATAACAAGCAGCGATACGGAAATACTCTGCTCGCATTCTGAAAATGCATACAGCGCAGATATGGCCTCATCTGAATTATAACCTCTCGCAAGATTTACTTCTATCTCCACTTCAGATGTCGTATAATCATTTATTGATGCGATCTTCAGCTTGCCTGACTTGGACTGTTTTTCAATAGATGCAATAACCGATTCGGTGGTTGTACCGAAAGGAATTTCCTTTATAACCAGTTTTTTATCGGTCGGCGCATCAATTACGGCTCTGACCCTTACTTTTCCATTGCCGTCGCTATACCCGCTAACATCAATCAGACCACCATGTATAAAATCCGGGTAAAGACTGAATTCTTTACCTTCAAGATAATCGATCTGAGCCTGAAGCACTTCTGCAAAATTATGGGGCAGTATCTTTGTCGCCATTCCCACGGCAATACCTTCGACACCGAGGAGCAGAAGCACCGGGATCTTTGCCGGAAGAACAACCGGCTCCTGGTTTCTTCTGTCATATGAATCTTTAAATTCTGTAATTTCGCTATTGAAAAGTACTTCTTTCGCAAGCGGAGTCAACCTCGCCTCAATATACCTTGCCGCAGCAGCACCGTCGCCGGTAATGATATTGCCGAAATTTCCCTGCATATCTATGAAGTAATCCTTTTGTGCCAGCCCGACCAGAGCATCGCCTATAGAAGCGTCGCCGTGCGGATGGAACTGCATTGTGTGTCCTACTATGTTCGCAACTTTATTGAATCTTCCGTCATCCATCCTGAACATCGAATAAAGAACTCTACGCTGAACAGGCTTGAGGCCGTCTTTAATGTCGGGTATAGCTCTTTCCTTTACGACATAATTGGCGTATTCCAGAAAATTTGAATCTATAAGCTGTTTAAGATTGCTCATTACCTATTTCAGACAACTGTTAATCTGATCCCTTAATTTTTTTGCTTCTTCTCCGGCTCGTTCGGCAAAATCCGCTCCGTCGGAGGCGAAAATTATGCCTCTTGACGAATTAACCAGAGCCAGCACATCTTCTTTTACAAAACCGAATTTTACCGTGTTCTCAAGATCTCCGCCCTGAGCGCCTATTCCCGGTATTAAATAAGGCAAGTCCGGAGCGGCTTCTCTGATACTTTTGAACATCTGCGGGTGCGTTGCTCCAACCACAAGGCCGCAGTTCTTTTTTATGTTCCATGCGTTTATTCGCTCAATGACAAATTCGTAAAGATACCTGCCGTCAGCCATTTTCTGCATCTGAAAATCAAATGATCCTTTATTAGATGTCAAAGCCAGAATAAAAACTCCTTTGTCCTCTCTTTCAAGGAACGGACTTATCGAATCTTCGCCCATATACGGGCTGACCGTAATAGCATCGCAGTTGAAGTGTTCAAAAAAAGCCTGCGCGTACTTTTTTGAGGTATTCCCTATGTCGCCTCTCTTCGCATCGGCTATCTTTATAACGCCGTCGCCGATGTATTCCAAAGTTCTTTCAAAGTATTCGATCCCCTTTGTTCCGAATTGCTCATAAAATGCAAGGTTCGGTTTATAAGCTGCGGTAAACTCTTTAGTTGCTTCGATAATCTCTTTGTTGAATTTTAGAACAGGATCTTTCTCGTTCTTGAGAACGGCGGGAAGTTTGTTAAGCTCTACATCTAATCCTACGCATACCACAGATTTTTTTTCTTTAATTGTTTTAATTACATTTTCTTTAAAATTCATTGACCTTCCCCGTTTGATATTTTAAATCCGAAACAAAGTCCCTTTAATCTTCTTCCTCCGATCTCATAAGTCTTCGTGGTAATAAGCTTTCCACCCAGTTTCTTATAGAAATTCTTGGATTCATTATCTTTCAGCACCCATATAATATACGAAAAAATCTTGTTTTGTCTAAATGTTTCTTCATAAAGTGCTATAAATTTTTTTCCTATTCCTTTTTTTTGATGTTCTTTCAGAATATAAATCGCTTTTATTTCGCCGTCGTAACCGTCTGTCCTTTTTGAATTTTTTCTCTTCTTTCCGCCGGAGCAGAAACCGATCGCGCTGCCGTTTTTTTCAGCTATCAGAAAACAACGGAAAGGATCCTGAATATCCTTAAGTATCTCTTTCCATTTTAGACCGCTCTTTTCATAAGACATTCCGTCAAGCTTTTCGTCAGGAACGATTCCTTTGTAAGTGGTTCTCCAGCAGTCAACATGAACTTTCGCTATTTCAAAAGAATCTTCAATGCTTGCTATACGTATTTTATAACCTTCAAGCATCAATGTTCTGCGCAAAATGACATTTTTCTATTATAAAATCTTTTCTCGGCGGAACATCATCGCCCATCAGCATTGTGAAAATCCTGTCTGCTTCAACAGCATCTTCAATATTTATCCTTTTGATCAGTCTTTTCTCAGGATCTAAAGTCGTCTCTTTAAGCTGCTCTGGATTCATCTCTCCCAGTCCTTTATACCTCTGCACCTGAATTCCTTTTGCATCCTCTCCGCCAAGTTCTTCTAAGATTCTTGCTTTTTCATCTTCGTTGCCGGGATAAATATAATGTGATATTTTTCCCTTAGTTACCCTGTAGAGCGGAGGCATTGCGAGGTAAATGTGTCCTCTTTTTATCAGTTCAGGCATATATCTATAGAAAAATGTAAGCATAAGTGTGTTAATGTGCGCTCCGTCAATATCGGCATCTGTCATAACGATTATCTTACCGTATCTCAGTCTTTCAAGAACGAATCCGTCTCCATTCGATGAAAAAGCGCTCGAGTCGCCATTTTGGCCTGGTACAAAGTCGATCTCAGAATCGCCGATCCCTGTTCCGATAGCGTTTATAAGATTTTTTATCTCTTCGTTGGCAAGCATTTTATCAAGCCTGGCTTTTTCCACATTAAGTATTTTTCCTCTCAAAGGAAGAACGGCCTGTGTTTTTATATCCCTTCCGTCAACCGCAGAACCGCCTGCAGAGTCTCCCTCTACTATGAATAATTCGCAGTCCATCGGGTCTGAACCTTTAGAGCAGTCGTAAAGTTTTGCAGGCATTGATCCGCCTTCAAATGCCGATTTTCTTCTGATAAGGTCTTTAGCTTTATGAGCCGCTTCCCTGGCTCTCAGGGCTTCAGTACATTTATCCAGTATCATTCTGGAAATTCTCGGATTTTCATTCATCCATTCAAGAAGCTTTTCATAAACCAGAGACTGTACCACACCTGTTATTTCGCCGTTCCCCAGTTTAGTTTTCGTCTGACCCTCAAACTGCGGCTCCATGACCTTGATAGATATTACTGCCGTGAGACCTTCTCTTACATCTGAACCGGTAAGCTTCATTTTGTCGTTTTTAAAGGTCTTACTGTCCAAAGCGTACTTGTTGATAGCTCTTGTCAAAGCGGATTTAAACCCTTCTTCGTGTGTTCCGCCTTCTATAGTGTGAATATTATTTACATAAGACTCAATATTCTCTCTGTATGTGTCGTTCCACGACAAAGCTATTTCCATAGGATAATCATCGATCGTTTTTTCGATCAGGATAGGCTCGCATACGCTTTTTTTATTTTCATCGATATATTTAACGAATTCTTTAAGTCCGCCGTGATACTGAAATTCGAAAAACGGCATAGTTCCGTCTTCTTTTCTGGATACTTCTCTATTGTCTTTAAGTGTGATCATAAGGCCCTTGTTCAGAAATGCCAGCACTCTAAGCCGGTGAGCTATAGTTTCATAATTGAACACAGTTGTTTCAAAGATCTCGGGATCAGGATAAAACGTTTGTTTTGTCCCCCTGATTTCAGAGCTTTCCACCACTTCAAGCGGTTTTACAGTTATCCCTTTTTCAAACTCTATCTTATAGTGTTTACCTTCCCTATATACTTCGGTTATCATCAGTTTTGACAGAGCGTTCACGCATGATACGCCTACTCCGTGAAGACCTCCGGAAACTTTATAATTTTCTTTATCGAATTTACCGCCGGCATGAAGTATTGTCATGGCAACTTCTACTCCGGGCTTATTTTCCTCTTTGTGAAGATCGACAGGTATCCCTCTTCCGTTATCCAGAACAGAAACCGCGCCGTCTTGAGTTATCTCTACATCTACTTTAGTACAGTGTCCCGCAAGCGCTTCATCGATCGAATTATCGACTACCTCGTTTACCAGGTGGTGAAGACCTCTGGAGCCTATATCTCCGATATACATCGCCGGCCTCATCCTGACCGCTTCAAGACCTTTTAATACGGTTATCGTATCTGCTGAATAAGCATCTTTTCCTGTGTTTTCTATCTCGCTCATTAATTCCTCCGGCTAAACGAACATTATTTTCGTTATTTTTATTTTACCCAGCCTGGCTCTCAGGTTTGATTTTATTTCATCCTCGATATGATAAAATTCATTTCTCCACGCAGAGCTTGTTACTTTAACATAAAGAACACTATTTTCATATTTGATTATTTTTGTAACACCCGATAATTTATCCCCGAGGGTTTCTTTCCATGCGTTTAATATCGCCATGATAACTCCGAGTTTCCCGAACTCAGGGCTTGAAGAGACCACAGATGAAAGCACAGAATCTATTTTTGGTATCTTTCTTGGAGAGTTATATGCGTGATCAAGCCTTTTTTTCATAATTTATACCGCTATGCAGACTCCGTTATCTATTCTGAAAAGCTGCGAACTGTTTTTATCGAGCTGATCGATTATCCTGCTGTTGCTTGTTGTTATAAATGTCTGAATGTCATTATCCAGAATTTTCGCTACCCGCAGACTTTTTTTCTCGTCTATTTCGGAATACAGATCGTCAAGTATGAAAATTGGGTATTCGTCGGTTATAGATTTTATATATTCTATTTCCGCCAGTTTTAAAGCTACCAGAAAAAGCTTATGCTGCCCTTTGGATCCGAATTTACGCAGCGATCTTGAGTTGATCATAAAATCAAGGTCGTCTTTGTGAGCTCCTACAAGCGTTGTTCCCCTTCTTATCTCGTCTTTCTGATATTTTTTTAGATTTTCAGACAGACTTTTATAATAATTTTTCTCGTCCATGAGAGTCTCATATCTGATCTCTCCTTCATAAAGCCCGTCAGATATTTTAAGCAGAATGCTTTTAAAATACACGGTGAATATTTCAAGAAATGCTATTCTCTTAATATATAATTTAGTTCCGAGTTCTGCTATCTTGGAATTGTAAATGCCGACCATTTCAGCATTAAGGGTTTCTCCGCCCTTCAAGCCGAACAGAACTTTATTTTTATGTTTTACAACAGTATTATAATCGTTCAATACTGAAAAATATTCTGTATCGACCATTGACAATAATTTATCTCCGAATTCCCTCCTTGCGTTAGGCGGCCCTGTTGTAATTATGCTTTCGTCAGGCATAAGATACACTATCGGTATTTTCCCCCACATTTCAGAGAACCTTAGTATCCTTTTATTTTGAAACATGATTTTCTTTATCTCTTTGTCGTAACTGATCTTTACCTCAAGATCTCTTTTGCTGCTGTTTTGAAAAAATGCTTTTAAGAAAAAATAGTCTGTATTAAATTTAAGCAGATCCGAATAATTACTTGTCCTGAAACTGTTTAGCAGACCCAATACAGAAATCGCTTCGACAATATTTGTTTTTCCCTGGCCGTTCAATCCTGTAAAACATATTATATTTTTTGAAAACTCCAGTTCAAGCTTATCGTAATTCCTGAAATTAGCCAGTTCTATTTTTCTTAATTTCATCCTTTAGTTATTGCCCGAATTATCAACTGATGAAGGCATTAAAAGCATCATTAATTCATAAGTGTCGTTAGATTCGAACGGCTTTATTATAACCGGTTTTTTTCCGCTGCTGATCTCTAAAAGTATCATTTCTGTACTTATGTTTTTAAAAAGTTCAATTATTTTTGTTGAATTAAACCCAATAAGAAGTTTTTCGCCTGCATAGTCCAACGGAATGCTTTCTTCTGCTTTTGACGACGAATTACTATCTTCAGTATTTATTAGAAGCTGCCCCGGTTCCAAATTAAATTTAATCAGCTTTGTTACGGGGTTGCAGGCCAGTGATACTCTTCCTAAAGCTAAAATAGCTGTCTGTTTGTCAAATTTTGCCTTAAGTTGATTATTGGCCGGAATTATAGCCTGATATGCCGGATATTTTCCATTTATCAATCGTGAAAATATTACAACTGTTCCGAAACGGAATTCTACATAGTTTTCTTCAAAATATATCAGACACTCCTCGTTTTTATCTATTGCGTTTGCAACTATTTGAAGAGATTTTGCCGGAAGTATCATGTCTGTATCTTCGCCTTCATATTTCACAATTTTATCTTCGAGTTTCACCAGTCTCACACTGTCAGTAGCTACCATCGTAAGAGAATTAAGCTTTAGTGAAAATAGAACACCGGTAAGAACCGCCCTTAATTGATCTGGTGATACAGTAAAAACTGTTTTCTCGATATAGTTTTTCAGTTTTAAAGTATCGATCACAAGGTTATTGCCTGACAGATTTTTCGGAGTCGCAGGAAAATCTTCATAATCTTCAGTAAGAGACAGTTCAAATTTGATATTGTTAGAAATTATCTTAACAAGCCCGCCTTCTTTTTTTACTGTAAGAAGAGTATCTGGAAGACTTTTCACTATATTTATGAATTTCTTACCGTGAACAACTACTGTTCCATCCTCCACACCATTTACTTCAACTTTATTTACAAGGGTAACAGATATGTCTGTTGCCGTAATTGTAAGTTCATTATCCTTCAGGCCAAGGATTATACACTCTGTGATCGGTTTTGCACTGTGTGCGGGTAAAATCGGATTGATCAGTGACAACTGGGTCATCAAATTTGACTTAAGTGTTGAGAAGATCATAACTGCTCCCTTTTTTTAATCAATTATTAAATTTTATTAAGATTATTATCATTATTAACGCCGATGATATGTGAATAATTGTGTATTTTCTGAAATAAAAGCAAGATAAAAATATTTTAAATCCGCAAAACCTGTTCATATCATTTACACCCTCTGTTTATTACTGCATTATTTGAGTTATTCACAATTACCTCTTGTCAACAAGTTGATAAATTAATTACATTTAAAATCTCTTCTATCATCTTAGTTACTTCAGGATCTTTAGCGTTTAATTTCTTTTGGATTTTATTTGCCGCGTGAGACACGGTGCTATGTTCTCTGCCGCCGAAATGAACTCCTATGCTTGTTGTTGTCGCCTTAAGCTGAGTAGTGCAAAGATACATCGCAACCGCCCTTGCGTCAGCGATCTCTTTGGTTCTTGTTTTCTTCATCAGAAGGTCTTTTGGGATCGAAAAAAACTCGGATACGATATCCTGTATTTTATCAATGTTTAAAGTTGATTTTTTGGACGTTATAAGTTCTTTAAGTATTTCTTTGGCTTTGTTTATCCCTATCTCTTTATTGAAATGCGAGTAGTAAAAATACAGTTTTTTCACAGCCCCCTCAAGATCTCTGACATTTGTATTTATGTTGTTGGCAATAAACATAACTATATCATCTTCAAGATTGAAATTTATTTCCTCAGCTTTTAGCCGTATGATCGCCGCTCTTGTTTCCAGGTCTGGAGGTCTTACATCTGTTATAAGCCCCATTTTGAATCTTGATTTAAGCCTGTCATCAAGATCGTGGATCTCGTTCGGGTGAAAATCCGATGTCATGACAATCTGTCCGCCGCTGTTATAAATATGGTTGAAAATGTGGAAAAGCTCCTGCATACTTTTTTCTTTTTTAGCCAAAAACTGAATATCATCTATTATGATCAGATCTTTCGTGCAGAGATAGTTTTTATAATCATCAATAGTGTTTTTATGAATATGGTTCACCAGCTGCTGGACTAAAATGTCCGATGAAAGATAAAGGATGTTTCTGTCGGTTTCATGGTTAAAAACATAATTTCCGATCGCAGACACGAGGTGGGTTTTTCCAAGGCCGACTCCGCCGAAGATCAATAATGGGTTATACTGGGTATTTTTTATGTTTTTCGCTACCTGAAGCGAAGAAACATATGCAGTTTCATTTCCGTTGCCCGATACAAAATTTTCAAATGTGTATTTTGGATTTAAAGAAGTTTCTTTGTAGGGAGCCACCCTTGTTTTGGGAAGAATTTTTACTTTTTTTGCCTGTGTATCTACATCTGCTTTATGCTCAAAACTGAAATCCGTGTCGGCGTCGATCAAAAACTTAATCACGGGGTTTTCTCTGGCAAGTATTTCACTTAAAGTTTTTTCGAAAACGGATTTGTATTGCCCTTTAATATAATCAATGTGTATCTTGGACGGGACCTGAATAGAGATTTTCTCATTTTCAATCTGAACAATTTTCAATGGTTTTACCCATGTGTTGAATGAGTTCTGATTGAGATACGCCTTTATTTTATCCTTGAACTGAAGTTCTATCTTATTTAATTCGCTCACTTTACAACCTCTTGCATATAATCTTATCTACTAATAGTAAAGAAATATAAGTAATAATGTTCAGCAAGTAAACATAAAATTGCAAAAAAAAAGCTGAATTTATCCGAAAAAGATATTGTGGATTTTGTTAAAAACATCACGGGATATTACGGAGTCTGTATAGATCTCAAACTTTATATCTGAAATATCAGCAGCCACAATGCGACAGTTGCCGCATATGAGATTTTTCATGCAGTTAAGTTTTACGCCTTCGCTACGCAACCCAGAACCTACTAAAGCGAGAGAAAAACAATTAAGCGAATCATTATCCGGCAGGCAGTTAAAAACAGTTAAACCGCATGAATCAGACAATTGGCAAAAGCGGACATTTGATAGATCTGAGGGCAGGTTCGATCCGTCCTTTGTCTGTTTGTAGCTTAGTTTATCATTAAGCACCAGCGAGATGAATTTGTTTTTATCGAGAGAAGATTCTTTGCAGACCGTAGTTCCTGTTTCGCCCGTCCAGGTTAATCCGGTTGTGATCTTAACGCCAAGCCTGTGAGCATACTCAACGGCGGCGTCTTTTAGAACTTTAGCGCCTAAAGAAGAAATGGTGAGCATAGTTTCGTAATCAAGTTCTTTTATCAGAACTGGTGCGTCGCAGATCTTAGGGTCGGCGCTGTAAACTCCGACAACATCGGAGTATATCTCGCATGAAGCGTCCGGAAAAATTTTAGACAGGGCTGCTGTCACAGCTACTGCAGTAGTGTCTGACCCTCCCCTGCCCAAAGTCGTGATCTGCTTTTCTGTGCTTACTCCTTGAAATCCTGCGATTATCGGAACCTTGCCATTATTGAGCGCGTCAACTAAGCGGTCTCCCTTGATCTCGAGAATGCGTGCATTCCTGTGATTAGTGTCTGTTATAAGACCGATCTGCGATCCTGTGAAAGATACTGCCAGTCCTTTACGGATATTATTTATTGCGATCGCCATAAGAGAAATTGATTCCCTTTCGCCGATCGAGATAAGCATGTCAACTTCTCTCGGGTCAGGATCGACAGATAAGGCGTTGGCTTTAGCTTCAAGAGAATTCGTAGTGTTCCCCATTGCGGAAACCACTATTACGAGCTTGTCGCCTTTATCGTATCGTGCGACGATCCTTTCGGCCAATGCTTTGATCTTTTCGGGGGTCGCAAGGCTGCTTCCCCCGTATTTTTGTACTACTAAAGCCATTGTTTATTCCCAGTCGAGTATCACTTTTCCGCTTTCACCTGTCTCCATAACGTCAAATCCCTTTTGGAAATCTGCTACTTTGTAATGGTGTGTGATGATCGGGCTTAAGTCAAGACCTGCAATGAGCATCTGCTCCATTTTATACCATGTCTCGAACATTTCTCTGCCGTAAATTCCTTTAAGCGTGAGAGCTTTGAAAATTATATCGCTCCATGCCACCTGCGTATTTGAAGGAAGTATCCCGAGAAGCGCGATCTTTGAACCGTTATACATATTGGAGATCATATCATTAAAAGCTGCTGGTGATCCGGACATTTCAAGTCCGACATCAAAGCCTACCATACCCAGTTCTTTCATGACATCTTTGATTTTCGTTTTTGTAGGATTGACCGCTCTTGTCGCTCCCATTTTTCTGGCTATATCAAGTCTGTATTCGCTGATGTCTGTAACCACGATGTGTCTGGCTCCGGCGAATCTGCAGATAGCCACTGCCATACTCCCGATAAGACCTGCGCCGGTGATCAGAACATCCTCACCGATCACAGGGAAAGATAACGCAGTGTGAGCCGCGTTGCCGAACGGGTCCATTATTGAAATATAGTCATCTGAGATCTTCGGATTAATCTTCATAACATTTTCGGCGGGTACTTTTAAATATTCGGCAAAAGCGCCGTCGATATTTACGCCTATCCCAACTGTATTTTCGCATACATGCTTTTTCCCTCTCCTGCAGTTCCTGCAGTGCCCGCAGGCTATATGGCCTTCACCGGTAACTCTTTCGCCGATCTTAAAATGTTTTACTCCGGCACCCATAGCGGCGACTGTACCTACATATTCATGGCCGATCGTCTGACCTATAGCAATAGTCTTCTGAGACCATTCGTCCCATTTATAAATGTGAAGATCTGTCCCGCAGATAGCAGTTTTTTTGATCTTAATAAGAATATCGTTCAATCCTATCTCAGGGATGTCCTTTTCGGTCATCCACAACCCTTTTTCCGCTTTTAATTTTGCCAGAACTTTCATTTTTGCCATATCATACTCCGAATTTTATTTTTAGTTAAAAATTGTACTGATAGATAATGAAAATAATTCTGAATGTAAAATGAAAAATGATAAAAAATTAGATTATATTTTTAATTTAATTGACTTTAAAATGCATTTGAAGTAATTTTGAATGAAAAGTATTGTATTTAACCGGAGCATTAATGTTAGCAAAAGTTTTGTCGGCGGCGGTAATCGGGCTTGACGCTTTTACGGTAGAAGTTGAGACCCACTTGGAGAGAGGTCTTCCGGGACTGTCCATCGTCGGACTGCCGGACAGTGTGGTAAAGGAAAGCAAAGACAGGATCAATGCAGCGATCAAGAACTCGGAATATATGTTTCCGATAAAGAAAATTACCGTAAATCTTGCCCCGGCAGATATAAAAAAGGAAGGATCGTCATATGATCTCCCGATAGCTATAGCGATTCTTGGAGCAACAGGACAGATCGACATTGAAAAAACAAAGGATTACATAATTCTCGGAGAGCTTTCTCTGGACGGAACGGTAAGGCCGGTCAAAGGAGCGCTTCCGATCTCCGTCATGGCCGAAAACAAATATAAAGGCGTACTTTTGCCGAAAGAGAATGCGGATGAAGCGGCTGTTATTCCCGGTTCAAAAATATACGCTGTCGGAAGCCTGAAAGAAATAGTGGATTTTTTTAACGGCAGGATAGAGATAGAACCGAGAAAGATTGATGTGAACAGGCTTTTTGAAGAGCTGAATCAGTGGGATATTGATTTTTCCGAAGTAAAAGGACAGTATCATGTAAAACGAGCTCTTGAAATAGCGGCAGCCGGCGGACATAATATTCTTATGATCGGACCTCCCGGAAGCGGAAAATCAATGCTTTCGAAAAGATTTGCGACGATACTGCCGAACCTTACACTTGAAGAATCGCTCGAAACCACCAAGATATATTCGGTAGCGGGTTTGCTTCCCCACGAAAAAGGAATAATCGCTACTAGGCCTTTCAGGTCTCCGCATCATTCAATATCAGATTCTGCGCTTGTAGGCGGGGGAAGGTTCCCTAAGCCGGGCGAGATCAGTCTGGCTCACAACGGAGTTCTTTTCCTTGATGAGCTTCCGGAATTTAAAAAGAATGTTCTGGAAGTAATGCGGCAGCCTCTGGAGGACAGGGAGGTAACGATAGCGAGAGCAGCCTCTACTCTAAAATTCCCGTCGAATTTTATTATGGTCGCCGCGATGAATCCCTGCCCGTGCGGCTATTACGGTGATCCGACTAGAGAATGCTCATGCCCGACCAATAAGATCAGAACATACCTAAGCAGGATATCGGGTCCATTGATGGACAGAATCGACATTCACATAGAGGTCCCGGCCCTAAAATACGATGAACTTTCTCAAAAAAAGGACGCCGAAAGGTCAGAGACGATAAGGCAGAGAGTAATAAAAGCAAGAAATATCCAGACATTAAGGTATAATGGAAGGAGTATTTATTGCAATTCGGGCATGAATCAAAAAGATCTGAAAAAATACTGCCCTCTTGACGCATCATCTGATTCAATACTTAAAAGAGCCATAGAGTCGCTTTCATTGTCGGCGAGGGCTTACAACAGGATATTGAAAGTCGCGAGAACAATTGCTGATCTTGCAGGCAGGGAGGATATTTCAGTCGAGCACATAGCTGAAGCGGTACAATACAGAAGTCTGGACAGGAAATATGTTTAGGAAGGAGGATATGCCATGAAGAACTTAAAGATGAATGATTATTTTTTTCTCGGGGTTCTATTAATTATTTCATTTTCCTTTTTAAATCTTCTTCTTCCGTTTTTAACAGACATTTTTCTTTCGATCGTTCTTTATATAATTTTCAGAAAACCGTTCGCATATATTCTGAAGAAAACAAAAAGCAGAAAAAAAGCAGCGGTTTATACAACCCTGATAGTTGTTTTTATAGTTTCGGTACCATTGTTCTTTTTCGGAATGTCGGTGTCCCTTGAAGCTTCGGATATTTATAGGGATGTAAAAGATAAAATGCCTCTCTATCGCGAGATGCTGACTGCGGAGTCATTAAGCGGATATGCTATGAGAATTCCGTTGGTCGGGGAGAGATTATCATCAGAAATCAGTTCTCTTGATCTGGAGAAATTTAAAAATATCAGCACCGATATCGTTACTACTGTAAGTTCATTTCTGATGAAAGCGCTTCAATCGGCTTTTTTTAATATAACTTCATTTCTTATGCACCTTTTTATAACCCCTTTTATGTTGTTTTTCCTGTTTCTCGACAGTAAAAAGCTGCTTTCTAAAGTAAGAAGCATACTGCCTTTTGAAAGAGAGGATGAAAAAAAAGCAGTTGACGAACTTGTTAAAATTACCGATACGATCATAATTTACACATTTCTGATCGGGATAGCTGAAGGGATATACGGGGGGGTACTGTTTCTGATAATGGGAATAGCGTCGCCATTTTTCTGGGCAATAATAATGGTGATCCTGTCAATGCTGCCGGTAGTAGGAGCCAATACCGTTATAGTGCCGGCCGCAGTTTTTCTTATCTTGAACGGCAGCGTAGCGAAAGGCATAATCCTTCTCATATTCGGTGCGGGAGTGATACTTATTGATCAGAACATTATTAAACCCAAGCTTGCCGGGGACAGAAGCGGGCTTCATCCCGTTGTCATGTTCGTTTCGAGTGTAGGCGGTATAGCCTGGATGGGTATGGCGGGATTTCTGGTGGGTCCATTAATAGCTGCTTTGACTATAGTTTCCTGGGAGCTTTTTGCAGTTAAATTCAAAATAAAATCTATCGAAACTGAAACCGAATGATATATCGTATATTAAAAAATACTTTTCCGTCGCTTTTTATTGTATGGACAGTATATTTTCTGGAGCTGATGTTCTATGAAACAGAGGTTTTGATCTCTTCAGGTTATTATTTAGAGCAGATAAAAATATTTATATCATACACATTGCTCGGTCTGATCATAGGAGGATTAAGTGCCGGCTTGTTTGCCAAAAAAAAGAAAAAATATTCCTATACTTTCGAAAACGATATCAAAAAATACTCAAAATATTTTTTGAAAAACTTCGGCATTTCTTTTATGGCTCTTCTTGCGCTTACTTTAAGAGAGCTTATAAATAATCCTCTGCTTTTTAAAGACACGCTTCTTAATAATTCATTCTGGCTTAGCGGACTTTTCGCTTTTATAAGGGACAAGTTCTCTCCGTTGTATTTCACAATTTTCTTTGCGATCATTATTATTATGAGCGTACACAATCTTGTCAAGAATCTGTCAATGTATCACGGAACCAATAGAGCGCTGGCGTATTTCACGGCAGTGATATTGTCAGTACTTTTTGTATTCAACTACGGGTTTTTAAATGCTTCGGTCCGTTCAGAAATCAAAAATATAGTATTTATAGGTGTAGAGAACCTGGAAAGATCATATTTGTCTTCAGGTAATATTAAAGACAGGTATGCCCTAAAGGAGCTTAAGAGTCATTCATACGATTTTGAAAATTGCTTTACTCCGGTGCTTGATCCCCAATCCGTTATTTTGTCTGTTCTCACTTCTTTGAATCCTGAAAAGTGGGAATTTTCTGACGGGCTTCTAAGCATGAATGCACAGAATAAAACGGTTTTTCAGCATTTGAACGGTATCGGTATAAATGCAGTTGATTATTCCGACATCAGGTTCAGGATTGAGAGAACAGCAGAGGAAGCTGGAGATAACAATTCGTTCCCTTCATCAGAAAATATATTGAGATCGAAAGTTCTTCTTTCTCATTTTTTATCGCCGGTAGTATTCAATAACAGCATGAGAGAAAGCGCTTTTCCAGAAGCAAGACTTATCTCAGGATACAGGGACAGGATTTATCTTAAAAGAAATATTTCGCAAACGGTCGGAGGCGGGAACGAAAACTTTCTTTTGTATTATACCATACCAGACTACAGAGACTACCTTCCGTATCCTTATTACAGGTTAGCAGACCAAAAGGCTGAAGAAGCTTATCTTAATTATCTGAACGATGAAATTAACATGATATACCATGAGCTTGCTCAAAATCGAATAACGGATAAGGCTGTGATCTGCCTTTTCGGGATCCCGAAGGGCGGAGAAGGGCTTCGAGCCGATATATATAAAATACCACTTTATGTAAGCTCGAGACAGTTTGAAATAGAAAGGAAAGTAAAAAACCGTTATACCACTCTGGATATCCTTCCGACCGTTCTCGATGCCGCAGGTTACGATCTGAAAAAATTTGCATTTGAGGGTAAATCGTTTTTCGATCCGGAGTTCATCAGGCAGGAAATCCTGCTGACGGATATTTCACCGATCAGAATAAAAAAGGGTATAAAATTTGTGGACAGTGACGGTTTAATATCAAAGAACCGCGATCTGATAAACGAAATGAATCCTATCCTTTCCCGTGCTCTGATTATTTCTGATATGAAGCTGAATGCTGTTCCCGACAGCAGCGGAATAATATACGAACTGTTTGACATCGGAAAAGACCCGGAAGAAAAAAATGATCTCAGCAGTTCTGATCCGGCGGCGGCGAGATCAATGAGATCGGCTTTGGAAAACAGGATGAAAAAGGTTTATAATTACAGAGTTGTCAACGGTCATTTTTTAAAATAAAAGGTATGAATAATATTCCCGCCGCTGCAGGGATCAGTATGTTGATTATAAAAAGCAGAAAAGCGGCGGAAACCGCAGCTTCAGAAGGAAAACCGAACAGACGGAAGATATAAGCCGCAGTTCCTTCTCTTATACCTATGTCCCCAAGGCTGAAAGGAAGAAAAGTTTTTAAGAGTATTGCCGTCCATACGCCTATAAACCCCGGAAAAACATCTAAATCTCCAAATGCAAGTATAAGCAGAACGAACTGAGTGGTATAAACAAGAAACAGGCTTGAAGAAAATAAAAGAAGCACCTTTGAATTTTTTCTTTTGAATCCGTGAAGCCCTTCGCAGAACCTTCCGAATTTAATACTGTTATGAAGGATGTTGTTTCTTAAATAGTTAAGAAAAGTTCTTAGAAGACCAGGATGGAGGGCGATAAAATATAAAATAAATGAAATAACGAAAGCAAGTATAATCAGGTTTGTCCTAAAAAGCGCTGACCCCGTGAAAAAATTATGCGGTAAAAAAGGAAGAGATATTATTCCGAAAAAAATCACAGGAAAAGTATCATATATCTTTTCTATTATGCTCATGCTTAAAAGCTTATACCTGTCGGCATTTTTTATAATAAAAAGTTTTCCAAGCTCACCTACTCTTCCCGGAGTGATGAAACCGAACCCTATTCCAAGAATAACCGAGCTCCAGATCTGCATCAAAGGCGCTTTTTTATCCGTTGTTCTGTCAACAAGATATTTCCACTTCGCGAACTGCAGATAAAGATTTAAAGGCAGAAGAACGATAGCCAATATAATATATGTAATGTTCGCGTTTTTTATTATCAGCTTTAATTTGATCGAATCGATGTTATACAAAACAACTGAAGTAATAATTGCGGCGATCAGTAGTTTAACGGAAAATATTATCGTCTTGGTTTTGTCGATTTTCATTTAGCGGATGTTTCCGGGATAAACATACTTTAATCCTTTTGATATTCCGGTCTCTACGGCTCTAAATATTTTATCGGAGGGTGTAGCTTTCCTGTCTGTCATTTTATAATCCGGATGGAAAGCGCTGACATGCCAGGGGACGTTCGAACCGAGCCGGTTCAAAATGAAATCTGCAATTGAGGAAAGTTCTTCTTCAGAGTCGTTGAAATCCGGTATTACCAGAGTAGTGACCTCAAGATGAACCGGGGAATCCGCGAAAGCTTTAAGATTCCTTAGAACAATTTCAAGCTCTCCGCCTGTAAATTTTAGATGTTTATCATTGTTGAAGGATTTAAGATCGATATTAACTGCATCCACCCAGTTCTTCATGTCCCGTACGATCTCTTCCGTCTGATAGCCGTTAGAAACAAAAATATTTTTCAGCCCGTTCTCTTTTGCTATTAGTCCGATATCTTTCGCATAGGGGTAGAATACGGCAGGCTCATTGTAAGTATATGATACGGACATGCAGTCCGCCTGTATCGCGCCTGAAACCACTTCGTCGGGGAGTACGATATCGGAAGGTATCTTTTCGTCAAAATGCTTCTGGCTGATATGATAATTCTGGCACCACGAACATTTAAAATTACATCCGAGGGTACCGAGCGAATAAGTATCCGTTCCTTTCAGAAACCTGTAGAGAGGTTTTTTCTCGATAGGGTCTATGTTCAGTGCTACCGGATGGCCGTAAACAAGGTTTATGAGTTCGCCGTCACGATTACAATTAGCCCCGCAGTAACCTTTCTTCCCGTCATTTAAAACGCAACCTCTTTCGCACAGAAGGCATTTTATTGAGCCGTTCTCTGTTTTGCGGAAATATTCAGGCTGAAAAAATTCCATATTTAAGCTTTATCGAATTTAAAGTTAACTGTTGATTTTAGATGCGAGAAGAGAAATTTCGCATCAGTTTCCATCGGTATCTCCAAAGTAAAAATATAATGAGGGATATTTACCTTATTATTTACAGTAAGATTTTTTATCTTGACCCTCTTGAACTGTGCGTCAGGGCTTGCTTCCAGGTCTTTATATGTTCCGCGATTCTGGTCATCTTCCTCTTCGACACCCCAGAAATAAATATCCAGGTTCATAACTGTCTGATCACCGAAATTTACCGCTCTGAACGGCATCGGCTGGATATTGAGAAGAGTAGAACTTATAGACGAATTGAATTTGGCAACGGAATCGTAGTCAATATCATTCGATTCCAGTTTCAGGCGGTAAACGCCTTCTTTGGTTTTCACCCCGTCAACTTTTTTTGTGTTCATACCGGCAGATACCGATGTGATTATTCCTTCAAACATTTCATTAAGCATTTTTTACCCTTTTTTATTCAAATTTTCCAAATTTTATTAAATAACCTCTGACGAACTTCTTTAAATCGCCGTCCATTACCGCATTCACATTGCCGGTCTCTATCCCGGTGCGGTGATCCTTTACCAGATTGTAGGGCTGAAAGGTATAGGTTCTGATCTGGCTTCCCCATGAAATATCCTTTTTTGAATCTTCAATATGCGCCAGTCTTGCTTTTTCCTCATCCAGCTTTTTTTGATACAGTCTTGCTTTTAGCATCTTCATGGCTGTGTCTTTGTTGAATGTTTGCGATCTTTCGTTCTGCGACTGCGCTACTATACCCGTAGGTATATGAGTGATCCTGACAGCGGAATCAGTCTTGTTCACATGCTGACCGCCGGCGCCGGACGACCTGTAGGTGTCTATGCGCAGATCCTGAGGGTCAACTGTAATTTCGATGTCGTCAGCTTCGGGATACACATATACGGACGCGAAAGAAGTATGTCTTTTATGGGCGGCATCGAAGGGTGAAATTCTTATCAGCCTGTGCACTCCCGATTCGGATTTCAAAAATCCGTAGGCGTATTCGCCTTTAACTTCTATGGTTACCGATTTGATACCGACAGTGTCTCCCGGAAGGAAATCGACCTCCTCCCATTTAAAGTCCATTATATCGAAGAACCTCGTGAACATCCTTAAAAGTATGTTCGCCCAGTCGGACGCTTCCGTTCCTCCCGAACCGGCATGGATAGTAACCAGGCAGTCCTTTTTATCTTCAGGCGCCGACAGCATTCCTTTGAGCTCAAGATCTTCTACGATCACCTTATATCCTTCAAAAGAGGTTTTTATTTCGGAGATGATCTCTTTAGATTCCTCTTCATTGTCAGACAGCATATCGAAAAGATCCGATATATCTTTTTTTAAAGCGGAAGCCTTAGCTGCGGACTCTATCCAGTATTTTTTTCTCGAGATCTCCCCAAAAACATACTGCGCTCTCTGTTTGTCGGAGTAAAAACCTTCTCTTGTCGTTTCCAGTTCGAGTTCAGCAATCTCGTTTCTGAACTTGTCCAGATCAAAGATACTCCCTGATATGATCGTACTTCGTATTTATCTCTGCAAGTTCTTCTTTTATTTCGTCCAGCATACAATAAAGCTCCGTTTTATTTCAGGTCTCAATTATCACGACCGCAGATGCGATTTCTTTTAGATGCGATATTGAGACATTAACACTTTTAAATTTTTTTTTTCTGTGCAGATCATCACTTTTTCCGTAAAACCTCATCTCCGGTTTTCCAAGGTTATCGTTTACTACTTCTATTTCATTAAAGGCCAGACCGTTTCTCCAGCCTGTGCCTATTGCTTTGAAAAAAGCCTCCTTCGCCGCAAACCTGGCTGCAAAATGCTCGAATTTCCTGCTTTTAGATTCGCAGTAAGAAATTTCTTTAGAAGTGAAGATCTTTTCTTTGAATCCGACGATCTCTTCGATGCTCTTTTTTACCCTTTCCACTTCTATCAGGTCTATCCCTATCCCGTAGATCATTCCAGTTTAGTCTCCGTTACAGGTATTTTCGGGAAAAGTTTGGTATATGTGTTTCCCAGGTCATCCTGCCAGACCATTCTTGACATTACCGGGCTTTTTTTAATATCGGTATCGAACACTAAGAGCCCGGTCACAAATCTGTCGGGATTGATCTTATAACTTTCGATCAGGCTTTTATAATTACCCTTTTTTGCCGCCACCATATCGAATTTATATGATTTTTCATCCGAGTCAAAAAGCGTGAACTGGTTGGGCGACAGTACCACATCCCTGTTTGAATTGTTGTGAAATCTTATCCTGAAAGCGATATAGCCGTTTAAATTATTGAAAAATATTTCGGTAAATCTGATATCATAAGGATTTGTGCGTATATTCTGTGAAAGAAGGGATTCAAGGATCTTATTTTTTAACCCCTCCGATTCGGGAAGCGCGACAATGTCAATCGAGAGCATCAGATTTTTGTAGCTTTCCGTCAAAAGGGTCGTGTTTCTCTTATCTCCGGTCCATGTATTGTAGTCAACCTGAGCCAGATCGAAATATCTTTGGGCTTCTTCTTTTTTGAGTGTATTTAAAATCGCTTTACCCGCTTCATTATTCTCGGAAAGGCCCACGGCTTTTCTTATCAGGGAAACACCCTTTTCATATTTTTTCTTTGAATCAACGCTTCCCTCTTTATCTCCGCTTTTTATCAGCTTTGATCCCAGAAGTACCAGAATGTCCGCATATTCATCTTTTATTTCAGGATTAGTTTCGTCAGAATATATAATTCCGCGCTCGATGTTTCTTTCAGCCTCTTCAAGGTTGTTGTCTTCGATATATCTTGTAGCGCTTGTAAAATAGAGCTTGGTGATCTTATTCCTCAATAGAGTGTTCTTATAGTCCTTTGACAGGTCTTCTTTGAGCATTATTATCGCCTTGTCGTAATCACCTTTGCGGATAAGCTCATCGGCATTGTCGCTGCACGAAACTATCAGGAGCGAAAGGAAGAAAAATATGCAGGCATTTTTTACTATTTTCATTTTTTATTCGAACATTATTTCAATTTCAGTTCTTTCTATTCTGTCAAGGTCTGCTTTTTTAATATCCTCGAACAGAAAGTTTATCTTTGAGGAGTTAGATATTCCGAAAGCCGCGTTGGCAGGTCCTCTCGGCGTTAACGGAAAAGGCAGAGATTTTTCATGCCTGAAAACTCCGTTGGAATAAGCACTTTTCTCTATATATTTTTCAGATTCCGCAATCAAAACTCCCGATCCGTCGAAAAGCCTCATTACCAAAGTCTGTCTTAAGATAAAGTCTCTGAAAATTTTGCTTTCTTTATCGCTCTGACTAAAGAAATATCTCCCCAGATCAGTAAAATGCGGATCGCCTTTCCTTCTTTTTATCTCTTTTATAAGATTATTCCTGTAAGATTTTTTTAATTTTACCGTGTAACCTATAGAAACATTATAAATGTTGGGATCATCCTCGTTTGCCGGAACTTTAGCCACATTGCCGAAAGTCAGCACATAGCCGTTCACAATCAGTTCTCTCGTGAATTTTTCCACTTCATTATCTTCTGCGAATTCAGGTTTCAGCACGATTGAGACAGGTTTGCCGAAAGCTCCGTCTTTTTCATAATCCTCAGCCTGAGCCGTAAGTTCGTCATACAGCTGACCGAACACAGGGTAGTCATCAAATTTATCTTTTATAGCATCAAGCTCGTCAAGAAGCGAATAATATTTTTCGGGTTCGTCAGATTCAAAAAGTTTTTCGGCTTCATAAGAGAACTTCAGGTATTTATACAAGAGGGTCTCGTCGTTATCCACCGGGAAAATGTTTTTAACCTGCGGCTGTTCTACGCCCAAAGAATAAATCACTTCTTTGGTCACCTGGTGGAAAAAAGCGAGAAGAGCTTCTTTGCTCCCCTTAAGTTCAGCTTTCATGACAAGTTTTCTTTTCTCCCGGGAATAAACCTCAATATCTAAATAAAATGTTTTGCCTTTGTATGTTATGTAGCCGTTTATGGCTTCATCGAGGTTAATGTTGTCGTATTCTTCAAAATACTCTTTGCAGGCAAGAAAGAAATATTTGTGTTTAAGCAGCGCATAATCAAGACCCTCCGCCTTTTCGTCAATAAACTCAAACTTTGCTTCTTCAAGATTTTGCCTTAGAAACTGAACGAATGCCCTTGTAATGAATTCAGTCTTCGGGTCATTGTCTTTAAATCCTATCATAACAAGTTTTGCCGGGAAAAGGTAACCTGAGATGACAAGCGCAAGGACAGCGAAATATTTTATTTTCATATAATAATCCCCCGAATTATATAATTCACTCCGAAAATATAACAATAAAGAATAAATAAGTAAAGTTCAGTTTTTCCAAATATGATAGTAATTCAACACTTCTTTGATCAGGTACCCATTCTTTTCGTAAAATCTGCAGGCGTCTTCATTCTTGAGTTGGGTTGCAACTTCCATAATGCTCAGATGACGAGAAACGACACAATCTTCAGCGGCGGAAATAAGTTTTGAACCGATCCCTTTTCCCTGTGCTGAATAATCGGCGGCAAGAAGACCTATTTCACCGTGGTCAGTTTTGATCTTTAGAGTGATGAGCCCTAATATCTCGCCATATTCCTTATAAACAAACACTTTATCGGCTATTTCTCCGCTCACCGACTTTTCTATCCATTTTTTGTAAAGCTTTTCATAACTCCCTAGCGGCAATCTTGAATCTAGCTTAAATCTTGAATATTTACCGCTTTCTAAGGCGATATCATAGAGTTTTTTCGGAATTGTATATTCTCCAAACTCCACGATCTCAGGAATCTGAAATTCGAAAGATTTAATATTTTTAGAAAAGATGACCTTCCGGTCGATCAGTTCAGTCTGAAATATCTCTTTATTGTCGATATTTTCTGGTATGATAAGATAGATAAGTTCTGCTCCGGCATCGAATGCTGAATTAACCGATTTTTTTATTTCCTGTACATTGTAATCAGAAATCTCGAGTTTAAAGATCCTAAATCCGAAGAAATCAGTATCCCATGCAAGTAAGTTATAAACTTTCATTTTTTAAATACCAATAGTTTTTTAAGAGCGAAGGTAATAAAGGATACAGTGAAAACGGAAATAAATTTAGCCAGAATATACCATATCTCTAATTTTTCTACCATGTAATAAAGGAAAAAATTATCAAGAAGAAGTGAAAGTGCGGCGATCGCGTAAAAAAATATTATTTCCTGCGTAGCAGGATACTTTCCTCTCAAAAAGACAAATCTTATACTTAGGATGTAATTTATACCGGATACCAGCACAAATGAAATTGTATTTGCAATTAAAAGGTCGTAGCAGAGATCCTTATATAAGATCCTTAAAAATATGATCCCGAATAAGAATGAAATGACTCCGATAATGAAAAAAACAAGGTATTGTCTTCTAACTGATTCAATGTTTTTGTCAAGGTTCAGATATGTTTTAAAATAATTTAGAAGTTTGTTCATCTATTTATCACTTTTTAATAGAAATTTCAGGTATGTTACTCCTGTTTTAAAAATCCTCATTTTGGATTTTCCCTTTCTCTTTGCGGAATACAACTTCATCGGAACTTCAATTATTTCAGCATTGCATCTGATCGCTTTTATCAGAATTTCTACCATACAGATAAACCCGGGTTCTCTTATTACAATACCATACTTGTTTTTTATTTTTTTTAGCAAATCCGGTTTGTAAACTCTATAAAAGGAACTCAATGTAAGCACTTTAACATCAAAGCAGAATCTGAAAAGGCTGTTAGCTATAAATGAAAGGAATCTTCTCCAAAGGGTTGTTTCTTCAAATCCTCCGCCCTGAGCGTAAGGGGATGCAAGAACAAGATCAAAACCCAGTCTTGAGTTCGCTACCATTTTTTCAAGAATGTTTATATCTGAAGTATTATCAGCTTCAATTGTAATTATCAGATCGTCATCTGATAGCTCTCTTGACAACAGATATTCAAAACCCAGGTTAAAGGAATCACCGGGGCCCTTATTTTCTGACTTTGTTATTATGTGCAGTGACTCTGCATTGAAGCAGGATCTGATCATTTCGATGCTATTATCTTTTGAGCTGTCGTCTATAAACACAAAGAACTTCGCTTCTTCGGGCATTATATCTTTGAGAGAAACAGATAGTTCGCTAATATTTAATTCTTCATTATATACTGGAATTACAAAGTAAAACATTTTCTTATCTCACTTACGATTATTTCCGCAGCGTTCCCTTTTCCGTAAAAATCATAGTTTTTCGATTCAAAAGGAGGTTTTATTAACAGTCTATTAATTGAATCTGATATTTTATCCTTTTCATAACCGCAAACAATATTGAAACCATTATCAGAGAGTTCTGTCCATTCCGATTCGTTCCTGAGGGTAACGCAGTATTTGTTAAACCAGAAAGCCTCTTTCTGGAGTCCTCCGCTGTCTGTAACTACAAGACTGCTTTTATCTAGCAGATATAGCATCTCATGGTAAGTAGCGGGAGGAACAATAATCAAATTGCCGCTGTGAGCTATTATTTTATATTTTGCCAGTTTGTCTTTTGTCCCGGGGTGGAGAGGCAGCACAACCGGAATTTTAGAATTTTTAAAAACCTCTATACAGTTCTCAAGTATTTTCCTATCACTCGTAGATTCAGGCCTGTGTAGAGTGGAAAGAATAAATTCTTCAGGAATATCAAAATCGGTTTTTATCGCCTTATTCTTGTTGAACAACAGAGAATCGAACATTACATCACCTGATCTGACGATCTTCGATCCGAAGTTATCAAAACCTTCGTTTTTAAGGTTTTTTACTGCGCTTTCAGTCGGTACAAAAAGCAGAGAGCTGATCCTGTCGGTCAGGATCCTGTTTATCTCTTCCGGCATCAGATTGTTAAATGACCGCAACCCGGCTTCAACATGGGCGACCGGTATATGAAGTTTAACAGCTGTTACAGCTCCTGCGAGAGTAGAATTCGTATCCCCGTAAAGAATAACTATATCAGGTTTTTCTGATACAAGAACTTCCTCAAGCTTCTCGATCATTCTGCCTGTCATAGCCCCGTGTGAAAGTGAAGATATGCCAAGGTTATACTTTGGTTCCGGTATTTCAAGCTCTTTAAAAAAAACTTCGCTCATACCGTAATCGTAATGCTGGCCGGTATGAATAACTATTTCTTCGACCTCGCCGCTGTGTTTTTTTATTTCGCGGCTGACACAGGCGGCTTTTACGAACTGCGGCCTTGCGCCTATTATTGTAGCTATTTTAATCTTATTTTCCAAGTATTTTTCTCTGCCATTCAATAGTTTTTTTAAGACCTTCTTCAAGTGAATATTTCGGTTCAAATCCGAAATAGTTTTTAAGTTTTGAAATATCTGGAACACGCCTCATTACATCTTCGTATTTTCCAAAAGAAGCATAAGGGATATATTTCAGTTTTGGGTACGATTCCTTACCATTTACAAGTTTCCAGATGAGTTCTGCAAGGCCGAGTATTGAAATTTCTTCTTCAGGGTTTGATCCTGTATTAAATATCTCGTTATCTGATTTCTGATCTTCAATGAAGTGAACTAGAGCCCTTACAGTGTCTTCAACATAAGTAAAAGTTCTCGTCTGGCTTCCGTCTCCGTGTATCTCGATCTCTTCATTATCAAAAGCTTTTGTAATAAATCCTGACTGCGGACCGCCCCACCATGTCAAATTATGATTTGGGCCGTAAGAACCGAAAAATCTGCCGATTGTATATTTAATGCCATATTCTTCATGATTCGCTATAATATATTGCTCACCGTATATTTTAGAGGAAGCATAAGCCCATCTTTTAATAGTGGTCGAACCGAGAACAAGATCAGATTCTTCATGGAAAGGAACATTCGGATTTTTGCCGTAAACATCTGAAGTTGATGCAAAAATTATTTTAGACTTATCAAGAATACATTTCTGAACTATATTTCTCAGCATCAAATAATTTTCATCAAGTGTTCTAAGCGCATTTGTATATCTCGGAATCTTTTGAGATGCAAGATGTACGATAACATCAGAATGAAAATCTTTCAGGATCAGCGGATTTGCAATGTCGCCGAAAACGAACTGAAAATCAGGATTATTTCTGATCTCTTCAATGTTCCTCTCAAGTCCGTAACTTAAATTGTCGATCCCGATAACATGATGGCCTCGGGTCAACAGCTCTTTAGCAAGATGCGAACCAATAAATCCTGCCGCTCCCGTTATAATTATTTTCATTGGTGGGTCTCCTGTTGTAACACTTCTGCTTTACGATAAACAATAAACATGGCATTTTCAAATATTCTCTCGAAATTATTTACGGTAATGTAATCGTTATAGAATTTATAATAATGGGCGGTCTGTCTCTCGAAACCGTCTTTTGTCCAAAAGTCTGCGTTTTGAGGCAATGGCCATAATTGACCACGAGGAGATTGAACTGGTAGCACAACAATATCGGGTTCAGCTTCTATTACTTCCTTTTTCAGTTGTTCAAAACCGAGAATGACATCATGAGTTTCGGAAATAACCGGTTTGATATTCAAAAGAAAATAGAACATAGGCATTGCGACGAAAATCACTTTATCCTCACGGATATTTTCCTTTTTTGCAAAATCCATAAAATCATCTACCACTTCGACACGTTCTTTAAAAGAATAAATTCCGGAAAGTTCGGGGGATTTGAACATTGTATTCAGATATGGGGCAGGGAGGTCGCGATATGGAGAATAAGGTTTTAGTGTTTGTGAGGAAAAGACAACAATCAGAATTGAATAAAAAACTACCCGCAGGTCTATAGTTTCAGATTTACTATCAAAAATAGAGCAGATCGCATAAGCGGTAAATCCGAAAAATCCTAGCGATATTAGAGATGCGAACAGACTTAGCCCTGACCCGATAAAAGAAACTCCAAAAACACATAACATTATACAGGGAATAAAAAGAAAGTTCCCGGTTTTGGATCTGTTGAAAAACAGATTCATCAGTGATATGGTAAAAATGATTTCAAAAATAATTAGATGATTTTCAGGAAACTCCAATATTAGAGAAGTTAAATATGCACCAAGAATTATAACTGCCACCGGTTTTATCTTAGGTTGCTTAATTGCTGTTATAGATGCGATTAGTACAGGAATTATAACCCCGGGAAGGTCTCTAAAAACAGCAAATATATCTTTTAGATATAAGCTAAATAGATATTTAAACGAATAGTTTAATGATGAGTTAACCTGATCCTGACCGAAAATGGTTTTTATCATTGCCTGTATCGTAAGTCTTGTATCGCCGGATGTCAATTCTGAAGCCCCGCCAAAAAAGTAAAGGGTAATAAAGCCGGATAGTAAAGCAGAAAGCATCGATACATAATAAACAGATAGAAAGGTAAATTTGTCTTTACGGGTGCTTAAAAATAGATAAACTGCAAAAAAAGGAATAAAAAGAATAAATGTGAATTTAAGATGAATAGAAATTCCAGCTAAAAATGCACTGATGATAAGGTTTGTATTTAGTGATTTTGAATTTGTGCTATTGTGAAATTTTGTAAAAAAAAGAAATGAAAGAAGTAGTACAAAAACAGGGAGGTAGTAATAATTTACAATGTTATAATTTAAGTAAAATCTATAATACAATAAAAATGCAGCAGATGTTGATAAGAGCGAAATCTTTTTATTGTAAAATTCCTTTAAGATTAGATAGATAACTACCCCGTAAAAAGGTATTAAGAATAAAAACCCGATTCTAGACCAAAGAACAGATGGTGCTCCCTTCAATTCCATCCATATACCATTTACGAATGTTGAACCCCAGATAAGATCGGAATTCTCGATCAGGGAACCGTGAAAAAATCCCCATGACTTTGCCAGCTGCCATCCTTCATCTGTCAGATCAAAACCCAGATTATATGTGAAAGATAGAAGAATAAAAATAAAATTCCATATCAGAAAAGGAAAGAACAAGAACGCATATCTTTTATATAACAGATTGTATAAGCTAAAAAAAAGGACTCCCCATGCAAGATATATGTAAAACTCAAAGTAAAAGAAAGATAGTTCCGGTGAAGTCAAGTTGTTAGTAAGGGCTGCCCGATTGAATGGAGATTTGATAATCAGAAAGAAAATAATAAATATTAATGAAGAAAGACGCAGATATTTCTTCATGTGAATTTCGATTATATTTATACTAAACATAACTTAGCCTTAAATTATTATGCTTAATATAAATCAATTAAATAAAAAAAGCCAATCTTTCGATTGGCTTTTAAAACTTTTCAGTTTTCAGGAAATTAGTTTCTCCATCTTACTGACTGTGAACTCAAGTCAGTTGTAGGAACGTAACCTGGAGTATTGTCTCCGTCAACCTGGATAAACGGATCAGCATCAATCCAAGTATAACCTTTCGGTATAACCATGCTCAAATCTGCCGTGCCGGGTTTCTGCATACTCTGTGAATAGTATGTTCCGAATGACTGAGCTACTGTTGCCGCGAAGTTAAGAGCAACTTTTTCTTTGGAGCTTCTGATGTAAGCGTTATAAGCCGGAATAGCTACTGCTGCCAAAATAGCAACGATTACCGCAACAACCAGAACCTCGATCAGTGTAAAACCTTTTCTCATCTTTTTCACCTCCCTTTGCGTTTTGTGACTTTGCCGGAGAACCTTTCTACGACAGTCTGTTCAAAACTTAAGAAATAATTGTTGTTTTGTCAAGAAAAATAAATTATTTAATTATTTCAAGTAAAAATACCCCATCTTTTTCTTTTAGCAGTTTCAGACTGTACATAAAGTCAACGAAGCCTTTAACTTTGGTTTTATTTACGTTATTTTCAGGGTCTTTTTCATCAGCGTACATATCAAAAAAAGTTTTTATAAAATCGTTGGGGCGGATCAGAATATGTGTAGCTTTTAAGTCGCTGTTGGGAAGATTTTCGAAGTGCTTTCTGTAATCTTCTGGCGAAGCTCCGTTCTTTGCCAGTTCAAGCAGGTAACGGTCCAACGAAGTGGTGTCTGCGTAAAAAGTTCTGTTAATATAATAACTTCTTCCGCCGGTAAAAGCTTCATAAATAACGCTGTTTTCTGGGGTATTTTTATTTATATACCCGAAAAAGTCATATAATCTAAGGTGTTTTTCAAGATATCTTTCCTTCGAATCGCAGTTGAAAGGATTATTATCTGAAAGATGAAGCTCACCAGACAGGAAAATACTGTAATTAATGTTGTAGATCAGAAAAGCGCCGGCAAAGAAATAGGAAAATCCCCGCAATTTTTTACTTTCACTTTCAAGCAAGTTCTTCAGCGCTTCTATGTTTAAAATAATCAAAATAGGAATGACAGGAATAAAGTATCGGATGCGGATATTATTTGCATATAAAGTAACAAGAAAAACAACAATAAAGAGTACAAACAGATAATTCAGCGTTTTTTTCTTTTTATTGTCGGAGATTTGAGGAAAAAATAAAAAGGGGAGCAGAAGCAATAGGAACGGATTTAATTTGCCGTCGAATTTTAAAAAATCATGATCGATTCCCTCAAAAAACACACGGAAAGGAAGTAAAAAAAGAGAAAACACGCTTTCATTTCCATTTATTATTCTGTTGATGGTCTCGCCTCCGACATTTTCTATAAGGTCGGCGGGCATTTCTATTCTCGAAGGAATTATTGAATTGAATAAAGGAAAGAAGGGGTTTCCGCTGTTAATAAAATTTCTGATAAGCCAGGGAGATACAGTTATCAGTATAACTGCGGAATAAAGCAGCATGTGTTTCAAGGCTAATTTGTCATTCTTTTTTTCTCTGGCGGTCATCAGTCCGACAAAAAGAACCAGAAAAAAGGATAATATCATTCCGTTATATTTTGTTCCGAAACCGAGTCCTGCTCCCGCAGCAGAAATAATTAAATATTTATTATTTACAAGATCGCTTTCAAACCATTTTATCAGATATATTACTGCAAGGGTAGAAAAAAACAGTATTCCGAGATCAACATAAACTTCAGCAGCCAGTCTCTGATGAACCGGTATTGTCACAAACATCAAAAATGACAGCGTACCCCAGTTAAACCCGTACTTGTCTTTAAAATATTTGTAGATCAAGTATCCGCCTGCGACAAGAAAAGAGGCGTGTATTATTTTTGTGAACTGATCTGACAGGCCGAATTTAAAAACGAGCATGTAAAGGTAGTTAAGGTTAAGCATATTAAGATCATAATATGCAAAATACCTTCGGAAATAAAAAAATCCGTTTTCAGCCCATAATTTTGCGAACGGCAGATGAAATCTGGTCGCATCCCGGTCAATCAAAGGAGTTAACGACAGCCATAATATCCAGAAAGCTGTTATAGCCATCAGGCAGGCCAGTGATATTTTAATTATTTTATTTTTCATTTATTTACCGATCGAATTTCTTCTAATCTGAGATATCTGATCCATTATCAGAGCAAAGAAGAAAATTATTATGCCGGTTAAAAAGGTCAGCAGAGCACCGGGAAGCATTCTTAAGTGGGGACTGTAGATATATCCCCATAGTATTTCATAAATTAAGCTTATTAAAATCAGAAAAAAACTAACAGGCAGGAATACTTTTAGCGGGTTGAACAATACTATCAGCCTCACTATAAGAAGTGCTGTATTGAAACCGTCTTTTACCTGATTTACGCTGCTTTTACCTGCTCTTTTTGAAGTTGTTATAGGTAAATATTCCACAAGTTTTTTGTCACTCAAAAATGCGATTGTCGAAGTAGTGGAAAATGAGAACCCGTCGGGGAAAAGCTGAACATATTTGTCTATCACATCCTTTTTAACTATCCTTAGTCCTGAGTTCAGGTCAGGTATCTTTCTTCCTGCGAGGAAGTTTGCAGTTTTTCCGAGTATCCATTTTCCGGGAGCTCTTGATATTGAAAAATGTGAACCCTTTACTCTTTGTCCGACGATCATATCCTGATCGCTCCATGCGTTCCACAGTTTTTCAAGTTCTTCCGGCCTGTGCTGCCCGTCGGCATCGTAAAAAGCGACCAGTTCCGTAGAAGCTCCGGAAAGTCCGCTTTTAAGAGAAGCTCCATAGCCTCGGTTAACTTTGTGAGTGATCACTCTAATAAAGCTGTTCATATTAAGGGCGTCTTTTGTATTATCTGTTGATCCGTCATTTATAACAATGACTTTCCAGCCGTTCCTTTCGACAAAGGGTTTTAAATGGGCTAAAGTATCAGATATGCCTGCTTCTTCATTATACGCCGGTATGATAACGGTAAGTTCTTTAGTCATTGCAGATACTCCAAAATTTATTCGGCGGTACTTCTAATAATACCCTCAATATAATCAACGGATTTTTTTAAATCAAACTTTTGTTCGACTAATTTATGTCCGTTAAATCCCATTTCAGTTCGTAATTGCTTGTTTTCTACTAATCTACCCAGTTTTTCTGTCCACTCTTTATTGTCTTTTGCAAAAAATCCGTTCTTTCCTTCTTCTACAAGATCATTATTTATTCCAACCGGTGAACACACTACCGGAATGCCCGTAGCGAAATACTGAAGGATCTTTAATCCGCCTTTTCCTCTTGACCATTTGTCATATGTCAAAGGCATAATACCGATATCGAAATCTGATAAAAGTGAAATCTCGCTCTCTTCGGACCATGCAAAGAATTTAATATTCAGATTTTCTGAATTGAAAGGATTTGAACCTATAATATGGAACTCAATATTTGAATATTTTTTATCAAGCTCTATAAAAACAGGTAATATATCCTGAACATACTTTACAGTAACAGGGGACCCGATCCATCCGATGACTATTTTGTCTGAAGCTTCTTTGGACGAAGGTTTGTAAAGTGAGCAGTCTATCGGGCCTGTTATTATATGAACCTGAGGATTAAATTTTCTGACATATTCAGCAAGATAAGGAGTTGTGACAGTTACGGCTTTGGCAAGTTTTAATGTTTTATCCAGATTGTTTTTACGGAAGCTAAAAAAAAGATTATCCAAACTAAAAATGGAAGGATTTACAGTCGCGTGGTTTTCATAAAGAGCGTCATCAAGATCGAAAATTATTTTTTTATTGAGTTTTTTGAGAATAAAAATATAAAATGAAGGCAGGACATCTTTCTGAATATAAACAGCATCGTATGAACCCGCTTTAAGTATGTGAAAAAATCTTTTTACCATAGCCGATGCAACAAGAAAAAACCTTACAAACGGCTTTAAGATCGGATTTAATTTTTTAATTCCCATAAAAACATCATAAGAGCCGTCATTTATAAGAGGGAACACAGTAATCTCTATCCCTTTTTTCTCAAGGAATGGAATGTACTGATACAGTCTGTACCTGCTTGAAGCACCTTTTCTGCCAAAAAGACTCAAACCCAGTATTTTCAGCTTTTTATTTTCCACTTTTAGCCTTAATTATGTTTTCTGCAACAAAAATCGACCCGCCTATGATGCTTAAAATAATCGTGCTTGTAAAAGACAGGAATGAAAATGCGAGAGCCCTTTCGGCAGGAATCCCCCAGAATCCGAAGGCGAAAATGAATACGCCCTCTCTGATCCCGATCCCGTTTATGCTGACAGGAATACTTATAATTACCGCTGAAACGGAATAGAGAAGCGCGAGATCTGCGAAACCTATATTAATATTCAAAGCGATCGCGAACAAATAGTGAGCCGATATGTTTATCAGCTGGATAACAAGAGAAACTAGCATGGTATTTGTAAGGCTTACATCATTAAGAAGAGCGATATTTTCTGTTTTTTTGAATCTGATCGCGACAAAAGATGTGATCTGTCTTTGAAAAACTGCGATTATAGCAAATAAAAAAACCAGAATTCCGGAGAAAATTAACGAATAAAGCACAAATTTATTTTCATTCCCTTTTGAAATGATAAAAGGAAGTAAAAGGACAGGAAACACGGCTGCTGCGTAAGTGTTTATTATTCTGTTATATATTACTGAAAAAAGCGCAAAGAATTTACCCGAGATCTTGTGTATCCTTAACGCTTTGTATATATCTCCGCCGAACACTCCAAGAAAGAAATTGTTAAAAAAATATGATGTAACAACCCTGTAAAGAAGGGATAAATAACCCATGTTAGAGTCTTTCTGTAAGGTGATTTTCCAGCGGTAGGCAAAAAAGGGCATTGTTATGATTATTAAAATCATTCCCGCTGAGTATAATGAAATCTTTACATCTGCAAAAGCATCGAGGAGTTTGTTAATATCTATCCGTGAAAAAATCACTCCGAGGAAACTGACTGAAACCAAAGCAATGAATATTCTGAAACATGTTCTCATTCTTCAATCTTCCTTGCGATTATGCTCATTCTTCCGCTTTTGAATGGACTCATTATGATTTCTAACAACACAGCTCCTGGCAGCTTTATAAAGAAAGGTAGAGCGTTAAGCAGGTTGAAAGCAATTCTTTGAAACTTGTTATCTGAAAATTCGGAATTGTATTTTACTGCCCGAATAATGTCAAGAGGTCCGTAGTCGCTTTTGAAAAATTCAAGCTCAAAATTTTTAGAGTTTAATAACTTTATCAAGCCATTTTTTGTAAAATGGCACCTGTGACGCGGAAGATCAATTCCCGTCCAATACTCCTTAATCAATTTAGCAGGCCATGAGTCTAACCGCGGGATTTTGAGGTATAAATATCCGCCGCTTTTCAACATGGGCTTTATTTTATCAAGAACTGTGACAGGATCATTAAAGTGTTCAAATACATGGAAAGCCACTATCATATCGAACTGATTTGAGCTTCTATAATCTTCAAAAAAGCATTTTTCAAGATCAATACCGAAAGTCTCTTTAGCATATTTAACGCCGGAATAGCTCATTTCTATTCCAGAAACATTTAAAGAAGCTTTTTTTAAAAGGGAAAGGAATAATCCTGATCCTGCTCCTATCTCAAGTATATCTTTGCTTTTGTTTTTAAGAATCCTTTTTATTGTTCTGACATCTTTTCCGGATTTTAACTTCTGAATAAATCCGATTACGCTTTTATGACTTTTATAGCAATCGTAATCATCCGGGTAATATTTTGAAAGCTCCTCATTGTTTAAGAACGGATAAGAAAATCCGTTTTGGCAGTCTCTGCAGAAATAGACAAAAAAATCTTCGGATTTTCCGTTTAAAATGAAATAATCTTTGGACTTAATAAAGAGTTCATTACTACAAGAAGAACATATCGGACATTTTAAATCAACCATAAATCAGGACATTGCCTTTCATCATTTAATATCTGCGATTTCAAATATAATCCAAGAGTTATGTCAAAGCAATAAACTTTATTCAATTAATGTTTGATAAAACGGAAAATATGAGTTAATTTAAACCAAATCCTTTATTATGGAGGTCAGTTTGAAAAAGTTCGAGAATATCATAAATTATTTAAAAGCGTTCGGAACAGGATTTTTGCTTATATGGCTTTTTGTGAAATCTCCCTTAAACCCCTTGTATGATGATTTTACAAAAACTGAAATGAGTTTTGTATATGTTTCATTTATTTCATGGGTCATTTTATCTGTATTTTTATTCTGGATATTGTTTTTTGTTAAAAAATCAAATTTCGAAAAACACTTATCTAAAATATTATTTTTTGCTGTTTCTGTATATTTTATTTTTCTTATACCATATGGTTTTGATACGACTGATACGGGATTTCATCTAAGCAAGCAGTGGTTCATGTTTCACGGTCTCTGGAAAGAAAACTTTGATGTAATTGCAGGCACAAATTTTTTTGGCGGACTATGGCTTCTGATTCCAGGACAACCGATGCTTATATGGGCGAGGCTGGGTTTTGTATTAGTACAGGCAGGTATAGCTTTATTTTCATTTAAAATATTAGCGCTGTATTTTGAACCGCTCAAAACTTTTTTCTTAGTACTTGCTCTTACGATCTTTATATCTCCATGGAATTACTACTTTACGGTAAATTACGATAATTTTCCCCTTTTGCTAATGCTGTCTGCTTTCTATCTTATTTTTTCTGCACTTAAAGATCCCGTCGCTAAAAATTTCGGAATATCAATTTTTATCTCAGGCGTTATTATTACTTTCAGCATTTTTTCCAAACTGACACTAATTCCGATATTTTTTATTATCATATATCTTCTTTTCATTAACAAAAGCCTGAAAAAAGAAAAAATTAACGGGAAAAATATAAATATCTTTCTTTACGGTTTTATATCCGGTTTATTATTAATTCTTGCTATAATCCTACTGACAGGCGCATTTTCTTCGTATTTTGAATTCTTTAGAGTATCTATTGCTGATTTTACATCAGAAAAAACCGGGCTACAGAAAGTTCAGGCTCTTCAGGACCATTCGCTTCTCGCCTTGTATGATAAATACACTTCAGTTATTATGCAAATCCTATCCTTTTCTTATGTTACATTCTTTTTTCTACTGTTTTCAGGATATGTTATTGCCGGTTCGCAAAAGCTTTCAAAATATATCAGACTGTTAATATACATCATTGTCGGATGGGCTCTCTATTACAGACTGTTCGGAGATTCTAATATAAAAGAAAATATGCTTGTAGAACTTTTTGTCATAAGCACACTTTCGTTCGCACTCTCAATGTATGTTATATGGTTGTTATGCTCAGAAAATAAAAGAATTAAAGAAAACATTCTTCCTATAATAGGTATTCCGGCATTGTTTATGATGTCTTTTGCAGGCAGCGATCTCGGGTTTTCAACTGCATTCCGTTCCGGAGCAGGCACTATTCTGATAGCGTATGCAGTTCTGCTTGTCAGCAAAGCTGAATGGACTTTCAACAAAGTGATTATCAGATTCGGCTTCATCTACTATTTTGTAATAATAGGGTTCTTTATAGGATTTATAAATTCGAGTTATACTTTTTACAGAGACCTCAAGTATTCAGAATTAAAAACTGATTTCAGAACCACTTCTCTTTTCGGTATAAAATCTAACAAAGCCAGAACCATTGTTGTTGATGAGTTGTTTGATTATCTGGGCCAAATTGACGGATTACCTAATAAGAAAATTTTATTTACGCACAATAATGCAATGATGTACTATCTTGCGGGGGTCAAATATCCTATGTTATCACCATGGGATGTAATTAATGATCTGGAAAAAATTAGAATAGATTTTGCCGTTAAGAAACCAGATCTGATAATTGTAGCAAAGACTACCCATCAGGAAAGCACATGGCCTTACACCAACAATTCGATGGACGACACAAGGTACAAACCTTATTATGAATTTTATGAGGTCTTCATAAAAGAAAACGGTTTTACCGAAACTTATAAAAATTATTTCTATACAGTTTATGAAACGAAGTGAAGGGTAGATGTTTTTAAAAAAAAAATCTGCGAAAATATTTGTTCTTTCTCAATTCGTATTATATACGACTATGATTTTTTACGGAATGGATGTTACTGATACCGGATTCCATTTAAGTAAACAATGGTGTATGTTCCACGGTCTCTGGAATGAGAATCTGGATGCGATAGCCGGAACTAATTTTTTTGGAGGTTTGTGGCTGTCAATTCCCGGCCATGCATCTATGATATGGGCAAGAGTAGGCTTTGTTTTAGTTCAGACAGGGGTAGGGTACTTTTCATACAAAATCCTTTGTCTGTATTTTAAAGAATCGTCGGTTTTCCCGGTCGCTTTTATACTTAGCATCAGCTTGTCTGTATGGCAGACTTATTTTACGATCAACTACGACAACCTTTCACTTTTATTTTTGATCACAAGCGTATATTTGATTTTACTGACAGAAAAAGAAGGAAGGATTCCTTCAGTTTATCTGCTCGTTTTATCAGGACTATTTACTGTAACAGCTGTTTTCTGTAAAATATCAATGGTACTCTCACTTATTTTAGTGCCTTTGTTAATATTTTTCATTTCAAAAAAAGTAAATATTAAAATTAAGTATCTGAAATACTATTTTTCAGGAGCTGTAATTGCTACTTTATCTGTGATAATGTTACTTTTTTTTTCAAAAGGTATGACTGTCTATCTCGAAAATATTTTTGGTATTGCACAAGATCTTCAAGTTTCAGGATTTGAAAATTCACCCGGTTCCCACGACCATTCTTTTTCCACACTATTAAATCTCTATCAAAGTTCATTTTTTATAAGTTTTGTTTACTCGATCAACTTTGTTTTGATCTTAATAGTTTCAGCATATTTTTTAACCAGATCAAAGAGTTTTAAGCCGGTATTTTACTTGTTATGGATTATTGTATTGTTCTTTGTTTATAATACCGTGATAAGTAAACACAATTTTTATACCACTAACCTTGACCTTTATCAGCAATCAGTAAAAATCATGTCGCTGTCTATCGCAGTTATTGCAACATGGCTGTTAAGAAGCAGACCAAGTAACATAGTCAAATATAGTTCAGGTATTTATGCAGTTACAGCAATATTTATCCTTTCATTCACGGGAAGCGATCTTGGCATAATGACCGCTTTTAGAACGGGAGCCGGGGTTTCATTAATCGGTATGAGCGCTCTTATTTTAACCGATAATGCTGCCGCGGTAAAGAAGACAGGCATAGATTTAAAATATCTGCTCTATATAATATTAATGATGTTTTTAATATTTTATTTCAAGACAGATTATCACAGCCACAGGGATCTTAACATAGACGAACTTGATTCCAAATTTAAATCAACACAGTTAAGTTTTATTAAATCAACCAAAAAAAGGGTCGATGTAACTGATTCTTTGATTGCATTTATGAGTAAAATACCTGAACTCGGCAGACAAAAGGTATTCTTTGCTAAGCACAGCCCGATGTACTATTATCTTACAATGACGAAATATCCTTTAAAAACTCCCTGGGACACTCTCAACAGGCTGGAAGATATAAAAACCGATTTTACGGATGATCCACCGGATATTTTTATTTTGCCGAAAGGCAGTCACAGGGATTCCCGCTGGCCGGTTTACGAACAGAGAGCGTTAGAAGAAAGTGCTGAAAAAAAAGCAGAAAATTATTATGATTTTTATGATTCTTTCATTAAAGAAAATAATTATGTTGAAGTCTATAAGAATTCTTTTTATACTGTCTATAGTTTAGAAGATGAAGGTGTACAAAATGGACAAAGTGCTGAATAATGTCGAAATATCGGTTGTAATACCTGCCTACAGATGTGAAAAATTCATTGAGGAGATGCATAGACGGCTCGTAATAACGCTTGAAAGTTTAGCTGTTTCGTTCGAGATCATTTTTGTTAACGATGCGAGCCCGGAAAACGACTGGGAAGCGATTAAAAAACTTTCAAACGCAGATAAAAGAGTAAAAGGGATAAATTTTTCAAGAAATTTCGGACAGCATTATGCTATTACAGCGGGGCTGGATAACGCATCAGGAAATTGGATTGTGGTCATGGATTGCGACCTTCAGGACAGACCTGAAGAGATCGAAAAACTTTACAATAAAGCTAAAAAAGGATTTGATATTGTTTATGCGCGAAGGGCAGAAAGAAAAGACGGATTTTTTAAAAAGTTGTCATCTAAACTTTTTTACAAAGTTCTTAGTTACCTGACAGAGATCGAACAGGATGAAACAGTCGGGAATTTCGGAATATACAGCAGAAAAACTATTGAGGCGGTAAAGAACCTGAAAGAAAATCTGCGGTATTTCCCTGTCAAGATCAGATGGGTGGGATTCAGTTCGACGACAATTCCTGTTGAGCATAGCGCGAACAGTGAGAGGAAATCATCTTATAACTTCAGGCGACTTTTCAGTCTGGCTCTTGATGTAATGCTCGCGACTTCCAACAAACCTCTTAAATTAGTTGTCCAGCTTGGCATGCTTATATCTGCCACATCATTTGTTTTCGCTGTATATCTGCTCATAAAAGCTCTTTCCGGTGATTATCTGATTGCAGGCTGGCCAAGCCTTATCGTTTCAATCTGGTTTTTATCGGGGATAATAATATTGATATTAGGAATTATAGGACTTTATGTCGGTAAAACTTTCGACGAGACAAAGAATAAACCTCTATACATCATAAAGGAAACTACGGATAAAAATGACTGAAGAAAAAAAGACAAAGAAATCAATTAAGATCACCGAAAAACAGGACGCGCTTTTAAGAAAAATTGCCAACGCTATAGCTATCAGAGGCATGACCGCACCGACTATATTTTTTCTGGAATCGGTACAGCCGCTGAACTATATAGCCAGCCAGTTCATGGCATACGTCGAACCGTTTCTGACTTTCGTAATACCTAGGGAAGAGTATAATGATATTCAGCAGATCCTCGAGCAGCGGAAGGGAATAGATTATTTTCTGACAATTCTTGAAGACGAGGAGTTTAAGAAACAGCAGCACGACAAGCAGGTCAAGCAGGATATTAAGAACATCAAAAAGATGGAAAAAGTCGCTGCCGAAGAGCGGAAAAAGCTTATGGAAAAGCTGAAAAAAGAGAAAGAGCAGAAGTAATTATTTCTTTTCGAACACTTTGATAAAATGAGATCCGAATTTTCGGATCTTTTTATTTTCCAGCCTGTTAAGCAGGTATCTGTCAATTTTATAAAAAGTCTCTGGGAAATATTGAGATATTCTGAAAGTCAGCATTCTGAGTGCTATCATATGGGTAGGAAAGCTTATGATCTCATAAAAACCGTTCTCATTCATTACTTTTGCTGTCTGTGAAAGGGTTCTGGCGTTAAGGTGCGCAGATGATATTATAGGTTTTGTTTTAAAAAACCTTTCGTGAAGTATTACATATTTTCCAGAAAGCCTGCAGATATTGTCCAGTGACATTTTCCATTCTTTATCATCAAGAATATGGTAAAGGACATCGAAAGAGTGAACGACGTCGTAACTCTTGTCATCCCCTTTAATTTCTGAGATCGGGGAGCAGATTTTTGCGATGCCTGAAGTTTTTATTCTGTCGAGACCGGTTTGAGAAATATCCGCTGCAGTGACTTTGAAGCCATTCTCATGCAGAAAATCTGAGAAGAGGCCTATTCCGCAGCCTGCATCGAGAGCCGTTTTTTCAGCCGGCAGTTTGAGCATATCAAGAACGAGTTTGTACCGTTCCATTAAAATTTTATAGATATAATAGTTTGCAGTTTCGGAATATTTTCGTGAACCTACCGAAGCGATCTTATCTTTATCGGCTTTGTGCCTTTCTATCCAATATTGTTTATCATCGAGCATAAATTTCCTTTTTATGAAAGCGAAAATCTAAGTAAATTACAGGATTATTACAAACTTTTTTTTGTGTAAAATAAAAATTAGATATATATTACACCCGGTTTTTTAAATAAATGAGGAAATTATCATGCTGGACATGAAATACATCAGAGAGAATCCGGACAAAGTAAAAGCCAGGATAAAAAGCAAGAAAGTCGAAATTGATATAGACGGACTCTTGGAACTCGATAAGAAAAGACGAAATATCCTAGGCGAGGTCGAGGTCTTAAAAGCCGAAAGGAATAAAGCCACAACTCTTATATCTGAGCTTAAGCGAAAAAAAGAGAACGCTGATGAAATGGTTGTTAAAAGCAGAGAGATCGGCGATAAGATAGTTTGTTATGACAACGATCTGAGAGACATCGAAAAAAATATCAAAGATATTATGATGACGATTCCGAACCTTCCCCACGAGAGTGTTCCTGTCGGGAAGGATGCAGATGACAATATTACTGTCAGAGAGTGCGGAAAGAAAAGAGATTTTACTTTCCCGCCCAAAGATCATATTCAGCTTACCGAGAAGCTTGGAATAATGGACTTTAAAAGAGCGAGCAGGATGAGCGGATCAGGATTTCCTCTTTATGTTGGAAAAGGCGCAGCGCTCGAAAGAGCTCTGATAAATTATATGCTTGAATATCATATTAAGGACGGTTATACAGAGATCATGCCGCCGATAGTCACGCTTCCGCATTCAATGGAAGGAACCGGGCAGCTGCCTAAGATGAAAGAGGATATGTATTATTGCGAAAAGGATGATCTTTACCTTATTCCTACGGCTGAAGTGACTATTACAAACTTTCACAGGGAGGAAACTCTTCACGGCGATACGCTCCCGCTTTATTATGTTGGCTATACGCCATGTTTCAGGCGCGAGGCGGGCAGCTACGGCAAGGAAACAAAAGGGCTATTGAGAGTGCATCAGTTCAACAAGGTCGAGATGGTAAAATTCGTTAAACCAGAGACTTCTTATGATGAGCTTGAGGAGATGGTCGGCAGGGTCGAAGGCATTCTGAATGAACTGAAGATACCGTACAGGATACTTCTGCTGTGTACCGGCGACTTAAGCTTCGGTGCCGCAAAGTGTTATGATGTTGAGACATGGTCACCTGCCGAGAATAAATATCTTGAAGCTTCTTCATGCAGTAATTTCGTTGATTTTCAGGCGAGAAGAATGGACTTAAGATACAGGCCAGAGGCTGGCGCTAAGCTGGAATATGTTCATACTTTGAACGGGAGCGGGCTTGCGACTTCAAGACTGATGGTCTCAATTTTGGAGCATTATCAGAATGAGGACGGAAGTATTACGGTGCCTGAGGTTCTGAGGAAATATACAGGATTTGATATAATCAAATAATATAATTGTAAATAGTATTTACGAACAACATCTACCGCAGCCCGAAAGCCACTTTATGGTCTGCTATAATATGTTGTTCTGAACAATTCTGTCGAATAAAAATGAGTAAGTTATAAGGATATTAAATATCCAGATCAACAACGACAGGGCAGTGATCAGACCCGTACACATCGTTCATGATGTAGGAATCCTTTACTTTGGGCAGAAATTCTTTATTCACAAAGTGATAATCGATCCTCCATCCCGTGTTGTTCTTACGGGCGTTGAACCGGTAGCTCCACCAGGAGTACTGAACTTTATCGGGATAAAGATGTCTGAATGTATCCACATAACCGGTTTTTACTAACTTGTCCAGCCAGTCTCTTTCGATGCGCAAAAAGCCTGAATAATTTTCATTCGCTTTCGCGTTTTTCAGGTCGATCTCATTATGCGCAGTATTGTAATCACCGGAAATTAGAAGGTTTTTGCCCTTTTTACGCAGGCTTTCAAAATGATCGAGAGCCGCATCATAGAAATCGAGTTTATATTTAAGCCTGTCTTCACTCATCTGCCCGTTCGGAAAATAAATGTTGAACATGACATTATCACCGAATCTTAAAGCTACAATTCGTCCTTCGCTGTCAAATTCTTTTATGCCGAAGCCGTAATAAACTTCATCCGGTTCTTTTTTCGTATAGACTGCCGTTCCGCTGTAGCCCTTCTTTTCGGCATGTGAAAAATATGAATGGTAACCTTCAATGTTCCTAAGCTCATCAGACAGAGTATCGTCCTGCAGTTTAGTTTCCTGAAGAAAAAGAATGTCCGGAAATTCATAGGCGATCCAGTCGAAAAAACTTTTCTTTGCCACCGCCCTTAGTCCGTTCACATTCCAGCTGTATATTTTCATTTAGTCCGCCTGCAGTAAATTATTCAGAAATTAGCTCAAAATGCAAATTTTATCAAGGAAAAAAGATATTGACATATAAATGCGATTTGTATATAATACTAACTAACCTAAACCAAGGGAGACAATATCATGACTGGAGCTTATTTACTGATCAACACGGCATCGGGAAAAGACGAAGCGGCATTAGCTAAGCTTAAAAAGATCAAGGGAGTTTCTCAGGCGCATTTATGCACAGGTCTTCACGACATCATCTGCTACATTGAAGAAAAAGATCTAAAAGCGATGGGCAAGATACTTATTGAAAAAGTAAGAAAGATCGACGGGATCACAAAAACAACGACCTGTATTTCGGTTTCTTAAGAATTTTTATTTCCGAGGTTAACAAGGATTATCCCGGATAAGATAAGGGTTATTCCTGCGGCTGTCTGCAGTCCGAAAGGTTCAGACAGAAGAATTACAGCAAGTATAACAGTAAAAACAGGCTCCAGCAAATATGCCAGCGCGGCTATTGTCGGAGCTATTTTATTTTGAACATAGAACTGAAGCGAAAAGGGAATAAAGGTGGCGAACACCGCCAGAAAGGTCATATAGGAAGCCATTCTCAGATCGGTCAGGGCAGTAAAATTCGGCGTCAGGCCAAGATATCCGATCTCATAACCGAGCATATAAACCAGCCCGACAAGACCGCTGACTATGAACTGAACGAACAGAAGAGAAAAGATGTTTTCAGATTTGGTAAAATGGCTTATGAAAAATATCTGGAATGCGAATGAAAATCCGCAGCCAAGAGTAAAAAGATCTCCTTTATTAAATGAAAGCGAACTGAAGTCGCTCACCGAAAGCAGAAATACACCGATAAAAGCTATAATCACGCTCAAATAGACTTTTGATGTGATCTGTTTTTTCCATAAAACAAGTTCGATGAAAGGAAGGAAAAGAATATAGGTTGCTGTCAGAAAACCTGAATTTGATGCGGTTGTATATTGAAGCCCGATCACCTGAAGTAGCATGGAAAATCCGTTTATTCCTCCGATCACGCTGCCTTTATACAGCATCTCTTTATTCAGATTAATCTTTTTTTTGAAAATTATTCCGAAAATTATTCCCGCAACCAAAAATCTGGCGGATATAAGGAAGGAAACAGAAAATGTTTCAAGTAAGATTTTTCCAAAGATAAAAGTACTGGCCCAGAGAAGGTTTATTATTATCAGGATGAAGATCATTTGCGCTCCGGGTTATGTACAATTTCAAACAGCGGTCAAATTTATAATATTTCGGGAGTTAAAGCAATATTATTTTGAATTATAAACGATATTCACAGAGGTCATATTTCACATCCGGAAGAGTTATACAGATTCAAAAAAATTATTTTTTGTTGTAAATTTGTTGTAAAAAATCGATAAAACATTCATTTTCAAAATATTTGTTGTAAACGATATGTAAATAGCGAATAATTTACAAGATAAAGAGATTTGTTGTAAAATAAAAAAAGGAGAAAACTATGTCAAATAGCGGTGTTTTAAACATTTTTGATTATGTAAAACAAGAAAATACACACTCGGACAGAATTAAAATTAGAACTCGGCCGAAGCGAAATGGTGATAAAAAAGTGATTGGCCATTCAGTGTTTTTCGATTTTTATCAGAGAGGAAGAAAACGGCAGTTGGAATATTTGGATAAAACTGTACACTTTGATGGTGATGCTTTTTCCTTACAAAGTGATAAAGAAAAACTAAGAATGATAGTACAAATGCGTAACCAAAGGCAGAATGAAATCCTAAAAAGAAAAGGGTTTGAAGTAAAGGATAGCGTGAAAAAAGATTTCGTTAGTTATTTTAAAGAAAATTCGACTAATGATAATCATGTTTATAAATCCGCATTATTAAAAATAATTAAATTTACTGGAACAGATAAGATAGATTTTGATGCTGTTGATAAGCAATTCTGTGAAGATTTTATGATTTATTTACAAAAACTTTACAAAACAAATTCTGTTTATGCGTATATGGCCAAGCTTCGAGCAGTACTGAACAGGGCTGTTCGTGATGAAATAATATATAAGAATCCGACAAAAGGTCTTCCGTTGAAATCCGAAGTAGCAAAAAGAGAATTTTTAACAGAAGAAGAAATCAAGAAACTAATTCTCACTCCCAAAACAGATTTAAATTCATGTAACGCTTTTTTATTTTCATGTTGTTGCGGATTAAGGTGGTCTGATGTGCGAAAACTTAATTTTAGTGATATCAAAGAAGGATTTATTGATTACAAATCTCAGAAAACAGGGCGATTCGAGAGGGCCAAACTAAATAGTACAGCTTTAGAAATTGTTGAGCAACAAAAGGTGATTAGTCAAAATGATTTAGTTTTCAACTTATGTCATAAATCACTCTCTAACAAAAGACTAAGACAATGGATGTGGATTGCTGGTATAGAAAAACACATTTCATTTCATTGTGCTAGGCATACTTTTGCCACTCTCGCCCTTTCCAATGATGTGGATATTTATTCGGTTTCAAAATTACTCGGGCATAGTAATGTTACAACGACACAAATTTATGCTAAAATAATTGATAAAAAACTTGAATCAGCAGTTCAAAAGTTACCTGTGTTTGATGTAACACCAACTAATTTAAAAAATGGAGATGCTAAATGAAGCTATTGACTAACGAAATTCTAAAAGCATTTGAAAAACAGGGATATACCGGTGATAAAGAGCCCGAAAATGTAAAAATTATTTGCAAATTCTTCAATCCTAGTGGAGCAGGGACTTGGTTTGCAACTGAATATAATAAAGAAGAAGGAGTTTTCTTCGGCTATGTAGTTCTACACGAAAATGAATTGGGTTACTTCTCTTTGGAAGAGCTTGAAAACTATAGAGACCCAAGATTCGGTATTGGAATAGAAAGAGATAAGTGGTTTTCTATCGGGGAATATACTCTGAAGCAAATTATGGACAAGGAGTCATCATAATGGAAAAAGAAATAATAAAAAATATTACAAAAGTAACAAGAGAACATACGAAGTGGCAACTCTCTGTAATCACTCAGAAATATTCCCGTGAATCTACATTATTAGTATATGACTGTTATCCAGGCCCAATATTTAATCGAGTACCTGATAGTGTTCTTAATATATTAAGGAAGAAAGGTTATACCCGACTATATCAATTTTATATCTTTACACGAATAGGAACTATTGATACGGAAACAAATCAACCCTTGGAAAAAATCTATCAAAAATTAGATGATGCTAGATTTAATTCTATACTATCGGATGTAAATCAAATATTCTTCAACTACGGTGAACCTGCGAATCCTGTTTTCAAAACTATGATAGAAAAACGGATTGCCCAAGAGAAACAAAGGATTCTCGATATTCGGCCTGATGCAGAGTTTTATTATTTCGGTGAGCTAAATAATGGACATCCGAAGGCATTAAATGATATACAAATTACTGATACAGAAAACAAATTCTAATAATTTATTAAATAAAACAGCAAAAACAGTACGATTTCTTATGAAAATATTATAAATAATAATAAAAAGATAAGGAGTTACTCAATGGACAATTTAAAAATGATTTTCAAATCGTACTTCTCGGATATCGGTGCATACAAGCCGATTGCAAAAGGAGACAGAATTCAAACACCCATCTGTGCGGAAATACATGGGGGTATAACAGAATCGGAAAACAAAGAAGTTTTAATTAAGGAAAACGATACAACCCCCTACTATGAATTTAATAATGTCAAATTAGAAAGAATTTTCGATAGTGGAGATGAATCCCCTATGGCGTTGCTTTTCGGAACAGGGGAATATTCTTTCTTCTCAATTATAAGGCATAGAGAAAATTTTCAAGTGGGAAAAAATTACTCTTTTAAATGTGATTTATGCTTCCCAACAAGATTTCCCGCAGGCGCACTTTATTATTATTTTCCGCAAAGCATTATAATGTTGCAATACGAAATTATGAGTATTAAAGAGGCAAAACTGGAAAAGAGCACTTTTTTTGACCCTGATGATGGTGAGAAAATGGAATACACTTTCTTAGAGCTTCTGGGAGACGAAGTTTTCTCCGAAGTTGATACCACAAAATATTCAAGTGATGACACTTACATTTACACTGTCGAGCTTCGCCCACTTCAGATTGAAGAATATTCAAGAGTATATCAAACACACTTAATTTACTAAAAAACTAACTATAAGGAGTATCAAAATGAACCAACTTTTAAGAGAAGCATTTGAAAAAGTTTACGCTGAAACAGTACCTACCTGTTTTTATGTTGATACAGATTTAAAAAACAATGAAAATGAAGTAGTATTACGAAAATATGTTTATCAGGTTAATGACGGGAAAATTTTATACGAAAACGAAGAAATTTTAAATTCATAAAGAATATTCTCGGTAATATCAAATAACTATAAAAGGAGAGATATTATGGTTACGAAAAGAGAAGGTATTGATAAATGGATTATATCTGAAGAAACATTACGCAGTGTTGAGAATAAAACACTTTTTTATCCTGCCAGTGCAAAAGATATCCAAATCTGTATAGATATTTTTTCACCTTATGTTACAGATTTCTTTTTTGTGGATTTAAGTTATTTCAGAGAAATATCTGAGCATAAACGCCCTGTAATCAACCATCCTGATTATGTAATGATTTCAAGGCACACAAAGGGATTATTGAAGGCCCGAATCGAAGAACGATACGATAGCAATTGCATAAGATACCCTTATATAGAACCTTGTACAGTTACCGAGAAGTATTTTCATATTCCAAGCAGGAAAATTATAAAAGTGAGGAAGAAAAGAGGTTTTGCTGAATACACATTCGATAATGAAATATCTGAGCTTGGAGTATTTTTCGCGAGAGGAGATTCGGGAAATGGTGGAGATGGCGGTACAGGTATAACCTGGTGGGATAAAAAAAGATTTAAAGCTATTTCTGATAAATTGTGTGATGGTGGGCTAATTTGTACGGACGGTTCAAATTACGGCTGTAAAAAAACTAAAGAAATTTGGAAAAATGTTTGGAGCAGAGATACAAACTATAATCCCGAAGAATTGATTAAAACATATAATCCTATAACAGATACACAAGGAAGAACATTTTCCTGTGTTGGCTATGCAGGACACAGATATGGCCCCACAATTATTTTTCAGATGCGAAATCCAATAAGAACTGAAGATAATCAAAATACACCGTTGTTATGAACAGATGCTTCACAGGTTAAACATTGGAAATAAAAATAATAATAAAATATACGGGATGGAAAAATGGAAAAATTATGTGACAGTAACTGCAATGAATGTGAAATTATTATGAACTCGAACTCTCGAATGGTTACAAAAATCCTGAATCGTCTGTATAAGAAATTCGGCGATGGAGTACTGGAAATAGTGAACGAAGAATGTCCGAATTTATCAGTTTGTCTTACATGTCGAATCGACGATTTCTGCCATAGTGAAGGTTGTGAATTGGGTAAACTTACTGAAGAATAAATAAATGAATGTTTCAATTTTAAAATAGCACCGGGTCTTAACAATCAAAGCCTGGTGCTATTTTTTTTAATCGAGTTATCTAATTCTTGTCGCTCTTTCTTTCAACCTCAGTAAACACTAAAACAGAATCATTACCATTCAAATATGAATTGATACTTTCATAAAAACACCTTATACAGCTAAAATGCATTAAATTAAAAATCTTATTTCTCTCCTATGGCATTCTATAATAGTCGTTACCATAATCGTTATCATCGTAATACTCTTCTTGTTGTTGTTCGTTGTATTCTTCTTCTGCTTGTTGCTGTTGGTAGTAGAAATCTTCTTCCTCTTCTTCCAGCTGACGATAATATTGAGCCTCTGCATTTCTATTATAGTTGTATACCATTATCTCATAGTTTTGTGCCATTTTACTATATCTGTCTACTAGCATATTATATTGCGTAACGGAAGTGTTATATAAAAGGTCATTATCTAAAGTGGAATTACTATTCACAATTAGTTGTTGCATACGTATTTGACTTTCAAGCATGTTAAGTTGATATTCTGTTGAGTGAATATTTGATAATAAAGAATTATATGTAGGAGTGGTTGCCTGCCTTGATTGAGGTAAATAAGATTCTAACTGTTCACTATTCGTTGTAGTCGTTTGATTAGAATTGCTTGAAGAATTGCTCGAAGAACTGTTGTAACTGTTCGAATAGTAATCTGAGGATTGATTAGAGGCTTCTCTTGCTTTCTTGTGTTCATAATTATCACACCAAGTAAATAAAAATATAACTCCTACTATCATTAAACAACAAACCCATCCTCCATTATCCATAAAAGCTCTCCTTAACTTTTATCAAAACTAACTCGATTGGTTTAACTCAAATAACAAATATAATAATTGTTGGATTGTTGTCAAAGATGATTTAAATTTATTTTATGAAATTTTTTAAGAAAATAATATTTGATTTCGGTAAGAAACCCTTGTGTAATAGTAGGATAAACAGCGGTTTTTATATTGGAAGATTCTGTTTCCCACTCTGTACGAGATGTACATCTATTATCTCGTCACTAATACTGACAAGAATATTCATAATATTTTTTAGTCCTGAAATTAGAATAAATTATATCATCTGGACACTAATGATGCTTCCTTGTGCTATTGACGGATTTTTACAGTACTTTTTCAATGTTGAGAGCACAAATTTCAGACGAATTTTTACTGGAATACCTTGTGGTATAGCATTAGGTACAATAATACAATATTTGAAGGTATAAAATAAGAAACCTGTTATGCGATAATGGGTTTGATTTCTCGACCTAATTAACTAAAGGATATTGACTATATGAAAACATTTCGCTATATTAATAATGTTGTCGGTGTCGTTCAATCATGGAGAATCAATTTGAAAAGGATAATGTTAGCTCTAATATTTTTGACACTTTCGCTTTCCGGACAAAGTTATGATAGACATGAATTCAGTGTTGATGAGTTAATAGGATTAGCAAGAAATAGCTATGATGACTTTGACACAGCTGTTGTTGAAAAAGGATATATGTTTTATACCTCAGCTCCGATATCAAAAGAAGACAGTAATGTTCAAATGCATGTTTACAAACTTATTAGTAACTCCCAACATGTTATGCTTTCATATGCAAAAACTAAAAAATCAATTGCAGTAGCAGTAGATAATCCTTCAACAAATTATTATTCCAAAATAAAAAAAAATTTAAAAGCAAAGGGATTCAAATTAGATTTGAGTAGCACAGGAGGGAATGGAAACGCATTTTCTTATACAAAAAATGATATCAGATTTCTCCTTCTAACACAAAATCCTCCAAACAGTAATTATCCTACGTATATTATAACAGCTTGTGTATATTTTTAACAACTATAAATATTTTAAATTAGCAACGAGTAATTTCTCAAAACTCGATGCCGTTCCATAATAGTATCTAATTCTCTGTAAACATTTCCTGAACTTTATCTCGAATAGATACTATCTGCTTCAAGTTATTCATATCATCAGAATAATAGTCTTCTTTGTATGTAAGATTATAAAAGTTATCCAAATATTTTTTTTGCCGTTTCCCCTGGTGATAATAGTCAAAAAAGACTCGATATTCTTCTTCGGATGTTTTTTTTATTGTTCTGATTTTTATAAAAGTTGCACCAGAATTAATTTTTTCTAATACTTGGACTATTTTCGGTTTGTTTTTTTCCATGGGGTTCTCCTTTTTGTTTTATTTTGTTTGAAAATTCAACAAGAACCGCCTTTTTATGATGGGGCAGCTCTTGATGGTTCTTTCTTCTTCTTTTTGTTTTTTGGCACTATTATTTTCGGTGATTTTACAATATAGCCGAACAATTTAATTTGTAATAAATCATTCATGTCTTTCCAAGCGATGTTACCAACAGGAATGTCGTAGTATTGTATAAATTTATCATAATTAAACAGTTCAGCCCTACCAGGATACTTTTTTAATATAGCATCTGCGGCGTTTTGTCCCCTTCCACTTTTGTCTTTGTCGAATACAATAATGAATTTTTTGTCAGGATACTCATTAATAATATTTGCTGTAAGGCCTGATTCTGAAGAAACATGGGTGTTTTTGGTGAATTGTGTAAATGCCATTGCATCGGTACAACTTTCAAAGTGAAAAATTATATCATCATTCAAATTTCCAGCAAATAGTATTTGAGGTATATTTTTTGGCTTAGAAAATCTATTTTTTGAATCTTGAACGTTAGGATTTCTGCTTATAAAATATACCGGTTCTCCATCTACAAACGATGTAAAAATAATACAGGGTTTCGAGAAGGCAAATATAAATCTTTCTTTATCCTTTATCACCAAACCAGAATCTACCAAATCATCCATATTGAATTTTTTTAAAAGTTCTTTGAACACGTACCCAGCATAATTTAAACTTCTAACATGGAAGCCCCTAAGAATTTCTTCTTTGAATCCTCTCTCGAATAAATATTCTTTCCCCGCTTGAGTCAGATTTAATAGATTCGAAAAGAAATATTTGTATATTTCCTTTATTTTTTTATTTTTTTCCAACTCCAATTCAAAAGCTGGCCCTTTTAAGAAATCCTCCCAGAAATCTTGTTCATCATCTTCTGTTGTAACAATATTCTTGGATGGAGATTTGTTTGAGGTCGATTTAATTTTGGATAGGGTTCTTTTCGGAGTCCTTTTTTTATTCGGATTTAATCTTTCTGCTAGAAACTTCTTCAATTTTTCTTTTTTCTCTTTTTTTAGTTCGATGTATTCTTCTGTATTAACTTCTCCAGAATCAACTATATCTTTTAAGTATAGGACAGCTTCTTTCATTGAAAGATTCAGTGCATGTTCCGTTAATTGAATAACATCACCATGCCTTCCTTTGCTGTCTTCACTACATGCATAACAATAATATGTGTTATCTAGTACAATACAGAAATTATCTGGATGATGGTCATCATGGAATGGACAAAGACATTTAGAATAATTATCATGTACGAATATTTTACTGTTATAGAATTTTTTTATTATAAACTCTATCGGAACTTCATTCTTTACCAATTCAATTATTGATTTCATCTCATTATAAGTGTATTTATTAGATTTCTTCATCTACAATTCTCCTTTTTAATCAAAGATTAATCTCTACATTGTGTATAATAATAGAGACTAATCTATAGTTTTGTTTTTTTTTTTTGTATTTGTAGTTTTATTCTGTTTTTATTTACTTTCATATAATCTTCTCTTCTATAATATGTTAACGACCGTTGAACGACCGTTGATTTCATAATTAAAATAAATATTAGGCAGAATTGCGTTTTGCCGCAGATTTTAATCCGTTTTTTCTGTTTCTCTCTTTTACGACATTGATACCTTGAGCTATTTCTGTTATTCGTTCAGAATATATTTTACCACTGTCATCAGAATCAAACAGTTTGCATTCGGTTATCGCATACTCCAGCATTTCTTCAACGATTGTAGCTTCTATACCTGTTTCAACGGATATAGCATTATAAGTAAATTTATTTTTCTCAAGCGAATAATAAGGTTGTTCTGATATAATTTCTAGAAGTATCCAGTAAAATGCGTATGCTTCTACTATTCCATATTTTTTTTGAAATATTTTTAAATTTAAACTGGTTCTTGAACCCGGTTCATGAGTTATGAATTTTATTTCTTTATTTAATTTTGGCATTCTTTGCTCCTATTATTTTTTATAGTTTGTGAAACCGCTGGTTTCGTTATTATTTTATATTCTCTACTTTTTTGTTGAGTTCGCTGATTCTATCAGCGTTTTATGCATTGGGGTACATATTCATCACCTTCCTTTTTTATGGTTGTTTTATGAATTAACCGGCATATTTTTGTGCCTGTAGTTCAATGGTTTCATTTGTTTCTATACAGTTCCGCATGGCGAAAGCTATTACATCTGACTTTAAGAACAGAATCTTATTACCGTTAGGCTTAAAGTGCCTGATTTTCTTAAAATGCGTCAATTTATAGCATGTACTTACAGCTATTTTTAAGAATTTCGCAGTGTTTTTCAAATCCAGAAATTCAATATCTGGTATTTGTTGTTGTGTTGTTTTCATCGTTTTGCTCCTTATAATGTTTGTTATGTTTTTTCTGTCTGGCTAACCAGGCGTTAATCTTTGTATATATGTTTTGTCACATTCTGCACCTCTTATTTTTTCTTTATCATTTTCTATTTCAATTTATCTTTCTCTGTCTTTATTTATAATTTTTAAATATAAAGTTGGTAGAAATTTTGAAATATTTTCTGATTTTATTCTCGTTCTATTTCAATAAAAAAACATACCGTTTGTCGTTGTTGTTTTGACTTTTGCCGTTTCCAAATGATTCAAACGGAGTTGGTCAAAACCAACAATTCTCTCCTGTATGTTTTCTTGGTGCAGATGGAAGATTAAAAAACTCCGCCTGCGTATGCTGTTCGCAATCTATTACAGATTGCATAGTGAATCTACCGACTCACAGCGACTTTCTTAAAAATCGCGAGTAACAAAATACCACAATTTTTTGATTTTGTCAACCGTTTTCTTTCAATATGTCATGATTTTTGCATGTTTTACATAAAAAACATTAACAATATCATGAATGGTTGTTAAAATAATGAATGTTTTAGTAATTTCCGGTGTTGTTCAAAACTTTATCCATTGATGTACTGATACATTTAAAGTGTGATATTCAATAAAGTACTTAAAATCCTTCATTCCCTGCTGTTTGGCCGTGAAATACATATTTCCTCAATAAACTAATCCGAGTAGCCGTAAACACTGTTAAAATGAAGAATATGGCATTGTTTTTCTTACTTGAATATTAAAAATCAGCTTCGATTATCTTTATAAAATCACCACTTTTAAACCTTTCCCGAAAATAAAATAAATCTTGTAATTGCTTCTGACAAAGATTATAATACTAATCTTAAAATAATGAAACGACACAAGAACTAAATTGACAGACGAAGAATTAATACAACCCGAAAGACCAAAATCAATTGGACTTTTAACCAACAATGACATACTGTTTGGCTCACCAATCCCCGCAATTGACAAGCTTAAAATTGTTTCACCTGATGAGTATGAAGATATAATAAGAGAATGGATTGCAGGTTACTGTGAGAAAAAATATGTGGGAGTAAGAAAAGTTGGAGGTGCTAATGACAAGGGTAGAGATGTAATTGCTTTCATCAATGAGATACACGACTATGACAACTATCAATGCAAACATTACGACCATCCGCTTGCGCCTTCTGATATTTGGAAAGAGTTGGGAAAATTATGTTACTACACTTTTGACGGCTCGTATAAGTTACCGCGAAAATATTTCTTCGTTGCACCTCTAGGTGTCGGGCCTAAACTTAGCGACTACTTACAAAAACCAAGTGAACTTAAAACTGAACTTATTAAAGACTGGGACAGTAAATGTAAAACTGGAATTAGTGACAAAGTAGAGGTAGAACTTTCAGCAGAACTTTTAGCGCATATAAATTCAATTGATTTTTCAATTTTCAAATTCCTTGACCCACAAGAATTCATTGAACAGCATAAGCAGACAAATTATTATGCAGCCCGATTTGGTGGTGGATTAAAAAGAAGAGAAAAACCAGTTCCGAAAGCTTTTAATGAAGCTGAAATGTTGTTAAGATATGTTGAGCAGTTGTTTGAAGCATACTCCGATTACCTTAAATCAAATGTTCAGACTATTTCAGAATTAAATTCCTACACAGAATTATTTGAACACTTCAACCGACAACGAGAATGTTTTTATTGGGCAGAAGCATTGAATGAGTTTAGTCGAGATAGTTTGCCAACTGGAAATACTTGTTTCGCAGAATTGAAAGAAGAAATATTTTATGGAGTTGTTGATGTTTCAAACCAAGAACATTCCAGTGGCTATGAAAATGTAAAGAAAACAACTACTACAGCTGGTGCTTTAAACCTTCATAGTAATGCCCTACTCTCTTATGCTCAAACACAAGACAAAATTGGAATTTGTCATCATCTTGCAAATGAAAATAAACTTAAGTGGGTAAAACCATGAATCTATTTGAAGAAAGAAATACAAGTGTTTTCAATTCCCCTCTTGAAATTGGGTTAAGGATATTATATGTTTTGAATGAAATACATCCAAACGGCTGTGATTTGCAGAGGCTTGTTTACTATGATTATATTCTTGTTCATTCAAGTGATGTCCCTGATGGTCCTAAAAGTATTCATCCTAGTATTCCGCATAGGGCATCAGAAATATTAGTAAAGCGAGAATTGGTTAAAAAGGGATTAACTTTAATGCAAAGTAAACAATTGGTAGATTCTGTTTTTGATTCGACAGGTATCACATACAAGGCTACCAAGCTGACTAGACCGTTTCTTGAATATAATAAATCCGAATACGCCAATAATTTGAAAGAGATTTCTTTTTGGCTTGTCAATAAATTCAAAACCTACACCGATGAAAAACTTTCCTTGTTCATCAAAAACAATTTGGATGTTTGGGGTGGAGAATTTTCTAAGGAATCACTTTTTAGAGGAACAGACAATGAACAATAATTTCGGATTCTTCATTAGTAAATTGCATGTAAATGGTTTAAGCAGAAAGCCGGCAAAATTATCTTTCGATAAGGGATTTAATGTTATTTCAGGATTATCCGATACAGGTAAGTCATATATTTTCGCATGCATAAATTATATGCTTGGCGGTAGTGATTCACCCAAATCGATACCCGAGGCAAAAGGATACTCTAATATTTTACTTGAAATTAAAACCTACTCAGGACAAACATATACACTTTCAAGAAATATGCAAGGTGGGAATTTCATGCTGAAAGAAGTAGAGATTGACAGATACGAGGCACAAGGCACAGCAAGAGAATTAAAACCACAACACTTTAAAGGTGCAAAAGATAATATATCCAGTTTCCTTCTTCAGCTTTCTGGCTTTGATGACAAGTATGTTAGATTAAATAAGAATAATGCAAAAAGAGAATTAAGCTATAGAGACATAACAAGATTGACCTTGATTGACGAGGAAAGAATCATTACCGAGAAGTCACCTGTATACTCATCAGGACAGTTCGCTTATCAGATTCAAGAGCAATCCGTTCTTGAAATTTTGCTGACAGGAAAAGATGCAAAGGAACTGGAACAAGTTGAGGAAGCAAAAATTTATCAGAGTAGAATTAAAGGGAAACTTGAATTAATAGATTCCTTGATTAAAGAACTTTCTGAAAAAATTTTGAATCTTGAAAAGGATAATACAGTTGAAAAACAAAAACGGCTTCAAAACAAAATAGAGAAGCTATCTCTTGTCCTACAAGAATCAAGTTTAAAACTTGAAACTTTAACCAAAGAAAAACATGAACTCTATAATTCTATCAGTGAATTGGATTCAAAGAGTATTCTCCACGACGAATTGTGCATTAGATTTGTTTTACTTCAAGAGCATTACAACAGCGATATTAAACGATTGGAATTTATCACAGAGGGTGAAGATTATTTTTCTCAACTGACTACAATCAAATGCCCATTGTGCGGTGGCGACATGGACAAAGACCACTATGATTGTATCATTGAAGACGGCAAAAAAAGTTCCAGTGTAATTGATTCCATACAAAAGGAGATTGATAAAATTAAAATCAAACTCATTGACTTAGAAAGCACATTAAAACAATTAGGTTCTGACAAATTTGAAAGAGATAGTAAGTTGATTACGCTCAGAAAACAGTATGCAATAGTTCAAAATGAAATTCAAAACAACATTGAACCTGTCAAATCATCGACCAAGAAAGAAATTGACACCTTGATACGAGAACTTTCTTTAGTAAAAGAACAAGACTTACACAAAACACAACTTTCAAACTATTACACACAAAGAGGTCAACTTGAAATCGAGCTTGCAAAAAAGCCAAAGGTTGGAGAGCAATCAGATGGCATAAAATATACAATTCTTCAAGGACTTTGCAACACAATTAAAACAATCCTTACCGATTGGGGATACCAAAATGTCGTGACTATAAATTTTAACACCAGTTACAGAGATTTCGACTTCGTGATTAATGACAAAAACCGGAATGCACATGGAAAAGGAATTCGGGCAATTACATACTCAGCTTTCGTTATTGGACTAATGGATTATTGCATAGAGAATAATTTAGCACACCCAAGAAATATTATTATTGATTCTCCACTTACTACTTATCATGGAAAGGAGCAAAGCGAAAAAGAGGAAGTTTCAAGAGATATGCAGGATGCTTTTTTTAACACCTTATCAAGAGAAAATGACGATAGGCAAATAATTATTCTTGATAATAAAGACCCACAGGAAGAATTAAAATCAAAAATCAACTACATACATTTTACAAATGACAAATCAAAAGGACGACAAGGGTTTTTCCCTTTGTAAGGTCGTAAGAGGTGGTTATGAAAAAGCTATTTAAAATTCTAATATTATCACTGATAACAATTGCTTCAATTAGTAGTTGTACAAAAATACTTCTTAGAACTCCGCAAATTGATAATTTCGATAAGCTCGATTTTTCAGAGTACACAAAAATGGGTTTTTTATTTACACCTTTACTTTACAGTGGAGAATATGAATCTATAGGATTGATAAATTACAGGTTTTTTCCTAGCGCAACTTATATAGACACAATATTCGTAATAAATGGCGTTAAATGGCCTTTGAAATACTGGAAAAGTGACGAATACAGTCACTATGATATTCTAGATTCTATTTACTCATGGAGCTCAAAGAAAGGAGCTAATGCTATTGTGAACTTAAAATTACAAGTTGCTCAAGAAACTTTTGGTCTTGGAGAGTATAAAAATCCTACTATGGTATTTGGTATTGACGTATCAGGTTTTGCAATTAAAAGAAAATAACTATTATTTTTAAGCCCACCTTACCATTAAAGATTATATTCCAACCAGCCCACTTTCCCTGCATTTCCGCCAGTTCCGTATATTCCATCAGCAAATTCACCATATCTTTATCATAGTTCCCACAATCGCTTAAAAACGATGCCTTTTACAATGAATATTATATTTGCTTAAAACTAATATTTCAAATATATTTTCAGAATAAAATAAGACTTCGAGAATTGTTATAGGATAGCCAGTGGTCAAGTATTTTGAAAATTTAAGTATTCATATCAAACGATAGGAGTGTAAAATGAAAGGCATCGGATTAGTTTTAATATTTGTTTCTTCGTTATTATTCTGTCAAGACCCTGATTTTACTGACCCATACCATGGAAGCGAAATTGGGTTAAATCATAAACAAATTCAAGAATCTATCGAATTATTTTATACCTCTGAGGATTTTGAGTGTATAGACCTTGATTTCACTGGTGGTATAGCAGATTCTGCAAATATCAAATTTGAAGATTTTTTAAAAAATTTTAAAGCTATAAGTCTGCCATATAAATTTACTAATATTGAGCAATTTGAAGGTGATTTACTTAAGAAAATGAAAAAAGCAACAAGAGCTCAAATAATAAAATTCTTGGATATTCCGAAATATATAAGTAGAACAGGAAATTATATTCCTCAACTACCGGGAGAATATTTCTGCGGTTATTCTTATGAAAAAGATAAATGCTATGTGCTAATACTTTTCAGGTTCGGTAATAACAATGGTGGTTACATTTTAAAGACTGAAATGGCTACATTTACTAAAAAAGGAATTTTAATTGACCATAAAGTAATTGCAGACACAGGTGGAGGGTCACCCCTGGGATACGATGTAAAAAAAGATTTAAATATTGATGCTGCAATTGATAAATGGACATTTTTTTATAAGGTAACCGTATCAGCAATAAAAGATTTTTTCCCCAAGGAATTTAAAGTTGATTCAGATAGACAAACAGTGCAAAATTACAATGTTTTGGTTGATGACTTTGGATATATCAGTATAGTAAAAATGACAAAATAATAAATTTCGGAATAGCCAGTGGTTAAGTATATCTTCATTTCATTTATTTTAATAACACAGTTACTTTTATCAGAAACTCTGACTGGAAAAGTTATTACTGTGAAGGATGGGGACACTATAGATATTCTTATAGAGAAAACTACTTACATTATCAGACTGGATGGTGTTGATGCTCCTGAAAAAGCGCAGGCATTCGGACAGAAAGCGAAACAATTCACATCAGATTTCTGCTTCGGCAAGGTTGTTACAGCTGAAGTATCTTCAAAAGACCGTTACGGTAGGAACTTGGGCAAAGTGTATCTTGACGGTAAATGCCTGAATGAAGAACTGCTGAGAAATGGGTTTGCGTGGCATTATAAGCATTACAACAAAGAGAAGAAACTCGCTGAACTCGAACTATCTGCAAAGAGCCAGAAACTCGGTTTATGGATTGATAAAGACCCTACACCTCCCTGGGATTTTAGGAAAGATAAAAAAGCTGTTATAAAAGAGAAATCCGATGTTCAGAAAGCTGATGCCGTTTATGATACAGATTTCGTAGGAAATTCTAACTCGATGAAGTTCCATAAGGTTGGGTGTAAATCCGTGAAGGATATATCTGGTAAAAATGCTGTAGAGTTTGAAACTAGAGAGAAAGCGGTAGAAGCGGGATATAAACCGTGTAAAGCGTGTAATCCTTGAAAATAATTTTATTAAATCTTAATTATTCATTTAATTAACAGAAAAGGAAGTTAAAATGTACACTTTAAAAACATCGATGAATATAAGGTCAATTTTTTTACTTGCTATGATGATATTGATTCCGTTCTGTCTGATAGCACAGACTACTGTTATTACAAATTTTAAAGAAATGATCATAGATAGAGAAAAATCTTCAGTCTCTCTTGAAGCTGTTGATTCAAATTTAGATTTAAAACAAAACAGACCAATTCTTTTGGGCTCAGGTTTTGTTGTTATAAGAAATCATATACAATATGTTATTACTAACGCGCACATCTATAGAGATGTCCCTAAAGGCAAATCTTTGATTGCAGGTGTAAATACAAATGAAGGTAAGATTTATTTAATAATTAAATTTGTTAAAGAGTGCTCTGATAAAGATATTGCGGTTTTTAAGTATAGTGGCGATATATTAAATACTTCAAATCTAACTCCTTCTTTACAAGTTGAACAAAAAAATATTGGAATATCTCAATTTTCTCAAGATATTGAGATACAAAAAGGTACTACTGTTTTTACATTGGGTTATCCGTTAGGAATTGGTTCTGATACTTTCAGCAATTCGCCAGTATATCGTAATGGAGTTATAGCTCAGAGTGTTGATAGTAATGGTTTTTTTATTATTGATGGCATTTCTAATCCGGGAAATAGTGGCAGCCCAGTTTTTAATTCTGAAGATGGAAATTTTATCGGAATGATTTCAAGTTACATTAACGATACTATTAACGGATTCGACAGAATGGGCAATCCCATTATTTCCTTGCCATATAATTCTGGTTTGACAAATTGTATATCTGCTCAAGAAATAAGAAAAATAATACCATAAGAATTTGATATGCCTAACTCAAACTACATACAGCAACTTATTGAAAGCGGAATAGAACAATCCAAGATTGAAGCTATTACAACTATTGAAGGAGCACTTTTAATTATTGCAGGCCCCGGAGCGGGCAAGACAAAAACACTTGTTGAAAGGATTGTATATCTTATTTCACAGGATATAAAACCCGAAGAAATTATGGTGGCTACTTTCACTGAAAAGGCTGCCAAAGAACTTATAACGAGGGTGTCAAATAGGCTTTTAGAGCTTGATGTTAAGATAAATCTGAACGAGATGTATATCGGAACTCTTCATTCGATATTTTTAAGGATATTGGATGAAAACAGGGAGTTCACGAGGCTGAAAAAGAATTATCGTATGATGGATGATTTCGACCAGAAGTATTTTATTTATGATAATATTGAAGATTATACCAAGGTTGAATCATCAAAAGAACTATTGGGCGATTGGAAATCTCCGCCTTGGGATAAAGCTGAAAAGCTGATTAAATATATCAATACTATCGGTGAAGAATATCTTAAAGTTGATGACTTGAAATTATCAGACGACCCGAAAATAAGAGCTTTGGGTGAGTTCTATGATATCTACCGTAAGCAGATAAATGACGATAATGCTCTCGATTTCTCGTTCATTCAGGTTGAAACATATAATCTTCTGAAAAACAACCCCGACATTCTCGAAGATTTACAGAATAAGATTAAATACTTCATGATTGACGAGTATCAGGATACGAATACTATTCAGGAAATGATTATCCTGCTCCTTGCAAGTAAGAATAATAATCTTTGCGTGGTTGGAGATGACGACCAAGGTTTGTACAGGTTCAGGGGAGCTACAATAAGAAACATTCTTGAATTCCCGAACAATTTCCCTGCCGGAACCTGTAAGTTGGTAAAGTTGACTACCAATTTCCGTTCTCATCCTGAGATAATTGATTTTTATAATAAGTGGATGAATCAGACTGATTGGACTGAGGATAATAAAAAATTCAGATACGATAAAGTAATTCAACCGAGAAAAGAAGAGTTCATTAAGAATGCTTCGGTGATAAAAGTATCGAATAGAGATTCTCTCGAAGATTACTACAAAGAAGTGTATAGCTTTATATCAAATTTAGAAGATAATGGCATTCTGAAAGATAAGAATCAGATTGCATTCCTGTTCAATTCTGTTAAGCACGATAGAGTTATAGGATTAGCCCAGTATCTTGAAGATAGAGGGATACAGATATTTTCTCCAAGGTCAGCATTATTCTTTGAAAGAGAAGAAATTCAGCTTTTAATAGGGGCAATATGCTTCATCTTCTTCAAGGACTCCTTTGATATGTTGAAATGGTCGGATGCCGCCAAACTCGATATATGGGACTATTACGAGAAGTGTATGGACAGGTTCGCTAATGCTATCAGAGATAACAAAGAAAAGCATAAACTTTTAGTGAAATTCTGCTTTAAGAGAAATCGAGAAATATCTACCCTTACTGAAAGTACTGATTACGCATTCGCATCTCTTGTATATCAGCTACTGGAATATCCGATGTTCTCAAATTACCTCGATGTTGAATTGAACGACAGCAAGAAAGATTTGAGACCTGCTTACAATATAGCTTTATTAACGAAGCTTTTATGGAAATACGAATATTTGTATAATGTTACGGTGTTAACAGCTAATAATATTGAGAAAGTTCTCAGAAATCTTTTCAACAAGTTTTTCAGGTTCATCTATGAAGGAGGAATTGAAGAATATGAAGATTTTGACGAATACGCTCCTTCCGGCTGTGTATCTTTTATGACCATCCATCAATCGAAAGGTCTTGAGTTCCCAGTCGTTGTGGTTGGTATGCCCAGCAATCATCAGGGGCCGAAAAATCAATATACTGAGACTGATAAGCTGTTACAGGAAAAATATTACCATAAACCTCCATTTGAGCCTATTGATAAAACGAAGTATTATGATTTTTGGAGATTGTACTATACTGCATTTTCAAGACCTCAAAATTTGCTTGTTTTGAGCTGCCACGAAAAATTTACTGCAAAAGGAAAGCTAAGTTGCCCTAACGAGGCATTCCATGAGATGTATAAAGAAGTCCCTGACTGGAAAGATAAAAAATTCGATATATCTATATTAAAACTTGAAGTTGTTAAGCCTGTAAATATTAAGCATGAATATTCTTTCACTTCTCATATACTGCTATACGAAAACTGTCCTTTACAATACAAGTTCTATAAAGAACTCGAATTTACCGAAGTAAGAACAGGCGGTGTTCTCGGAGGTACATTATTGCATCAGACGATAGAAGATATCCATAAGGCTGTTTTAAAAGGGCAGGAAAATCTTTTAACTAATGAAAATATACAGGACTGGTTCAACCTGAATTATACACTTCTCTCGAAACAACAGAGAACTCATTTGCGTTTAGCTCAGCAGGAATCACTTTTAAGGCAGATTCTGAATTACAGGGACAAGAACAACGGGAAGTGGAATAAGATTGTAGAGGCTGAAGTTGATGTTTCTTTGGTTAAAGAGGATTATATCCTGAAAGGCAAGATTGACCTGATTCGTGGCGAGAACGGAACAGTTGAACTCGTTGATTTTAAATCGGGTGATAAGCCTGATGTTAATGCTACCGATAAACTTACAAGAAACACTCTCGACAGGTACAGGAGACAGCTTGAAGTTTATGCTCACATAATCGAAGAACGAACAGGCTACAAAGTAAGCAAAATGCATCTCCATTATCCGAAGGAAGAAAGCGGTAATCCACAAATAACCTATAATAAAAATGATGTGACTATAAGCAAAACAATAGAAGTATTCGATAAAGTAGTTAAGAAAATAGAAGATAAGAATTTCGATAATGCGAATATAGCAAAGAACGATAAACAGTGCGGAGATTGCGATATGAGGCACTACTGCAATCCTACACACTACTAAGAGGAGAGAACGGAATGACTGATAAGCTGAACCTGAAATTTGAAGAAGAAAACAAGAATATTGATTCTGTTGACAGGTATAAATTCGAGCCTATCAAAGGTTATCCGATGCTTAGCTGGAAAGGAAAAAGACCTTTTACAGGAACACAATACTATCCTGCTCAACTAAAAGAGAGTTATGGGAATGAAACAGACGGATGGATAAACAAAATATTCTGGGGCGATAACCTTCAGGTAATGAGCCATCTGTTGAAAGAATTTAGAGGTAAAATAGATTTAATTTATATTGACCCCCCATTTGATAGTAAAGCCGATTATAAAAAAAATATTGAATTAAAAGGTAAAGAAATTACTAACGATAGAACATCATTTGAAGAAAAGCAATATACAGATATTTGGAATAACGATGAATATCTGCAGTTTATGCACGAAAGATTGATTTTATTAAGAGAATTACTGTCTATTGATGGAACTCTTTTTTTACATTGTGATTATAGAAAAAACCATCATTTAAAATGTATTTTAGATGAAATATTTGGACAAGATTTTTTTAGAAATGAGATAATATGGACTTACAGTGGAGGAGCTATTCCGCCCAAAGATTTTCCAAGAAAACACGATACAATTTTAAGATATACTAAATCTAATACGAATTGGACATTCAATGTTGAATATAAACCCTACAATGAATTAACAGCAAAGAGGATGAAATCAATTCATAAGGGCGTAATGGTTGATGTTGAACGAGGTACACCTATAACTGACTGGTGGACAGACATTAAAGTACCTACAGGTCCGATGAATAAAGAAAAAGTTGGTTATCCCACTCAAAAACCTAAAGCTCTACTTGAGAGAATAATAAAAGCATCTTCTAATCCGGGTGATATTGTATTCGACTGTTTTATGGGTTCAGGTACTACTCAAGCAGTTGCGATGAAACTTGGAAGAAAATTTATCGGTGCTGATATAAATCTCGGAGCTATTGAAACTACTGTCAAAAGGTTAATCGGTGTCGCTAATGAGATTGAACCAAAGAATAAAAAATCAGAAAAATATGGCCTTTTTGAGAAAGAAATGACTCCGGTTGCAGAAGATAAAGCTTCTTATGGAGAGAATGATAAAATCGAGAAATTCTACACAGGCTTCAGTGTATATAATGTTAATAACTACGATGTTTTCAGGAATCCCGTAGAAGCAAAAGAAATACTTAAACAGGCACTTGAAATACAACCTCTTCCGAATAACACTATTTACGATGGCGAAAAAGACGGCAGGATGGTAAAAATAATGCCTGTAAACAGAATCGCCACAAAAGCAGATTTGAATGAACTAATAAGTAATTTCAACTACAAATCATTCGAGAAAAAAGAAAACGAAAATCCGGGTAAAGCCGTTGAGCATCTTCTTCTTGTATGTATGGGACATGAACCTGACCTCGGAGCTTCTCTGCAAAAAGAAGTTCCCTATAAACTTGACATTGAAGTTGTTGATATTCTGAGAGATAAATCTAATCTTGAATTCAAAAGAGATTCTGAAGCTGAGATAGTTATAGAGAAAGGTAGATTAAAGATAAAGCAGTTCTATCCTATGAACCTATTGCAAAAGATGTCCTTGATGAAAGAGAATGTAGATGACTGGCGTGAACTTGTTGAATCGGTAAAGATTGATTTCAATTATGATGGCGGTGTATTTGAACCTACAATGTTGGATATTCCTGAGAAAAACGAGCTTGTTAAAGGCGAATATCCCGTTCCCGTTGATGCAGGGACTGTAAGGGTGAAAATTACAGACCTTCTATCCGAATCTCTCGAAATAACCATCGAGGAAAAATAAATGGCGAAGAAAAAAGCGCAGGAAATAGATTTCCCTTTCTATATCTACCTGAAAATATTCTTAGACCAGAACAGGAAGAAAATATATTTGACTTTCAAACCTGTCTCAAAGAAAATACTCGATTTCAACAGCCCTGATAATCCTGACAGCTGGCTAAGAAAACCACAGTTTGAAGCTCTCGAAATATATGTATTCCTGAAAGAATTTCTTAATAATGACTACATGTTTCAAATATTTGAAGATTGGCACAACAAGAAAGGTCGTTTCTTAGGAAGAGCCGATGCAGGAGTGGATTTAAAAACAGGACAATTTCAGCTATTTGACCCGATAGAAGAACTTAATCTTAATGATAAAGCTGTTTATAAAGCCCTTTTCGAGCAGATAAAATCCTTTGAGCAGATATATCCAAATTACATTTTCGCGCTGACTATGGGGCTTGGAAAGACGGTTTTAATGGCAACATCAATATTCTACGAGTTCATTCTTGCAAACAAATATCCAAAAGACAGCAATTACTGCCATAATGCCCTTGTGTTCGCCCCGGATAAGACAGTTTTACAGTCCCTGAACGAGATACAGACATTCGACAAATCAAAAGTAATCCCGCCTGAGTATGTGAACTGGCTTAACACGAACCTAAAATTCCACTTTCTTGATGATTCGGGAATATCTCTGAATGCTATCGAGAATTCAAAATACAACATAATAATCTCGAATACGCAGAAAATAATCCTGAAGAAACAACATAAAGACAAAACCGCCACCGATAAGCTTTTTGAAAAAAGAAGTGAAACTCACTATACTACGCAAAACCATAAATACGATGATTTGATGGATGATGAAATAGAAACGGAACAGGAGCTTCTTTCAAATCAGAGATTCGCTAAACTGCTCAGACTTGAACAACTCGGAATTTATGTTGATGAGGCTCACCATGTTTTCGGAACAGACCTCGCAAAAGATTTTGGAATGAATGATTCAAAAACAAGCTTGAGAATAACGATAAACGAACTTGCAGGTGCTTTGAAAGAAGCCGGCACTAAAGTCGTTGGCTGCTTTAACTATACAGGAACGCCTTATGTAGGCAAGAAACTTCTACCCGAAGTTGTTTATACATACGGACTTAAAAATGCGATTGATAACGGCTATTTGAAGAAAGCAAAAGTATTAGGATTCAGCAATGTCAAGAATCAGACTAAAACCTTTGTAAAAACAACTATTACAGAGTTTTGGGATAAACATAAGAATAAACGATACGAAGGATTATTACCTAAATTGGCTATATTTTCTTCAACGATAGATGAACTTGATAATGAACTGAGACCTGTCGTAGAAGAAGTTTTATCAGAGCTTGATATTCCGATAAATAAAATCCTTATCAATGTAGGTGATGATACAATAACAAAGAACGATGATATAAGGGAGTTCAAAAATCTTGACTCTCCGCACTCAGATAAACAGTTCATCCTTCTTGTAAATAAAGGTAAAGAAGGCTGGAATTGCAGGTCTCTGTTCGGTGTAGCTTTAAATAGAGAGCCAAAATCGAAAATATTCGTTCTTCAAGCTACTATGAGATGCCTTCGTTCAATAACAGATACTCAACAGACAGGGATGGTTTTCTTATCAGATGAAAATGTAAGGATACTCTCGGATGAACTTGAAAACAACTTCAATATATCTCTCGATGATTTCAAGAAAGCAGGGGAAGATAAAATTACAGTTCCTGTTAAAACTGTGCCTCCGCCAATTAAAATAAAGCTTTCGAGAGTAAAAAAGCTTCATGTTATGAAAGAGAAAGAAATTAAAGATGGAATTGACTTAAAGCTCGATGAAATAGATTATGACAGATATACGATAATCAGAAAAGAAAAAGATTTAGAAGATTTGAAGCGCACAAAAACATCAGAGGTAATAAAACAGATTGAACTCAGGCAATTCTCTGAACTTACACTCGTAGCCGAGATAGCAAGGTATTTGTACAGACCGGATAGTGATGGGAACAGGAAGATAGGCTGCTTAGAGATAAAATCTATTCTTGAGTCATCTAAGCAAGGTATCAATGCGGTTCTGAAAGTAGTGAACGAATATAATGTAATTCTTTACGATTGGATAATACCGAGAATTTTCGGAGAACTCTATACATTCGAGCCTTTTGAAAGCAAAGAGGAAGAAGAAATAGAACTTGTAAGAGAACCTGATGATGGTTACTACAATGTAAAAGCGAAAAAAGACCTTATTGCAAGCGTAGTTGATGAAAAATATAACAAGTACTCGAAGAAATCATTCCATCTCGACAATTACTGCTTCGATTCAATCCCCGAATCTGAAATGTTCTGGGCATTACTCCATAACGGGAAACTCGATAAGGTGTGGTTTACAGGAATGCTCACTTACGGACAATCGGATTTTCTTATAAGATACATTGACCCGGAATCACATACAGTAAGAAGCTACTACCCTGATTTCCTTGTTAAAGTAAAAACTGATGACGGAACTGAAAAATATATAATAATCGAAGTAAAGGGCGATAATAAGATAGATGATGCGGTAGTAAGAGCAAAGGTAGAATATGCTTCACAACTAGCATCAGCAAGCGGAATGGAATACAAGATAATCAAAGGCTCAGAAGCAAGGGATGGGATAAAGATTTAGGTGAATATGAAACCTCAATATGATAATAGTTTGAACCCGATATCGTTACAACCTACTCATAAAGGGATGCGTTAGTATTTTGATGAAAAGGGTGTAAGTGTTTTAAAATAGGAGGCTCTTGATGACAACAATACCCAAAGTATTTATTTCGTATAGTTGGACAAATCCAGAACACGAAGATTGGGTTATCAATCTTGCTCAAAGATTGACATCTGATGGCGTAGATGTTTCAATAGATAAATGGGAATTAAAAGAAGGTCAGGATAAATACAACTTCATGGAAAAAATGGTAAAAGCATCAGAAATTTCAAAGGTGTTAATAATTCTTGATAAAAAATATGCTGAAAAGGCAGATGAACGAACAGGAGGTGTAGGTACAGAAACTCAAATAATTAGCCCCAATATCTACTCAGATGTTTCACAAGATAAATTTATACCAATCATAAGTGAAAAAGACGAAAATGGTAAAGCATATGTTCCAACATACCTTGAAGGAAGAATATATATTGACCTTTCCGTACAAATCACCTACGAAGAAAACTATGAAAATCTTCTTAGAAATATATTCAAAAGGCCTGCTTATAGTAAACCTGCTATTGGTAAAGCTCCATCATATTTATTTGTAGAGACACCAAATAATCATAAAACGAGTTCAATGCTTAAAGGTTTCGAGTATCAAGTAACGAAGAATCCAAAAAGAATAAACTCTTTAACAAAAGATTTTCTTGAAGAGTTTTTGCTTAATTTGAAAGATTATTCAATTACATACACGTCGCGAGATGAACTCACATTTGGTAAGGAAATATGTGACAATATAGATTTGTATACACCTTTAAGAGATAATTTTATTGAATTTATGGATAAAGTAACTAAAAATGATTCGGAACCTGAATTAGATATTGATATCGTAGTAAAGTTTCTTGAAAACCTGCCTTCATTAAATTATCCGCAAGACGAAAAAAGTAGTTGGGGTAAATATGATTATGATAATTTTAAATTCATCGCCCATGAATTGTTTTTATATTTGATAGCTGTAGGGCTCAAAAATGAAAATTATAATTTCATAGAAGAATTACTTTATTCAAGTTATTTTTTTAAAGACAAGTTTAATTCAAGCAGAGAACCACAGACTTTTGAGGTATTATATTTTTACTTAGAATCGATAAAATCCTATTATTTCAAAACATATTCAAAAAATTATACTAGCCCAATGGCCGATTTGATTATTAAAAGAATACCTTCAAGCTTGAAATTAGATGATTTAGTTGATGCCGATTTATTATGCTATTACATATCAACATTAGTAAATCCTTATTGGTTTCCCACTACTTATATTTATAAGAAAGAGGAACGATACGAATTATTTTATAAACTTATATCATTAAGACATTTCAATAAAGTAAAAGTGCTATTTCATGTTTCATCACCACAAGAACTAAAAGAAAAACTGCTTGAAATAAAGCTAAAAGATGAAAACTCTCCTAGAATGAGTTATCCTAACTTGTTTAAAAGCGTAATTCCAATATCCAAGTTAATTGATATTGAAAAAATTGGAACTGTTAAATAATATTTAACTCCTAAAGCTAAGAAACTCCGATTGTAACTTAAAGGTTAGAGCACTATTTTAGTAACGTATTTAGCTTTTGTATTTTTTATTTCAACAGAACTAAGTATAGTAATACCGGGAAATGTTATAACTATTCAAAATCATATTTGACATTGGCTAAATACAAACCGTATATTCATATCGAATACGGAGATTCTTCAATGTACGAAAATAAAAAATAATCAAAGGCTCCGAAGCACGGGATGGGGTAAGTGAATTAAAATAAATGACTAACCATAAAACAGATATATTGCTCAGAAATGCCCAAGAATGTCAAGTATTCCTTGTCAAGATATGTAAATCCTCGTATATTAGTAGATTAGGAAGTTTGTAGAATTAAGGAAATATGAATGAAAAACATCTGCTACTCAATATTTATCCTACTAACTCAAAGTATCCTATTTTCAGATATAATTATCTCAGAACTCTGTGACCCATATTATAACTATACAGCTGAAAGATATATTGAAATATATAACACTGGAAACAATGCAGTTGATTTAACTAATTGGAAGATTAAAGCCATAGGAAATAGCGTTGTAATTTTTACTTGGGAACTTTCAGGAATTATTCAAGCGGGAGAAGCATTAACTGCTGGTGCAAACAGTCTTAATGTAATTCACAATTTTTCAAGTGCTGAGTGGGCTGGTAGTAATTCAACTTGGAATGGGTCTGTAGGAGATGGAGCAGCCCTTTATAACGGTGAAACTTTAATTGATAATGCTTCAAGTCACGGTGCTTTTGCTAATCAATCAACTATAAGAAATACTAATATCGGTTTTGCAACAACTACTTTCAATTCAGCTGAATGGACTTCTTTTGCAGTTGATTATGCAGGACAAGGAAATTCTACGCCAAGTTTTCATAATTGTACTTATCCTCAAGAAACTTTAAGCAAAATGACAGTTCATTTTATTGATATAGGTCAGGGAGATGCTACCCTAATACAAAATGCAGGAAAGAACTATCTTATAGATTCAGGCAGATTAAGAAGTGATAAAAAGTTATTGAACTATTTAAGAAGTATAAATGTAGATACACTTCAAGCCTGTTTAATGACTCATCCTGATTACGACCATATGGGAGCATTTGAAGGTCTAATTGATTCTAATATTGTTATAAATCGTTTTGTGATGAATAGAGATACAACTACCAGTGCAGCATTTGCTAATTTACTCTTATCATTACATACAAACAACATCTCAATTGATACAGTCGAAACTAATATTGATTTAGGCTGGAATTTCTATACACAAGTATTATCACCCGATTATGTGAATAATGATTTTAATGATGTTAATGAAAACTCAATTGTGTTTAAAGCTCAATATGGCGATATATCTTTCCTCTTTACTGGTGATAGTGAAATAGAAAATAACACTTATTTAATGGCTAATTATTTATTAGATATAGATGTCTTAAAAGTTTCTCATCATGGAGCAATTAACGGAACAAATGATTTATTTTTAGAGGCAACTACTCCTGAAGTGTCTGTTATTTCAGCAGGGAATAACTCTTATGGACATCCAGATGAGATTGTTTTAAATATGCTTGATTCGATAGGTTCACAAGTATTCTGCACGGCTGATGATTATAATACTTGGTTTAATGAAGTTGAAACACCGGAAGACCCTGTAAATGGTTCTGATGATATTTCCGTTGATGATGACATTATTTTAGAAACTGACGGGATTACAATCTGGGTAAATGGAGTAGCTGTTTATCCTCAAGGAGTTCCAGCCAATTTAACTATTACATCTGCAACAGCAAGTGAAGTTAACCTGTCTTGGAATGCTGTAACTGGAGCAACAATATATAATATTTACAGGTCAGCTAATCCTTATTCAGGTTTCGTTAAGATAGGAGAGTCACCTACTCTAACTTATACCGATAATACCATATCGGGAGGAAATAAATACTTCTATTACATTACTGCGAACATTTCAAAGTAGTAATAAATTTCCCGTAAAGGGAACACCATAAATATATTCCCCCAGTAGTTATTAAGAAGGTTAGAGCTTATTGTTTCCATCATAACCGAGGTATATTTCTAAATCTCAAGTATTTTGAGTTCTTCAGTAATTATTTCTAATACAATCTTTTTCTTGGTTTTAGATTTGCCAACCCATTCTATGACATCTGCTAAAGAACTGCCATCGGCTATATCGTTATAACCTTGCTTATGTAGTGCATCAACAATATTTTTTTGAAACTCCGGGCCTTTCTTTTCAAAAAATTCTGTAAGTCTCTTTATTTTTGCATCCATTACATCTTTAGAACCAAGTGCATAAAGTTTTTTTAGTTGAAGTATCTGATAATTTAAACTTCCCATCGTTAAATCCTGTTTTTCTAAAATTTATTACAAAAACAACCTTTTGTCAATAATCCTAAATATAAAAAAAGAGTGGGTCACCACACCCACCCCTATCATGAAACACACAAGCACTAAACACAGATATAATATGCTGAAAACACCCTGAAAAATCAATCCAAATTATTTCTTCTCAAGCCATGATTTTTTGCTATAACAACTATTTAGAAACTTTAACCAAGTTCCTGCATCATCCAGGACATATTGTTCTTTAATTTTTCTTACAGTAAATGTATGGTCTTCTTTAAAAAAAGTATACCAACCTCCAACATCGAATTTTACATCATTTAAATCATACCAAGTTGTTCCGGTATTTTCTTTCATGGCGTATCTGACATTTAGTTCAATATTACTTTCCCATCCGTTCATAACTTGAGCTGGAGTAAGATACAATACTTTTGCATTACTAAGCTCAAAAGCATCAACCATTACACCATTTTTTTCTGCTTCACCTTTTATGAAATCCACAGCCCATTTATAGCTTCCGGCTATATCACCTTTATTTTCGGAAGAAGCTTTTACTTCGGTAGCTTTCCCATCTGTTCCTACCTGGACTTGTCCCTGAACAGTTCCTTCTTCTTTCTTTGAGCATCCAATAAACAGGAATGCAATCATGATTACTACAAATACTTTTTTCATTTACTTCTCCTCTATTTAGGTTTAATATCTATTATCCAACGGTGTAGTTTCTCCTGTTTGATACATTACTCCTTTCTCCATCAGCTTATCAACGAGATGGTCAAACACCTCTTCTCCACGCATCCTTTCGCCAAGAGTTCGGCTGTTATATCTATTTACTATTTCATCGACATCTATAAAGGTGTAAGAGTAAGTGAAGTGAGCTTTGGGGAATATTTTAACATGGCTTGGAACGATGTGGAAGAATCCGAGAAATATGGCAAGCAATATAACAATTACTAAAAACGCTTTCCCGCCCATTGGCTTTGTAAATACTGATTCGTTTCTTTTTGGGTACTTACAATCCGGTGGGTCAGATGATTCACTTCCGTTTACTTCTTGTAACTTCCTTTCTTTTACTTCAGGTGATTTATTTAAAAATTCACCGCAGTGCTTACATTTTATTGCCTCAAGTGCTATCTCTTCAGCACAGAACGGACATTTTTTAGTTTCAGCCATTTTTTATTCCCTAATTTCAATTTCTTTTACGAACATGATACTTGTTAACTCGCTTCCGTGAAATTTCCAACCGTATTCTTGGCATATGAAGTTGATTACAGCCCCTCTGATAAGATATGAACCGTCTTTTGTGATTGCGTATTTCCCAAAAGCACTCCATTCTTGAGTAATTTCATCAATAGTTATTTTTACTTGACCACCGCTATTAAGTGCTTCCCTAAAGTTACTTATTCCGAATGATTCCCCGGCTTCGTCAGTAACTTCAACTAATAATACGGCTTGTTTGGTTTTGGGCTCAAAGCAACCAAAAATCATAATTGCGATGATACACATTACACTAATTCTTACTACTTTTTTCATTTTTCTCTCCTATCGTTGTTTTAATAATCATTTTCTAAAGGAACTTTCACTGTATCATGAATATAACCTCTTTCACCTAATTCATAAACAAGGTTGTCGAAGACTTCATTACTACGTAATCTTTCTCCGAGTGATTGTTTATTGTACTTTTTTACGATATCGCCAACATTAACAAATGTATATGAAAATGTGAAATGGGCTTTAGGAAAAATCCTAAGAGGTTCAAAAACAATATGAAAAAAACCAAAAAATATTATTATTAAGAAAATAGTTATACCACCAATAATATTTTTTAATTTATTATTATTGCTTTGTATTTTATCATATTTGTATTGAGGTTTAAATATGGGTTTATTGACTTGAGCTAATTGTTTTACAGGTTTTATTTCTATTTTTTCAGGTAACTCTTTTTCTTTACGTCTTAAATCTGCTATTCGTTCTTCTAGTGATTTTATCTCTTGAGGTTTATTCTGAGTTCTATTAAGAAACTCTCCACAGTATCTACACTTAATTGCTTCGCCCATTATCTCTTCAGCACAGAATGGACATTTCTTTGTTTCAGCCATTTATAACCCCTGCACAGATTGAACAATACCAACAATCATAACTAAACTTACTATCAATATTGAAATAATACCATAATTCTTCATACCGTATTTTGTTCTTCTGAAATAATACCAGGGATAAGCGATAATCCATAGAAGGAAAATAACAAAAAACCACACGATAGGACTTTCGTATTTTTTTCCATTAGGTTTTAAATCGGTATCACTACCCATCCCGAGCTTTGAAGCTTCTACTGATAATATTGCGGCTGTTAATATAAGAGAAATCCAAGACGAATAAGGTACAAATAATGAAATGACAGGAATTATAAGACCGATTATTCCTAAAGTTTCATCATTATATTCATTTTCTTTTTGAACTTCACGTGTATTATTAGCGGTTAAAGCTGTAAGAAATTCACTGCAATGCTTACATTTAATAGCTTCTAATGCTATTTCTTCAGCACAATACGGACACTTTTTTGTATTAGGCATTTTATCCTCGACTTACTTTATTCTATCTTGAACCACTGTTTTATTCTGACTTTCACAGGATTGTTCTCAGTATCTTTACCTGGATTGTATTTAAGTTGTTTTACGAAACTACTTATAGCCTGTTTAGTTATATAATTAGGATTGTTTTCATCATCTATTACTATGTTTGAAGTTTTTCCATCTTTTGTAACAATGTAACTAACTATGACTGTGATTTGTTGTTTTATATATTTTTTTGAAGACTCAAATAAAACTTTAAGAGCTTCTTCGTCGATTTTCAGCTCTGGTTTTACAAAAACTTCTTCATATTCATATACATCTTTCTGCTTAAATGTAACTACAGGTTTTACTGGTTCCGGAGGAGCTGATTTAAGTCTTTCATATTCTTTCATTTTGTCGGTTATGTCTTTGTATGGAGTACTGCCTTCATAGAAATAGGTGTCATCATTCAGATATGTTGCTGTGTTGATTACTTTGTTTTTTGCGACAACGGCATCCGACATTTCCCTGACTGTCTGAGCTATAAGCTTTTCTTCAAAATCGTATTTAGGTATGTTTACAGATGAAGACGATAATACTTTGCCGTCATTGATTGAAACCACCTGATAATTGAATCTGGACTTGCTCTCTTTAATATCATATAGGAACAATCCGTCAACGGGCAGGATTTTTGATATTTCACTTACCTGCAATTTATTCAGGAATGAAGCGTTCGATTTTTCCTGTCTGTATTTACCAAACAGAACATGTGTAGAATCGAAAAAAACTATCTGCTTGAAGTTGTAATCGACAATTTTATCAAATAAACCATAGTATAGAAGATTTTCATCATATACTCTTATGTTTTTCTTCATTAGTTCAGCTATTACTAAGTTCTTTTTCTCAAATGTATAAGCATCTTTTTTCTCAGGCCAAGATGAATTTAGAACTGTAAGTGAGTATAGAGGTAGTTTGGGTGTTGGTTGTGTTTTAAATTCGTAATATGCGGAATAATCTGATATACCTAAATTAAAATCACTTCTCTCAGACTCAACTCTGTATTTATAAACCTTTGAAACCTCATTTGCTACAGCCTTAAATACTATCTCGTCGGTAATATTTTCTTTAAGAATGTATGAGCCGGCAACAAGTATTTCCGATGTTCCTGAATCAACAAGCCTGAAACTTGTTTTGCCTAAGGTAGCACCTGTACTTTCGTATATAAGCACAGCATCTACTTTCATTTTTTCTTTTACTTTTTTATAGAACAGATTGTTATAATAACCGAGCTGTAGGTATTTACTCTCTATCTGGTCGTACAAGTTGTTCAGATAGACAATGTGGAATCCTTGTTGAATGAGTTCTGTTGTCAATGCTCCGTAGGTCATATCATCCTCTTTATCATAAGGCCAATTCTCAGGAATGACCGCTATTGTTGCCAGAGGTGTCTGTGCTTGAGATGCAGTTTTAAAATTATAGTAGATTGTTGGTGGAGATTTGATTTCTTTCTTGACCTGTTCAGTTGCTTTTACTGTTAGCGGTGGCTTGATTTCTTCTTTAACAGGTTCCGATGCTTTTACTGTTGTAGGTCTTTGATAATGTTTTGCGCATCCGGCAAGCAGGAACATCACTGCTGTCAGAATCAACAATGCTTTCTTCATTTACTCTCTCCATTTAAAATATTAAACATTACCAAAATAATCCAAATCACTACTTATTCAGTTTCCAACTCTTAAAAAAATATAACGATTGAAATATACATGGAAGTAATTTAATAGCAATACAAATACTTAAAATATATTTTTACAGCCATTTTTAGCTACCAAAATAAATGTTGGGGAGTGAATAATTCACATCTAATATTTTACATCAAAAAAAATAAAGTATTTGCAATTGGTGCCTAAAAAGGTTATATTATAGGAATGTTGAACCGGAAATAAAATCCATTTGAAAAAGTATGACAATTTACTGACAAAAATGGTGTTTTGTTGTAAGTTTGTTGTAAATGTTCTTTGAAATAGAGATTATCTGACAATAATTTGGTGAGATACAGAATTTAGTCTACATTCCAAAAATAAAAGTAGAAGCCCAGAGAAGGTTTATTATTATCAGGATGAATATCATTTACGCTCCGGGTTATGTACATTTTCAAACAGCGGTCAAATATAATTTATTTCAGGAGTTATGGCAAGAGCATTCTGAATTATAAACGATATTCACAACGGTTATTACCCATTTTACAAAGATGCCTTCAGGCATGACCTGACATTTTTTTCAAACAGGAAAAGATAGTTGAATTTTTGTTTGTTTGACAAGTGCATTAATCTTATCTTTAAAGTCCAATTTCGCAATATTTAACAAACGGAGAAATAATGTCAGATGATCTTAAAAAAATACCGCCTCATGATTTAGAGATAGAAAAAGCCCTGCTGTGCTGTATAATGATGGACGAGGACTGGGACGAAAAGCTGAAAGATGTTGATATGAAGGATGAGTATTTTTATTCTAAACAGCACCAGTATATTTTTGAAGCTATGAAACACATAATATCCGACGGGGACAAAGTCGATCTGCTGAGTTTGAAAGAGCATCTTCACATAAAAGGCAAGCTTACGGAAGTAGGAGGAGCCTCATATCTGGGAGAAGTACTTGACGCCGTACCGACAAGCGCTAATATAAGGCACTACGCACGGATAGTCGAGAACAAATTTTTACTTCGATCACTGATCAACATAAGCACTGAGTCTATAACGGCCGCTTTCAGAGAAGAAAAAGACGCTTCGATGCTTTTGGATAAGCTGAACGGCGATATATTTTCACTGGCGGAAAATAAAAAAAGGAATATTCCGCAGCCAATAGAAAGGGTTGTAATGGAAACTTTCGGTCAGATAGAGGAGTGGGCGAAGAAAAAAGGCGAGCTGTCGGGGGTAAGTTCAGGCTTCGGCGAACTTGACAATTATACGGCCGGATGGCAGAACAGCAACCTGATTGTGCTTGCTGCAAGACCGAGTATGGGTAAAACACAGCTTGCACTTAACTTTGCTGTGAACGCCGCAAAATCAGAGGACAGGATCCCTGTTGCTATCTTCAGCATCGAGATGGGAAGAAAAGAGCTTGCCATGCGTCTGATGTCAATGGTATCGAATGTAAGTCTTAAGAAGCTTAGAACAGGCAATCTGGCGGACAACGAGTGGACAGCGCTCGGTCTCGGCATGGGCGAACTCGGCGATCTTCCGATATATATTGACGATTCATCTTCTCTTAATGTACTCGAACTGAGAACAAAGGCAAGAAGGCTGAAAAAAGATAAGAACATCGGATTTATTATAGTAGATTATATCGGCCTGATGGAAACAGACAGCGATGTGGAAAGACACGAAGGGATATCGAGAATCTCAAGATCTCTGAAGGGATTATCTAAAGAACTGGACATCCCGATACTTGTGCTTTCACAGCTGAACAGGGAAGTTGACAAAAGGCAGGATAAAAAACCTATTCTTTCTGACCTTAGAGAATCCGGCGCTATCGAGCAGGATGCAGACCTTGTACTGTTTATTCTTCGACCCGAATTCTACGGGATAAAAGGACCTGACGGAAAAGATCAGGAAGGACTGGCCGAAATAATCATTGGAAAACAAAGATCAGGTCCGACGGGATCGGTTTTCCTTCATTTTGATAAAAAATATCTTAAATTCGAGGATAATATCGACAGATTTTCCGGAAATAAATACGAACTTTAGCTTTAGAAACAAAATAATTGCTTGACTTATCGATACTTCTTTATGACATTTGCATAAATTAATAAATTAAAGATCCGGAAAGAATTATGACATTAAAAGATAAAGCTAAAAAAATTAAGACATTTATTGCCCGCGACATTTGGTTCGCAGATATTGAGCAACAAGTTTCGGGAGCGAAAAAATTTTTCATAAAAGAGCTTCAGATGCTTGTTCTGATCGTAAAACTTTTCAACAAGAATTTTATAATGAGCAGAGCGTCATCCTTAGCATTCACAACGCTTCTGTCTTTAATCCCTGTTCTTGCGATCATGTTCATGTTTTTCAAAGCATTCGGCGGAGAACTGGTCGAAACCAAGATAAAGCCGATGCTCTATGATTATCTGACTGCAGGCATGGGATATAATATAAGCGAATATATCGATTCTTTTTTAGGTTCGGCTACCGTTGATACCCTTGGCAGCATAGGATTTATTTTCCTTCTTGTAGCATGTTACTCTATTCTTTCTTCAATAGAATCGTCGTTCAACGCTATCTGGCAGGTTGACAAGAACAGATCTCCTGTAGAGATGCTTAAAACCTATCTTACGCTTGTATTTGTTACGCCGGTCCTGCTTATCCTGTCTTTATGGCTGGCATCGAGGCTCGAGTTTATAATACAGTCGAACGGTCATGTTTTCGGCGGATTTTTTTCTTTTTTTCTATTCAAGATCACGCCTTATATTCTTATGACACTGATGTTTATGTTCCTTGTGATAATCATGCCCAATACGCGTGTAAAAGTTTCGAACGCGATAGTCGGTTCCGTAATCGGGGCGATACTTCTTATGCTTCTAAAGTCAATGTTCGTGTATTACACAAAACTTACCGTAAGCTATAATGTGATCTATGGTTCTATTGCGGCGGTTCCATTCTTTATGCTCTGGCTTTACTTTTCATGGATAATAGTTCTGCTCAGCGTCCAGATCGTCTATGTGAGGCAGAATGTGCATAATCTTACTCATATCGAACAGAACATTCTGTCAAACCGGATCGACAGGATCAAAGTTGCTCTGATGGTCGTAACAAAGATCGCCAAAAATCTCATTGCGGGAAAGGAACAGTCTTCAATGCTTGAGATAAGCCAGGAGCTTGATATCCCGTTCAAGGATATTACAGAATGTCTGAAACAGCTTGAACAGAGCGGTGTAATCGCCGAGCTGGCAAAAAAGCACGAGTCTTATACCCTGAATATACCTCTTGATCAGTTAACGATCGGCAGGATCACCGATACTGTTGACCGTATGTATATCGAGAATAAAAATTATAAAAGCGAGAAACAATATCCGGAACTATCAAAAATTATCTCTGATAATAAACTTATCGCCGATAATGAAAAAACCCTCACTTCGTTTTTCTAAATGAAATCTAACGTTTTATTTTTAATAGCATTAGTGTTAATATCCTGTGAAGACAGGGTCTTTTTTGATAAAACCCCTGATGTTATTTATGAAGACGGAAAATATTATTTCGATCCGGCAGGTTATGATTTTGATAAAGTTGTTCTATCAAAAGACAATAATTTAATTGAACTGTCATCATGCAGAGAAAGCAGGTCGGAGCTGACTGTATTTAAAAATGAAAAAAGCGGATATTATGAAATGTTCGTTATAAACGGATCGGACACTGTTTTTTCGGGCGAAACATATTTAGGGGTTACTGAGCGGAATTCATTAAATGTAACTGTAATTGACGTAAAGCAGGGTGACTGTTTCATGATCGATCCTCCCGAAGGCTTACCTTCCGTAATGGACGGAGGTTATGGAACGCTTGGTATTGAATGGTGGCAGGACGGAGGCGAGATGACGCTTTTAAAAGAGCTTAACTCACGGAATATAAGCGAAATAAAATATTTGATAGAAACTCATCACGACAAGGACCATTACGGCGGCTTGTATGATGTAATTAAAAGCGGTTATGTAAGTTACGAGGATACATTGAATTACAGAGGAGATCTTCCTGAAATTGGTGATACTTTGTATTTTTCAGATAATGTAAAAGGCGTGATGCTAAATTTTGGAGATTCAACAAATACTGATGAAAACAACAAATCAATAGCAATAAAGCTTATCTATAAGAATTTTGAGATGATATTTACCGGCGACATAGAAGAAGATGCCGAGGACGGGATCCTTTCAGCCGGCATCTTAGATCCGGATGAAGAATACGAGATATTAAAGGTCGCACATCATGGCAGTTCTTCAAGTTCAACGCAGGATTTTTTAAATGCCGTTATGCCGTTATATTCCGTAATATCGGTCGGATACGGCAACGATTACGGTCATCCGACATCAGAAGTTCTGGACAGGCTGAAGGTGGTAGGATCGGACATTTTAAGAACCGATCTGAACGGTTCGATCGAAATTTATTCGGACGGAAATTCTTTTCAGATATCATATAAAAAATAATTTGGAACTTTTTAAAACTTAAGGATGTATAAGAGTCGTAATAAGCAGCGACAACTTCACATAACATCCTCCTACTCTCTCAAAGCCCCGGCGAAAACCGGGGCTTCTCCTTTTCTAAATTTCTGTATGTTCGATGGTTACAGTATAACCTTTTGAACGCATAATCCTGCAGAATTCTTCAGCGCAAAAAACCGAACGATGCCTTCCTCCCGTGCATCCGAAACTCACCTGCAGGTTGAGAAAATTTCTTTCAAGATAAGATTCGGCAGCTTTCTCTATCATTTTGACGCAGTCTTCTATAAATGACTTAACAGATCTGTATTCGGAAAAGAAACGGACAATTTCCGGATCAAGACCTGTAAAATCCCTCAGTTTCTGATCATGGAACGGATTTGGTAAAAATCTGCAGTCGAATACGAATCCTCCGCCGTCACCGTTCTCGTTATCCGGAATCCCGGTTTTCTGAAATCCGAACGAGTAAACCGATATTTTAAGCTGCTCTTTATTTTCAGGCATACAATACCTCATAGCGGGTTTTTAATAAAACTTCAACAATGTAAGAATATTTTACAAACAAATCTATGATAGAATTGACATTTAACTTTGTTTAAGTTAACTTTATAATGTATTGTAAAAGTAAATCTTTTCATTAAATTAAAAAAGGAGATAAAATGAAAAAGCTCATATTTTTAACCGCCGTTACGATGATCTTTTCGGCTTACAGTATCGATCTCGGATTCAGCGCAAAAACAGGGGATGCGGAGTTCGACATGTTCCTGAATGATGTTAATAATACCGCAAAAGTTGATCTTAAAACTTTTAGGACGGAAGTGGCTGCCGAGTATAAAGTAGATAACAAAACGATGGACGAAGGACTGATAAAACTTAAAATGGAGCCTGCTGACCTATATTTGTCGCTCGAAATGGCAAAAATAGTTAAAAAAGAACCCGTCGAAGTAATGAAAGTTTACAGCGAAAATAAAAATGAAGGCTGGGGAGTGATAGCAAAGAAAATGGGGATCAAACCGGGATCGAGAGAATTTAAAGGACTAAAAAAGAAAACCCAGTATAAAAAAGATAAGCACAAAAGAGACAAAATGAAAAAAGAAAGCCAGAAAATGCAGAACGAAGCCAAAGAAAAAGATATTTCTGAAGAGAACGAACAAAAATCCGATGGGAAAGTCGATAAAAAGAATATGAAGTCTGAAAAAGGCGCAACGAAATCCGCAACGAAATAATGAATATGGAGTTTGAAATATGCTGACGATAAACGAACAAAGAACGGTGGAAAGGATCGAAGAGTGGATGCAGAAAATTTTCAGGAAATCCGGGTTTTCAAAAGCTGTGCTCGGATTATCAGGTGGAGTAGATTCCGCGGTTGTGGCTTATCTTGCGGCGGAGGCACTGGGGAAAGATAATCTGACCTGTGTTAAAATGCCTTACAAAACAAGCTCAAAAAATTCATTGGCAGATGCCGACCGGATAGTTGAATTGTTGGGGGTCAAGTCAAGAACTGTCGAGATAACTCGGGCTGTTGACGCGTTTTCAGATTCACTTAACAATGTCTGTCCTGCAAGGCTGGGGAATATTATGGCAAGAGCAAGGATGACCGTACTGTTCGATCTGTCAGCAGAGCTTGAAGCTCTCGTACTGGGAACAAGCAACAAGACCGAGAGACTTCTTGGTTACGGTACATTGCACGGCGATCTTGCCTCTATTATAAATCCTCTGGGCGATCTTTATAAAACTCAGGTATGGGCCATTGCAAGATATCTGCAAATACCGGATGATATTATAAATAAAGCTCCTTCAGCCGATCTGATCGAAGGCCAGACAGATGAAAAAGATTTCGGATTTACATATAAACAGGCTGATGAGGTCCTTGATTCGATCATAGATGAAAAAAAGAGCAGGCTTGATACGGTAAATCTCGGCTATACGATGGATCATATAGAGGAAGTGCTTAACAGAATGGAACACAATAAATACAAGGGAGAAGTTCCTTACATTTTCGAGCTGAGAGCTTTCTGATGAACAGGGCTGTTTTTCTTGATCGGGACGGTACTGTAAATATTGATAAGAATTATCTTTATAAGATCGGGGATTTTGAGTTTGAACTCGGGGCTGTTGAGGCTCTTGCGTATCTTTATAACAAGGGATTCAAACTCATAATTATATCGAACCAGTCCGGGATCGCCCGCGGGTATTTTTCTGTGGAGGATGTGGAAAAGCTTCATGATCACATAAGAACAGAAGCTTTGAAAAACGGTTTTGAGTTCGCGGGAATTTATTACTGCCCGCATTACGAGAACGGATCAGTTCCGGAGTATTCTGTCCGTTGCGAGTGCAGAAAGCCGGGAACGGCCCTAATTGAAAAAGCGATCAGAGAGCACGACATTGACAGGTCAGGATCGTATATGGTCGGAGATAAAGAGGCCGATATGGTCTCCGGATCAAAAGCAGGACTTACAACGATCCTTGTCGGTACCGGTTACGGAAAAGAAACAAAGATGAAATTTAAAGGCTTTGATCATTATCTGGAAAATATAGCCGATATAAAAAAAATTATCTGACAGGGGGGAGGATGGCATGGCTGAACTGACACGGAATTCTAAAGAAAACACTCTGGAAATATACCAGGGGTTCCACAAAAGCAAATTCTTGGAGGACATGAAGCGTGAAGAGATAAAGGATTCCGATATCACTTTGCTCAAGGGAAAAAAGAAGATCGAAGGGATCAGTATCAGCAATTTTTTCGAGACTACCGAAATAGCTTCATACATTGCAGAAAATGAGCTCGGGAAAATGTTCGAGAAAAAGCAGTATAAATGCGTTTATACCGGTAATTTCATGCAGATAAGCGAAAGATCGGCGGATTTTCACCTCAACATAGGTAAAACAAGGCCGGATTTTCTGGTTAAAGTACCTAATATCGGAATGATATTTATAGATGTCAAATGCCGCAAGCTGTATGAATTGAGCGGGGATCACAATGTAAAATACTTCAACCTGAACAGAGAAGAAACAGACGAGCTTATGGCAGTTCAGTCCGATATGGATATCCCCGTGTGGATCGCGGTCAAGGATTTCGGAAAGTTCGATGCGGTTAAAAAAACATACAAGGATCCGGATTTTTACTTCATCTCACTTACGGTTCTAAACTCTTTTATCAGAAAAATGAATTCGCAGAACGGATCTGATTCAAAGCTGTTCTATTCATACAAGATACCGGTAGGTCTATTCAGAAAGGATAACAAACTTCTTACTTTCTCTTTTGATGATAAATTCGACAGAGATCAGATAAAGATGTACTCGGAGATAATGCTTAATTCTATAAACGAGATCAGGAATATGATATTTAAGGTCGTTGCGGAAGAGGAATTTATGAAATCATACCTGCCTTATGTTTTAAGCGGTTACTATTCCGCAGAAAAAACCCGCTCCAGATTCAACGGAGCCTTATCGCATCTTACCCCACAGGATATAAATTCTGTGCTCTGGAAGATGATAGACGACAAAGAGATAATACACTCAAAAGGTAAACCTTTAACTGTAAAGCAGAAAAGGAAATAACAATTTAAATGCGGATCTATCTGCCAATACTTATATTTGTGTCCGCATTATTTTATTCAGCATTCGCACAGAGTGAAAAAGAATTCGCTCAGCCTGATACGATGATATTTTATTACGCAGACAAGATCGATTATGACGCATCAGGAGAAAAGATATTTTTGACGGGAAATTCTAAGTTAAAGTACAAAACGATGAATTTCTCAGCTTACGGCATCATTCTTGATACAAAAACCAATGTCGTGGATGCATATCAGAAAGAGGATACACTTTATGCGAAATCCGATCCGGGCAGGATAGACAGTATAGTGGTAACCGGCAGACCTACAATAACCGAGGGCAACGAGACGGTAACAGGCTACAGGATGTCTTATAACCTGGACACTAAGCAGGGAAAGGTTTCGGGAGCAAGAACAGTGTTAAAGAGTACCCGGCAGGAAGACGACACATATTTTCAGACCGGGAATATGGTCAAACTTGAAAACAACGATATACACGGTATAAATGCCAAGATCTCGAGCTGCGACCTTCCCGACCCGCATTATCATTTCAGGGCGGACAGTATTATCGTTACTCAAAACAACTGGGTTTTCGCAAAACCGATCAGCCTTTACTTCGACGAGGTTCCGGTCGCATGGTTCCCGTTCATACTCTACAAAAACAATAAAGGAAGGAATTCGGGTTTTATACTGCCGTCCTACTATTACAGCTCGACTAAAGGGAATTCTTTCAAGCATCTCGGATTTTTCTGGGATATGTCTGATTATACCGACTATACGGTACTTATGGATTATTATGACAGGTACGGATATCTGCTCCGTCAGAATTTCAGGTACAAGAAGAAATATGTGATAGACGGCGATATTTCGGCGGATTTTACTAACGACCACGAGACCCATGACTGGAGATTTAAGGGCGTTCACGATCACAGGATAAGTCCGTCAATGACCTTCAATGCAACGGCGGATTATGTGACAAAAAGGAGCCTTGTTCGCGATCTGGGTGAAACCAGCGCGGACAGGATGACGAATAAACTATATTCCAGCGGTATTTTCAATAAAAGATGGTATAATACGGGAGATAATTTCAGAACTATGTCGTCAGTCACGCAGTATGTGGATACAGCAATAGTCAGATATACTTTTCCGAATATTTCGTACAGCCTGAGCGGAAGAAGGCCGTTTGCAGATTCCGATATGCCCGATATGATAAAAAAATTCCAGTACGACGGTTCGCTGAATGCAAACAGAAACGTAAATGTTTACGATAATGAAAATGTGTTCGATGAGAATTCAACTGCAAATATGAATATCAGCGAAAGGACGGAATACGGCAGCCTGAGGATAGGAAGCAGTCAGAACTTTCTTTTGGCAGATCACAAGAGTAAATATTATTATTCAAGTACCGGTGTTGACGATTATGAATTATACAACCGCGATTCATCCCTGACAAATTACGGTTTGAAAACAGCATCTTATGTGCAATATACACAAAAGGTTTTCAGGTATTTCAATTTAAAGGAGTCTTTCAATTATAAGCACGATGTCGCTTTCAGGTATTTAGATGATGAATTGAATGTCGTTAAAGGCTCGAAACAGAGGAGTATTTACGATCTGTCAGCTAATTTTGACACGAAGATCTACGGGATATTCCAGCCAGAGCTATTCGCATTAAGAAAGATCAGGCATACTATATCCCCGTCAATGGGGTTCACATATTATCCGGATTTTTCAAAAGACAAATACGGTTATTTTGTAACGGATTCGCTTGGAAATAAAAAAGATGTCTTTTCACCGTCGCTTATAGGCGGCACTCCTTCAAGCGAGACCATGAGGCTTAACTATTCTCTTTTAAATCTTTTCGACGCGAAGATCAAATCAGGCGACAGGGAATCGTCACTCTCTCTGTTCAATCTTAATTTTTCTGGATTTTATAATTTTGCCGCGGACAGTAACAAGATGTCTGTTATAAGTGCGAGGTTCAACTCGAATCCGTATAACGGAGATCTGTACAAAGGGTATCTGAGGATGAATGTTGCGGTCAACGCAAATTCCGTGATCACGCCATATACTCTTGACAACGGGCAGGGCGAATACATTAATCCGGAGTTTACTTTCTGGGATGAAAATCCTTTCAGGATGGAGAAATGGGATGCCTCTTATACGGTTGAATTTCCATTCAGCATAAAAACCGTTCTCGGTAAAAAAAGCGGGCTGGAAATTCAGTCCGCGGAGCTTAACGAAGGTCTTGTCAGCGTAACCCGTTCAAACTATACTAATATACCTGTTGATATAAACGGCAGGATACTTTTTTCCGAGAGGTATGATTCAAACGAAATATATACCAAAAATTTTAACGGCAATATAGGCGCGAAGATATCCCCGACGGAGAACTGGTCTGTTGAGTATTCCGCCACTCTGAATTTTCTGATGCCGAAAGAGATCACTTCGACAGTGATCAGGGTCAGAAGGGAAATGCACTGCTGGCAGGGTGAATTCGAATGGGATATTTTCAACAAGGGATTCAAGCTGCTTATCAATACGAAGAGCAGTATTTTCTCCGACCTTAAATTCGACAAAGACACCAGACAGAGGAAGTGGTAGATTTACGGCATATCTAACTTCAAAAACAAGAATTACACAAGCATTATTTAACTCTTAGAAGCGAGTAAATTATAAATAATTTTCAAGTGTGAAGAGATAATCTATGAGGTAAAACAACTTGACAAGACATCAATTATTTATGATATTTGTTACAGTAATTAAACATAGCGGCAATATGAAAGAAAACAAAGAGGCTTATAAGGTCATAAATAAAAATTGAAATATTGATAATTTGCTTAAATTATCTTGTCTTGTACCATTAAACTACCACTTTTAATAGTTAGCGAGACAGGAGAAGAAGCGAGTGTTCCGTATAAACAATATGGGGCACCGCCTCTTTGTATCTTGCTAACGGGTTGTGGTAGACCTTATGGTACGGATATAACAGAGTGTCGGTGCCTGTTTTTCATAGAGATAAAAGGCATCGGAGCTCAAAATAAAGGAGGCGATGTCTTTTATGAGTGTGTAAAAAATATAAAGAAGAGTAAAAAACTAAAATAAAAAAGGATGAGAAAATGAAGAAAAACATAATAATTGTAGCTGTTATACTCGTATTAGCGTTATTTTCTTCAATATATGCAATGAGCGATGACGGCGGTCAGCAGCCTGTAAAACCTGAAAAGAAAACAGAAGCTGTACAGGCTCAAAATGAACAGATACAGCAATCAGAAAAAATGGTTCAAGAAAAACAAACTGAAGTTAATGGGCAAGAAAACAAATCAGGCGAAGAGAAGAAAATTGAAAAGTTCATTCTGAAAAATGTATGGCCGGACCAGGAAAAATCAGCACAATTGACCGAAGAGAAATACAATCAGGTTAGGTATGATTATTTCGAAAAAGCTAAAATAATGGGTGAAGAGAACCGTCAAGTAGTAAATGACTTTTGGGATCATAGAGTAAATGTTAATAAGATTCAGGAATTAAAAGATCTTGATGCACTACCACAAGGTAAAGATGTCGAACAATTTAATAGTAACTGTTTTGCACTATTTTCACAATTGGTTGTAATAGGTACTGTAAAAAAAATTGAATATGACAGTAACATTAACGCAAGGTATAAAACAACCGTCGAAGTTGAGGCAAATGAAGTAATTGCAGGAGATGAATTATTTCCAAGCTTAACTAAGATAATTTATATCGTATTAGAAAGCGACTTAAGAAACGGGAATTGGAATTCTGAACCCAATCTTAAATTAGAAACAAAGTATTTATTTTACTTAACCAGATATCCATTGGAATTCTATGCAAGATATAATGATGGCTGCCTAAAAGGACAAACAGAAAGATGGTTAAAAGAAATTAAACCAATGCCTGACAATATCAATGATTTGAATGTTTTTGCACCTTATTCTTATTCTACAGTAGATTTAGAAGCTTTCAAGCGAACTTTCAAAGGTGATTTTGAAAAATATTTAAACGATCTGTTTAATACAATCAAAAAGATTTTTAAAATAAATGATAAAGCGAATTTCTATAATCGCAGCTATAAATAGGAGAAAAAATGAAAGTTCTTAAATACAACTATGTGTTTTTATTATTTACTCTTAATGTATGCTATTCGTATGTACTTGTTACAGGCACTCAAATGCAGGATAGTACTGATTTTTCTATTGATTATGATCTTCAATTCAGATTGCCAGAAATTCATCCTACGATTGACACTTTAACTCAAGATACTACAATTGTCGGAAAACTGATTTCAGAATTCATTGAGTCTTGTATTAATGATGTAAACCCGAAAAGGATATTGATTTCGAACGGTCCAAATTATTCAATCGGATCTGAAGTTGAAGCTATGACATCTTTATGTATAAAATACGAACCAGTGTGGAATAGGTATCTATATGGACAATGCCTAATTCCTCCTAATTATGGAGATAGAACAACAATAGAAATACTGTTAAATAGCTATATCAATAAGCAAAAAAAGTGGGGTGTTGACGGTTCGAGTACAGATTTTTATAAAAATCCAAAAAATACACTTACGCACGAATTGATTCATTCGGTCGGAATTAACCATAGTCCGGCGATTTCTTCGATAATTTCTAATGGAGGTGCAACAACTAACGATCCCGTTAATATCGGTGATGATGAAAAAAATGCGTATAAGGTGATTTATAATGGACCTCAAATTATTGAACCTGTTAAGACTGACCCTGCGGCACTAAATATTCCTGTTATAAAAGGACAGAATATTCATTTCAAAGCAGTGCCTTTAGTCCATAAAAATCCGAGTTATCCTTATTATGTTGATATTTACAGGAAAATTCTTAGCGAATATACGAAATTGAAAACAGACACTCTTGAGAATGATACGATAAAATACACATGGAATACTAGTGAAGAAGAAGTTGATAAGTATAGTTTGTACTTTTTTTTAGAGGGTGCTGAGCGTATAGGGGAAACAACATATACTGAAAATGACGTTAACTACGCCTGCGATCAAAGACCGGCTAAGAGTGAAGTATTCTCTATATGCAATTTTGTTGTTAATTCTCCTAAAGCGGATTCAAGTATCGTAGCAGAAATCGGTAGCTATATACCTGTAAATTTAAAGTATCTTGACAAGTATAACGAGTTAGGCAGAATGGACAAAGTTTATAATTCCGATAAATTGAAAGTAAAATACAAGCTGTGGTATGACGGAATTCAATCGAAAGATACGATCGCGACATCCTTACTGACCGATGCGAGAACTGAGCTAAAATGGAAATTTACTGAAGAAGCTTCTGACAGTATGATAAACATAAATCATGAGGATTTTGTAATAAACGGTAAATATCAGATTACTGCGATGTTATATGCAGAAGAAAATAACATATTGAAGTTTATCGATAAAGTTGACAGCGAGGAATTTACACTTGTTGATCATAAACCCGACTTTGAATATTTCAGGTACAAGCAGGCCGATAATAAAGAAAGTATGTATACAACTGATCATGAGATAGGTGCAATATACGGCTGTTTGAAAGATGAAAACTGGGTAGATATTGCAGTGAATGAGATAAAATTCTATTATAAATACCCTGAAGAAACTGAGTTTACTCAGATGAGTTCGACTGTAGAATTGATCAATGAGGGATATAATCTTTACAATATTGAGTTCGATACGGGGGAAAGGAAAGACAGCGTCAGGATAAAAGTAGAAGTGACGACTGTGATTGATGAACAGAGTGTAAAAATAACCAATGAGAAGACATTTGAGCTTATAGACAGGTATTTGATAATAGATGAACCGAAGCCTGTAGGATTAGGGTTTGTGGATTTTGAGAGAAAAGATGATGCAAATTACCAAAGTAAAGGTCGGATAAAAGCAGAGACGGGTTTTGATATAAACAGATATCTGAAGAGTTTTATCGATCATAGAACATACAATAACAGTCTGTTGTCAGATTTGCAAACACCGACAGATACAATACCAACCGATATATATAATTGGCCTAAATTCTATGAGGAATCCAAAGAAGTAGAACCGGTAAAAAATCATGTGCCTAAAGAAGGCGGAGTCTGTTGTGAGCCTGTTAATTTTACAGGTAAAGACGAGAGCAAGACACTTGAAGTGTACACCGATCAGAATATTTTTGCCAGTAAAATAATTAATTGCAAACCGGGAAAATATACGGAAAAAGTAAGGAGTTTCGATTACAACTGGGGCACAGAGATTGAGCTTACTCACGGAGAAAAGCAGGACTTTTTGATACCCGA
>Ga0310040_1000099_pt1 | contig 107295 bp, 95 predicted proteins | sample EPASupsiteHSE623_FD_200237 | JGI IMG/M metagenome (GOLD analysis project Ga0310040, IMG submission 200237) | Bioremediated contaminated groundwater from EPA Superfund site, New Mexico - Sample HSE6-23 (v2) (version 2) | ecosystem: Environmental > Aquatic > Deep subsurface > Groundwater >...
TATTGCCTAAGGGAATGGACAGATTCACTCTCACTGACCTGACCGGTGTCCTTGTCTCTTTAGCATACCCCTAATATACAAGGGGATGGGTTCCACCCCATCCCGCATATGTGATGGAATAAATGACTAATTTATTCTTTTGAGACATCTCCGCCAACAAATAAATTCACGAACTTTAAGTCATCACGCAAACTAAAGTTTACGTTACAAATAAATTCACGAACTTAGATTCCCCACGCAAATTAAAGTTTACGTTACAAATGAATTCACGAACTTCAAGTCGTTACTTATCCCGGTATTCCCACGGCATTTACTTTTTTGTATTTTCTGTTACCCGGATTTCGACAATTTTTCGAATTAAATCATATGGCATGGGTGCATCAAGCGGAAAGTGCACCGATCCTTTGGTTCCCTTACAGGTTGTGACCTCTTTTAATGCCATCACGCCGGCTGTTCGCGGATAAATCCCAATGTGCTTCTTGTAACCTCCGAACCATATCAGGCCGCCGTTTAAGGTATAACCGGGCATCCCATAACTGATTTTTTCTTCAGCTTCAGGAGCAGTTTCTTTAATCACCGCCCGTATGCGAATGAGGATTTGCTGCACGTTATCGGGAAACTGCGCAATGTATTCATCGACCGTGGCGGGTCGCGTGTTCATTCATCAACCTTACTGCAGTACGTACCAGGGATTGATGAACCCACCCAGGTAGCGGATTTCGAAGTGCAGGTGCGGGCCAGTCGAATTGCCGGTACTGCCGGCGCGCCCGATCACTGTCCCCTGGCGGACACTGGCGCCACAGCGCACGTTGGTGCCGCTCAGGTGGGCATATAGCGACTGATAGCCGTTGCCGTGATCGATCATCACCATGGTCCCGTACCCGCCGCCAATCGGACCTGAATACACCACCAGACCACTGTCCGTTGCGTAAATCGGGTCGCCGGTAAAGGCGGCAAAGTCAAGCCCGAGGTGACCGCCCCAGTAATCATTACCGGAAAGGACATGATTGGGCGCAGGGTAGATGAAGGTTCCGGAGCCAAACGCACCGCCAGCGCTGGTATCGCAGGCACCCGGTCCGTAAATGCTGGGATTGACCCCCGCAGCGCCGCGCGGAATGGTCGGCACGAGCCAGGTGCGAAATTCGCGCTCTCCACCTGGGATCATAACCAACTGGTCAGGTGTAAAAACCGGATTAGTGATGTCGATATTGTTTCCCGGCCAGAGTAACATATCTTCCGGGCTGGCTTTAAACATTCCGGCCACCTTATCGACGGTGTCGCCATCTTTCCACTTATAGAGCACTCCGTTGGTAGGCGGAATATATAACGCTTGCCCTATCGAAATCATTTGGGGATCGTCGTTAAGGACTTCATAATTAGCCCATAGGACAGATTCCGGTTCCAGGTTAAAATTTTGAGCGATGCCGAAGACCGAATCGCCAGCCTCGACGGTATAAGTCACAACTTCTTCCCGCGGGCGGGTGGGAACAATCGTGCGCGAGTTGGCTTCGCGCAACACTGCATGTACCACTTCAGCAGGATCGAGAACCGGTAATTGGACAATCGCCGGGGGCTCACCCAGGTCCGGAGCAACAACGGCTAAATCAGCTGGACGTTTTGCCCCGACAACCCCTGTGCGGGCCAGAATGAAATAAATCATTAAAGCAATCATACCGAGCGCAAGCGCCCAGGATAGATAAACCAGCCAACTTGAACGGGAAGCCAGCTTTTGGGCTGCTTCTGGCTGGTTGGATCTGGAAAACGTCACATTTCCTCCGCGAGGCTCTCCAGGAACTCCATATTGTTCTTGGTCTTCAACATCCGCTGGACAATCGCTTCGGTCGCTACTGATGGGTCTAAACCAGCACCAGTGGGCGGCGGGGCGATCATTTGTAAATACATGCGGCGCATTACCCAGGCGCGCTGCAGGATATCGGGGCCCAGCAGCAATTCTTCGCGGCGCGTCGAGGAGCGCTCGATATCAATTGCCGGGAAGATGCGCCGTTCTTGCAGGCGGCGTGAAAGATGGAGTTCCATATTGCCTGTACCTTTAAATTCCTCGTATACCACATCATCCAGGCGCGAACCGGTATCTACCAGGGCGGTCGCGACGATCGTCAACGAGCCGCCTTCTTCGATGTTGCGGGCAGCGCCAAAAAAGCGCTTTGGCGGATAAAGAGCCGAGGGATCCATACCCCCTGAAAGCGTGCGGCCCGAGGGGTTGACCACCAGGTTGTACGCCCGCGCCAGACGGGTAAGCGAGTCCAGCAATATTACCACATCCCGTCCGGTTTCAACCAGGCGCTTGGCGCGCTCCAATGTGATTTCAGCAGTACGCACATGCGAGGTCACCGGTTCGTCAAAAGTGGAGGCAACCACCTCAGCATCGACTGAGCGATCCATGTCGGTGACCTCTTCAGGCCGCTCGCCAATCAAGGCGACGATCAAATGGACTTCAGGATGGCGCGCTGAAATTGAATTCGCCAGTTGTTTCAGGATGGTGGTTTTTCCCGCTTTAGGCGGTGAAACGATCATGCCGCGCTGGCCTTTGCCAATTGGCGCAATCAAATTGATCAACCGGGTGGAGATAATCGACCGGTCTGTTTCCAGATCGAAGCGCTCTTCCGGGAAGATTGGGGTCAGACGTTCGAAAACCGGCCGGGAACGAGCGTCTTCCGGCAGGATGCCGTTAATTGTCTCGACCTTGAGCAGGCCGTAGTGACGCTCGGATTCACGCGGTGGCCGGACGGCACCGACCACCAAATCGCCGTTGCGCAGGTCGTAGCGGCGCAGTTGTGCCTGAGAGACATAGACGTCTTCCGATCCGACCTCAAAATTTTGGCGTAAAAAGCCGATGCCTTCCGGCATGATTTCCAATACACCGCCACGAACCTCCATGCCTTCCTTCTCTGCTTCGGACTGGCGGATGCGCAAGATCAAATTTTCTTTTTTTAAGCGGGTAGCGTTGGGGATGGCGAGTTCTTTTGCTCTTTGCCGCAACGAATCAAGTGGAGCGTTTTCCAGCTCGGCAAATTTCAATGTTTGAGTGTCCATATTGTCCATGCGTAGAATAAATACCCACAGCGCGTAGCTGCCGGTTGGATAATCAGAATACTATGGGTGAATATTAGCAGTTGTTGGAATCCCCTGACACTACAGTGTCAGCCTCATGTTCAGGGAAAATAGGAACTTGCAATGAGGTTAGGAAAATTATATCACCGCGGTATAAGCGGTGCAAGCGATCCCGTTGGCCTGAAAATCAGGCTTTACCGACCAGCGCCCGAAAAAACAGCTTCATTTTGAAAGCCTGCCCAGACAGCAGGGTTTGGGCGCGGAAAAGGCCTGCAATAGCACGCACAACCAAAATGGCAGTACCGATCTGCAGCACTGCAGCCAGAGCGGGTTGCCAGAAGGGCACCTGGGTGGCTGCCAGCCGGGTGAGCATGGCAATCGGAGCGGTCAGTGGGAAAAGGCTGAGAAACAGCGAGATCGACCCGTTGGGGGCGCTGATAAGCGTGTTGATGAAAAACAGCGGAATCATGAGCGGTATAACAACCATAAAGGTGACCTGGCTGCCCTCCCGCAGGTTTGGCACCATCGCCCCAACTCCAGCCATCAAACTGGCATAAATTGCGTAACCCAGTACAAAATAAAGCAGTCCCCAGGCCAGCAATGAAGCGGGGAGCGAAAATTCGATCGGTAATTGGAATGTTTGCCCACTAAGTCGATATAGCATGAACGCAGAACCGGACCAGAAAGCGGTTTGGAACAACCCAATCAAACCGAGGGCAACGATCTTGCCGGTCAACATTTGTAGCGGTGTCATCGAGGTGAGCAGAATTTCCATTACCCGGTTCTGTTTTTCATTGGTGATGCTATTGAGCATCGTGCTTGACGATCCAAGGATCAGCAAATAAAACAGCATCGTGACCGCGTACGGCAGAAAAAAGGTCAGCGCGCTGTCTGGATCACGCTGTGGGGCAGTGGAAGCGAAGTGCGTCTCCAGTTTTAACGGCTGCTGGAACAGTTTCAATCGCTGTGGGTCAGCCCGGAGGAGGTTTTCTTCCAAAAGGGCGCGTAAAACGTAAGAATCACTGCCTCCACCAATCGGGTTGAAATCGGAACGGTAATAATCAACCTGTCCACTGGTCAGGTAGTCGGGCAGAACCACATAATATCCGGAGATAACTTCGTCGGCTAATGCTGCCTGGGCGCTGGCCGGGTCGCGAAATTCCGTAATATGTTTCGAAAAAGATTCCGGGATGGTTTGGATAATTCCGCTTTGATCGATCAGTCCCAGTGGTTTTGGCTCTGACGATGGAGCGATGATGCTGGTTAACGGTATTCCCTGGTTGTCTTTCTTCAGGTTTGCAATGATCAGAATTGTGGCAAACCCGGCCAGTGGAATCAGGAACAACGTCAATAGAAAAGAACGCGACCGCAGGACGGTTAGAAATTCGTGGATGAATACTGCTCGGACTTTAATCATGATTGATTTTTTCCGTGTTGCATACACTCATGCGGCTCCGCGTAAGAGTTCACGCAGAGTCAGTCTTTTGCCGTAACGCAGCATTCCCAGCCGGAAGGCGCGACTTGCCAGCCACACCGCGCCGAATGCGGCCGCCACCAGGATAGCGAGCGAGAGTCCAATTTGCCAGGCGGGGACGGTCGAAATTGCCACGCGCACCGGCAGGGTGAGCGGCGAGGTCAGGGGAAAAAGACTGAAACCCACCGCCAGGGCGCTATCCGGATGTTCCAGGATGCTTGTGATGAACCACAGCGGCATAAAAATGGGGATGCTGAACAAACCAGAGATCTGCTGCGCCTCACGGGCTTCGGTTGCGGTTGCGCCAAGCATTGCCATCAACGCGGAAACCATAACGAAAGCTGGTAAAAATGTCAGCGCCAGGACGGCGAGATAGGAACGGATCATAACAACGCTGCCTGCATCAGATTGCAAGTTGGCATAAAATAACGTGCCAATCACCGCGGCAGCCAGCCAGATCGCCAGTTGTGTCAAGCCGACGCTCAAATTACCCATAATTTTTCCAGCCATCAATTGATCGGTTGACACAGAGGTCAACACGATCTCCATGGTACGATTTTCCTTCTCTTCCACCACCGCCTGGAGCAGATAGCCGCCGCTGATGTTGATGGCTACCACGAACAGGATACCGGCAACAATCGGCATGATGAGCCCCAGGATGTTGTCGGGACTGACTGAACGTGAATCGGCAACGGAGTGAATGGTCACTTCCGGGCCTTCCAGCATCCTTTGCCGCAGTTCAGTCGGTTGATTTTTGAGCAGGTTGGCGCGTAATAGGGCAGCAAAATCACCTTCAGAGCCAGGACCAGACACTTCGACCGCCGTGAGTGATACCTCACCGGTGGTCAAATAATCAGGCCCCAAGACGTAATACCCCTGGATCTCGCGGTTATCCAAAGCTACTTGCGCCAGTTTCGCATCCGTGAAAAAAAGGAAGGTGGTAAATGGAATTGCACCGTCTCTCTTTTCCGGGTAAATTACCGGATCAGCCAGTACACCGGAGTGATCGATGATACCAACCGGACGTTTGTCCGTGCTTAGGATAACCGACAGGAGTCCCAACCCGATGGAAAGGGCAACAAAAAAAGGCACGGAAAGAATGCCAAATATGAATCTTTTGGTAAGCACATGCCGGAGGTATTCATGTTTGAACACCAGCCAGAACTTTTTCATTGCGGACTACCTGCGGTGGTCACTACCTGGATGAAAATTTCATCCAGCGTGGGCATAGCGATCTCAAATTTTTCGAGCTGCACGCCGCGTTCGACCAGGGTTTGGAGTAAAGCCTGCGGCGTGACAGATGGTTCCAGGTGGATCCGGTAGCCCGAATTGTGTTTTGCCACACGCGCCGCGCCAGGCAGCTCGGCCGGCAAGTCAGTCAATGCATGGACATCGACCTCCTGACCGGAATAACTGCGGCGAATTTCCTGCAGCCCACCATAAAGCACCACTTTGCCTTCATTGATCAGCACCAGACGGTCTGCCAATTCCTCGACCTGGTGCATCTGGTGGGTGCACATGACGATGCATTTGCCTTTATCACGCTCTTCGCGCAGTAGATCCTTCACCATCTGGGTATTGACCGGATCCAGGGCGCTGAATGGTTCATCGATGATGATCAATTCGGGGTCGTGAATGAGCGTTACGATTAACTGGGCTTTTTGCTGCATGCCCTTGCTTAACTCTTTGATTTTCTTTTTGCGGTGATCGTACAGTTCAAAGCGTTTCAACATGGCATCAACTTTGCGGCTGGCATCCGCGGCGCTCAGTCCTTTGAGTGTTGCCAGGTACACCAGCGAACGGTCCAACTGCACGTCCTGGTAGAGACCGCGTTCTTCTGGCAAGTAACCCAGCCGGTCTTTCTTTTCCTCGGTCATTGGCCCGCCTAACACCGTGACGGTACCGCTGTCGGCTTTGAAAATATCCAGAATGATGCGAATGGCGGTGGTTTTCCCGGCCCCGTTGGGACCGAGCAGCGCGAATATCTCGCCTGGGTCTACCGTGAATGAGGCATGGTCCACCGCAATTTGCTGGCCAAAACGTTTGGTTATTTGCTCGACTTCAATGGTTGGCATAATTTACTTTCCCCGCGGAATTTTGAACGCGTATAGCGGACACTTTGCCATTATAACAAAGGTTCCGATGGCCAAAGTTCACGCACCTTCCATATACGGATTTCGAGTCAAAGAGGTTGTTCTTACGCCCGTCCCTTCCGCCCCTACTCGTTTGGGAGATTTTGAACATGTTACAATCACGTTGAAACCCTTTCAAAAATCAACCGGCTATTCAGGAGGAACTCGACCATGGCGATGACATCTCGCGAACGCGTTCAGGCGGTACTAAATCATGAAGTCCCGGATCAGGTGCCGGTGATTATTGGGGTGAGTAATGCCACGGGGATTAAAATGACGCCTTACAAGGCGGTCAAGAAATTGGCCGGGATTGAAGCGCCTGACGAATATGTTTACGATTGGCCTGAATTGGGTTCCGCCCTGGTGGATGAAGCCACCTTGAAGCGACTGCACAGTGATGTCCGCGGCATACACGACCGATTGCCGGAAGCCGTGACTCGCCGCAATAAAACTCGCCCTGCGCACAGTAATTTCATCGACGACTGGGGCAGCGGACAGAAGGAAATCGAGGAAGGGGTCTGGTACCCCGGAGTACACCCCCTGGCTGAGGCTACCACCGTCCAGGAAGTGGACGCTTATACCAATTGGCCGGATATGGACGATCCCTACCGGGTAGCGCATATCAAAGCGCAGGCACAGAAACTGGCAGCCGAAAACCAGTATGCCATTATGGCCACTCCCTGGCTGTTGTTTCCCTTCGAACGGGCGCATGCCATGCAAGGGTTGGATAAATTCCTTTACAACATGGCAGTCGAGAAGGATTTCAGTAGATATCTATTGGAAAAGATTTACGGTTACTGCAAGATTTTGATGGGGCATTTCCTGGACGAGTTAGGCGACAATGTTGACATCATCAAGATCGGAGACGATCTGGGGACGCAGGAAAGCCTGCTGATTTCTCCCAAAATGTACCGCGAATTCTTAAAGCCGATCCATGCCGATTTTATTAGCTTTATCAAACAGCGCAGCAAAGCCAAAGTGTTTTTTCACACAGACGGGGATGTGTTCAACCTGATCGAGGATTTTATCGAAATTGGGGTGGATATTCTCAACCCGATTCAGACTTCGGCCGGACGCATGTCTAATCTGGCTGAACTCAAGGCACGCTACGGCGGGCGCATCGTATTCTGCGGCGGTATCGATACGCAGCGGATACTGCCGAATGGAACACCAGCCGAGGTGCATGATGAGGTTAAACGGGTCATTCAGGTGCTAGGTGAGGGCGGCGATTACATGCTGGCGTCGGTGCATACCATTATGAATGAGGTGCCAGCCGAGAACATACTGGCCATGGTAGATGCTGCGCAGGAATTTGGAAAATATTGATTTGCTTTGTTCCTGAGGTACCCGTAGGTTGGGTAGAGGGGCGCCACCTATCGATATGCAGGGGGAATATCCGTGCAGCCCCGATACCCAACAGTAATGTCGAATGTTGTGGTGATTTTGGATTTCGGATTGCCTTGAAATAGTGCTGAAACATTGGCATCCTACATAACAATATGCTTTTGGATGTCGGGTTCGGGGTGAAAATGTTGTGCTTCAACCAGCGTTATTCTCCACCCCGAACCCGACCTACGCAGAACTATTTCGGGTGCGTTGTTCCTGAGTTACCAGAGGGGCCAATCGACCGCAGATTAAGGAGCGACGCACCTGCTCTGCGGCGATCAGCGAGTGATGGTCAAGAGCAGGTGCAACGCACCAAAACCAGGTGCAATGCACCAAAACCAGGTGCAACGCACCCGATTTTTATTACTCTTTTTCGTACGGCGTGCCTTCGGCTGCCGGCGGTGAGGTATGCCCAACGACGCCAGCCAGCACGATCATCGTCACAATGTAGGGCGCCATCTCCAGGAACTTGGGCGGGATGGGAATACGCAAGATGGTGAGCTTCCCGGCCAGTGAATCTGCCAGACCAAACAAGAGACCAGCGCCGAGCGCTCCTGTCGGCATCCAGTTGCCAAAGATCATGGCGGCCAGACCAATGAACCCGCGGCCAGCGGTCATGACTTCATCGAAGCGCCCAACTGAACCGAGGGTGAAGTACGCGCCGCCAAATCCCGCGATCATACCGCCAAGGATGGTTGCGATATAGCGCGTACGATTGACATTGATCCCAAGCGTGTCGGCTGCCTTGGGATGCTCGCCGGCGGAGCGCAGGCGCAGCCCCCATCTGGTGTGAAACAGTACGATGGTGAGCACGATCAGCAGGATAAACATGCCGTACACAAACAGGTTGTGACTGAAAAGGATCGGGCCGAAGAAGGGAATTTTGGACAGCCCCGGTATCTCCCAGGTGGGGAATTGACCGGGACTGTTTAAGTTCTGATATTTCTGCAGGAATTTTGCTGAGAGGAACGAAGTCATGCCGGTGGCAAAAATATTGATCACCGTACCGGAAATAATCTGGTTTACTTTATAGCGGATCGAAAATACAGCCAGCACCCAGCCAAACAATGCGCCGGTGAGGATTGCAACAATCAAACCTACCCAGAGGTTGCTCAGGGACGCCGCTACAGTCGATGTGAAAGCGGCTGCCAGTAGCATGCCTTCGATGCCGATATTGATAATGCCAGAGCGCTCGCACAAAATACCGGAAAGCGCGCCAAGCGTCAACGGCACGGCGCGAACTACCGCCACCTTAAGCAAGCCGGCCAGGTTCAGCGATTTATCCGCTGCACCCCAGGCCAGGAATGCGATAACGAAAAATCCGGCCAGAATACCAAGCATAGTGTTGGTCTTGCCGTGGAAGCCGCGCACCAGTTGATACGCGCCAATCACCGCAGAAATCGTCGCCAATACATTCAAAAAGGGCAAGGTATTGAATATCAGATCAGGAGTTGGATCTGCGCCTCCCGGTGACATGACAAAAGTGGTGACCATTTGGCCGGTGGTTGTGCGGGAGAAGAAGACCCAGATCATGGTCGCGAGTGCAAGGAAGACAATGCCCATAACGCGCTGCCGGCGTGGGGAAATATATCCAACTTCTTTAATTCTGGTTGGCGCCGCAGTGGTGGTTGTCATTGTACTTGTCCCTTCTGTGCAGCAGTTAGTAATGGGCTGCCGCTTTCTTCCTTAGGCTCTTTCAACCGGTAGATCGTTCGGATGATCCCCGGGGCTGCAATGAAAGCCAAAATGGCAGCCTGCATAATCGAAATAATGTCAATTGGAATGCCAGCCTGCAGTTGCATGCGAAGCGCGCCGTTGCGCAAGAAGCCAAATAGCAGCGAAGCCAGTACCACTCCCAGAGGGTGGCTGTTGCCTAACAATGCCAGCGCAATCGAGTCAAAACCGTAACCGGACGAGAAGGCCACGCCCAGGTTGCGATTGACGCCTAGAACCTCGTTAGCGCCTGCTAAACCAGCCAATAAACCAGAAAGAGCCATTGCCAAAACCGTATTTTTGACGATGTTCATGCCGGCGTAACGCGCGGCATTGGGGTTAAGGCCCACGGTGCGCAACTGAAAACCCAATGTGGTTTTGAAAAGGAGCAAATATACCAGGTAAGCTAAAATCAGCGCTATGAAAAAACCGATATGAAAGCGGTTTGGGCTGGGGAACAGGCGCGGGAGCCACGCCGCCGTGTCAACTGTTGCGCTGATGGGGTGGGCTTTGGTTGGATCTTTGAGGAAACCGGTCAGTAGATATTCGCTCAGGCGGAAGGCGATGTAGTTCATCATGATCGTGTTGATCACTTCGTGCGCACCTGTTTTGGCTTTCAACCAGCCGGGGATAAAACCCCAGATCGCGCCCCCCAGACCGCCGACCAGAAGAGCAAGCGGGGCATGAATGAGGGGGGGAAGCCCGTGGATGCGCGTTCCTGCCCAGACTGCTGCCAGCGCACCTACAAAAATCTGGCCTTCGGCGCCAATATTGAAGAGGCCGACACGGAAGCCGAGTGCAACCGCCAACCCCGCCAGAATATAAGGCGTTGATTGAACCAGGCTTTCAAAGAACGGCGAGAAAGCCACATTGATTTGTTGCCAGTCTCCGGAGGCAATTGCTGCCCGGATGACATCGGGCTGCCCGAACGAGCCGGTGAACAGAGCTGAATAGGTAATGCCAAAAACTCTAAAAACTTCTCTAAAACCCAGCCCAAAGGAAGTTCTGAAGGATGAATAAACAGTCTCGGTGGTCAGCACTGCGACCACACCGCCGAGGAGCAGGCCGGTCAGAATTGCCAGAATCGTCACAGTCAGGGAATTGCGCGAGACCTCTTCGAAGAAAATATTTAAAGCACTGGGTTTAGCTGCCTTTTCAGGTTTGACAGAACCTTCCGCAGGCTTCGGGGTCATTTCTTTGTTGTCAGTCATTCGTGCTTCCTCTCTAGCCCACCGGGACAGGTTGAGAAACCGGCGTTTGCGTCTCGGTATCCACGCCCGCCATCAATAAACCAATCTCTTCTTTGGTTGTGCCTTTGGCAGGCAAGATTTTGATAATCTTTCCACCAAAAATGACGGCGATCCGGTCAGAAAGCTGCATGATTTCATCCAGTTCAGTGGATACCAGCAGCACTGCGCAGCCGTCATCTCGTTTTTCAACCAGCCGGTGATGAATATATTCAATCGATCCGACGTCCAAACCACGGGTAGGCTGCGATGCAACCAGGAATTTAATCGGGCGGGAAAATTCCCGGGCAACGATCACTTTCTGCTGGTTGCCGCCGGACAACGAGCCGACTGGCGTCTCGATGCTCGGGGTGCGGATATCGAAACGCTCAACCAACTGGTTGGCATTTTCCCGAATGGGTTGCTCTTGCATCATGGCGCCTCTGGCAAAGGGGGACTTGTAAAATGTGTTGAGCACCAGGTTGTCCATAATCGGGTAGGGAAGCACCAGACCATCTTTTTGGCGGTCCTCAGGAATATGCGCCGTGCCCAGCTCGATGATTTCTTTAGGGGCAGCGCGCGTGGTATCCTGCCCGAGTATGCTGATTTTGCCATCGACCGGGTGCATAAGTCCAGTGATGGCGCGGACAAGTTCGGTCTGTCCATTACCTTGCACGCCAGCGATACCCAGTATCTCTCCTGCGCATACATCGAAACTAACACCTTTTACAATCAGGTGATTATGTGCATCCGCAACTGTGAGCCCGCTTACTTCAAGCACTTTTTCACCGGCATGGGCGGGTTTCTTGTTGACATCCAGCTCGATGTCGCGGCCGACCATCATGGATGCCAGTAAATTTTGATTGGCCTCGGCCGGTGTGGTGGTTCCCACTACCTTGCCTCCGCGGATAACGGTGATTCGATCTGAAAATTCCAATACTTCGCGCAATTTGTGGGTAATAAAGATAATCGATTTACCCATCTTGCTCAGGTTACCCATGATCTTGAAGAGTTCATCGGCTTCCTGTGGCGTCAGAACCGCGGTAGGCTCATCCATAATCAGGATATCAGCTTCGCGGAAGAGCAGCTTGATGATTTCGACCCTCTGCTGAATGCCTACCGGTGTATCCTTGATATACGCATCGGGGTCGACAAATAAGTTGTACTTATCGGAAATTTCTCGAATGCGCGCCGCGGCGCGTTTCCGGTCGAGCAAACCGCCTTTTGTGACATATTCGTCCCCCAGCATGACATTTTCGGTGACGGTGAAAACCGGCACCAGCATAAAGTGCTGGTGAACCATGCCGATTCCGGCAGCGATGGCATCACTGGGAGATTTTGGGACAAGCCGCTTGCCTTTGACGATGATTTCTCCTTCATCCGGAGAATATAAACCGTAAAGGATGTTCATCAGGGTGGTCTTGCCTGCCCCGTTTTCGCCTAATAAGGCGTGAATTTCCCCAGCTTCGAGCTTGAGATCAATGTGGTCGTTTGCTACCACGCCGGGGAATCGTTTCGTGATGCCGCGCAATTCCAGAACGGGTGTCATAAAATACTCCATGAATTATTGCCGGGAGAGTTGGGACGTTTTTGCATCATGGCCAGATTTCAACAGATGGCGCGCAGGTAAACGAAGCCTGCCCTGTTCACCACCCGATTCCATCGGAACTTGCAAGATCAACAAACATGTTCAAATGGAGTTGGGGAAATCATTTGCCTTGGTCTCGTTGAAAGGGGTATCGTGCAGAGTAAAGCAGCGTAAACCTGGAATTTTTAGATGCCGCTTTCTCAGGTTGTTCCTTTTACGGGAGGCGTTTTTGACTTTAACACGTTTCTTTATGCCGATTTTCCTGATGGCGGATGTAAAAACAGTGTTTCGGCACGATAATAAACCGATTGTACCAGAAATTATTATTTCCGTTACCCGAAAATCGTGGCGCAACAAATACGGCTGTATTGCACAAAATAAGGCTGGGGACTGTTCGAAAATGGTAACGATCGCTCTATATGGGGGTTGAACCTGCCTTCCGCGCGTATCTGGTATCTCCCCTGACTTCGGTCTGACCAGGTGCACAAAAACGCCCCTCCCAAATTCAGGGAGGGGCGAAAGGTTCTTACTTTTCCGCTTATCGGAAAAATTACCCTTTGCGGAGCGAGATTTTAGTACCGGCCATCCGGGACGGTCTTGATTGCACCGGAGACGATCTCGGGGATCAAAGCTTCGACTTCAGCCTTGAGTTCGGCGGGAACTTCAACGCCGCCGTAAGCCAGGCCAACGCCGCCATTCTCGAGGTTGCCGATCCAGTTGCCAGCGGTGAAGGTTCCGTCGATAACCGAACCAATGGTCTCGGTTACAAACAGATCCATGTTCTTCATAGCGGAGGACAGGACAAAAGCCTTCGCATCGGGATTGGCGAGCGCCCAGTCGTTGTCGACACCGATCAACATGCCGGTACCGCGTTCCTGCATAACTGCCAGGGTGCCCAGACCAACAGGTCCGGCCACGGGCATGATGATGTCAGCGCCTTCATCCATAAGCGTTTCGCCCATCTTGCGGCCATCATCAGTGCTCTCGAAGTTACCAACTTCCAGCCCGGTACCAGCTTCGACGTCCCAGCCGAGCAGTTCAACTGAAGTACCGTGTACTTCGTTGTATTTGGCGACGCCCAGACCGAAGCCATCCATGAAGCGAGTGGTTGCGGGGAAGGCGATGCCAACATAGGTACCGACCTTGCCGGTCTTGGTCATACCAGCGGCCAGGTAGCCATTGAGGAAGGTGGCCTGATCGATGCTGAAGCCTGAACCCCGCAGATTGGGGAAGGTCAGGTAGTCAACGTCGATGGTGGCGAATTTCTGGCTGGGGTTGGCTTCGGCGGCGGCTGCGGTCGCATCGGCCAGCAGGAAGCCAACGGTGACGATCAAATCGCATTTGTCCTGCAGGAAGGCGTTGATGTTGACTTCGTAGTCAGATTGCTGCTGCGATTCCAGGTATTTGCCTTCAACGTTGCCATATTTGGCGATGGCATCGGTGACGCCTTTGTAGGCTGTCTGGTTGAAGGATTTGTCATCGATACCACCGGTGTCCGTCACCTGGCAGACTTTAATCTTTGGAGCCTCAGGGGCGGCAGTGGGGGTAGCGGTCGGTCCACAAGCGGCCAGAACCAGCGACGCTAAGACCAGGACAGCCAAGATAACATACAGTTTCTTCGACATTTGGGGTTTCTCCTCCTGAAAAGGAACAAAAGATGGGTGATTTTTATCTTGCAGAGGGGCGTATTCACGGCATTGCCCCCTGCCAAGCATGCCCTCAGTATACAACCGATTGCCAATCGGGACAAGTGTGAAATATTCTCTGACCTGCTCCAGTATTCCGTTTAGATTGCCGCAGATTGGGGTTTGGCTTCCCCACGACGGACGCCTGCCATGAGGATTAAGGCCAGCAGCATGAAGATCGGACCGATGATCATAATGGATGCGTAATTCGATCCACTTAATTGAACGATCAACCCGTTGAGGTTGGGTCCGAGGATGGCTGCCATGGTCGAGAACAGGTAGTACAGCCCGGTGTAGGTACCGACGTGCATGTCGTCGGTCATGTCCACCACCATGGGCAGTGAATTGATGTTGATCAACGCCCAGGAGACGCCGGCCAGCATCAATATAACGCCAACTACCGGCACGTTGCCAAGCACCGGCAGCCGGGTGAGGCTGATGGTGAGGGTTTCAGCCGGGATGACGAACATGGCTACCATGCAGGCAGCCAACCCGATGATGCCGATTATGATCGTGCGGCGGCGTCCGATTGAACCGCCAATCAGGCCGGCAGGCAGCGCCATGAGAACAAAAAACAGGGAGAGCTGCCCCAGCAATCGCGCCCCATCCGACTCGGCTACGCCAAGATGGTTGACCGCGTACAGCGTAAAGAAGGCTTCGATGGCGTTGTAGGCAACAAACCAGCAGAAAATGGCAAAAAGAATTCGCAGGGGAGATTTTTCCTGTTCGCTCCACACCTTTTTCAGGCTGACCCACAAGTTGGGGTCTGTTTTATCGGTGGTCTCGAATTCTTTTGGTTCGCGGATGAAAATCAAGACCATCAGCGAAGCAAAGATGACCAGCACCGATCCAAGCCAGAAGGGATAGGCCGGATTCAGGTCATAAAGATCGGCGCCATACAAGAAAGCGATGATGGCGCCAATGCCGCCCATGAAGTTGATGATGCCATTGGCCTGCGAGCGATAGTGGGATGGGGTGATGTCGGGCATCAGGGCAATGACCGGTGTGCGCCACAGTGCCATGCTGAGCAGCAATGTACTGGTGCAGGCAACGAATAAGGGCAAGATGGTTTGGATTGGGATCAGCCCAAATGCCAGGGCGCCAAGCGGCGCGCCAACCAGGATGAACGGCATACGCCGCCCGATCGGTGTACGCAGCCGATCTGACCAGGCGCCAATGGGTGGTTGAATTAATAACGCCGCGATGTTATCCAGCGTCATGAAGAAACCGATCATAACGGGTTGCAAATGGAATTTGTTCGCCAGGAAGATGGGCACATAAGCGTTGTAAACCGACCAAATGACGCTGACGCCAAAGAAACCAAAGCCGAGCAGTAAGGTTTTGCCGATGGAAAAATTTCTGTTCATTGTGGTTGCCCCTTTACGTTGAAAGGATTGTTGGTTTGCCCTTGCAGATTAATTCTCCGGTGCAGGCCGGGGGTCATTTACCATTGCATCAGCATCTTCTTGTCCCAGCTTTTTTAAGAATTCGCGATCTCTTTTGTTGAGTTCAAATCTCTCCAACAAGTCGGGCCGGCGGCGGTACGTGCGGAGTAACGACTGGTCGCGGCGCCAACGTTCGATTTTTGCGTGGTTGCCGGAAAGCAGCACATCCGGCACGCGCCACCCACGAAATTCAGCCGGACGGGTGTAATGTGGATATTCGAGCAGGCCGCTGGCGAAAGAATCATCTTGAGCGCCGTCCGGGTCGCCCAGGGCGCCGGGGATCAAACGGGCAATGCTGTCAATTAAAAGCAGCGCCGGGATCTCGCCGCCGGTGAGCACGTAATCACCGATCGAGATTTCGTCCGAGACCAGGTGTTCGCGCACCCGCTCATCCACCCCCTCGTAACGACCGCACAACAGCGCAATCCGGGGGTAGGTGGATAGTTCCTGTGCTATCTGTTGAGTATAGGTGCGTCCCTGCGGCGTGAGTAAAATCAGCGGACAGGCCGGCGGGTTGCCCAATACATCCTCGACTGCAGCGAAAATTGGCTCAGGCTTCATCACCATCCCGCCGCCCCCACCGAAAGGCGTGTCATCGGTGACATGGTGTTTATCCGTCGTCCAGGAACGGATATCGTGAAGGTACACCTCGAGTAAATTGTTCTGAATGGCGCGTTGCAGGATACTGGCATCGAGATAAGGTTGTAGAACCTGGGGCAATAACGAAAACACATCAAAACGCATACCGAGATTTTAGCCTGACTGTTTGAGAGGCGCAAGCGGCGGAGGGGAGCATTATTAAAGCAAGCTGTGAAGGGAGATAGACAACTTGACGATGTTTTCTGGCTGATGGTAAGATCAAGATATGTATTTACGTGGAAGTAAATTTAATATGAACCGCCGGCGCCGGCGGTCCAATCCCCTTACGATCATCATTCTTGCTCTGTTGGTGGGCGGCGCAGTCTATATCAACCAGGTGATTGTTCCACAAACACCGCCGCTTTTTATGCCCACGCCCACGCCTACAACCTCTCCCGAAACCTACCTGGCAGAGGCAGAGCAGCTTGTTGCAGAAGGAAAGTACGCTCAGGCTATCCAAAACTACAAGGATGCACTGCTGCTCAATCCGGATAATCCGGGCATTTTTGTCAATATTGCCCGCTTGCAAATCTACACATCCCGCTTTGATGAGGCTTTGGTTAACGCCGGAAATGCGCTGGTCAGCAACCCGGGTAATGCTCAGGCCATGGCGCTGCGTGGTTATGCGCTTGGACGTACCGATGATATGGTCACTGCAGAAAGCGTGCTTCAGCAAGCCATCGACCAGGATCCAAACAATCCCCTGCCGTATGCTTACATGGCAGAAATTTTGGCTTTGCGTTCGCAGACGACCTCCGGCGATTTGGACATGCTCAACCGGGCAATCGAATTTTCTAAAAAAGCGCTCAGTTTTGAGCCTAAAATTTTGGAAGCTCATCGCGCTCGCGGGATTGTCTATGAATTCACCAACAACTATGAAGAGGCAGTGGCGGAGTTCGAAGCGGCCATAGCCCTGAATCGCTTTATCGCTGACCTTCATATTTACCTGGGCCGCAACTACCGTGCAATTGGTGAAAACACCAAAGCGATTCAAGAATTTAACAATGCCATTTCGCTGAACCCAACTGATCCCGAGCCGTATGCCAGGTTATCCCGCACTTATGCCAGCCTTGGAGAATATCCGAATGCGGTCTCGTTTGGAGTGGATGCCATTGAGCGCGACCCAACCGATCCATTTCTTTACGGCTACCTGGGCGTCGTGTATTACCGTATGACCGATTATCCAAAAGCTATCGAAAACCTTAATATTGCCATACGTGGTGGTACTGCCGCCACCGGCGAGGTTGTAGAAGGATTGGCGTTGGATTACTGGCCGGTGTCGGAGTTCTACACCATGCTTGGCCTGTCTCTGGCAAACCAGGGGAGATGCGGCGAGGCTCTGCCGATTGCCCAACTGGTGGCGAACGGCGTCAGCATCGAGGAATTTTCGGTAGCCAACGCTGAAGAAATCGTCAACCTTTGTCAGCAGGTGGCTGACGGCGACCTGCAAGTACCTGAACCAACCGCGACGCCTCCCCCTGAATAAAAACTCATGATCGAACTGGATAACCGGCATAGTTTGTTTCGCAAATCACGGGGAAGATCAAATCCAACCCGGATATTGCTCATTTTGGCACTGATTATTGCCGGGCTATATATCTGGTTAGGCGTCGAGCGCGGTGATATCAAGGAGGCCTTTTCACCTACCCCGACCGCCACGCGCATGCCGAGTTCATTTGCCCTGGAAGCTGAAACGCAGTTCAAAGCCGGCAACCTCGAGGCCGCCATCCGTGCTTACCAGCAAGCCGCCTCCCTGGATCCAAATGATGGTGAATTAATCGCTGAATTGGCGCGGATTCAAACCTACTACTCCGGTTTGTCGAATACCGATGCCGATGCCAAGGCGCGGCTGACCGAGGCCAAAAAGAACATCGATCTGGCTGTAGAAGCTGAACCGGAAAGCTCCTTTGTCTGGGCAGTGCGCGCTTTTGTGTATAACTGGAACGCCAACCCGACTCACGCTGGCGATCAGGCCGGTGCAATTATGGCCGAGGCAGAACGATCGGCAGTTACTGCGCTGCAATTAGACAGTCAGAATGCATTGGCGCTGGCGTATTATGCTGAAATTCTCATCGACCAGTTGAAGTACGAGCAGGCCTTTCAAAATATCCGCCAGGCGTTAGAGAGAGACAGCAGTTTGATGGACGTTCACCGGGTGAATGCCTTTGTACTCGAATCCAGCGCTGAGTACGAGGCAGCAATTGAAGAATACAAAAAGGCCATCGAAATCACACCCAACTTCACCCCGCTGCACATCCGCATTGGCACCAATTACCGCACGCTTGGGCTGCGTTCCACCAACGAGGTGCGGGCCAAGGAAATGTATGATAATGCGCTGCTGTATTACGAAATGGCAGTGAATATCAATAAGCGCATTGGTGTAAAAGACCCGGTTCCCTACCTGGCGATCTCTCGCACCTACTCGCAAATGGGGGAATTCTTTTCGGCAGCCTTGAATGTGCGCACTGCGCTGGATATGCAGCCAAGTAATCCGGATATTTATGGCCAGTTGGGATTGGTGTATTTTCGGGCGCGCAACTATGAAAGCGCGATTCCAGCGTTAAAGTGCGCGGTTTATGGCTGTACGGCAGAAGAGAGCTGTGAAGTACGCCGTTGTAATGAAGAAGTTGACCTTCCACTCGAGATTGCGGGGCTGCCTTTGACGGATGGCTCGGTTTTGTACTATTACACTTATGGGTCAGTTTTGGCAGGTATGCACCGCCCGGGTTTAGATTACTGCGAACGGGCTGTGGAGGTGCTGGCGGAAGTGCGAGCCAGATTTGGCAGCGATACCGAAATCATGGCGATTATCGAGCCAAGCGAAGCCATCTGCGATTCTTTTAATACCACCAGCCAGTAAAAATATCAGAGTTTCATAAGAAGCCAATTAATCCCCTTGACTTCGATTATGAAGGAGATTATGATTTGGTTATATTAGCACTCTATAGTATAGAGTGCTAAAAGTCCAGTCGATAAACCAAATTCACGTTCGGAGGTTTCAATGTCATTCAATCTCAAGCCTTTAGGCAGTCGTGTTGTGGTTGAGCCGCTGGAGCAGGAAGAAGTCACCGCTGGTGGCATCGTGCTCCCGGAAACCGCTAAAGAAAAACCCCAGAAGGGGGTTGTTTTGTCTGTTGGCCCCGGTGACCGCGACGAAGATGGCGACCGAATCGCGATGGATGTCAAAGTGGGGGATACAGTGTTGTATGCCAAGTACGGCGGCACTGAAATCAAAATCGATGGCAAGAAACTGTTGATCCTGCGCGAGAGCGATCTGCTCGCGATTGTGGATCCTAAGTAATTTTTTATACTATTCGATAAACCAGGAGAATCACTATGGCTGCCAAGCAATTGGTATTTTCGGAAGATGCGCGCCGCCGCTTAAAGAACGGAATTGATGTTGTTGCCTCTGCGGTAGCGACCACTCTCGGCCCCAAGGGACGGAATGTGGCGCTCGATCGCAAATTTGGATCCCCCACCATCACCCATGACGGTGTGACTGTAGCGAAAGAAATTGAGCTGGAAGACCCCTTCGAAAACATGGGCGCCCAACTGCTCAAAGAAGCCGCCACCAAGACCAATGACATTGCCGGTGACGGTACGACCACCTCGACCGTTTTGGCGCACGCCATTGTCACGGAAGGCTTGAAGACCCTGGCCGCCGGCGCCAACCCGATGCTGCTCAAACGCGGCATCGAAGCTGCCGCCAAAGCGGTTGCCGATGGCATCCGCGCTCAGGCCATTACCATCACCACCAAAGAAGAAATTGGCAATGTTGCCACCATCTCCGCCCAGGACCGCACGATCGGCGAGCTGATCGCCGAGGTCATGGATAAGGTTGGTAAAGATGGCGTCATTACCGTCGAAGAATCAAAGGGTCTCGAGTTCGAGACTGAGTACGTGGAAGGTATGCAGTTCGACCGCGGTTATATCTCGGCTTACTTCATCACCGACCCCGAACATATGGAAGCAAGCATCAGCGAGCCCTATGTTTTGATCTACGACAAGAAAATCTCGGCCGCCCAGGATATCGTCCCGGTTCTGGAAAAACTGGTGCAGGTTGGCAAACGCGACCTGGTCATCATTGCCGAAGATATCGACGGCGAAGCACTGGCTACCCTGGTGCTCAATAAGCTGCGCGGTATGCTGAATGTTCTGGCCGTCAAAGCCCCCGGTTTTGGCGATCGCCGCAAAGCAATGCTGCAGGACATCGCCACCCTGACCGGCGCTTCGGTTATTTCTGAAGAAACCGGCCGCAAACTGGAAACCACCACCCTGACGGACCTTGGCAAAGCCGAAAAAGTCGTTGCCGACAAAGACAACACTACCCTTATTGGCGGCAAGGGTAACGAAGCCGAAATTCACGGGCGGATCGAGCAGATTCGCGTCGAGATCGACAAGACTACCAGCGATTACGACCGTGAAAAACTCCAGGAACGCCTGGCCAAACTCTCCGGCGGCGTTGCCATCATTCGTGTTGGCGCTGCCACCGAAACCGAATTGAAAGAGAAGAAACATCGCGTGGAAGACGCGCTCTCCGCGACCCGCGCTGCAGTTGAAGAAGGAATCGTCCCGGGCGGCGGTGTTGCGCTGATCAATGCCATGTCAGCGCTGGATGGCATCAAACTTGATCACGAGGACGAGCAGATTGGCATCAACATCGTGCGCAAAGCCCTGGAAGTTCCGATGCGCAAGATCGTCGAAAACGCCGGCAAAGAAGGTTCTGTAGTGATCGAAAACGTCCGCCAGGCGCAGAAAAAGGCCAACGACACCAAGATCGGTTATGATGTGCTGCGCGACGAGTACATGAACATGGTCAAAGGCGGCGTCATCGACCCGGCCAAAGTTACCCGCGGCGCCCTCGAGAACGCTGCATCCATCGCGGCCATGATCCTGACCACCGAAGCTCTGATCACGGATGTACCGGAGAAGGAAAAAGCTGCTCCTCCTCCGATGCCCGAATACTAAACCATTCGATTTGTAAACAGGCTGCGGAAACTTCCGCAGCCTGTTTTGCATTATAATCATTCCCATGCCTTCCCCGAAAACGACAAGCTTTATAGCTGCCCTGCTGGTAACCAGCATGGCGCTGGTTTTTTTAAGCGGTTGCCGTGCCGATCCCACTTTACCCGGAAGCCAGACTCCCGATACGGGAACCGCGGCCTTTACGGATGAACCTGCCGCAACAGCGACTGTCACTGCAACGCCGGAACCGATGGCGCTGACTGTCAATGGCGAGGGTGTCCCGCTGGCTGAGTATGAAGCTCAATGGATGCAGCTACAGGCCGCGGACGCGGAGCTGGGTAAAACACGTTCTCCGGAAGAACAACGTCAATTGGTATTGGATGAATTAATCAACCAAACGCTGCTGGCGCAAGCTGCCGTCGAGGGCGGTTTTCAAATCGATGATGCCGGGCTGCAGGAACGAATCGATGCTCTGGCGGCTGACCTTGGCGGCCAGGCTGCTCTGGATGCCTGGATGGCGGCAAACGGCTATTCTCCGGTCAGTTTCCGTTCTGCCATGCGTCGGGCAGCAGCCAGCGCCTGGCAGCGCGATGCGCTGATCATTGCCGTGCCTGAGCGAGTTGAACAGGTACGCGTCCAGCAAATATTGGTGCGGCAGCGTGACACAGCCGATGGTGTGATCCGTCAACTGGATGCTGGCGCGGATTTTGCAACCCTGGCAGCAAAGTATGATCCCACCACCGGCGGCATGCTTGGCTGGTTCCCGCGCGGTTACCTGACGCAACCAGCAGTTGAAGAAGCCGCGTTTGCCCTGCAACCTGGGGAGCATAGTCCGGTGGTTGAAACCGACTTTGGTTACCACATCATTTATGTTCTCGAACGAGAAAGCGACCGAATTTTGTCCGTGGACGCAAGACTCACGTTACAACATCTCGCGCTGGATAGCTGGCTCGAAACCCGGCGTTCTGCCAGCACAGTCGAAATTTTATTGCCTTAGCAAGAGGAATAGTAGATCATGATACCGGTTGGATCACATGAGGAACAAGGGATCGAGAAAAAAACGGTCATACGCGAAAGTTATTGGAATGCATTAACCATTGTCGCCCTGTTAACCACATTGGCCGTGGTAGTGCTCCTGCTGGTGATCTTCAATAATCCGGCTGCAGGCGTCAATCCATACCCGCCGCCGGACAGGGTTGGTGAAATTGTCCCCCCAACTGCCAGTGAAACTCCAACCAGCCTTCCGCCAACCTGGACGGCCACCAGCGAGCCGACTCTGCCCGCCATCGATCCTCCGACCGCAATTCCATCTCCGACTACGGCGGTGTTGATTGTAGCCGGTACCCCGGCTGCAGCTCAGAGCCCATCGCCAACTTCGGAAACCGCCAAACCCGGAAAATTCGCCTTTGGTTTGCAGGCCGAGCCGCAGGGAATTTCCGCCAGCCTGTATGAACCAACTCGCGGGTGTGCCTGGATGGGGGTTGCCGGACGAGTGTTCGACATCCAGAACCGGCCGGTAAAAGGGATTCGGGTGGCAATCAATGGTTGGTTGGGTAACCGAACGATCAAACTGCTTAGCCTGACGGGCACCGCGCTGCAGTACGGTCTGTCCGGATATGAATTTACCCTGGCCGATGCGCCGCGCATATCGGTCGGGCAGTTGACGATCCAGCTATTCGATCAGTCCGATCTACCGTTGTCGGATTTGATCGTGCTGAATACATACGAAGAGTGCGAGAAGAATCTGATCCTGGTGGATTTCAAGCAGGTGAATGAATAGCTCCTCCCCATGGAGCAATTGGGTTAATACCTGGATTAAAGATTAAGACGCAAGAGCGCCAATCACCCTGATGCGAGCAGCCTTCGATCCAACCTGCAAATTTTGCGTCATTTGCGCCTCCGGGCAAAAAAAATCAACGATAACTCGCCCTCAGGTGAAAGTCGATTTCTTCATCGCCGGCCAAAAAACCGGTTAATGGCTCAGCGTTCAAGGCCATTACACGGCTGTTAGCGAAAAATTCGAATTCAAAATCGGTGCGCTCGCCGGCAACTTTACCTGGAATAGGCATCAACCGGGCGGTGAGCGACTTGTCAAGGCGCTGCGACAGCACTGCCACATCCAGCAGAATGGCGGCTAGCTGCGCTGCTGTTGCTTCCCCGGGCAAAGGAACCGTATCCAGCCCGGTGCCGCAGACCGCCGAAACCATGAGCAAATCCCGCACGGTCAGGCTGCCTTCCGCCGCACGGGCAGCTAGGGTGATATCCTCCAGCACCGGCAGCATCAACCCATTAAATCCGGAACGCGGCCAATTTCCGCGATCTAACGTATCCGCCAAAAATGCGGCGGCTGCCAATGTCCCGAATAACCCCAGGCGAGATAGTCCCAGGCTTTCCAGGGCAGAGCCGCTCGAACAGGTTTCTGATGGATACGGCGCCAGTGAATAATCCAGGCCTAAAAAGCGTACTCCGAATCGCTGACAGGGTTCGGCTATGGCTGCCTGCAAATGGACAGCGTGTTCTTCCAACCGGTTGAGCAATCCTCGGCGGGCGCTTTCCAGCGAAGTCGCCTGCTTGAAGACTTCCAGCGCCAGATCGGCGGATTCAACCGCCAGTGCAATCGCAGGCGGCGCTCCTGCCGAGTGATACGCGGATGGCAGGAATGGCGAGCCGGGCGGCACATTTCCCAGCGCGGCAAAACGTAGATTAGTGAAGCCGTCAGGCGAAATTTTGGCAGCCCGGGTGACAATTTCAGCGCAGGCTCGGACCGCTGGCAGAGAGACTTTCCCGCCGGCCGAGGTCATCAGTCCGGTAGCGAACACAGATTGAGCTGCTGCCAGAATCGCGGGGATTGCAAGGTAACTGGCCGGGTTGGCGGGGTCTGCAGGGCCAAGCGACACGTAGTTGAAACCGCGGCTGGCGGCCTGCGATTCCAGATCAACTGCAAGTGCGGCCAAAGCATCACTGGTCAGCCTGGGAGCCCACCCTGGAAAAGGGGAGGTTGCCAGCCGAATGGATTGTACCGGGTAATTTTTGGCCTGAAGAGCGTTTTTGGCGGCTGAAGCAAATTGACCCAGAGCTTCCAGCGGCGGAGTTACTCCACCCAGGGCAGGATCATAAAAGATAGTGATGGAGCGAATATTCACAAATTCCTCTGTCGAACCACTTCGTAAAGTAGGATGGCGGCAGCAGCGGCTGCATTAAGCGACTCGGTTTTTCCTGGCATGGGGATATGCACCAAGCCGTTGGCAGCTTCCAGGGCAGCTTGCTGCGGGCCATCGGCTTCGGAGCCAATCACCAGCGCCAGTCGTTGGCGCAGGTCTGCATCCCAGCACGGATCACCGCCGGCGGAATCTGCCACCAGCAAAGCCGCCGATTGTGGATCGGATTGCCTGCAAGCTGCAATAATTTCAGGCCAGTCCAGCGTCAGGATTGGCAGACGGAAGGGGGCGCCCATTGCGGCGCGCACAACCTTTGGGCTAAAGGCATCCACACTGCCGGGCGTCAGCACCACTGCCTGAACTCCAGCGCCGGCCGCGTTCCGCAGCATGGTACCCAGGTTGCCTGGATCGCGGATGCGGTCAAGCACCAACAGTAGATCCCAGGTTTTGGGTAATTCACTTACCGGCTGAGGCAGAACGGCCAGAATGCCCTGCGAGGTCTCAGTTTCTGACAGGCTGCGCAGGATCCCGGCATCCACTTCCTCGACCGGGCAGCCCATCGCCGAGAATTGCGTAACTAAGGCGAAACCGCGAGGGGAAAGTTCTGCGCTATACAAAACCATTTCGATTGGACGCTCTGACTTTAGCGCTTCTTCAGTCAGCCGGACGCCTTCGATGACAAAGACTTTTTCCTGCTGGCGGTCTTTCCGGTTCTCCAGCAGCCCGCGGATGCGTTTGATTTTGGGATTCTGGGACGAGGTAATCATAAGGTTGCTAATTAGTATAGCCGGTTAAATTAAAAATATACACGGGACGACGATGGTCATCCCGTGTGAATTCGCCTCGCAGAACCGCTGTGGCAGGGCAATCAGGCAGACTTAGCCTGGGTGACGATGGCAGTGAAGGCTTGCGGGTCGCGGACAGCAATGTCGGCCAGCATCTTGCGATTGAGGTCGATATTGGCTTTGCGCAGGGCGAACACCAGCCGAGAGTAGCTGATGCCGTTGATGCGCGCCGCGGCGTTGATGCGGGCGATCCACAGCTTGCGCAAGTCGCGCTTGCGGGTGCGGCGGTCGCGGAACGAATACCACAGAGCCTTCAGCATGGCTTCATTTGCCCGGCGGAAGAGCAGGTGCTTTGAGCCTCGCTGACCTTTTGCTAATTTTAAGATCTTTTTATGACGGAGATGGCCTTGAGGGCCGCCTTTTACACGCATTTCTACTCCTTTGCGTACCCCTGGGCGCCGGTGAAATCACCTGTTGCGAGCACCCAACAGCCGCACAAAAAAAAACGAACAAAATCCCTACTTTTTGAGGTAGGGGGCCAGTCGAATAACGCGCTTGATGATGCTTTCCCCTTCTACGGGGATCATCTCGCTCAATAATGCCTTGGTGCGCTTGGAAGTGCGGCGGCGCAGATGGCTTTTACCGCCCTTGGTGCGTACCAGGATGCCGGACCCGGTCATGCGAAACCGTTTTGAGGTCGCTTTATGGGTCTTCAGCTTGATTTTTGCGTCTTTAAGCTTGCGAGGCACAGCTTTACTCCTCTCGTTAAATTAAATGCGGTCTGCTTGCGCGACCGCAAATTATACCAGAATATTCGCGAATTGGTAAAAACTTAAAGAATCTGGTCAGCCTTGTTAATCAAGTCAGCCTACTCGACCGATTCTTGTTGAGGTTCCTCGGTCGGTTTTTTCTTGGATGGTCGCGCTGCATTCAAAACCATCGTCATCGTGCGGCCTTCGATCATTGGAGCTTGCTCGACGACGGCGATATCGACTAATTCCTGGGCGATTTCGCGCAGGTCTTCCAGCGCCAGCTCTGGATAATCGATTTCGCGTCCACGGAAGCGAATCGTTACGCGGACTTTCATGCCATCCAACAACCAGCGGCGGGCGTCGCGGGTTTTAAAACCGCGGTGGTGTTCGTTGGTCTTGGGGCGTAGTCGAATTTCTTTGACTTCGATCTTGGTCTGTGCTTTGCGCGCCTCGCGGTCCTTTTTGGTGCGTTCATACAGGAACTTGCCAAAATCCATGACACGGCAAACAGGCGGTACAGCATTGCCTGAAACCTCGACGAGATCCAACTCGGCTTCCCTGGCGACCTTAAGAGCCGTTTCAATCGGGATAACCCCCAGGTTCTCCCCATTTGGCCCAATTACGCGCACTTCTGGCACGCGGATCGCCTCATTTACCCGGTAATTTGTGGTACTAATGGGCTTTCTCCTCTCTCGAAAAAGACACGCTGATTTAAAAGTATCCGTTTCGCGCTAACGGATATAAGTAGCTTGATATTACCATATCAAGCGGCGAATAGTCAAATGAAATTGATTTTCCAGGCGGTTATTGTTCGGAAATTCTTCAAAATTCGAACCAAATCGTGACCGGGCCGTCGTTTTCGATATCCACCAGCATGTGTGCGCCAAATTCGCCCTGCTGCACGGGTATGCCGAAACCGGCGAGGTGGGCAGCGAAACGCTGCACCAGCGGGCTGGCGGTCTCCGGCGCGGCTGCGTTGATGAACGAAGGTCGGTTGCCCCGGCTGGTATCCGCATAAAGCGTAAACTGCGATACGACCAGCGCCTGGCCGCCGACATCCTGAATTGACAAGTTCATTTTGCCCTGTTCGTCTTCGAAGACGCGCAGCAAGGATATTTTTTTGGCCAGGGCAGCCGCAGTCGCGTCGGTATCGGCCGGACCAACACCCAGCAAAATGACATAACCGCGGCCAATCTCCGCGATGGATTTACCATCCACCTGTACGGAACCGCGCTTGACGCGCTGAACGACTGCCCGCATCAGGGCAGCCCGATGGCGCTGCGCACGGCCACCATGGTTTCTTCGGCAAGCACATTTGCCCGTCTGGCGCCGTCGTCCAGAACATCCCAGATGTATGCGGGGTTTTTATCCAGGTCAGCGCGGCGGGCGCGGAAGGGTTCCAGGTGGGCGTTCAAGTTTTTTGCCAGCAATTTCTTGCAGTCAACACAACCAATACCTGCCCGGCGGCATTCCACGTTGACCATGTCAACATCCGCCTGCGGCGAGAAAATTTTGTGGAGCGAGAACACATTGCACACGTCCGGGTTGCCCGGGTCGCTTCGGCGAACCCGCGCCGGGTCGGTGACCATTTGCATCACGCGCTGGGTGGTTTCTTCCGGCGTGGCAGCCAGTTCGATGTGATTGTTGAGGCTCTTGCTCATTTTCTGCACTCCGTCGATTCCCAGCACCTTGGGCACCGAGGTGGCTTTCATCTGCGGCTCTTTGAGCACCGGTTTGCCATAGCGGTAGTTGAAGGAGCGTACTACTTCGCGAGTGAATTCGAGATGCGGCGCCTGATCGATGCCTACCGGGACGAAATCGGTGCCGTAGAGCAGGATGTCGGCTGCCATCAGTACCGGATAACCTACCAGACCATAGTTGATATTATTGGGATTCTCGCGCACCTTGTCTTTAAAAGTCGGCAGGTCAGTCAGTTTGCCGAGCGGAGTGACCATCGAAAGATAAGTGTGCAGTTCCATCACCTGAGGAACATGCGATTGGACGAAGACGACCGATTCCTCCGGGCGAATTCCAACAGCCAGCCAGTCCAGCGCCATATCGTAGGTATTCTGCTTCAGTTCCAGCGTGGTTTCCAGAGTGGTCAATGCGTGAACATCGACAACGCAGTATATGCAGTCGTAATCATCCTGCAGCGCAACATAATTACGCATAGCGCCAAGATAGTTGCCAAGATGCTGACGCCCGGTGGGGCGGGCGCCGGAGAAAACGCGTCCCTTTTTGGTCATGATGGATTGCCTTCCGTGAGGTAGTTGGAGATCAGGGTGGTTATTTCACCGGGAATAGCATGCCGGTGGAGCTCAGCTTTCGAAAAAAGCAACTGCTGGTTGACGGTGATTTCGAACCTGCCGCCTGAAGACGGAATTAACGTCAAGGATTCGATTTCAGGCTCATAGTACTTGAGCAGGTCGACTGCCAGACCGGCAGCTCTGTCTGTATAGTGTCAAACCGCGCAATATTCGATGCTGATCTTCAGCCGCATGAAACCTCTCCTGGGTTCTATCAGTTGGCGAAATTATAATCCAACCGTTCGGGATTTTGGTACAATGCGCATATGCCTGGCCGCCATTCCGGAATTTCACGAATACCCCTGTCTAAAAGAATATTCGATTTGTTTATTTCCAGCCTGGGGCTGATATTAACCTCTCCGCTGCTGGCAATTCTGTCAGTGCTGGTCTGGATAAAACACGGGCGGCCAATTTTATTCAGCCAGGCCAGACCAGGTTACAACGGAAAAATTTTTACCCTGTACAAATTTCGTTCGATGTCGAATGAACTGGACAGTAACGGTAAACCACTGCCGGATACGCAACGAATTACCCGCCTGGGGCACTTTTTACGGGCTAGCAGCCTGGATGAGCTGCCAGAGTTGATCAATGTGCTGCGCGGAGAGATGAGCCTGGTTGGCCCTCGCCCGTTGCTGGTGGAGTATCTGCCGCGTTATTCGGCGGAGCAGCGCCGCCGGCATGACGTACTGCCGGGCATCACGGGCTGGGCGCAGGTCAACGGGCGTAACGCGCTCACCTGGGAAGAAAAATTCGCGCTGGATGTGTGGTATGTTGACCACTGGTCATTTGGCCTGGATATCAAGATCCTGTGGCTAACCGTTGGACAGGTGCTGCAGCGGCGCAACATTACTCCACCCGGCCAGACCTCTATGGAAGAATTCCGCGGGTAGGCGTATCCCGGGCCACGTGCCAAGTGTCAGGTGCCACGTAAATCGTGAAACGTGACCCATGACACGCGACACATTTTTACTTACGGAACGCTCAGCGGTGAAATGATTCCGCTGGTCAAATCGGGGATAATTTTTTCAGCCAGTTGCTGCCGACCCAAAGACAGGTTTGCACCGTTGACGTTGGTCAATGTCAGGCCGGCCAGACCGATTTTACCGCCCGTCCCGGCGATCAAATCAGGCCAAAGGGCCTGTATGGCTGCCAGCGTATCGGACTGGACGGTTGCCACCCACAAGTCTTCGCTGCCGGCCGGCGGGGGGGCATTGCTGATAACCTTGACATTGATTCCGGCCAGGTAAGCCAGGAAATCCGGCAGCAGGCCTTCGGCCGGCAGGTAGAGCATTTCAATGTTATTCTGGTTGAGCGCATCGAAGGCTGCCTGCCAGCCAGCCGCATCGGCATTGGCAGGCACTACTCCCACCTGCGGAAAAAGGACAATCGGCGCGAAAACCGGGGCGCAGCGACCGCAAAAATACCGGCCGCCATTTATAAAGCTATCCTGCAATAAAGCGCTGTTGGCTGCGCCGTCCACAAACAGGGCGCCGGAACGAAAATCCGGCGCATTCAGTGTTGCCAGGTAGCCGGCCAGAAACACAGCCTGGTAGTCAGCTGTGCGAATCACGCTCAAATTGGCTGCGGGCTGCAGGTCAGCGGAGGTCACCGCAACGAATTGAGTATTTGGCAGGCTGACAGCCAGGGTTGAAATGTCGTTCGGAGGTGACAGAAAAATCGCAATCTTTAAATCGGCAGGCAGATCACTCTGCCTGAAGCTATCCTTTAGCTCGAAGGCCAGATTGTCCTGTGCAGCTTGATTTGCCAGCACATTCGAGTAATCCTCGCGCAGCCCGGCATCCACCTCCGAGCCGGCGATCAACCAGGCTGAAGCCGGGGCTGGCGTTGGCGTGGGTGAGACAGCAACGGTGGGGACTGGCGAAGGGGATGGATCGATTGGTGGAACTTGCGTGACGCCTGGACCGGCAGAACAGGCTGCCATGACCGCAAAAAGCAGGAGCAAGGTAATGTGTAAAAATGGGCGTATTGCGTTCTTCGAAGTCATGTTGGTTATTGTACCCGGTAAGTCTGGTAATTTTGCTGTATTATAATTGACCTATGATCGAATTGAATGTGCCCGGGCGGGGAACCTTAAAACTCAACTACCTGGTCTGTGATGTAAACGGTACGCTGGCCCTGGACGGGAAATTGCAGGACGGGGTTGTCCGCACGTTCAAAACCCTGCGCGACCGGCTCGAGATTTATCTGCTGACCGCCAATACTTACGGTGGGCAGAATCAAATTGATCACCAACTCGACTTGAATGCCCATATTATTCAACCAGGCGATGAAAGCGCCCAAAAAGCGGCATTCATTCAAAGGTTGGGTGCTGCACATGTTGTGGCCATTGGACAGGGGGCAAATGACAGTGAAATGCTGCGCGCTGCTGCAGTGGGAATTTGCGTACTTTCCCGCGAAGGCGCTGCCCAGGAAACACTGTTCGCTGCTGATATCGTCGTACCGGATATCCTGGCAGCCTTCGAATTGCTCGAAAACCCTCTCCGAATGATTGCGACCTTGCGAAAATGAGCCTCCCTACCAGTGAGCCCCTTCCCTCCGAAAACGATTCCAATATTGCTGCCGCCCGCCGCCGGCGCCTTCACCGGGCTTTATTACCGCGCAGCGATGATGAGCAGTCAGCCTGGTTGGAAGCAGTGGCGCGGCAGCTAACGCCGTCTTATGACTACTTCATCGCCTGCCTGCTTTCCGGCGTGACACTGGCGATTGCGCTGCTGTTGTTTTCAGATGCCCTGCTGGTGTTGGGAGTTCTATTTGCGCCGTTCCTCGGGCCGGTATTGGGAATAGCGCTGGCAGCCATCAACGGATCTGGCAGGTATTTGCTAAAGGCCAGCCTCAGCACGCTGGCTGCAGCAATGTTTGTGTTTGGCTTTGGCGCTTTAGCCGGCGCTCTCTTGCCCATGCTTCCGCTGGGTCCGGTGCCCGTTTTTACCTCCTGGACAAGTTATAAGTGGCCGAATTTTCTCGTTCTGGCGGTTGGGGTCAGTCTTTCGGTTTACATGCTGGTACGTTCTCCACGCAAACGGCCGCTGGTTGCCAACGTTGCCATTGCATACGGGCTGTTCCCGCCGTTAACCGCAGCGGGCTTCAACCTGGTTGCGTTCAACGACAGCGCCTGGATTGCGGGAATCAAAATTGCGGGTGTGCATTTGGCCTGGGCGGTCCTGGTCGGGATCCTATCGCTGATCATCCTGGGGAACCCACCTAAAAAAATGGCCGGTTTTCTGCTAACCGGTTTAGCACTGGGTATGTTGGCGGTTGCGTTTATTACCTCACCCCTTGACAGGGAGCCAGTCCGTAATGTAGAACCAACCGCTTTACCCAAAATCCTGTCTGCATACCGCAGCCCAACCGTCACGATTACAATGACGCAAACAACAACCCCGCAACCGGTGGTCGATCAATCTCCAACCGTTACACTTACCCCCACGATTACGTTTGAGCCCACCGACACAGCCACCCAAACGATCACCCCCCAGCCGACACCGGTTTGGGCGCGGGTTGATGCGCCAACGGGCGGCGGTGCGTTACTGCGCGATGAACCTGATGGAAAAATCTTATCCTCCATCTTGAATGGCAACATGCTGGAGGTGATCTCGGATCCGGTTCGCGGTACGAGTGGGACCATTTGGGTAAAAGTTCGTACTGAAAACGGTCTGGAAGGCTGGGTCGTACAAAACCTGTTGGCGACCGCCACACCCGCTCCCGGGTGGTAAAATAGCTTCTCGTTTTAGTCAATTCCAAGGTCTGGAGTAAAACCACATGATCCATTTTGGCACCGACGGTTGGCGCGCCGTTATTTCGGATACCTTTACTTTCAACAACTTACGCCAGGTCACCCAGGCAATTGCCGATGCAGTCCGATCCGATTCGTGGATCAACGGCGAGGCGACCGGACTGAATCCTGATCCGCACACCATGGTGGTGGGTTTTGATACCCGTTTTCTCTCGGATCGCTATGCTGTCGAGACGGCGCGGGTGCTGGCTGCCAACGGTTTCAAGGTACATCTTGCGCAGGCCGATGCCCCCACGCCGGCCATTTCTTACGCTGTGCGCAATTTGAATGCAATTGGCGGTATTATGATCACCGCCTCGCACAATGCGCCACGCTATAACGGTGTCAAACTTAAAGCTGCATTCGGCGGATCCGCCTCACCCGAACAATGCCGTAAGGTAGAGATCTACCTGAACGATAACGAGACGCAGGGACGCGGCCCGAACGTCATGGAATATGAACAGGCGCGCGACACAAATCTGCTCACGCGTTTTAATCCCATCCCTGCCTATTCCGAGCATTTGCGAAAACTGATCAATTTCGATGTTATCGCTGAAAACCCTCAACGGATTGTGGTCGATTCAATGTACGGTTCCGGACGAGGCGTGCTGCGCTCGGTGCTGCAGGGGACTGGCTGTGAAGTGTACGAAGTGCGCGGTGAAATGAATCCGGGTTTTGGCGGTGTTCACCCCGAACCGATTAGCCGTTACCTGGGGGCGTTAGCCGGCGCTATTTCGATGGGCTACGGTAGTTTTGGCCTGGCGACTGACGGCGACGCAGACCGCATCGGCGCAATGGATGAGCGCGGTAATTTTGTCGATCCGCATAAAATTATGGCGCTGTCGTTGCGTTATCTGGTCGAAAAACACGGTTTGAGCGGCTCGGTGGTTCGTACGGTTTCCACCACGCGCATGATCGACCGCCTGGCGAAGAAATATGGTTTGCCGCTCCATGAAACTCCGGTTGGGTTCAATCATATCGCCGACCTGATGTTGAAAGAGGATGTTTTGATAGGCGGCGAGGAATCTGGCGGCATCTCCTTCAAAGGCCATATCCCTGAAGGTGATGGAGTGGTCATGGGGCTGCTGCTGGTCGAAATGGTGGCAAGCTATGGCGTTCCGCTTTCCGAATTGGTTGAGGACCTGCTGAAAGAGGTCGGACCGGCGTTTTACGAGCGCAAAGATATCCGGCTGGGTCATCCCGTCTCGAAAGACAAGATGACGGCTTACCTGCGCGACTGCGTGCCCGCCGAAATCGGCGGCGAGAAGGTCACGGAAGTCAGCGTGGTGGACGGCGTGAAATACATTATGAGTGATGATTCATGGTTGTTGATCCGTCCCTCAGGCACCGAACCGGTATTGCGCGTGTATGCGGAAGGACGCACCGACGATATGGTCAAGGCGCTGCTTGGCTTTGGCCAAAAAGTTGCGCAGGATGTGATGTAGTTCTTTATTCTTCGCGGGACAGAGAATTTGTAGCGACGAAACAAAATAATAATTCACCCCGTGCCTGGATAAAATTCGGGCACGGGGTGTGATTTTTAACAAACGAAATATTATCCGTCTCCCCGGATTTGCTGACGGGTACGCGCCTGTCTAATGGCTGGTCGAAAGCCGGATGCGTCGGGCAGCGAATACCACAATTACCAGGCTAAGCGCCAAACCGAGCAGGCCAGGCAAACCAACTTCATCGGCGAAACCGGTTTGCGGTAAAGCGGTTGCGGTTTTTAACGGCGTAGCGCTAACCCGACTGGTTGCACTCGCGCGAACAGTCGGTGAAGCAGCCTGGGCGACTGGGGTACCTGCGTTTCCGCCTTGCGCGGATAGAGTCAGATTAGCCTGGGCGGTCGCTGTCGAATTTCCGGCAGCTTCGTCGGCAGTTGGAACCGCAACTGTGTTCGTCGGTTTAGGGGTCGGAGAAGCCTGAACGGCAGTATTCTGCGGCACAGGCGTCCAGGTGGGGGGCAAAATGGCCTTTTGAGTCATCTGCGCCTTAGACGCATCAGTTGCTGTGGCTGCGATGGCGGTATTCTCTGCGTTGAGTTCCGCGGCTTGCTGCTGGAAGCGCGTAGCCAGTGTTCCGCGAGTGAACAGGAAGTAGCCTACCAGAGCCAGAGCCGCCAACACGATGATACCGCCGATGATGCCAACTACAGTGATGAAGGTGCGACCACCGGATGGGGGCGCTTCTTCTTCGGCCGGGACTTCGTCATCGTACTGGTCACGAAAATCATCGAAGGACAGACCTTCTGGTAGATTCTCGTCGGGTTCATTCTCATCAGGTGGGGTATTGTCAAGGCTCATGGGATTCTCTCCTTACTTTATTCTAACACATCCAGATTTACGAGGGGCACGGTCACGATCTGGGTTGTGTCGAGCTGAATATCTGCGGCGTTTACTCGTTGGCCGTTCGCGAACAGGGTTAACCCGGGCCGGATTGTCACCAAGACCGCGGATTGCCCGGCATATGGCGGAACAGTCACGCGAACGGTTTTTCCCTGGGTGAGTTCGGCATAATCCTGTGATGGATTGCCTTGAGCCGGAAGTGGGATAAACAGTTCCGGCTTTTCATTGCGATTGGCATCTCCAAAACCATTGAGGATGACATCGCGTTTTTCATTGGTGGAAAGCAGGTTAAAAGCGGCCTGGTTGAGAGGTATCCGCCCAAAACCTTCCATCAGGATAATTGGATAGTTAACTTCGATTGCAGTTTGGATCAAGCTGGCGGTCATGCTGGCCAGGATCAGACCGCCGATCTGAAATTCTTGTGCGGCAATCAACGTTTCTCTCGTTGCAACATGACCGGCAAGCACCACGGCGCCGCGCATGTTCGCATCGAGGTTAGCCCGGGTCAACTCGTCGCTGGCTGACTGGCCTCTGATCAATAGCACACCGGAAGCAATCTTCCCGTTGCCCCACACGCCTTGCAGCAACGCGCCATCCCCTTCTATTACCAGTCCGCGCTCCGGTAGCATTTCAGTGACTCTCCCGGAAATCCCTGCCCGAATTTGTAATTTGCCGCCAGCCGCCTCAAGAATGATCTGGCCGCGATGGATACCAATGACTCTGCCATCCGCCTGGGCGCGTAAAACACGCGGGATTATCCCGCCGGTTTGTGCCAGAATATCGCCTTTTTCTACCTTTTCGCCAACCTTGTACCGTATCCGCTTTTGGGCTTCCTCTGCGTTGCGAAGGTTGAGGGCGCGGCGAACATCCAGGATTAAATGTGCGCCGTGTTGGTCTGCCTCAGCAACGATGTCGGTCGCTTTCACCTCATCCCCGACATTGAACAGGACGCGACCTCTTATCGGCAGCATTCGATCACGGCGCAGGTGGACAAGAGGGAGCAGGTGAGTAACCGGGGTGATCATGAGGGATTCTCGTAAAGTTCTTTCATTTCGGATTAACTACCAAGGGCCATTGCCCATTTTTTTAACAAATCCCGGCGGCGCGAAGCATCCGCAGGCAAGTTCAGCGATCTCCCGCGGGCATCGATCACTGTGCCGCAAATTCCGCCGATCACCTTGAAACTGCGTGTGTCGGCATTGTGTATGGGATCGATTTCAACCGGGCGCAACGGCTCCAGGTGAATCCGGGCAGCCTGACCTGACTGGATGGGCAGCTGGTACAGGTTACCCTGGCGGATTTCGTGGGTGGATTCTTCGCCGGATTCGAACTCGATGCGCACATTCATGATACTGGTTCCATCACGAGCATTGGAAATAGGTGAAAGAACCGTGCCAAGATTAACAAAGGCGTTCGATTCGACCACCTGGACGGGAAGCATTGCATTGACCTCTGCTGCGGCACCCAGTGCGGGCATCAGCCCATAGGGATCAAGCTCGAAGGTGGTGGTGCCAACAGGCTGTAACCCGTCCAGCAGCATCATTAGTGTTTGTGCTGGAGAGGTATGCGCCAGTGTTGCACCCGAGACAAGTACCGGTTCGAAAGACAACATCGGGTTCCTGTAATGGTCACGATGGGTGCGTAAAGCCAGCGCAAGAATCTGACGGGCGGCTGCCTGCTCGATTGCCAGGGTCTCAACGGTAGCGGGGATGCTGGCGGGGAACAGGGTTTTTTGCCAGAGATAATCTCGCACCTCGTCGTCAGGAATTTGCATGGGGAGCCAGCGGGTGATTTCAGCCAGGTTGGATTTTTCCAGGGCAAGTTTCAACCCTGCGCCCATACCTAAATTGTGTACGCTCAGTTCGAGGTTCCCTTGCTGCGCTGTTGCCAGGGTAGTGTACGATGCACCCAGGTCAACTCCAAGGACGGGTTTTTGCGAGTTGTTGATCTGGCTAAAGTACCGGATCATCCGGCCAAATGTATTCGAGGAAGGCGCCGGCGCGGCTGAAGTAATAGAGGCGTAAGCTTGAAGGCCGCCCAGATGTTGGTAGCGAATGCGTGTGACGGTTCTTGCCATCATTTCCTGGGCTGGCGCAAGAACCTCGTTTTCGATTGTTGGGCGGACATTGGGCGCAACCAGTACATCACCAAAGCGGCTCAAGGCCTCAGTAACATGATTCTGCATGGCCTGATTTCCGGCATACATGATTTCGGGACGGCGGTCTTCTGGGGTAAGCTGCAGTACTATGGATACCAGTTCCGCAATTTTGCCCACTGAGCGGGTGGAGCCTTTCTCGGTGCCACCGGCGATTAAAATTAAGTCCGGTTTGGCTTTGAGCAGCGCATCGACCTGCTCAGCATGTTCGCGGTGGTCATTCAGGCCAATTGCCTCGACCAGAACGCTTTGGGTGGATATCGCAAGCCGGCGGGCACTTTCCAGCGATACATCTTCCAACAGGCCCAGCACGGCAATGCGCAGCCCCGGACCGGCTGTAAAGATGAAAACCAGACTATCGATGCCGGCGCCGTCAGCGCGGCCTGGGATCACCAGGCGCGAATCCTCTAAAAATATTCGGGCAGTTCCGTCCTGTAATTGTTTGAGAGCCCGATAAACACCTTCACTAATATCATAATAAGGTGCGCCGTATGTACTGGGCACCCGGCTTGCGCCCAAAAAGCGGTACTGGCCGTCCACCAAATCAAAAAGCAAAGCACGAGTGTGAATGGTGCCAATTTCTATGGACAGTAATGATTCGGCTTCAACAGAGGGTGTGGACATAACCGCCTTCAGGATATCATGGGCTTAATCACATTAATGAGGAAGTCCAGGCGCTCGATCAAAGCGGCCAAAGAAGCCGCGAGCACGCCGGCGAACAAAGCACCCAGAGTGATGGCGATAAAAACCTTGCCAATCCCGGCCAATAATTGGATGATGGCAGGCTGGGCGCCCGTATTTTCTTCGCCCTTTTTCCGCGCACCAAAGTGGAAATATGCCAGACTACATATCGTGCCGGTTAACAGGACGATTCCGCCAAACAACTGGCTGATGGCGCTTCCGGCGGATGACAGACCGGACAGGTCGAAAAGTGAGATCGTACCGCTGATTTGCCCGAACAACGTTCCGCTGACTGCGCCGCCGATTGCTACTGCAGCTCCGACGCCGGTCAACAGAGCCATGGATGGGTTGCCGAGAACGGATAGCCGCGGCGACAACTTGAAGAGCAGCAAAATACTGAGAACTGCCGGGATGATCAGCACCATTCGATCGGCCGGGGGGGCAGTCACCAATGGGGTGATCAAACGCGGCATAATCACTTGATAGAAAAGCAGCACTGCGCCATAACCCGCAGATATTCCAACAAATATCATCATCACCATACGGAACAGAGCGTTGTCGCCCAACACGTAGCTCAATACCAGGATGGTCAGAAAGAATGCGATGAGAGTCCACAAAAGGTCAGGTGCCATACAGTCAAGCCTATTTAGGTCGCCGAACGATATTTTTAATTCCAAATACGGCAGCACCTATCAACATCAGTGCTGCAATCAAGAGCATCCCGCCCTGGTAAGCATCCCAGTACCGGCGCACCGGACCGCTTGCGGATTGGGTCAACTGCTCGTAGGCGGCGCCACCGGTGAAACCGGATACCATTCCGGAAATTTGACCGGATTGGACGTATGGTTGCAGCACAGGCGCAACCTGTGCGCTGGAGACAACCAATAAGGGTGTATCGCCAGCGGCAGGTTTGACTTGCTCGACCCAGGTGCGTGAATTTTCAGCATTATCGGTCAGCAACAAAATGGCATCAAAATCCGCGACTGTGTTCATGCCTTGCAGTAGCAAGCTTTCCCAGGCAGGCAAACCATCCAGGGTGGTTGGGGCAGCACGCGTCGGGCTATTCGCCAGAGCGGCCAGCGCAGAAGCGCCACCGGGAAGATAACCCAAATTGATCACCCGTTCTGCGGTCAGGTAGGCTGGGATCTGGATGGCGGCTGTGTTCACCAGCTCTGAAACCAGAGCCGGGCCGGCCGGACTGATCGAAATAAATGCCAGCCCGCTATTTCCTGCCATCCAGTCCTCCAAAACTGAGGTGGAAATGGTTCGTAACTCGCCGGAAAGCGCGGGATCGTAGTCCAGCGCGACCAATACCCGGGGCGGGGTGGTGGCAGAAGTGAGCGTTTGGACTGAATCATAAAAGGCAACCGATTCAGGGGGAACCAGGGTCGGAAAAGCTGCAAAACCGGGTTGCAGGATTAATATCGCCAGGAGCGCAACCACCATCACCAGACCGACCGCCAGCCGTATGACCAGTTGAGAGGATTCGGTTTTGGCCGCTGCAGGCGCGCCCACTCGAGCTTCATCCGCAATGAGTGTTTCGAACAGGGTGGCATAAATGCGCTGTTTATCCGTAACCTGCATCCGCGCCGAGTAAACCGGTGGTTTGCTGTAATGGGTGACCACGCCTTGACCCGGCAAAACGCCCTGATAACCAGCCAGCGGCCCGCTGGCCTCGATGCGGCTTTCTTCCTCTGACTTTACCAATTTGGGAGCTGCTGCTTCGATCGGGCGCACAGCATGCAGCCAGCCAGGCATTTCACCGGTCTCGACGTCGGACGGCGCTTCCGGCAGGTATTCAGGCGCCTGGGCTGGAGGAGCGGCTTTATCTTCCAGCAGCCAATCTGGCAGCTCTTCTTCTTGTGGCGTGGTGATCAGATCTTCGCTGCCGGTTCCAGTGAGATTACCTTCTAATGACGCAAAATCAATTTCTGTTGATTCAACCGTCTCGTTGCCTGCCGGTTCACCGGATTCAAACATCCATGCCGGCAGTTCAGCCGATTCGACCGGTTCGGATTCATTGGCGGAAGGCTCTGGCTCGGGTTGTTCCAGCGATGGCTGGTCTTGCCAATTCAGCTCATCGAGCGGTTGAGCGGCTGCTTCTTCCTGCGGAAGGTTTGTTTGGGCCCTTTCGAGGAGCCAATCCAGGTCCGGCTGATCAATTTCTTCAGCCGCGTGAGTTTGTCCTGCGGTTAACTCCTGGAAAAATTCATCCGGCAATCCCCCGATATCAAGAGGGGGGCTCACGGGTGCGATTGGGTTGCCCTCCACCGATTGTGCGTCAAAATTGAACTCAGCGGGCTCGTCCATCTGCAGATCGTCCGGGATGTCGGGGAGAGCTGCACCGGACCTTTCCGAAGCTTCCGGCTTGGGAGCCAGGTTTTCTTCAGCGGACAGATTCCTGAGCCAGTCCGGGAAGTCTTCGTTATTTTCCTTGCCGGGCTGCGGTGAGTCAGAGGCTTTGATTTCTTTGATCCAATCGGGTAAATCCGCATCCTGATTGTTTAAGGATGGCATTTCTCCCGGTGGGAGCGATTCGTCTTCAAGTGGGGGAGCTTCTTCCCCCTTTAATGCTCTAATTCGCGCCAGCCAATCCGGGATCTCCGGTTCAGCATCGGTTGATCCATCACCCGGTTTCAGATCAAGGGTGGAAGCATTGGTTTTCGTATCGAACCCGCGGAAGGTGTTCAGCCAATCCATTCCCTCCTGTTGAGGGGGATTGCCGGGTTCCTCGACATCGTCATATAACGATTTTTTACAGCTCAAGCAGGTGAGCGCATCGATATCGTTGGAATATCCACAATACGGACAGATAATTTCGCTCATGCTTTATCCACTATAAGGGCGGTCCGTTCCCAACAAAACGCGCAGGCCGGTCGTCAGACTGCCCAGGGCCACGCCGATCAGGATGCCGCGCGCTCCGGCTACCGGCAACGAATTGACGGCCGCCAACAGGTTTTTGAGCACAGGAATGTTGGCAAACGAGGAGAGAAAACCGCTGCCAAGGATCAGGAATACGAATGCACTGACTGCAAATAGGACCGACATCCACCCGCCACGCCGTTGAAATAAGCGAATGGCCGCCGCCGTCAATGAAATGGCCAAAACGCCCATCAGGCTGGCCTCGATGGGTACCTGAATATGGGTGACGATCTTCTGTACGGTCGGGTGGCCTGGTTTCAGCACCATCCCGGCTGCAAAAGTAACCCCAAATGCAATCAGCAAGAAAGCCGAAGTAACGCTTCTGTTGTGGCTGGCTGTCATTTTGCGCCAATGCACACTGAGCAGGTGAACAATCGCGACCAGCCCGGCGACTCCGGCCAGCAGAACTGCCCACTCGATCAGCAGGCTGCGCATGGATGTCAACGCTTCTATCGGAATGAAAAAGCCAAGCAGGGTGAGGACACCTGCGCCGATGGCGATGGCAGTTGAAAGTGGCGCCCTCATAGGATCCCCATCATTTTTAATATTGCGCCGCCAATGAGGACCACAATAACCCCCCAGCGCAAAATATCCTGAGTTTGCAGGCTGGCGGCATGACTGCGCTCGGCTTCCAGGTAAGCCGGGGCGGCAAATAATTCTTCGCCGATGATCGGTTCCTGTGCGGAGGCAAACAGGGCTGCCTGGGCGGGCAGTGAATCGCTGGCTGCCAGGCTAAAGGCGTTTGCATTTTCAGCAGCCTCAGCCACCAGCGCGATTTCCGGCCCAAAATTACCGATCATTACATGCGAAGAAACATCTTCACCGGTTGCAATGGGCAGCAAGCCGGCGATATAGGACATGGGGGTTATGCCGGTTAATCGACCTCGTCCGGGATCATACAATTCAGGAGCATGTACACTGCGGTACGCAGCGTGCAGCATATCCTGGCTGAGCAGTGTAAGTCCGCCATCGCCGCTGCTGGCAATGGGCGGCCGGTCGCTGGTGCTGCTGATCCGGGCAATGCGCTCCAGCGCCGCCAATCCTGCCAGCGCAGAGGGGTTGGAAGATTGGGTCAGGCTGGCCTTTCCCAGCGTGACATGCGTGCGAGTGCCGTTTTCAACAGCCAGGCCAATGGATTTCTTTAAATCATCGAATGCCGCGATTTTCCGGAAGGCCGGCTGGCCGTGGTCTTTACCGATCATACGGAGGATGATGATCGACCCGGCAGCCAGGAAGACCACCCCCAGGCCGAGCACTCCAAGTATGGTAATCAAGGTTGATCCTCCTCTCGAAGAAAGGAGACAAATTGCTGCGCAGCGTTTTTATCTTCGAGCAGGCTTGCCAGGGCTTGCCACTGATCAGAGGCTGCGGAGGACCCGATAAACGGCGTGCTCGCGTGTACCAGTTGGGCCGCCAGGAGCCGGAGGGAACCGGCGCCATCCAAAAACGCGGCTGCCAGGTCACTCACCCCCAAAACTTCCAATCTCTCTGCCCATTGGCTCCAATAACTGCGCGGGTCCCGCATGGATTCAGTATAGCATACATTTCCTACGCTCAAATTTTCGAGTTGGGGGAGGTGATACGCCTGCGCTTTTCGCATAGGTTTATTGTAGCAACAAATGTTAGAAATGCCAACAATTTACAGATTTGTTATGGTTAATGCGTTCCGGTCGCCCCACAACTTGCAACCACCGCCTGCCTCGTAATAGGACTGGATGGCGGCTTCCATTTCAGACACGGAAGTCCAGAAGGTGCTGATCTGGCTGCGATGGGCTGCTGCGGCTTCCTGCCAGGCGCGCAGCCCTTCCGGGGAAATTGCCTGGGTAAATGTTTGCCAGCCGGGATGAATCGACTGCGCCCAGGCGCTGTTGGATTGAACCGTGTATGGGTAATCGGCATAATACAGCAGCGGACGACCAGGCTGCTCGGCAGCCCGGCGCACCAGTTGATGATCGATATGGTTGCCGAGCGTCAGCGGGCTGACAACCAGGCTTTTGAGGGGGAGTGCCGTGGCCAACTGGCTACGCAGGCTGTCAACCAACCGGCGCTGAGAATCTGGAAGCGGTTGGAATAGATCGTCGTTGTCGATGATAAGCGGATCGCCGGTCAGCGGAATGCGCCGGTAGATGCAATCCGGAATGGCGAAATGGCGGGCCGCTGCCCCCAGCCGCTGGCACGATTGCTGGTCCTCCGACCGGCGGACGGCTGCTGCGTTGCGACGCACCCCCCAACGTTTGTGAAGCGACTGCGCAAAGGCTGAGAGCGGACCTGGCGGAGGATCACCGGCGCAAATGGTCCAAATTTCGACCGAATCGCCCATTCGAGTCCGTTCAGCAATCAGGCCGCCGCAGGAAAGGGCAGCGTCATCCAGATGTGGCGATAGAAAAATCCACTGCATTTGACCCCCGGGACTGGAGATTGCTGGCATTGTATCACTTTCGACGGCCTATGTTACAATCCAAAAGGGATTGAAATAGGCTTCTCGCAGGAGGGCTGCAGATGGGATTTCTGGATTTTTTATTCGGGAAAAGCCTGGTTCCAACCGCGTTGAAACCAGAAGTGAACCGGATGGTCGAGGATCTGGTGCGCATTGGCGAGCAGGAAGGATTCCTCTCGGAGCGTTCAGGCGGATTATTTAATGCGCAATGCCGCCATATTCGCGCCCGGCAAATCGGCGAACGCTTGAACGAGATTGGCGGATTCGAGTTGATGGAACAAATCAACAAGAAGGTCCGCAAGCGACTTGGTCCACAATTAGCATCCCACCTCTCCTATTCCTGGGCGGACATCGGGAAGTGGGTGCCTTGAAGCGCTTGTCTGATGCTTTTAGCAAACCGTGAATCGACTGCCCTTGCCAACACCATCCGATGAAAGTAGGGTGCAGGTTTTTCTGGTGATCAACCCGATTTCCGGAATAGTCGATGAGTCCACCCGATTGAGCCACTATTTAAAATTCTTTCAGTTGCACAACTGGACGTGCCAGGTCTACCATACTTCTGAGGATGAACGAACCATCGACGCCGTCCGCCAGGCTGTCCAAAACGGGGCAGACCTGGTGGTTGTCTCGGGGGGCGATGGCACGATTTCGGAGGCAGCAACCGCTCTTTGCGACACCGAAGTTCCTTTAGGCATTCTGCCAGCCGGAACCGGCAACATCATGGCGCGTGATCTGGGGATACCGATAAACACTGATCGGGCACTCGATCTATTGGTCAACGAGCATCGCATTTGTTCCATGGACTTAATGAAGGTCGGCGAGCGCTGCTATGCACTCAATGTGAGCATTGGCTTTAGCGCGGCAACCATGGGAACGATTGGACGAGAGCAAAAGAAACGTTTTGGTTTTCTCGCTTATCTCATCAATGTTGTGATCAACCTGACAGGGGTGCGTTTACATCGACTTCAAGTTCAGGTTGATGACCTGGTTTATCGGGTGCGTGCGTCGGAAGTCATGGTCGGAAATACAAGTCTGGTAGGCTTCAGGCGCATGCCGCGTCAACTGGTGATCCTGCCGGATGATGGGGCGGTGGACGTAATCATTGCTCGGGCGTTGACGCTGTGGGATTGGATCATGGTTGTAGTGAATTTTGTACTGGGGATCAAAAGCGTCAATCCGCGCTTCAAAACCTTGAGCGCCAGGAAACGGATTCTGGTACAAAGCGTGTCACCGCTGACCGTTCAGGCCGATGGAGACGTCATCGGAACTACGCCGGTCGAAGTTCAAGTTTTGCCGGGCGCGGTGCGGGTGATCGTGCCTGGAACCGAGCGGAATCTGGTCAGCGCGTTGCTGCGGAAAGCAGGTTTGTACCGGGCGAATCGCGGGGTTGGCGCTTAATCGCCCGGTCATTAGCTATCGGATTCCTTAAGGTTGGTTAATCGAACCTTTCGGTCAAAATTTCTGGTTGAATTCAGACAGGTATTGCTGGATATATATCGAACAAAAGGCCTAAAAATCCCACCGGTGGGGGTGAACACACCCGTATTTGTGGGTTCGAAAGGTTGACCGAAAACGAACTTAAAAAACCAGAAAAAATTTTCTACCAAACGTATTTTAAGGTTAATGTTTCACGAAACCTATTGCACCGGCGTTTGGAATATGCTAAAATCTTACCATACATATACGGTGTTCTACTTTGCACACCCCCACCTGTGGGGGTGTGCGTTCCCGAAAGCGAATTGATCCGCTTTCGCCGAAATAAACTCCCACTCGTCCCATAACTGGTAACCGGGAACCGTGGTCGAATATTTTCGGTCATCGGTCCCACTATCGCACATCTCAGGGAGGCCTTGATGCGTTGTCCTTATTGCCAGTTTGAAGAATCTCGTGTTCTGGATACCACCCGTGACAGTCGGGGGGGAATTCGCCGCCGCCGTGAATGCGAAAGCTGCCATCATCGCTTCTCCACCTATGAGCGTCCCATTCTGGCGACTCCGCTGGTGGTCAAACGCGACGGCACCCGAGAGGAGTTCGACCGCGAAAAGCTGATGCGCGGCATCCGCATTTCCTGCGCCAAGCGCCCGGTTTCAGCCGCAGAAATTGAACGGCTGGTCGGCGAAATCGAATCATCGCTGCAACAAATGGGTCGTTCGGAGGTTGTCTCGCGGGTCATCGGCGACATGGTGATTGCCGGGCTGAAAGATCTGGATCAACTGGCCTACATCCGTTATGCAATTGTTTACTTACATCTGGCCGATCTGCATGCCATCCGCAAGGAGATCGACCGTTTATTGGAAGGTTGAGAAGGAGATACGCGATGGTAGCTCATAAGCAGAAACATAGAAACGGTTTACTGCCAACCCCGGCGCGGCCTGCGGACCTGCCGGATGTTGCCTTGACCGATAATGCCCGCCAGGTACTGGTTCGGCGTTATGTCCGGCGCGGCAACGACGGCAATCCCATCGAAAGCGTCGAGGACATGTTCTGGCGTGTTGCGTATCACGTTGCCCGGGTAGAGGAAAAGTGGAGCGGCGATTTCTCTGAGCGGGCCAAAGCTTTCTATCATCTGTTAACTTCCAAAGCTTTCTTCCCCAATTCTCCCACTTTCACCGGCGCCGGCACCCCGCTGGGGCAACTGGCAGCCTGCTTTGTGCTGCCCATCAGCGATGACATGGGCCGCGACTCGGCCGGGATTTTCCAGACCCTGCGCGACGCTGCTTTGATTCAACAGACTGGCGGCGGCAACGGGTTTTCCTTTTCGCGGCTGCGCCCCAAAGGCAGCATGGTGCGGACGTCCGCCGGGCAAGCGACCGGGCCGGTGGGTTTTCTGCGCGTGTATGACAATGCCTTTGGTGAGATTGCCCAGGGCGGCACCCGGCGCGGCGCCAACATGGCGGTGCTGCGGGTCGACCATCCGGATGTGGAAGAATTTATCACCTGCAAGACCAACGAAAACCAGATCACCAATTTCAACATTTCGGTCGGAATCACCGATGCTTTCATGCGCGCGGTGGAAAATGACGAGGAGTGGCTGCTGCGTTTTCCAGATGTGCATGACCCGAAATACCGCGAGGTAAAAGGCACCATCGATGCCATGGAAGCTGCCGGGGTGTCGATCATCACTGAAAAAGTGGTGCGGGCGCGTGAATTGTTTGATTCCATCGTCCGGCAGGCGCACCACAACGGCGAGCCGGGCATGTTGTTCCTGGATGCCGCCAATCGCCAGAACCCGGTACCGCATCTGTACCCGCTGGAAGCCACCAATCCCTGCGGCGAGCAGTGGCTTGGCCCGTATGAAAACTGCTGCCTGGGTTCGGTTAATTTGTCTCAGCATTTTGGTCCTGACGGGACAGTGGACTGGGAAAAACTGGCCTACTCGGTCGACCTGTCCACCCGCTTTTTGGATGATGTGGTGGAAGCCAATGCCTATGTCCCGGCGGTGCCGCAGTTGGTAGAAGCTGCTCACCGCGCACGCCGCATTGGTCTGGGTATCATGGGGCTGGCTGATTTGATGTACCACTGCGGCATCCGTTATGGTTCCGAGGAGGGGCAGGAATTTTCGGCGCAGGTGGTTGAGTTTGTGCGCTTCGTATCGATGCGCACATCGCTCGAACTGGCGCGCGAGCGCGGACCTTTTGCGGCTATCGAAGGCTCTATTTACGATCCTAAAGATTTCAAATGGTCTCCGCCCCAACCGCTGACCCCTTACCAGCATGATTATGCCCGCCCGGAGGTGGATTGGGCCGGGTTGGAAGCTGAAATGCGGCAATATGGGCTGCGCAACGCTGCCCAGACCACCATTGCACCCACTGGCACCATTGCCACGGTCGCCGGCTGCGAAGGCTACGGCTGCGAGCCGACCTTTGCCCTGGCGTACATCCGGCATGTCAATGACAATGGCAGCGACCTGCAATTGGCCTATGCCAGCCCGCTTTTCGAAGAAGCTTTGATCAAAGCCGGCCTTGACCCGGAAACCCGCCAGCAAATCATCGACCAGACCATGCAGGAAGGCTCCTGCCAGCAGGTCGCCGCGCTGCCCGAGGAACTGCGCAGGGTGTTTGTCGTTTCCGGCGATATCAGCGCCGAAGAACATGTGCGCATGCAGGCTGCCATGCAGGCCTTCGTGGATAACTCGCTCTCCAAGACCATTAATTTCCCGCCCGACGCCACCGAAGAAGATGTCGCCACTGCCTACATGCTGGCCTGGAAGCTGGGCTGCAAAGGCATTACCGTGTATGTGACCGGGTCACGCGATAAGGTTGTGCTGGAAACGCTGGCCACGGCACAGAAGAAGCAAAGCAGCGATGTTCCAGCGCCGGTTGCCATGGAAGCTGCCGCGCTCGACGACCAGACGACCCTCTGGCACGATACCAAGAAACCGCGCCCGCGCTACCTGAATGGGTTTACCTATTCGATCGAGACCCCGCTGGGGAAGGCCTTTATCACTGTCAATGAAAACGGCGGGGCCCAGCCTTTCGAGGTGTTCATCAATACCGCCAAGGCGGGATCGGACACTGCCGCCGTCTCTGAGGCGATTGGCCGTCTGCTGTCCTATGTGCTCCGCATCGCGTCGCCCATCGAGCCGTACAAGCGCCTGCGCGAAATGACCAACCAGATGCTGGGAATCGGCGGCGGACGCCCGCTGGGATTTGGTCCCAACCGCGTGCGCTCGCTGCCCGATGGGGTTGGCCAAATTCTGGACGAGTACTTGCAAAACCGCGCTGAACGGTTGGTCAGCCACCCCGAACAGCCGAATGCTCCCGCAAGCCCGGGCAACGGCCGGAGCTATCACGTCGAGGGCGGCCTGGGCGCGGTGATGGCCAGCCAGCGGTTGCTGCGCTTTGGCGATCTTTGCCCTGAATGCGGCGAGGCTGCGGTGATCAACGAGGAAGGCTGCCGTAAGTGTTACGCCTGCGGCTACAGCGAGTGCTAAGTCGGCTGGACACAAACAGAGCATCTGGCGAGTGAAACTCAACATTATTGGTATATTGTTGGGTTTCACTCTACGCGTGCCGTGTGGCCAACCCTACCTGCAATAACTGTGTCATGGGCTGTCTCAAAAGAATAAATTTGTCATTTATTCCGCCACATATGCGGGATGGGGTGGAACCCATCCTCTTGGTAGGGGCGGGCTTCCATGCCCGCCCGCTTTTGGGACAGCCCCTCTCTATACCTGGTCATGAGATCCTTCATGCCCTTGTAAAATTTTGATATGTCAAATCGATCTGATCCGGGGCATTCAGGATGACAAGTTTTCATGAAATTCCGGGGCGAAGGGTTTTACCGGGATGACGAATTTCCACACACTTCTCTCATGAGTTTTGTCGGTTCGACTGGTGATATGCGTTATTGGACATACATAATACAATGGCTTACCGTAATCATGCTATATTTAATAAATCCATAAATTTCCGCAGGAGGGAATCATGACAAAGACTTTGGATAATCTACAGGCCGCCTTTGCCGGCGAGTCACAGGCCAACCGCAAGTACACCGCTTTCGCGCAAAAAGCGGATGCAGAAGGCTACCCGCAGATCGCCCGGTTGTTCCGCGCGGCTGCCCAGGCTGAAACCGTTCATGCGCTGGCGCACTTCCGTGCAATGGAAGGCGTTGGCAATACGCTGGCCAACCTGCAGGCCGCGATCCAGGGGGAACACTATGAGGTTGCGGAAATGTACCCGCCGTTCATCCAGGATGCCGAAGCCGAGGGCGAACGGCGCGCGCTGAGGAGCTTCAGCTACGCCTGGGAAGTCGAAAAGACGCATGAAAGCCTGTATCGCGAAGCGTTAGCACTGCTTGAAGCGGGCAAGAAAGAAGAAGACGAGTACGATTACTACGTCTGCCCGGTATGCGGCCACACTCACAAACGCAATGCACCCGAGGTATGCCCGGTATGCGGCGCGCCCGGGTCGCGCTTCGAAAAAGTCGCCTGAAGAAAAAATTTCACCACAGAGCGCGGAGAAAATCAGAAACAGAAATAAGCAGGAATGCAATTTTGCAGTGTTCCTGCTTTAATAAAAACACGATGGCGGAAATAACCCTTTTAGGGGAGTCAAAAAAAGAATACATATTTACTAAAGAGATAACATGAAACCAATCCTGCGGACCAGTGGTGAAATCACCTATCTTGAATGTCCGGCCGAATCATTGCGCATAGCCAGCGAACGCGATGCGCTGGATATGGTCGCGCTGTGCGGCGAGCACTCGACCGAGCGGCTCTTGTTGGATGGCGACTGCCTTCACCCGGACTTCTTCGAATTGAAAACCGGCTTGGCAGGGGCGGTGCTGCTCAAATTGAGCACTTACCACATCCGCACAGCGGTGGTGCTGCCGCCAGAGCGCATTGGCAGCGGCCGCTTCTCCGAATTTGTGCGAGAAACCAATACCGGTAATCAATTCCGTGTGTTTTCGAGCGTCGCGGAAGCAGTGTCATGGCTTTTACGTTAATTACAATCTTCCAAGGAGACACGGAGAAAAGCTTTTCACATCTTTCACAAGAGATGTCATATAACGACCAATTTTGATGGTTAATGCGAGTAAACAGGTGGGAAGAAACAATTCAAAGGATATAAAAGATAAGCACAAAGAGGACGCATTGATTAAATTAAGGGTTTCTCCGTGTCCTCCGTGTCTCCGTGGTTAATTATTTGATCAACTCATGATTGGGTTTTCACACCAACCAGCCGGACTGATCCGGTTGCTCGCGGGTTTGCATTACTTCCACGCTGCCTTCCTCCAGCCAGAGGGACGTGGGACGCGCAGCATAATTGTAATTGGATGCCATCGACAACTGGTAGGCGCCGGAAACAGGCGTGGTGAGCAGGTCGCCGCGTTTGACCGGCGGCAGGTGGGTTTCCGGAATCAGCACATCACCAGTTTCGCAGAATTTGCCAGCCACGCGCACTTTTTCGGTTGGATCCGCGCTGGCCCGCTGAACAACTCGCGCAGTGTAGTGGGCGTTGTAGAGAGCCACCCGCGGGTTATCCGCCAGACCCCCGTCAATGGCGACAATATGGGTGCCGTCTGGCGTGGTTTTCTGTGCGCCGACGGTATATACCGCCACACCGGCGCGGGCAACCAGCCAACGCCCCGGTTCGAGCACCAGACGGGGTAGCGGCCATTTATAGCGGCTGCAAGCCTCCTGGAGTGCGTCAGCGACCGTGCGCACCCAGAGTTCCGCATCGTCGGATGAATCAGCGTCAATGTAACGCACTCCCCAGCCGCCGCCCGGGCTGAGCTCCTCAGGGATGAAGTTATTGGCGGCTGCGACATCGCAGAGCGCATTAATCGCCTGCTGGTAAGGTTCGGTATCGAATATTTGCGAACCCAGGTGCGTATGCAGACCGGCGAGTTTGAGCCATGGGCTGGCCAGCGACCGGCGGATGGCTTCCGCCGCTTCGCCGTTTTGGATATGCAGCCCAAATTTACTGTCGGAATGGGAGGTGGCGATATGCGGGTGGGTGTTGACGTTCAAGTCTGGCGTGATGCGCAGCCAGATGCGCGCGGGGCGCTTCTGTGCGGCAGCCAGCGTTTCCAGAAAGGCCAGCTCGTCCAGGCTGTCCACCACGATGGCTTGAATATTCCATTGCAGCGCAGCCAGTAATTCGGCTTCGGATTTATTATTGCCGTGCAGGTGAATCACTTCAGCCGGGAAGCCGGCTTTTTGCGCCACGTGAATTTCACCCAGGCTGACCACATCAGAGCCTACGCCAAGCGCAGCCAGTTTGGCGGCAAATGCCCGGGAAAAATAGGCCTTGCTGGCGTATGCAATTGTAGCTTCGCCGGGGTAGCTGGTTTTGATCAGGCTTTTGAGCCGGTCCAACTGTCCGCGAACTGTAGCGCCGTCGTACAAGTACAGCGGTGTGCCGTAGGTTTCCGCCAGGGTGACCAGGTCGTGGCCTGCCAGGGTCAAATGACCAAGGGAATTAATGCCAGCAGTCACCGGGAACAACGATAAATCGACTTTTTCTTTCATGGGGAACAATTCTTTCTGCAAAGAGATCGTATGGGTCACAAAAAATTCCGGGTTGGATAATACCATTCTTTAAAAAATGCAACAATACTCGCCCGGCTGCCATAAGGCTCCTGGTTGCGTGACCGGCCGCCAGGGATCAGGTATAATGAATGGAGAGACTCACTGGCTGTCAGCCTGAGTTTTAGGAGGAAAAGCATGGCACATCACTTATCACCCGAAGAAAAAAAGATTCTCAAGCTGGTCGAGAAGGTTCCCACCGATGACGCAACCCGCAAAACCTGGGAGGAGGAGATACAAACCAACGGCCTGACCGAAGAAACAGCTGAGTCCATTCGCAAAGCGCTTTCGACTGTCCCGGAGGGCGAGCAGGAAACTGCCGAAATGGGGCGCGGGCGGCTGCTGATCGAATTTACCACCCTGGTCAAACGCTGGCGCTTCAGTTATCAGGCCAAAAATTTTGGCCGGCGCTAGATTTCTACATTGAACGAGAAAATTCCCCCGCTGGAACCTGGCGGGGGAATTTTTTTACAAGAAACGCTTTCGAATTATTCGACGCCTTTACGCCGGCGCGTCCATTTGATGACCTCGACCCCGAAAAACAGGACCACACTCAATCCGAGACTGACCAGCAAATCGGTCAGGGGCAGTGCCCGGGTGTTGAAAACGTCTTGCAGGAATGGCACATAAATGACAGCCATCTGCAAGGCCACCGTCAGAAGGACGGCGCCGATCAGCATCCGGTTGGAGAAAAACCCGATCTTGAAGGTTGAATCGAGGTCCGACCGCACTGCCATAACGTTACCCATTTGCGCGATGGTCAAGGTCGTGAAAATCATGGTCTGCCAGTTATCCGGGTGACCGGTAGCTTGCGACCAGAACCCCGCCACCAGCGAAACTGCAGCCAGCATCAAACCAATCAGGAGGATATCGATGCCAAGGCCGCGGGCAAAGATACTTTCCGTGGGGGAGTGCGGCTTGCGTTTCATCGTTCCGGGCTCAACCGGTTCGACGGTCAAAGCCAGGCCGGGCAGACCGTCGGTGACCAGGTTGACCCACAAGATTTGCAGCGGCGTCAATGGCAGCGGGAAGCCGATGAATGGCCCGATAAGCATGACCAGAACCTCGCCCATATTGGAGGTCAGGGCGTATTTGATGAATTTGCGGATGTTATCGTAAATCCGGCGCCCTTCTTCGATGGCGGCTACGATGGTGGCAAAGTTATCGTCCAGCAGCACCATATCGGATGCTTCTTTGGAAACATCGGTGCCGGTGATACCCATGGCAACCCCGATATTGGCTTTTTTGAGCGCCGGGGCGTCATTTACCCCGTCACCCGTCATGGCAACAATGTTGTTCTTTTCCTGCAGCGCCTGGACGATTTTAAGTTTGTGTTCAGGTGAAACCCGGGCAAAAACAGAGACGTGATCCACCCTGGTTTTGATGTCCTCGACTTCCATTTTTGCCAGGTCCTGACCGGTTAATGCGGTGCTTTCCGCGTCAGCGATATTCAGCTCCCTGGCAATGTGCATGGCAGTCAGCGGATGGTCGCCGGTAATCATAATGACGTGCACTCCGGCGCCTTTGGCAACATTGACTGCATCGCGCACTTCCGGGCGCGCCGGGTCGATCATTCCCATCATGCCGATGAAGGTCAGGTCGCTCTCCGATGGCTGGGCGCAAGCGGGATCGGTTGGCTCATGACAGAAACGGTAGCCGATACCCAGCACTCGCATGCCTTTCTTTGCCATGTCCGCATTGGCCTGATCGATCCGATCCCTCCAGACAGCATCCAGAGGAACTGTTTTGTCATCCACCCAGACGGAGGTCGATATATCCAGTAAGCCGTCAACCGATCCTTTGGTGATACTCAGGTATGGCGCTTCGTTTGCAGCCTGGATTATCTGCTGGGAGGGCTGGATAACAGCAAGGGGATGTTTGCGGTCAAGCTCATGAACGGTGGTCATGCGTTTGCGGTCAGAATCAAAGGGTAGTTCTGCAATCCGCGGCATGGTTTTGAGCAAATCTTCTTTCCATAAACCGGCTTTGGCCGCAGCAATCACCAGCGCGCCTTCCGTGGGGTCACCAACAGCCGTGAAACTTCCGGGTTCGCCTTCGTTTTCTTCCAGTACCGCATCGTTGCACAATGCGCCGCCTACCAGCATCAACCCCAGGGCAGTGGAAAATCCTTGAACGGGGTGGTTGATGTCATCTTCGGACAGGCGCGGGGCGTATTCCTTGACTTCCTGGAGGAAATCGACGCGATTGCCGGCGGTATCGACCAGCGTGACGGTCATGCGATTTTCGGTCAAAGTCCCGGTCTTGTCCGAACAAATAACGGTTACCGAGCCCAGCGTTTCCACTGCCGGCAGCTTGCGGATCAACGCACGGCGCTGCAGCATCCGCTGTGCTCCCAGGGCAAGCGCAATGGTAACAACGGCGGTTAACCCTTCCGGGATAGCTGCAACGGCCATGCTGATTCCGGTCAGCAGCATGCTTTCAAAGTCTTCGCCGCGCGCCAGGCCGAGGGCAAAAACGATGCCAACGATCACCAGGGCGGCCATTGCCAGGCCTTTGCCAAGCTGAGACAGGCGTTTTTGCAGGGGGGTGGGCTCGTTGCCAACTGTTTGGATCAGGTCTGCGATCTTGCCGAGCTCCGTGTTCATCCCGGTTGAGGTCACCATGGCTACGCCGCGGCCGAAAGTGGTCACTGTTCCCATGAAGACCATATTGCGGCGGTCGCCGACGCCCAGGTTTTCCCCGTCGAGCGGTTCAATTATTTTTTCCACCGGCTCCGACTCGCCGGTCAGAACGGATTCCTGCACTCGCAGGTTGAAGGCCTCAACCAGGCGGCAATCCGCGGGGACGGCATCGCCGGCGTCCAACTGGATGATGTCGCCCGGGACCAGGACGCGGGCTTCCACAGTCAGCAACCGCCCGCCGCGGCGTACTTTAACCTTGGGCACGGCCATTTTTTTCAAGGCCGCCATGGCCTGTTCCGCCTTATATTCCTGGGTAAAACCCAGAATAGCGTTCAGGATGACAATGATCAGGATGACGATGGCGTCCAGGTTCTCGCCGAGGAAAAATGAAATACCGGCAGCCAGGATCAAGATCAGCACCATGACCTCGGTCACTTGCTCCCACAAGATTTTCCAGGGACTTTTTAGCCCACGATCAACCAGTTCATTGGGTCCATGGGTTTGCAGACGCTGCTCGGCTTCTGCCGGATCCAACCCGTTTTTGACTTCTGTATCCAACTGCGCCGCTGCTGCGCGGTAGTCCATCCGATGCCATTCTTGCATGGTAGCCTCCTTGACTTTGTGAATATAGGGGCAGGTGGATTAAAAAAAGACCACCACCTTAGTGATGGTCTTGCTAAACGCTGATGAGCGTTTGGGCTACCGGAAGAACCTCTTCGGCTTGACGGCAGACCAGCCCTGAAACAGGGTAGCTACTCCCCAACAGACGGTAAATTCTACTTGACAAAAAAACCGGTGTCAAGCCCAATGGTTCATATCCTCCAGACATCTCAGTAAATATTATAAGGGAAAAAGGGCCTAAAACCCGGAGAGCCCCGGGCATTGACGCCAGGGGCTCTCGCTAGACAGGTTTGGACCTTACCATTAAGGCACTGCGCAGCCGGCTGCCCTGTTTGGAGGAGACAGGTGCATGGTTTACGCAGATGCAGGCGTGTTTTCAGAAAGGGTTGATTAAACAACCCTTGCTAAGGGGATGCGACAGCCAGACGGTCAGTCATTGCGGCGATCAGCCACCCAACTCTGGCCTTTTCAGGCCAGATCAGGGCGAAGCGGGTTGAACCTACCGGGTCGAACGATTGCGTAAGAAGGCCGGAATGTCCAGATCGTTCGTGTTCATGACGTGCGGTTGAAACTCGATCGGCGTAGAAATTGGCGCTGGCCGCTCAGCCTTGTTGGTGAGGCTGCTCGCCGCGATAGGCTGGGTTGCTTCCCTCGCTGCGGGGCGCGTCTCCAATAAAGGGGAACGCCCGCTGGAAGGGCGGTCGAAGCCGGTGGCAATGACCGTGATCCGGACCTCTTCGCCCATGTTGGGATCGATGACGGCACCGAAGATCAAATTGACATCCGGGTGCGCGGTTTCCTTGATGATGGCGGCAGCCTGGTTGACCTCGAAGAGCGTAAGATTGTTCCCGCCGGTGACGTTGAAGAGGATGCCGCGGGCGCCATCGATGGTGATGTCGAGCAACTGGCTGGAAATTGCCAGTTCAGCGGCAACCCGGGCGCGGTCTTCACCGGTGGCATGTCCAACAGCCATCAACGCTGCGCCGCCTTCGGACATGATGGCGCGCACATCGGCAAAGTCCAGGTTGATCATGCCGGGGATGGTGATCAATTCGGAGATGCCCTGAATACCCTGGCGCAGCACGTCATCGGCAGTGCGGAAGGCTTCGGTCAGGCTGACCTTTTTATCCACAATCTGCAGCAGACGGTCGTTGGGGATCACGATCAGGGTATCGGCATGTTCTTTGAGCTTGGTGATTCCAAGTTCAGCCGATTGCTGGCGGCGAGCTCCCTCGAAGGCGAACGGGCGGGTGACAACGCCAATCGTCAACGCGCCAACCTCTTTGGCAATTTGCGCCACAATGGGGGCTGCTCCAGTGCCGGTGCCGCCGCCAAGACCCGAGGTCACGAAGACCATGTCAGAGCCTTTGAGGACTTCGTACAGCTCTTCAGCGGACTCCTCGGCAGCTTTGCGGCCAACCTCCGGGTTACCACCAGCGCCAAGGCCGCGTGTCCCTTTGTCGCCAATGCGAACGCGGGTCGGCGCCTTGGAGAGCAGCAATGCCTGGGCGTCGGTATTGACGGTGACGAATTCGATCCCGCCCATACCTTCTTCAATCATGCGATTGACGGCGTTGCATCCTCCCCCTCCCACACCAATAACCTTGATACGGGCGAACGATTCAGCTTGTTGTCCAAAATTCATTTCCATTTTTTCCTCCGCTTAAACCTGTCTTGTGTTGATGGGTTGAATGAACGATGGTCTCGGAAAATTGCAAAAGAAACCATTAAGGAAGCAGCCGACGCAAGAAGTCTTTGATCTTGTCCGAGTCCAATAATCCTCCTTTAGGAGAGCGGCGCCTTTCGTGCACTAATCCGGTTTCGCTCATCAGCAGCGCCCAGTGAAGCAGGCCAACGCTGGTGGAGTAAGCCGGCGAATGGAGCTGGTCTGTCAGACCGACCAGGTTTTCGGGGCGCGCCAGGCGCACTGGAAGTCCCATAACTGTGCTGGCCAGGTTGCGTATCCCCGGCAGCAAGCTCGATCCTCCCGTCAAAACCATGCCCGCAGGCAGCAGGCCGTCATAACCCGAGCGTTTGATTTCCTGTAAAACCAACTGGAAGATCTCCTCGACCCGGGCCTCGATGATATTTGCCAACTCACGGCGGTTCACCTGGGCCGGACCTTCCTGGCCAAATGAACGCACATTGATTACGTCTCCCTCGGCTACTTCGGATTCAACTGCATGGCCGTATTTCTTTTTGACCTCTTCAGCTTGATCAATGGGCAGACGCAGCCCGTGGGCGATATCCGAGGTGATATGGTTGCCGCCGACGGCAAGCACCATGGTATGCCAGATGTCACCGTCGATGTAGATTGCCAGATCTGTGGTGCCGCCGCCAATATCGCAAACAATGGCGCCCATGGTGCGCTCGGTTTCTGAGAGCACAACCTCGGCGGAAGCCAGCGGGTTGAGGACAAATTGTGATGCTTCCACACCGGCCGCCTGCACGCACTGGCGCAGGTTTTCGACGGTGGATTCAGCAGCCGTGATGATGTGCGCTTCCACTTCCATCCGGTAGCCGTGCATCCCAATGGGTGTGCGGATGCCGTCCTGCCCATCCACCACAAAACCGCGCTGGATGACATGGATGATCTGGCGGTTATGGGGAATGGCAACTGCCTGGGCAGCTTCGAGAGCGCGGGCAATGTCCAGCTCGTCGATGACTCCGCCGGAAATGCCTACAACACCGCGGCTGTTGACGGAGGCAACGTGCGAACCGGCCAGACTGACCAGCGCAGAGGTGATTTCAAGCCCTGAGGTGCGCTGGGCTTTTTCGATCGATCGGGCAATAGCGGTGGAAGCAGCAGCCAGATCAACGATGGTCCCCTTGCGAATCCCCTGTGAGGGCTCAATCCCAACCCCCAGAATTCGCAGACTGCGTTCCCCCTCCACGCGCGCAACCAGGGTACACACCTTGGTCGTGCCGATATCAATTCCAACTACAAATGGATCATCCATGTTGGGCTCCACTTATCTATAGAACGGCGCGTTGATGAATTCGACGCTGATCATGTCTTGCGGAAAGATGCCTTGTTGTTCCAGATTCGTGATGATGGCTGTGTACATGGACAACTTGAGATCAAAATCCGTCAGATCCCGACCAATATAGACATCCCAACCATGTGGATCTTCCCAACCCAGACCATTCAGAGAATTATAGACCAGCTTGGAATCGGGGGGAATCATCTTTTGGAGGTCAATCATGCGCTTGAGGATTTCCGGATCAACCTGACGTCCCCAGATGTCAGCGGGGGCAGCAGCAACCACGGCGAGGGCGCCGTCAGCGCTTGATGAAGCGGCAGCAGCATCGACCTCGGCCAGAGGGAGCAGCGGCGGTTGGCCGTCAGCGCCAATGGTAAGCAGTTCACCGGGTTCACCGCGGGGCGGTAGAATCACGCCGTTGGCATCGATCCAGTAAACGGTATCGCCGCCATTCCAGGCTACAGCCGGCTGCAACTCGTCAACTTGAATGCGAACCTTGGCTGGCAATCCTACTTGCACTTTGACGCTGCCAAGGTCAGGGAAGGCTTTTTTCAGTGCAGTTTGAGCCGCCTGCGGGTCAAAAGTCACGATCTGCTCACCCTGCACATTAACCACTGCCTGAATATCACCGGCAGTGAGGCGTGAAATTCCATCGATGGTGATATCGGAAATCTGGAATTGGGCTGAAAAACCCAGTGCGTAAATTGCCAGGGCAGCGAAGACTGCGATCATTGCCGAGATAAATCGGCCGCCAGCATTGAAAAATGGCAGTGCGGGCAGGCGCAGTTCTGCGCCGGACGCTCCCAATGAATAGTAAAACTGCCGTTTAACCCGGCTGCGGCTGTTCGTTTGAATCGGTTGAGCCGCATTGAAGATATCACTGCGCATGATGACCGGTTGGGATCGGGCCGGGTAGCTGGCTGCCTGGCGGGTCTTGGTCACGTGCTGGGTGCTGCGCTGTGAACGGCGCTGGCGCACGAGATCAGAGCGGGAAATTGAGGGCATTAATTTTTCGGCTCTCATGCTGTCCTCCTGTACTCGAATTCGGTGTGGTCGCGGTCAGCTTTGCGTTCCAGCGCCAGGTCAATCAGGCGTTCGATGAGCGCCGGGTAGGACAGGCCGCTGGCTTCCCAAAGCTTGGGGTACATGCTGATTCGAGTAAATCCTGGAATGGTGTTGACTTCACTGATGTATATGGAAAGGTCATCGGCGTTGACCAAAAAATCGACGCGGGCCATTCCCGCGCAGTCGATGGCGCGATACGCGGCGACTGCAATCTGTTGGATTTCAGCGGCTTTCTGCGGCGGCAGAGGCGCCGGAATAAGCAGTTTCGAGTTATCGGAAAGGTATTTGGCAGAGTAAGTGTAAAAATCTTCCCCCGGAACCACTTCACCGGGAACAGAAGCTTGCGGCTGGTCATTGCCAAGTACACTGACCTCGATCTCGCGAGCGTTGGCCAACCCTTTTTCGATGACGATGCGGCGGTCGAAACGAGCAGCGTCCATCAAACCTTCGACCAGATCAGCGCGCGAGCGGCACTTGGTGATGCCGACCGATGAACCCAGATTGGCTGGTTTGGTGAAGAGTGGGTAAGCTGAAATCGTTTCGGCAGCCTGAATAACCTGCTCCATCTCCGCCTCGACCTGACGGCGGGTGACTACCACAGCGGGCAGCACCGGCAAATTGTGCGCCTGCATGACGGATTTGAAGACACCTTTGTCCATTCCGAGCGAGCTGCCGAGTACGCCAGCGCCAACATAAGCGATACCGGCCAGCTCGAACATGCCCTGGATGGTGCCGTCTTCGCCAAAGGTCCCATGGAGCGCCGGGAAGACAACATCCAAATTGGCATATTTCTCGAGTGCAACCCCGGCATCGGTGGTGCGCAGTCTGTACAGACAATTTTTGCCAGGCTCGGGCAGCAGCGTGACATTTTCCAGCGCACCCAGGTTGCCCGATTCGAGCGCCGAGAGCGCATCCGCGCCGGCAAACCAGTGTCCCTGATGATCGATTGCAATCTGAATGACCTCAAAGCGGGAGGGGGGTAGATTGGCGAGAATCGAACGCGCCGACTGGAGCGAGACTTCGTGTTCGCCCGAGCGGCCGCCAAAAATTACGCCAATTCGTGTTTTTGCCGTCATTCAGAGATCCTCTTTTCTACCAGTTGCATCTCACTGTCCCAATCCCCGATGGGCTCTATTTCTAATTCCAACTGTATGCCAAATTTATCCTGCACGGTTCGGCGTACCAGTTGGATCAACTGCCAGTAATCGCTGGCGCAGGCCGATTCATCATTAACGAAGAAATTCGCATGAACCTCGCTTACCTGTACCCCGCCAACCCGCGTACCTTTGAGCCCGGCCGCCTCGATTAGCCGTCCGGCATAATCATCAGGCGGATTTTTGAACATGGAACCCAGACTGGCGCCCGGGGGCTGCGTACTGCGGCGTTTGGTGGATAAATCAGCGATGGCAGCCTTGACGGTTTCCGGCGTGCTTGGTTGTAAGCGCAAGCGGGCCGCCAGAATGACAGCCTGCCCCGGATGGCGCTTGAGGACACTGGTGCGGTAGTCATATTCCATTTTCTCCGCGGTCCAGAACAACCGTCCATCAATGGGATGCAAGATTTCTGCCATAATGAGGGATTGCTGCATATTGCCGCCAAAAGCGCCGGCGTTGCCGTAGAGGGCTCCGCCGAGCGTTCCGGGGACCGTGGCAGCCCATTCCAGACCGCCCAGGCCGCGCAGACCTGCACGCCGCGCAATGGTGCCCAGTACCGCGCCAGATTCGGCCCACACGGATGGCGGGTCGCCGGCCGCATCCACTTTGATCAGATGCGCGCGGTTCAAAATCACCACCCCGTGGAAACCGCGGTCGCTGACGAGGAGGTTGGCGCCGCTGCCCAGGATGAAGAATGGCACTTCAAGATTCCATAATACCTGCACCGCATGTTCCAGCTCCTCACCGCTGGCAACCGCCAGCATGCCGGCGGCATGGCCGCCAACCCGCGCGGTGGTATAGCTGGACATTGGAACATTTTCTTGAAAATGTTCGCCCAGCTGCGCGCGCAGTTCGTGAATGGGAAGCGGGGTCGGGTGGTTGATCATATCAACGGCGGTTAGAGCGCCTTGATCCTTTCAATCAAACGGGATAGTAGAGAATCTCCCAGGGGCGCCAATCTGGGTAGTCCTTCAGCGTATTTCGTTTGGGAGTGTACAGGCGCACCGGTAATGGCTTCCAGCAGTTCCTGGGGTAGATTGCCCTGGGACTTGGAAATTGGTGAAATGACCCATTTTTGCTGTTTAAGCATAATTTTCCTCCTGGCTTTTCAATTCGGCGTAAACGCTGGCGCTGATTTGGTCGGCATCGCCGGCTGAAAGCACCAGCAGAACGTCGCCGGGTTGCAACTGCTCCAAGAGATATTGGGTTGCAGAAAGAAGCGTGGGGGCAAAATATGTGGAAGGGTGCGTCATGGCTTCCACAATAACAGCGGATGAGAAGCCCTCGTTGTGTTCGCGAGCAGCGTAAACTTCCGTGACGATGACTCTATCGGCCTGCTGCAGCGCGGCGATGAAATCATCCAGGAGGGTGATTGTGCGCGAAAAGGTGTGCGGCTGCCAGACCGCCCACAGGCGACGGCCCGGATAGCGGGCGCGGGCGGCAGACAGGGTTGCTCTCACTTCGGTGGGATGGTGGGCATAGTCATCCACAACCACGACCCCGGCAGCTTCCCCAAGAACTTCGAACCGCCGCCCGGTGCCGCTGAACTCGGCCAGCGCTGTGGCAGCCTGATCAACGGGCAGGCCCTGGGTGTGTGCGACTGCCAGTGCAGCCAGTGCGTTCAGGGCATTGTGCTCACCGGCAACCTGCAGCCTGACCGGTGTCAGGTTTTCGTTATGGTACATTGCTGTAAAATCGAAACCGCCATGCGGGTTGGGCGACAGGTTTTCCGCCCGGTAATCGGCCTGGGTGTCCTTGCCATAAGTCAAAAGACGAATATCCTCGCGTCCGTGGTTGCGGGCTAACCAGCGGGTACCGGCATTGTCTGCGCTCGCCAGCAAAATACCATCTGGCTCCAGCCGTTGAACGAAGCGGACGAACGCCTCGTTGTAGCTTTCTCGGGTGGGGAAACAATCAGGATGGTCGTGCTCCAGAGTGCAAACAACCTCAACCCGGGGGGTTAAGCCAAGGAACATATTGTCGTATTCATCCGCTTCGATGACAAAGACCGGCCCGCTGCCTGCATGGGCGTTGTTTCCCAGGTTTTTTGCCACGCCGCCAATAATATAAGATGGGTCCTGACCCAACCGGGTAAAGATCCACGCGATCATTGCGGTTGTGGTGGTTTTGCCGTGTGTTCCGGCAATGGCAATGCTCTGGCAGCCGGCCATCAATTGACCAAGGTATTCGGAGCGTTTGAGAACGGGGATGCCTGCAATCCGGGCAGCCAAAACCTCCGGGTTATCATCGGTGATGGCAGAGGAACGTACCACCACATCGGCCTGAAGAACGTTATTGGCATCATGACCCGCGTAAACCGTCACTCCGTGGGCGGACAACTGCCGCGCCAGCGGGGAGAGGGTGCGGTCGGAACCGGAGACGGTATATCCCCGCTCCTTGAGGAGCAGAGCGATTGCCGATAATCCAGTGCCTCCGATGCCGATCAGGTGAATGTGTTTCATCAAATAAATACCACCATGACGAAGACGAATGCAATTGCCACCGCGAAATAAATTACCGGTGAACCCAACCAGGCGGGCGGCAGGAAAGCCATCATCCTTTCCGCAGCCTGGCCCATAGCGGTGGCTGCGTCGGGGCGTATGATGATGTCGAAGGGGTAGTTTGCGATTTCCAGGTAAAACCAGATGGTGCCCCAGATCATAAAGCCGTTGATCCCGCCGAGGAAGAAGCCGAGAAGCACATCTTGCAGCCGCTCCCGCACAAAGCGCCCGCTGGCAGCAATGCGTGGCAGGTTTGGCGTCTGGTAGCCAAAGAAAACCAGAAGCAGCAAAATGACCGCCCGCAGCCAGAAAAGTTCGGTCGGCGCAGTGACCGCCAGGGTCTCGTTAATGAACGGGACGAAGCGCTCCAGGACGTTCATGATGAATATGGACAGGATGACGCCAAACGTGACCAGGATTTCCCGCGCCCAGCCGCGTACGCCGCCAATCAGCGCGAACAGGCTTACCAGAATCCAGAACACCGCATTCAGACTAATCATGGGCTTTGGCACCCTTTCCGGCGGTTGCCAGGTCGCGCAAAAGGCCGGCGATGGTACTGGCAGCCTGCGGATTCGCCAGCGAAAGCATCGCCTGGCGCATGCTTTTCAACCGATTCGGGTCTTGCAGCAAATTGAGCACGGTCGAGGTCATGTTTTGCGACAATTGCTGATCTTCGATGATTTGGGCTGCGCCGTGATGGACCAGGTAGTCCGCATTCACCTTCTGGTAACGCCAGGCGTGAGGGTATGGCACAAGAATGGCGGGCAGGCCAAAAAGTGGATATTCGCCCAGGCTGGCTGCACCCGCGCGTGAAAGCGCCAGGTCAGCGCTTGCCAGAGCTGCGCCCATTTCTTCGTGCAGGTAAGGGAAGGGGTGGTAATGCGCCTGCAAAGCAAATGACAGCGCTCTGCGAGCAGCGTCGACCTCGTCCCAGTCCAACTGACCGCTGATATGCACGATTTGGACTTGCTGCAGGAGTACCGGGAGGGCTGCAAGCAGTGCGCGGTTGATCGAACGCGCTCCTTTGGAACCGCCAAAAACCAGCAAAACCGGCCGGTCTTGGCTCAAATCCAGCTTCTGGCGGCCGCTTTCGCGTGTCCAGGCAGCTAATTCAGGCCGGGTCGGGTAACCCGTGACGACCAATCGTTTGGCCCTACCAAAATAAGCCCTGGAGTCCTCAGCCGTCAATGCAATGCAATCTGCAAAGCGTGCCAGAAATTTAAGCGCCAATCCGGGTTCGATGTCCGGGACATACAGCAACGAAGGGTAGCGGCGGGCGGCTAACGCCATTGGGCCAGCGACATACCCGCCTGTAAAGAGCAGCACATCCGGGCGGAATTCTTTCAGGATGCGGCGGGAGGCAAACACACCGCGCAGCAAGCGCGCCAGGTTACCCGGCAGCGCGCGCAGACCAACGCCATGCACGCCAGCCGTGGGAATGCCGGTGAAGGGGATGCTCAGGCGGGTCACCAATTCGGCTTCCATGCCTTTTTCCCCGCCAACCCAGAGTACCGGGTTCGCTTCATTACCTGATGCCTGCAGAACCGTGAGAGCGGGATACACGCCCCCGCCGGTCCCCCCGGCGCAAATTAACAACCGCACCGAATGACCTCCCTTCCTGTTCCTGCTTATCACGCGAGGAAACTCGCGCAACGGAAAAGATTAATCCGACTGCACCAAGGGTCATGGTCAGGCTTGACCCGCCGGCGCTGATGAACGGCAAGGCGTTTCCCGCAAACGGGAACAAATTGACCATGACACCCATATTGATGATGGCTTCCATCACAATCCAGCAGGTTAACCCGGAGGCAAGCAATTTTCCGGCGAAATCAGTGGATTGCGCGGCGATTTTAAGGCCGCGCCACATAAATACCAGGTACAGGATGACCACAGCTCCGGCGCCAAGCAGCCCGGTTTCTTCAGCGATAACTGCGTAAATGGAGTCGGTATGCGATACCGGCAGGCTAAACTTGGTCGAACCCTTACCAATGCCAACGCCAAAGAATTCGCCGCGGACAACGGCTTCAATTGAGCGTTGAATGTGCAGCGAGGCCGTTCCGGGGTCTTGCAACCCGGCAACATATTGCTGAATGCGCATTTGGCCGGTATCGGATACGGCTACAACCAATGCGCCAAGCAGTGCGACGATGAAAAAGATGAGCAGAATTTGTTTCATCTCGACGCCTGCCAGGAAGAATAACAGCACACCCAGAACGCAAATGGTGATGGTTGCGCTTAGATCCGGCTGAAGCACGATCAAACCAGCGGTAAAACCCAGGATGAAGATCATCGGGAACAGACCAAAATTGATATTGTTGAGGACTTCGCGTTTCGAGGTCAACCAGAAGGAAAGGTACATAATTACGACGACTTTGGCCATCTCGGAAGGCTGGATGGAACCGCTCAGCAGCGTGCGTTTCGAGTTGTAGCGCATTTCGCCAAAAATCAACACGGCCACAAGCAGCCCCAGGGTAATGATCATGATCGGCACGACATATTTGCGCCAACGGCGGTAATCGATGTACATCAAGATGGTTCCGCCGGCAATCCCGACTACCACCCACTTCAATTGATTGATCAGGTAATAAGCCGGTTCTTCATCGCGCAGCATGGAAGGCTGCCAACTGGCAGAATAGACCATCAGAAGGCCGAATCCAAGCAAAAAGGCCACCGCTAAGAGCATGGGAACGTCAATACCCAGCCGAACCGGGCGTACACCGGTACCAGCCTTTACCGGGCCAATGTTCGAATTCATGGCAGCCTGTTCACCCATAATTGATAGGCCTCTCCTCTTTCTTCAAAGTCCTTAAACTGGTCATAGCTGGTTCCACCCGGCGAAAGCAGCACAACGCTGCCAGGCTCAGCCACTTCAGCCGCCGATTTGACGGCAGTTTCCAGGTCGCCACAGTGCTGGACGGTGTACGGTCGCCGGCCTGGTTTTACTGAACCCAGAGCGAGCAGTATTTTCGTGCTGGCTTCACCAAAAACGATTACGTGGTCGACCCGTTCATGCACCAATGCCGCCAATTCGTCCCAGGGCAGGTTTTTGTCGCGTCCACCCAGCAGCAGTACGATTGGCTCATCGAACGAGCGGATGGCGGCGCAGGTGCGTTCGGGGGCAGTGGCAATCGAGTCGTTGTAGTAATTCACGCCACGCAACTCGCGAACATGCTGCAAACGATGGGGGACGCCAGCGAAGCCATGCACTCCGTCAGCCACTGCTTCCGGTGAGAAGCCAACGGCGAATGCAATCGCTGCAGCCGCCAGCACGCTGGCAAGATTATGTTCACCGCGCAACAAGATACTGGATTGCGAAAGGAAGGGCTGCGCCGTCCCCTCAAATTGCCAGAACAGCTCTCCATTTTCAAAGAAGGTGCCGGGTGTACCCGGGGCCGGGCGAGCCAATCCAAACGTCACCAGCCGCCCGCGGATTTTCCCGGCCAGCGACCACGATCCGGCATCATCGCGGTTGAGCACGCTGACGCTGTTCGGGCCCTGGTATTCGAGAATACGTGCTTTGGCAGCAGCGTAGGCTTCCAGCGTGCCGTGACGATCAAGATGGTTGGGGGTGATGTTCAACACCGCCGCAACCTGCGGAGCTATCGTCATTAGTTCCAGTTGAAAGCTGGATAATTCCAAAATTACCAGATCGGCCGGCTTTATCGCGTCCAATTGATCGATCAAGGGGGTGCCAATATTGCCACCAACCCAGGCGCGGTTGGGCGCCTTGAGATACGCTTCAGCCATCCGCCCGACCAGCGTGGTGGTGGTTGTTTTTCCCGCCGAGCCGGTAATGCCAATCACCGGGCAAGGTACTGCTTCCAGAAATAGCTGGGAGTCATTGGAGAGGGGGATGCCCCGACGAGCAGCTTCGACGGCCAGCGGCATGTCTGGCGGAACCCCACCGGACAGGCATACCAAATCGGTCTTCTCCAGCAGCTCAAGGGGGTGACTGCCTAATACCCAATGTACGGATAATTCTTTAAGCGATTCCACGGCTGCGGCAAGCTGTTCAGCGTTGCGCTGGTCGTTCAAGGTTACTGCAGCCCCCTGTTTTGCCAGGTAGCGCGCCAGCGCCAACCCCTGGCGGGCAGCGCCGATGATCAGAACGCGTTGATCAGTCCAGATTCGCATCATCACACCATCGCCAGTGCCACGCCCAGCATGGCAAACAAGAGTCCGATCAACCAGAAGCGTTGCACCACCTGGGTTTCGCTCCAACCACCCAGTTCGAAGTGATGGTGCAACGGCGCCATACGGAACAGGCGCTTCCCTTTAGTCCGTTTGAAATAGATGATTTGCAGGACATCGCTGAGCGCCTCGGAAACCGGGATGATCGCAATCACCGGCAGCAGCAGCCATTGACCGGTCATCAGCGCGACCACGCCGAGCACTGCGCCCAGCGCCAGCGACCCCGTGTCCCCCATGAACAATTCAGCCGGGTGGACGTTGAACCACAAGAAGCCGAAGATCGCCCCGACCAGCGTGAAACAGAAGCGCGCCAGGAAGATTTGGTCTTGCAGCAGCGCGATCCCGCCGTAGGCGGCGAAAGCCGTGGCGGAAATCAATCCGGCCAGTCCATCCAGACCGTCGGTGAAATTGACCGCATTCGACATGCCGACGATGATGAATGTGGCGATCGGGATGTACCAGTTTCCCAGTGGAATTTGGAGCTCGATGCCGGGCCAGAACATTTGTGGAACGATGAGCAAATATTTGAGCGCAAACGCGATGGCCAGCGCCAGTACGATTTGCAGGATGAATTTGGTGCGGATGCGCATGCCCAACCCGCGGCGCGGCCCGCGAATGCCTTCCCAATCATCCACGGCGCCGAGCAGGGCAAAGGCCAGGAGCGCCAGCAACGGCAGCAGCACCGAGCGTCCAAGCACCGGCATACCAATCAGCGAGGCGGCATTGAGCAGCACGGTAACCAGGGTGACGGGCAAAATGATCATGACGCCGCCCATGGTAGGCGTGCCCATCTTGGAAACATGGCTTTCCGGGCCTTCCACCCGGATCATCTTGCCGATACGGAAATGGCGCAGGATCCGGAGCAGCGGTTGGCCCCAGATGATGGCAAGGGCAAAGCTCAACACACTCAGTGAAAGCGCGATGGAAGTGCTGCTCATTCTTGAACCTCCAGCGCAGCGGCTATTCGATCCATCCGCAAGCCGTGCGATCCTTTGATCAACGCCACATCCCCTTGCACCAATAATTTTTGCAGCACTTCTATAGCCTGCGGTACATCGTCGCAGCTCATGATTGCTTCCTCAGGCAGGCCGGATTTGCCGGCAGCTTCAGCGATCATTTTGCCAAGCGTACCAACGGTCACCAGCACGTTGGCAACTTCAGCCGCCCGCCGGCCAACGATCTCATGGCCTTCCTGTTCGTAAGGACCAAGTTCGAGCATATCACCCAGCACGGCCACCTTGCGGCCTTCGATTTCTTCGAGCAGATTCAGGGCTGCCAGGGTCGATTCGGGCGAAGCATTGTAGGAGTCGTCTATCAACAGTGCGTCGGTGTCAGTGTGAACCACGACCAACCTCAACTGCGAGTGGCTTTGCCGTAAGCCGGTAATAATCTCGCCCCAGGGCATACCCTCCACCAGACCAACAGCCGCCGCGCGCAAGGCAGTATGCACGGAATGTCGCCCGATCAACGGGATGCGGACGTGCAGTACTTCATTCTGGAAGTGCAACTGGAAGCGGACGCCTTTAAGCCCCAGGCTTTCGATATTGTCCGCCCACAGGTCTGCCCGGGGGTCGAGCCCATAATAAAACACATTGGCGCGGGTCTGTTCCGCCATCGGTTGGACCCAGGGATCATCGTAATTGAGGATTGCGACGCCCTCAGGGGCCGGGGGCAATGCCTGTACCAATTCCGCTTTGCCTTTTGCAATGGTTTCTTGCGAACCAGCTCGTTCGGCATGCACTGTGCCAATATTGGTAATCACGCCAATTTGCGGCAGCGCCAGATCGCACAGGAAACTGATTTCACCCGGGACGTAAAAACCCATTTCCAGCACTGCTACCTGGTGGCCGGGACTCAGACGCAGCAGGGTCAGGGGTAAGCCGATTTCGTTGTTGAGGTTGCCTGGATTTTTCAATACCCGGAAGCGCAGGCTGAGCACTTCGGCAATCAGTTCTTTGGTGGTTGATTTTCCGACCGAACCGGTGATACCGATGACGTGCAGATTGTGTTTCCGCCGCCAAAAGCGGGCAATATCCTGCAGCGCTTTGAGAGAATCTTCAACACGTAAGGCAAACGGTGGGGCGGGAATCGTCATTTGCGCACCCAGGTTGCCTTTACGTAAATCAATAACCGGGCAGTGGATATCCAGGTCGCGTTGGATTACTGCCAGGTGCGCTCCGCGCTTAAATGCCTGCTCGACGTAATCGTGACCGTCCACCCGTTCGCCGGGAAGCGCTACGAACATTCCTGCCGGGATCACCTGCCGTGAATCGATGGCAGCCTCACTGATGAGCAGGGAGGCAGCTTCGGGGCGGATGCCGGTAAGGGCTTCGAGGACGTCGGCAAAGGTGAGCAAATCTATTCCTCAGGGTTGTGCCATTTGCTGCCGGACTGAATCGGGCGGCAGTTTCATCAAGACGGTCAGTTCGCTGACCACTTCACTGAATACCGGGGCTGCAACCACCGAACCCCACGGAGAACTGGTTGGTTTTTCCAGCCAGATATAAACGATGAATTTTGGATCATCCGATGGACCCCAGCCGACGAATGAGGCATTGGTCACGCTGGATTCATAGCCGCCTGGGCCGGGGATTTCGGCTGTGCCTGTCTTTCCAGAAACGCGATAGCCTTCCACCAGTGCGACAGACGCTTCGTTTTCCAGAGAATTGGCCAACATTTCAGTTAGCGCATGAGCCGTTTCGGGTTTGATGACCTGGCGGATTAATCGCGGGCTGATATCATACTGGTGCCCGTCCTGGATGTAAGCTTTGACTACATGTGGAGCCATCATCTTGCCGTCATTGGCGACCGCGGCAATTGCGGTAATCATCTGTACGGGGGTCGCGGCCACGCCCTGTCCGAAGGCATTGGTACCCAGGTTGATCGGATACCAGTTCTGGTCGCCCGGCAGACTGAGGGGGTAAACCTGTTCGCCAGCCAGGTCGATGCCGGTGTATTTGCCCAGACCGAAGGTCTGAATGTAGTTATAGAAAGTTGTTGGGCCCATTTCGGTGGCAGTCCAGGCCAGACAGACATTTAATGAATGCTGCATGCAGCCAGTCATGTCCTGCGGACCCCAGGCGCCGCGATCCCAGTTGTAAATCCACAGCCCACCGACTTCGATGGCGCCAGTATCGACAAAGGTGGTTTCAGGGGTCACTGCGCCTGAGTCGAGGGCAGCCGCCATGGTTAACACTTTGAAGACTGAGCCAGGTTCATACAACTGGCTGATGGCGCGATTGTAATGGCTGCCCTGCGGGAAGATCTCGCCGTATTTTTGATATTCGTTCGGGTTGAAAGCCGGCGTGGTTGCCATTGCCAGCATTTCACCGGTCTCTGGATCCATAACCAATATTGTGGCTGATTCGGCTCCGCTATCTTCCTGGGCTTTTTGAGCGATGCGCTCAGCGGCAGCTTGAATGCCGCGGTCGATCGTTAAAATCAAGCTGGAGCCCGGCGGAACCGATGGAATCTCCTGAATAGCGGTCGGGTTCATGGGCAGCACCACGCGAGTAGCGGTGCCGGCCAGGAGGTTATTATACTGTTCTTCCAGGCCCAGAATACCGCGCCCATCAACCCGGTCATAATAATTGTAGAAACCTAAAATGTTGGCTGCCAGGGTGTTTTCGGGATAGCTGCGGCGCAGGTGGGCCACCCAGTGGACGCCATTGAGCGAAGGAGCGGCGCCTTTTTTAGGCTTGTCGGCTTTTTCGTATTCTGCCAGTTTGTTTTCGAGCAAATGTACTTTGTCCGCTGGAACGAAATCAGCAACGACCATGTATTGCTCGTTGCCTTCCTCTATGTAGGAGCGGGCGATTTTCTTGATTTCGCTGAAATCGAGTCCAAGGATGCTGGACAAATCCTGGGCTACCGTGTCTGAGTTGATAACCTGGGGGGGAGCAATACCCACTTCATAAACTTCCGTGTTACCTGCCAGCAGGTTGCCCCAGCGGTCGTAAATATTGCCGCGTTCAGGCTTGATCACCCGGACTTCCTGGTTGTAGGTTTTTTCCAGGTAGGAAATCATCTCTTTGGCCTGTGGACTGTTTTGCACGCGAACGATCTGGAAGATGATAGCCAGGCCAACGATCAGGAAAATTACGCCAATAAAGCGTAAGCGCGAATTGGTGCTGCTCATGGTTTTACCCCCCGGCTTTCGATTAAGTCGAAGGTACCCTGATACAACCACTCCCACAACGATTCTTTGTACGCCGGTTTAATGATGGAGGCGTCAACCGGGTCGTTACCTGGCGGGGGAGCTAAAAAGATCACCTGGCGGCCAGAATATCCAGGTACGGGTATATAAACGATATCCCCCTGAGAGGCGTTTTTATAGCCAAGGGTTTCGGCCCGACCTTGCATAAAAGAGGCTGAACGCAAAAAGGCCAACTGAGTGCTTAAGTCGGCGATGCGGATTTGCAAATCTTCGCGTTCCAATTCCAATTCGCGAATATGTGTACCTGCAGCGGTAGCTTCCGCACTCAGGTAAAGATACACACCGGCGATCAGCATGCCAACCACCAGCACCAGCAACAGCGCGCCAATCCACTGGAGCTGTACGCGCCAGGGGGCTTGTTTGTAAGCTTGGATTATTCGCTGATCAAACACAGAGGGTTGCTCCATGAGGTGGAATTAAGACGGTTCTGGTATCCGGTTGTATGCAAGGGTTATGCCATTTTGAGTTTTTCAGCTACCCGGAGACGGGCGCTGCGTGCACGGGGGTTTGTTAACGTTTCCTCTTCGGTCGGAATGATGGGGTGGCGGGTGATTTCTCGAAGGGTGGCTTTGTGGCCGCAGACGCATACGGGTTGATCCGGTGGGCAAATGCAATCCCGGCTCTCGCGTCTGAAATACTGTTTCACGAGCCGGTCTTCCATGGAGTGGAAGGCAATAATGGCCACGCGTCCGCCGGGGGATAAAGCTTTTACGGCAAGCGGCAATACACTTTCTACTGCCTGTAGTTCCTGGTTGACCGCAATCCGCAGCGCCTGAAAGGTTCGCGTGGCCGGGTGGATGCGGCTGCGCTGACCGCCCATCGCTTTGCTGACGATTTCAGCCAGTTGCTGAGTGGTCGTCACCGGCCGGCTGCGGACAATGGCAGCGGCGATGCGGCGTGATCCGCGCTCTTCTCCGTAGCGCCAGATCAGATCAGCCAGGTCGGTTTCAGGCAAATTGTTGACCAGTTCGGCGGCGTCCAGCGGCTGGGTCGGGTCGAAGCGCATGTCCAGTGGGCCCTGGCTCTGGAATGAAAATCCGCGCTGCGGTGTGTCGAGCTGCATGGATGAGAGGCCCAGGTCGAAGACGATGCCGTCCACCGATTGCCAGCCCAGCCGTTCCATTTCTTCCAGAAGGTGCAGGTACGAGGCGTGGACAAGAAAAACCCGGTCTTTATAAACAAAAAGGCGCTGACTTGCAATTGCCAGCGCCTGTGGATCCCGGTCAAGTGCGAGAAGTAGACCATCCGGCGCACTATTTTCCAAAATCCCCCAGGCATGTCCGCCCGCCCCGACAGTTGCATCAATGTATTTGCCTGGGCTTCGTGGCATTAAAGCTTGTATAATTTCATGGTAAAGTACAGGCAGATGTGGAGGCTGCGGCTGCATGTGGGATTGTCTCCCTCTGGTTACAACCGAATATTGATCGCTGAGAACCGATTGGATTGTTTTTCCGGGTCGTTTTCCTCCTCGTGCTTTTGCCACAAATCAGCGGACCAGATTTCAAAATAAGTCCCGTTGCCAATGACAATCGCACTGCTTTCCAGCCCGGCAAAGGTCCGCAAAAACTGCGGAATGAGGATCCGGCCGGCTTTGTCGACTTCGACCCGGCTGGCGGAGGAGAAGATCCACCGCCGGAAATCGCGTCCCTCAGAACCGGTCATACTGGCGTCGGAGATGCTCTCAGCGAGTTGGTTAAACTTATCGGGTGGAAGGACCAGCAGGTTTTGTTCGAACCCGCGTGTGACGAAAGCGCTGCCATCCAAAAGCTCCCGGTAACCCGAGGGGATGGTCATGCGGCCTTTGTCATCGATGGTATGGTCGTACTGCCCGAGGAACATAAGTTCTAACTCTCCCATAATGCTGGAACGCCGGCATTTACCGGCGTTCCTTACCACTTTCGCCCACTTATCTCCACGTTCTCCCACATTCTACAGGATTTCCCTACAAATTACAATAGACTTTGCAATATTTTAAGTTTAATTCGTATAGTTCTAATGATTCGAGGTGAAAAGATAATGAAACCACAGCTCTTTGCACTGATCACAGCCATTTGTTGGGGGGTAGGAGGTTACTTCGAAAAGAAGGGCTTGCACCTTGGCAATCTGAGCCCGACGATGGGAATTACCATTCGAACGGCGGTGGCTTTTATCATTTTAGGTATCGCCAGCTATCCCCAGTGGAAAACATTACCGCAAGCGGGGTCAAAGGCGCTGCTGTACATGATCATTGGCGGCGGGCTGGTGGCGGGAGCGGTTGGAATGTTAGCCTTTTATACTGCCCTCAAAGGCGCACCGCTTAATCGCGTCATGCCGATTGCATTCACCTCGCCATTATTCGGCGCGTTGATGGGATTGGCCTTTGGTGGAGAACCGTTGACGGTTAAGGCGGCGGTGGGAATGACAATGACGGTAGGTGGGATTGTTTTGTTAACCATTGGGTAAAGGGTTTACCTGCACGTTCCATTTGCTTCACGCCGGATGCCTGAAGGCCGTTATAATGAGGGGCAATACCAATTCAAGGTGGGCAGCATCATGACAAAATTGTATTTCTACGATACCTATACCCGTGAAAAACGCGAATTTGTGCCGCTCAAACCGGGCGTGGTGGGGCTTTACACCTGCGGCCCAACCGTGTACAACTTTGCCCATCTTGGCAATATGCGTACCTACATCTTTGAGGATTTGCTGCGCCGGACACTGGAATTCAACGGTTACCAGGTGAAGCATGTCATGAACATCACCGATGTCGGTCATTTGACTTCGGATGCGGATACCGGCGAGGACAAAATGGAAAAGGGTTCCCGCCGCACGGGTATGACCGCCTGGCAGATTGCCGATTTCTACACTGCCGAGTTCCGCAAGGATATGGCGCGATTGAACATTGCCGAACCGACCATCTGGTCGCGCGCTACCGACCATATTACTGAACAGGTCGAATTCATTCGCTGCATCGAAGCTGCGGGCTACACCTACCAGACATCGGACGGGGTTTATTTCGATACCAGCAAATTGCCCTCTTATGGCTACCTGGGCCGGCTGGACATCGAAGGCTTGCAGGCGGGTATGCGCATCGATATGGGTGAAAAACGCCATCCGACCGATTTTGCGCTATGGAAGTTCAGCCCGGGCGATCAAAAACGCCAGATGGAGTGGGAAAGTCCGTGGGGGGTAGGTTTCCCCGGCTGGCATATCGAGTGCTCTGCCATGTCTGCCAAATACCTTGGACCGTATTTTGATATTCACTGCGGCGGGGAAGACCATATCACCGTGCATCACACCAATGAAATTGCCCAGACCGAAGCCTGCTACGGTACCCGTCTGGCGAATTTCTGGATGCACGCCTATTTCCTGCAGGTAAATGATAACGAGCATGAACGCATGTCCAAGTCAAGCGGCGACTTTTTGCGTGTCGAAACGCTGGTCGAGAAGGGATATGACCCCCTGGCGTACCGCATGTTCTGCCTGAATGCCAGCTACCGGCAAAAGCTCAATTTTTCCTGGGAGGGCCTGGATGCCGCTGCGAAATCGCTCGACCGGCTGCGGGCCATCAGTCATGAACTGGGCGACCCGAGTGTTGTGGACGAGGATTACCTGCAACGCTTTAGCGAAATGGTCAATGACGACCTGAATATGCCGCGCGCGATTGCGCTCGTCTGGGAATTGGTGCGCTCTGACCTGCCGGAAGGCGTGCGCAAGGCCACGCTGCTTAAGTTCGATACCGTGCTTGGCTTCGGCCTGGCAGATTGGAAACCGTCAGCCGGGGAAGCCCCGGCTGAGGTGGTGGCTTTGCTTACCCAGCGCCAGCAGGCCCGCGCTGAAAAACGTTGGCAGGATGCCGACGCGCTGCGTGATCAAATTACCGCTGCTGGCTGGGAGCTGATGGACACGCCCGAAGGCCCGAAGCTCAAACCACGCCGGGGTTAATAAATGTGCGTGTTCGACCCGAATTGCCGTTCCTTTATATTATTCCAACCAGGAGTGATCATTCGAAGTGGGTCGAACGCACCAGTAGGGCACAAAAATGAAATCGGTGCGTTCACAATATTGATCGTGCCGGTCTCCCGCCCGCAAGACGATCTGTGATCGACCGAGCACGCGATCTGTCTGTCAGTCTCTGACCGGCGTGGTTCATGGAGACCTTCGGTCAGTGAGCGCACACGGTCATGAGACCGGTGCGATCATGATTTCGGATATACCAAGGATCTTATAATTTGAATAAGGTATCTTCCTAAGATTAATTGCAAGAGGCCCAATGGCTAGCGAATGGAAAATCGGCAAATTTTGGTTCCACCTCATATCTGATGATATTTTCAACTTGGATGTGGAGTCCATCGTAAATAGCGAACAGACAGATTTTGTTTTATCTACTAATATGCACACAATATCTGGCCAAATTAAGTGTCGATATGGAAACTTGATACAACGGGAATTGGATGCGCAAACCAAAGGAGAGAGGCAAGCTCCAGGTACTGTAATAAAGACAAGTGGCGGCGCTGATTTTAAGACAATTTATCATGCAGGATTCCACGACCCATTTGTCGTCCTTGATTCAGATGAAGATACTAACCAAACTGAGTACTTAACAGTAATAAGGAATTGTTATAGAGAAATTCTGGGTGCTTTCTCCTCCAGCTCACTTTCTTCAATTGCCCTTCCACTGATTGGCAGCGGTCTATTCCATTTATCACCCAAACTTGTGACTTATGAGTTTATTGATCAAGTCATCCACTTGAATGCGAAGCCTAATACGAATTGTGAAAAGCATATTTGGCTTGTTGAACAAGACGAGAAAAAAGCAACAATATTACTTGATGCAATTGTTCAAAGGCTCCTAGAGCATGCATCGGGCAATGCGGCTCATGTCGATTTTCATTTTGATTTAGGAATAAACTTTCTCGACCTATTTGAAAAAAAATTTATCGCAACTTCTGATAAACATTGGTTAAAGTGGTTAGTGGTTAGATATTTTGAATTGGTTGTCGGTTACACATTTTTTACTCTTGCATGTTATCGGGTCCCTAAACTATTGCCACAGGATATCTTGAATTCAAATCAACACGCTACATTTGGGTTCTATCGACGTTCACTAAAAACTTGTTTTCAAGATGTCGAACACGTAGATTTTTCAAACCAACATGTAAACCATTTGTCAAGAAATATTACGAACTTGGAAATAATAAATATAATCGATAGAGTTAATAATGATCGGAATAACATTGCCCACGGCCGGGAGAATAGAGATATCGATTTAATAATTAATGATATCAAGTCATTTATCAATATCAGTGAATGGGAAAGCATATTTGATGCGCAAGCTCTCCAGTTATTTGATGGCTTAGACCCCTGGGTGCAATACGAACCTCAACGATTACTGGTCATGGACCTGAGAGAAGTTGGGATTCTCGATAAGTGGAACGCACACGAATATTTTTATATAATTCCCCATAGTGGTGAATATTTCAGCATACTGCAAGCTTAAAATTTTTTCGTTGTGTCTGATTGGAGAAGTTCGCTTAATTATTCTGTTCTCTTTATACACGGAGGAATGCCAGAGAAGTTGTTCAAAAAGTCCGTTTTCTTCTTTTGAGACAGCCTCATGCGGGGGAAAACATCAAATTACGAGTCGAACTCGTGGATAGATCGTCAATTTTTCCACAAAATTCGAGCTCAAGTGGACGAAGAAAAAGGGGCCGTCTACTATTTGGACGGCCCCGACGTTTCTCACCAAGACTGTTTTGTCATTGCGAACCGCGAAGCGGTGAAGCAATCCACGCTGGAATAACCATTATTCCTTGCTGCTGCGGTCGCCATCGACAACCGATGCGGATTGCTTCGTTCCCCAATGACCTCTATCAATACTTGCTGACCAGCTCCATATTAATCGCCTGCACGCCGCCGCCGCGTTCGGATTTGGCCAGTTCCATCTCCATGACGTAATTGCGACTGGGCAGGTTGTTGGGACGAACCGCATCCGGCAGGTTGGAATCATGGAAGAATGCAGTGGCATAGGGTGAATCCGGATGGCGGGTATCCGTCAGCCACAGGCCAGGGCTGATGCCTTTGATGTAACGGATGAAGCCATACCCCTGGTCGCTGTGCCAGTAGCACCACCCACGCACCCGCGACCCCAGTTCACCCCAGAGCGGGCCTTCGGTCTTGTGATTGGCAGTCGGAATCAGGTTGGGCACCTGGTAGCCCGAGATGAAGAAATCAGCCTCGTGGCGCAGCTTGCTGGAGACATTATCCAGCGCCAGCACCTCCACCCGCAGCCCTTTGTCCTGCAGCGCGCGGACGACCTGAACAAAGTCGCCGTCACCGCTTGCCAGCAGAATGCGGTCCAGGTTGGCAGATTGCAGCAGAACATCCACCGCCAGGTCGAGGTCTGCATTGGCCTTACCGTAACGGTTGCCGCTCTCATCCTGGAACCACTGGATTTCTTTGACGATCACTTTGTACCCCATATCGCGCAGCGCCGAATGGAAATTCTGAGTTCCCTTGCGGTAATTTTCATCCCAATCGGCCCGGTCGCGGTCATAGCTCACATACGCATTCATCCGGACGGGTTCAGAATAATCGCGACAGGCAAACTCGCGCAGAGCGTCATATTGCATTTTTTGCCCACCGTTGTTGTAGATGTAAGCTACATCAACATAAATTCCAATCTTGTTGATCGGTCCTGAGGATGGCATATAAGAACTCCTGGGGGATATTTTAATGAACCAGCAACCCGGTAAACCGAACCGGGGCCAGTGCCTACCTGTTTATCCAAACATATTAAGGAGGGAACTGTTCTGGTAAAGTAAAAAGATTAATTTATATAATTATACAACGCGAGGGGTTATTTAATCCATAGATTTTCCGTTTTGGGCAAGAAGTTTTAGTAGATTTATGCTGATAAAGCTCATCGGCATCCTTTGGGACCTGCTTAAGGATCAGACTACTTTTCTGGCCGGTTTTTCAGGGTTGACGGTCATGGCCTTGTCATAAACATCATCCAAAATCATTCTGCCCATGATATCCCCGTAATCCAGCAGGCGGTCGATGTAGCCGACGTCGTCCATCTCGATCGGCTCCTGCAGGTTCACCTGGTAGCGGCGAAAATCCAGCTTCTCGAAGAATGTCTCGACCAGGTTTACCTGCTGATCTTCGGCCGAATGCAAAAAAACCCCAAACATACGCGCCAGCCAATCCCAGGGCCAAAAGTGGACGGCTTTTTTTGCATCGAAGGAATAGGGTTCGCGGCCGGTGCCGAATGAGAGCAGGGTGGTCTCCTCCGGATCCCACTTCAGGATGTAGCGGGATTCATAGGCTGCCAGGTAGCTGGGGTTGGCATAAGATCCAACTCCGCCATCGATATAACGCCCTTCGAGCACCGGAAAATAGGTTGGCACGGTACAGGACCCCTGAACCGCGCGGACCAGCGGCCAATCCATGTATTCTTCTTTCCAGGGCTTGACGAACAGGTTGCGGTTTTCGGCCAGGTCGTAGAGCGTGATTACCAAATCGGTTGGTGGTTTTGCAATCCAAAAGTCGCCCATGCGCTTTTCGCCAAACGCGGCTTTGAGGAAAGTATGGAACGGTTCAGCCGGATATTTATAACGCGTCAGCGGGAAAATTAACTTGCGCAGCGTGGTCGGAAATACTTTCGGCCCCAGGGAATGATAAAGGGTTTCGAGTTCACTGGCTGTCATTCCGGCAGCGATCCCCGCAGCGATGATCGCTCCGGTCGAAGTTCCGGCGTTCAAACGGGAGATCATGTGCAGTGGTTGCCCCAGCGTCATCTCAAGGATGGACAAAGCGCGGGCGACGATTAACCCACGAATACCACCCCCGTCGATTGCAATCGCGACATTTTTACGAAACGGCTGCAAAACTTCCTCCCCTCCAATGACCTGGAAAATTATGGGAAGATACTGCTGAAGAATCTCCCAATGGCGCGGCCGAGCGAGTCGAGGGCATAGATAATGGGCGTGAAAGGATCAAAGCCGCCTGAGGGGGCTGATCCCTGGCCACCCGACGACGGAAGCTGCCCCGCAGCCAGCCGTTTAATGTCCGGGCCAAGCAGGACGATTAATGCCAGCAGAAAGGCGAATACAAGCAGTGCTAAAAAAGGTCCATGGGCTCGGTCGTGTCCATCGCTCATCGCAGGTCTCCTGACGAATGGTTCGGAAACGTAACGGAATCGAATCGGTTGGCGTATTTGTATTATAGCCTACGTCGATCTTAATAGTACAACCCGAAAAATTAGAAATTGTTAGAGTTTTAGTCAATATATACCATTTTGATTGTTATTAAGGTATATTTATAGATAGAAAATAGAATATCGATTGGCTTCGAAAAGGCGTATTCATCGATTGGAATACGCAAAGTCAGGCACCAATGCAATGGTTATCCTGATTGCCGAAAAGCCCGTTTGATGGGATTGCCCATCGACGGCTTTTTTTTATAAGGGAGATTAATGATGTCGGGAAAAGGATCACGATTGATTACCGTTATTTTTCGATTGTTTCTTGTTACGGGAATTCTGGCAGTTCATTTGCTTTCTGCCGCACCGTCCGTACAGGCTGAAGTTGGATCAGCCCAATTTGCCGATATCCAGAGTATATCGACCGGGAAAGCCGGAGTGCTCCACCCCGCCGGATTTGCATTCTTACCGGCTGCCAATGGTTTCATCCTTTGGGGCGACACGGTTGAATTGGCACAGGCGCGCTTGCTTGTCAATTACGAGCAGCCTGGTGGCAGCGTGAATTTGCCTCTCGTCGCAGGTAGCCTCAACGCTGCCTTCGACCCACGCAGCGGCGGCCTTTACTTCCTTGATAGTTTATCTTCCCGGCTTACCCAGGTGAAATTGAACCAAAGGGGTTACCCGGATACGGCCGCTGGAGCCGCGGTCAACTTTGACGCCCGGGCTTACGGGGTGCAGCAGCCGGCAGGCATCACGTTCGACCCACTCACCGGGCGGCTTTACATCCTGGATGCTAAAGGACCGCGGGTCGTATCGGTTGCGCCGGCAGCCAACCAGAACTTCGACGGAGCCTCTGCTTTACAAGGCGGGCGAATTAAGCGAGTAAATTTAAATGGAATGGGCAGTTCAACCCTGAGAGGGATTGCTTTTAACCCGCAAAACGGGCATTTGTATGCGGCTGCCCCGGTTGAGCAAAAAATAGTTGAATTTACACTGGATGGCGAGGCAACAGCCTCGCTGGATCTGGCTAATTTTGATCTGACGAATATCCAGGCTTTGACCTTTGCCCCCAGCGCAGACCAGACGGATGATCCGTCTGCGCAGTACTTGTTCGTCCTCGACGGCGGTGAAACTTCTGCAACTGGAACAACGCTGAAGAACGGTCAAATTTTGGAGTTGACGCTGCAGCCGCTGGCTCTGCCGAGCGGAACGACGCTGCTTCCGGCAACTCATGTGCGCACGATTGACACGTCAAAGAATGCCTGGAATCCTTCCAGCCCTGATCCTTCCGGCGTCGATTATTTTCCTTTGACTGGCCGGTTGATTATCGATGACAGCGAAGTGGATGAAATGTCGGTTTACTCTGGCGCAAATGTCTATTTTTCGACGTTAGCCGGGTCGCTGGTTGGCACCTGCAACACGCTGGCATTTTCACGCGAGCCAACCGGGATTGCGGTCAATCCCAACAATAATCACATCTTTATGACGGATGATGACCGCAAAGAGATTTACGAAATCAACCTCGGCGCGGACAACGTTTACTGTACAGCAGACGACGCGGTGACCAAAGTCAGCACGGTGACCCTGTTCGGCGGCACCGGCAGCGATCCTGAGGACCTGGCCTACGGTAATAATATGTTGTTTATGTCTGGCGGATCCGATGCCGAAGTGTACATGTTCAGCCTTGGCGCCAACGGGGTGCTGGGCGGGGGGGATGACGGTCCGGTTTCACATTTCGACACCCTGGCGCTTGGTTTCAAGGATCTGGAAGGGATTGGTTACTACCCCGAAGCCGGAACGCTGTTCATCGTCAGTACCAGCAGCAGCGACCAGTATATCGGAGAAGTTACTACCAGCGGAACCTTGCTGCGCGCTTACGACGTAAGCTTTATGGGCAGCGCGCAAAACATCCGTTCGGACGTGGGGTACCTGCCAAGCCTGGCCAACCCCAGCGTCAAAAATATTTACATTGCCAGCCGTGGCATTGATAACGACAGCGGTGCAAACCCCAGCCCGACGGAAAATGACGGAAAAGTCTGGGAAATTTCGATCAACCCACCCCCACCGGCCACGCCGACGAACACCCCGCTCCCTACGGCAACCAGCACGCTTGGGCCTACCCCAACTGCTACTGATACCCCAACCGCTACTGCCACGGCGACTCTTGGGCCTTCACCTACAGCGACGGATACTCCAACTGCCACCAGCACTTTTACCGCAACTGCTACTCCCACCGCCACTCCGGCGCCGTCCAGCAATCCGCTCTACCTGTCCATGGCATCCAATGGAAGCATCGGGGGGATCACTTTCTCGGATGAAGACATCCTGCGCTTCGACGGACAAACCTGGAGCATATTCTTCGATGGCTCGGATGTGGGTGTGGGCAGCCAGGATCTCTTTGCGTTCGACATCATCGACGCCAGCACCATCTGGATGACCTTTACCGGGTCAGCCACGCTGAATGGATTTGCCGTCACCGCTCGGGATGTGGTGCAGTTCAATGCCACCTCGCTCGGCAGCGTCACGGCCGGAACTTTCAATATGGTGTTCAATGGGGTGGATGTTGGACTGGATGTTAACAGTGAGGCTATCGACTCGGTAGATCGCCTACCCGATGGGCGCGTGCTGGTTTCCACCACCGGATCAGCCTCCGTGCCGGGTGTAACTTCGGCGGATGAGGATATTCTGGCTTTTACTCCCATCACGCTCGGGGATGTGACCAGCGGCAATTGGGCTTTGTACTTCGATGGGTCCGATGTCGGCCTGGCAGACAGCAGCACTGAAGATGTCGATGCGCTGGATGTGGACGCTGCCGGCAATATCTACCTCTCTACTCTGGGTGACTTTGCCGTCACCGGAACAGCCGGCGCCGATGAGGATATTTTTATCTGCGCGCCTGGTTCGACAGGCAGCGTGACGGCCTGTACCTACTCGCCAACCTTGTATTTTGATGGCAGTAGCTGGGGGCAAACTGCAAATGATGTGGATGCTTTCAATCTATTGGCGCTTGGACCTGTTCCTACTGCGACGCCAACGAACACGCCCACCCTGACCTCAACCCCGACCAATACCGCTACCCCGACTGCTACCCTTGCGCCGTCGGACACCCCGACGCCTACGCCTACCGCGACTGACACCGCAACTCCTACCATTGGCCCATCACCGACCTCAACCTCCACTGCGACCGTAACGGAAACGTCTCTCCCGCCGACCAGCACTTTCACTCCAACGGAAACCTTACTGCCCACCAGTACTTTTACCCCGACGGAAACCTCGCTGCCTACCAATACCTTCACCCCCACGGCCACATTCGCTACCCCAGCCGGTCAGATTTACATCTCGCTTGACGGAAGCGGCGCGGCAGGCGGTGTGGCTGCCGAGGACGTGGACATCCTCCAGTACGATGGCTCATCCTGGAGCCTGTTTTTTGACGCTTCGGATGTCGGCATTTCGACCAGCGGGCAGGACATGAACGATTTCGCAGTTGTAGATGCCGCCACGTTGCTGATGACCTTCCGGACGGCGTTCACACTGGGGACGCTGGCGATCGAGCCCTATGACATCGTCCAATTCACGGCAACCTCGTTTGGCAGCAATACCGCCGGGACGTTCAGCCTGTACTTTGACGGCAGTGACGTCGGGTTGGATACCACCAGCGAGGTCATCGATGCGCTGGATGTGCTGCCAGACGGCCGGATTTTGATCTCGACCACCGGCAATCCGGCAGTCCCCGGTGCCACGGGGCAGGATGAGGACATACTTGCTTTCACCCCCACCTCGCTTGGCGATGTCACCAACGGCGCCTGGTCATTGTATTTTGACGGGACGGCAGTCGGATTGGGAGACACAACCAACGAAGACGTCGACGGGCTGGACGTAACACCGAATGGCGATATCTATTTATCCACTCTGGTAGATTTCACGGTGACTGGAATATCGGGTTTTAATGAAGATGTGTTTGTCTGCACGCCGACTTCGCTTGGTGAAGGTACAGCCTGCAGTTTTGCACCGACACTGTACTTCGACGGCAGCTTCTGGGGTCTGGATGCCAATGATGTCGACGGCATCTTTGTTCCATAAGGCTAAGGCAGACTGGAAAGATACCCGTTACTCGATGTTGCTTATCTCATCCGCCGCCGACCGAAGACCATGCGCATAGCCACGTCATATCTCCGCAAAACCTGCCGGTTTGCCCTAAGCCTTGGATTATTGACGGGTGTTCTGCTGGCAATCCAATCTATCGCCTGGGCAGCGGTCGAGTCACGCCCCTTCAAAGCACTGCAAACGATTTACACAGGTGAATTTGGTGTCGATTTTCCGGCCGGCTTTGCCTATAATCCCACGTCCAGCGAATTCCTGGTCTGGCAAACTGCTTCAAATCCATCCGTACCCATGAGGATAAAAGGTTATGGCACTTCGGCAGAAACAGCGGACCTACCCACGGGATTTGCCGATTCATCTGCGGCTGCATTCAATGCCGCTACTGGCGAGCTGGTGTGGGTCAATGGCTACAGCATCCAACAAACTAAAATATTTGACGGCCTGGACAATGCGATTCAAGCGCACGATATCCGCAACCTGGCAATCGAAACGCCGACGGGTTTGGCGCTGAACCCTGTTAGCAGCGCGATTTACATTTTGGACGCGCAAGGTCCGCGTATCCATGTGCTGAAATTCGGCCCGGATGGTTCGGTTAATGACCTGGCTGCGCATGACATCATCAACCTGCGCAAAGGTGCGTTGGGCATTTCGGCCGGCCAGGAGCTTAAAGCGCTGGCATTCAACCCGACTGCTAACTCGCTTTTCACGGTAAACACAGCACAGCAGGTGATTTACGAAATTTCACCGGATGGTGATGTACTTTCCAGTATGGAGATTGGCTCTTTGGGCCTGACGAATATCCAGGGATTGAATTTTGCTCCCAGTTCTGACCAGACCGATGATCCGGCCGAACAGAGCTTGTTTGTGTTAGACGGGGGAGCGGAAAACACATCCACTACGCTTCAACGCAGCGGGCAGATTACCGAACTTTCACTCGCCCCAACTGCACTACCCATTGGGACGACACTGCAGGCTGCATATCTGATCGGTACTTTCGCTACCGGTTTACCCGGTTGGAACCCGAACAGCCCGGATCCGGCAGGGATCGAGTATTGGCCGGCCACCAGCGGCCTGGTTATTTCGGACAGCGAAGTCGATGAAATGCCGGTCTATTACCAGGATGTAAATGTTTTTTTTACAAATCCATCCGGTGTGCAAAATGGCACCTGCGATACGACCTATTTTTCCACTGAACCCAGCGGGATCGCGCTCAACACAACAAACGGCCGGTTGTTTTTCTCCAATGATGATGTCGCGAAGGTCTCCGAAATTAATATCGGCCCGGATGGTATCTACTGCACTGGAGATGATTCTGCATTTACAAAGGATATGGCTGGTTACCTCAGCGCCGACGGGAGCGATCCCGAAGATCTGGCATACGGTGACAATATGCTTTTTATTGCCGGCGGTGGAGATGGGGAGTTTTTCTGGTTTAGTCTTGGCCCTGACGGATTGTTCGGTACGGCTGACGACGGGCCGGTAAACCGGCATGACACCGACGCTTTAGGTTTCTCCGACGTGGAAGGCATAACCTACAACGACGCCAACGGCACGGTGTTCATCATCAGCACCGCGGCCGCCGATCGTTACCTGGGTGAGTTCAGCCTGAGCGGCGAGCTGCTCAATGCCTGGGATTTGAGTTTCATGGGAACGGCCGCCAATATTCGTTCCGGGCTGACTCTGGCGCCCGGCAGTCTTGCGCCGGAAGAGACGCATATCTATATTGTCAGCCGCGGCATTGATAACGATTACGGTGTTAATCCGGATCCCAATGAGGATGACGGGAAGGTCTGGGAAATATCGCTGGCGCCACCGCCAGCTCCCACCCCCACGCTGACTGACACGCCCACAGCCACCTATACCTTTACTCCTACCGAAACCGCAACGCCCACCGACATCCTTACGCCGACTCAGATCGACACTGCTTTACCGACCGACACCTCGACGCCTACTCAGACCGACACAGCCGTACCGACCGACACCTTGACGCCTACTCAGACTGAGACAGTAGCACCCACTGACACCCTTACCCCAACGCTGGCGGATACGGCCACTCCCACTGAAACTCTTACCTCATTGCCGACAGAAACAGCGGTGCCAACCGCTACCCATACCGCCACACCCCCCCCATCAGAATTCTCGATTTATCTGCCTGTCATATTCAACTAACCAGACCAGCTTGCATTTGCCGGTTACTGCAGGACGGTTCTTGGACGGTACTGCAGCGCTTCCGCCAGGTGCTGCGGTGTGATGCGCTCTACTCCACCCAGATCGGCGATGGTGCGCGCCAGCTTGAGGATGCGGTGATAAGCACGGGCTGAAAGCTGGTACTGGTTCATTGCAGCGCGCATCAGGTTCATGCCGGTATCGTCCAATCCGCAGTGACGGCGAATATCTGCCGGACGCATTTCTGCGTTGGCCGAAATGCCATTCTCAGCAAACCTTTGGCGTTGGATCGTGCGCGCATTTTCCACCCGGCTGCGCACCACCTGTGACGGCTCGCCCAGGCGCTGGTCGGACAGCTTATCGTAATCGACGCGGGGTACTTCGACAAAAATATCGATGCGGTCCAACAGCGGGCCGGAGATGCGCTTCTGGTATTTGGTGACGGTGGAGTTGGAACAGGTACAGGGTTTGACCGGATCGCCGTAGTAGCCGCACGGGCAGGGGTTCATGGCCGCGATCAACTGGAAATTGGCCGGGAAGGTAAGTGATCCCTGCGCACGACTGATGGTGACGATTTTATCCTCGATCGGTTGGCGCAGTACCTCCAACACCCGTTGACCAAATTCGGGTAGTTCGTCCAGGAAGAGCACCCCACGGTGCGCCAGGGAGATTTCTCCGGGGTGGGGCTGATTTCCGCCGCCAACCAGCCCGGCATGGCTGATGGTGTGGTGCGGGGCGCGAAACGGTCGGGCACGGATCAACGGCACTTCCGGCGGCAGTTGATCGGCCACCGAGTAGATGCGGGTCACGTCCAGCGCTTCTTCGATGGACATGCGCGGCAGGATGGCCGGCAGCGCGCGAGCCATCAACGTTTTGCCGGCGCCCGGCGGACCGGACATCATCAAGTTGTGCCCGCCGGCTGCCGCTACCTCCAGCGCCCGTTTGACATGTTCCTGCCCCTTAATGTCACGGAAATCGGTCTGGACTGCTATTTCGACGTCGTCCACCTCGACCGGCGGATGGGGCGGAATGGGGGCGTAACCGGAAAGGTGGGCAGTCAGATCAGTGAGCGAACGGACCGGGATCACCTCCAACCCGGGGATGAGAGCGGCTTCAGCCGCATCGACTTCCGGGCAGAAAAGGCGGGTAAACCCTTCCCGCCGGGCCGTGGCGGCCATGGGCAGCACGCCGCGCACATGACGTACCGTGCCGTCCAGCGATAGCTCGCCTAAAACCAGGGTTTTGTCCAGCTTTTCAGGCGCTAATTGCTCGGTAGTCACCAGCACACCGAGAGCAATCGGCAGGTCGTACGCCGGCCCTTCTTTGCGCACCGATGCCGGCGCCAGGTTGACGGTCAGCGCGCGGCGCGGATACATCAGCCCGGCGTTTTTGATGGCTGAATAAACGCGTTCTTTGCTTTCCTGTACGGCGGCATCCGGCAGCCCGACGACAGTGATTTTAGGTATACCCTGGCCAAAGTCAACCTCGACTTCGACAATGACGCCTTCCAGGCCAACGACCGCGCAGGAGTAAACTCGGGCAAGCATGGGGTTAGTTTAGGGGCGGTTGTGGAAAATGTCAAACCAGATAATGGCGGAAAATTTGCGGGTATTGAGAGAAATATTCGAGTATGGGTGGCACGCTGAATAGAACCTTTTAAAATAGACACAAAAAGATCGGGCGTAGGGAGCTGTTCGACCCTATTTATCATTTATGTTCTCCAGGGGAAAACCGCGTTTATTTGCCGTCGGTGGGTCGAACGTGCCGTAAGTATATATCTGGAAGCGTTCAGAAACGATCACAGAGCGCTCTGCGAACGGACTGCAACCCAACCCATTACTCATCGTGCTCTGACCTTCCCCTGAAGAAATGACTTCTAGTTATGGAATAAACGGTAGAGAAGAATCGCAAAAGGGTTATCATAAAACATTAAATTCGATTTAGAATTTTTTATTGTTTTCATAAACGAAATCATATATACTATAAGCATGTACTAAGGCGTGGAAAGACAGAAGCAGGAAAATGAGAATTTATATTTGGTGTTTATAAATTCAAAGGAGGTGGGGGCTATCATATTATGTCTTTAATCAAATTTGTAAATTATTGTGTCATAGATCCCATTTAAGCCTTTTCAATATCAATAAGGCGGGGAACAGGTATTGCCGAACAAACATGAACAAACTGCCAAGGAGATAAGGGGATGAAAAAGAAATTCTTGATTTTCATGCTGGTTATTTGCGCTTTGCTAATAAGTACATCGACAGCGCTTGCAGCGAAACCGGTTCAGACTGATTCCAATGGGAATGAGACAGCCTGGGAAAATCCATATACTGCCTGTGCGACTATTCAGGGAGGAACGATCACTGATTCCGCTGGTAATCCTCTGTCCACTGGTTTTGACCAGTATGGTTACAACTATCAAGCACACTTGTTTAACGGCACTTATGATGGCTCTGATCGAAACCTTGATGGTACATATTGGGGTGACACAGGTGATTATGTTGATGATAACTTGATCATGAAGTGGAGTGACGAGTGGCTTGCCAATGTTGATTGCAACAGCGATGGAAAGCTTGATCGGGGATTGGTTGGAGGCGTTGCCGGCGGGATTAGTTTAGGTTGGTTGACCAACCAAAACGAAGGTTGGTATGATTCAGACGGTAACGGCTCGCAAGACGCGCACTATACTTACTTTTCCAAAATTGTCTGGGTAGGACCAGGCGGCAGCCTGTGGGGACAATATGCCACAATTATGGAAAATTACCAGGATCCTTCAGGAATGTCCCATTTTCACGAAGCCGCACCAGGGTTTGGGCTTAATGATCATTGGACCACAACCCCCTGATCAAAATTTTGAATCAGCGCCCATTGTTTTTAGTGGGTAGCTTTCAACGGTTTTATTTCTTGTGATCCAGGGTGCAGCCCATTGATCATATTTAAGAAGGACGCAAAAAAGGGGCGACTCGCAAGCCGCCCCTTAAGCTGATTATTCAATGCCCCGGTGTGGGGTGCAGTTCGATCCCCAATAATCAATGTGGTTTATCTGCTTGGCTGTGCGTCAGGTGGTTGCCATACTGCCAGGGAGGAAAAATGTCCGATCCTATTTCGTTCATCCTCTTCTTTTTTAATCTTCGTCCCTTTTCTATTAATGAATTTCAATAATTTGCGAAAATCACAAAAAGAAGTTATTGCCTTGTTACGTGAATCAAATCGACTCCTTGGGGAGATTACCAACAAAAAAGATGTTGGATAAATAAAGCCAGCTGGCGATAAGCTTTGCAAAAATCTCGTAGTATATTTATTCCTACGATATATTTTTACTATTAATACTTTGTAATCAACGTATAGGGTTCTATATATGAACAATTCCGATTGGCTGACGCCAGCAGACCAGCAAGACTTGATCGCTTTCACGCAGGAACTGGTGCGAATCAAAAGCTATTCCGGGCAGGAAGAGCAAATCATCCGGGTTATCGCGCAGAAATTGAAATCGCTTGGCTATGATGAGGTCCGCATCGATGCGATGGGCAATGTACTTGGCCGAATTGGCAATGGCGCAAAATCCATTATGTTTGACTCGCATGTCGACACGGTTGCGGCCAATGACGAGGAAAAATGGGACATTCCTCCCTTCAGCGGGGAAATTGTCGATGGCAACCTGCATGGGCGCGGCTCGGTCGATATGAAATCCGGGGCAGCAGCATCGATCTATGCCGGCGCAATTGCCCACAGAATGGGTTTTGATGCTGGCAAGACCATTTATGTTTCCTGCACCGTATTCGAAGAAGATTGTGATGGGGAAAACTTAAAACACCTCTTCAAGGAATGCCAGATCAAGCCAGATTACATGGTTATTTGTGAACCATCGGATAACTTGATTGCTCTGGGGCATAAGGGCAAAGCTCAAATCATAATCAAGACCAAAGGGGTATCCACCCACGGCTCAGCCCCGGAAAAAGGAGTCAATGCCATTTACGAAATGGCTGAGATCATCCAGTGCGTGGAAAAGACAAACGCTGAACTGATGAAACAAGCAGCACCCCGCGGTACGCTGGTAATGTCACGGATTTCCAGTACCAGTGCCTCCCTGAATGCCGTGCCGTCTGAATGCGAGGTGTATCTGGATCGCAGAATGGCGCCCGGAGAAACCAAAGAATCAATCGTCAAGGAAATGGACGCGATCATCCAGGGGAAAAATGCCGCCTGGGAGGTGGGTACGCTTTATCGGAAAAGCTGGACCGGAATGGATATCCAATATGAGCCGTTTCACTCGGCCTGGAAAATTGATCTGGATCATGACCTGACCAAAAGCTGCATCCGCGCCTACCGCGACGTCTTTGGCAGCAATCCAGCGGCATTTGACTTTTGGGATTTCAGCACCAACGCGGTAACCACCGTCAGCATGGGCATCCCAACCATTGGCTTTGGGCCCGGAGAATATAAACTGGCTCACATGATCAACGAACGCTGCAAGGTGAGCCAGATTATCGAAGCTTGCCGATTTTATGCCGCATTAATACGTCAGGTTGGCTTGTAGATCCTATAAAATTTTCGAATATGAGGGACTTAGTCTTACCGGCCGTAACGCCCGCTGATGAAGTTTTCCATCTCTTCCAGCAGTTGCGACTGGTCGGAGATGACAGTTTTGACCACGTCGCCAATGGTGATGATACCGACCAGTTTCTCATCGTCGACCACGGGCAGGTGGCGAATGTGGTGGGCGGTCATGTACAGCATGCAATCCTGGACTGTCTCTTCGGGCGTGATGGTGACCACCTCGCGGGTCATATAATCTGACACCGGATGATATTTGATCGTGCTCACATCCTTCTCTGCTTGACGAACGTAGTCGCGCTCTGAAAAAATCCCCACCAGCTTGCCTTTATCCACAACGACCACAGCGCCAATATCCTTGTCCGACAGCAAATGCAGGGTATCGAAAATTGTAGTAGTTGGCGCAACCGACCAGACTTCGCTGCCTTTTTCTTTTAATATTTGCCGAACGGTGCTGTCCATGGTGCCCTCCTATGGCAATGCGAATTCGACTAACCTTAATTATAGGAAGTTTTCGGGTTGTGTAAACATTAAATTGGGATTAAATAGATTAAGATTTTGAGTTATTCTGCTCACTGGCAGCCACGGCAGCCAGCAGCAATCTGGCCAATTCACGCGCCTGGTCGGGGGTTAAGAAGACATTGGTTTCGTCGGCTATTAAAATCTTTTCCTCGGCAGGGCAAGATTCCCACAGGCGCAGGCAAACATTATCCGGGAACTGGCCGTCGGACGGCTCGTAAAATACCTCGACGCTCAGGGGATCATCTAAAAGGTAAAGTCCCATATTCACCTCCTGGATTAATTGCCCTGCTTCTCCGGCGGGGCGCTGGTTTTGCCGCGCCCCAGCTCCTGCGAGCGCTCGTAAGCTGCCCAAATTGCACGGCTGATGGCAGTGCGAAATCCGGCTTTTTCCAGATAATAAAGTGCCGCAGCCGAGGTGCCGCCTGGAGAAGTGACTTCATTGCGTAAGTGCGCCGGGTGATCCTTCTTCTGGGCGTAATATTCAACCGAGCCGCGTAAAGTTTGCAGCACCAGCGCTTCGGAGATGCGGCGCGGGAAACCAAGGTGCACACCGGCATCGACCAGCGCTTCCATAAACAAAAACACATAAGCTGGGCCGGAACCGGATAATGCGGTTGCCATGTCCAGTAAATTTTCATCCTCGACAAAAATTTCCTGCCCGAGTGCGGCCAGAATGCACTGAGCCAGTTCCCGTTGGGCAGTTGTAACCACTGACGACGCCGTCCAGACTGAAATCCCCTGCCCAATTTGCGCCGGAGTATTGGGCATGACGCGCACCACCACCGGGTGCGAGAGTGCCTGCGAAATCGTTTGAATGGCAGCGCCGGCAACAATCGACAAAACCAGGGCCTGAGGGTCGATGCTGCCGCGCAGCCCGGCCAACACACCCTGCAACCGCTGAGGTTTGACGGACAGAATGACGATTTCAGCCCCTTTCGCCGCTGCTTTATTATCGGTCGTAAAGTGGATGCCGTAGCGTTCGATCAATTCCTCACCGCGCTCGATGCGTGGACCCGCAGCCATAATTTTGGAGGGTTCGGTGACCTGATTGCGGATTAACCCGCCGATAACTGCTTCGGCCATTACGCCGGGGCCAATCAAGGTAATAGTGGGGGTATTTGACATTTGGCTTAGCTCCAGAATTAATTTATTCTACATGGGTCCAACGGGCGAATATGGCGGTGGATAACAATCTTCCCGCGCTTTTCTCGGTCAGGGCAATTTCACCGGCTGTCAATGTCCCGGTTTTACCGGCCAGCATTTCCTGCAAGGCGTAGTACAACGTCAGCGGTGAGGCTTTCACAGCATAAGCGGTCAGGGCAACGAATACCGACTGCTGCGATAGGATCTGGCGGCAGGCGTCCAGCAGGGTGGGCAGCAGCTTGTAGAACTCCCACACCTCCCCCTTCGGCCCGCGGCCAAATTTGGGTGGGTCGAGGATGATGCCGTCATAAGTGGAATTGCGCCGGGCTTCGCGCTGGACAAATTTGAGGGCGTCGTCCACAATCCAGCGCACGCCCCGGTCGCCCAGATTAGAAAAGGTCAGGTTGTCGTTAGCCCATTGAACGACCTTCCGCGAAGCATCCAGGTGGGTGACGGCTGCGCCTGCCTGCGCGGCTGCCAGTGATGCCAGGCCGGTATAGCCAAACAGGTTGAGCACGCGCAGCGGCCGGCGGCTGGACTCTATCTGTTGCGTAATCCAATCCCACTGCGCGGCCTGTTCGGGGAAGACCCCCAGGTGGCGCGAGGCGGTAGTCTGGACATAAAAGCGCAGCTGCTTATACTGCATGGTCCAGCGTTCCGGCAATTTTTTCAGCGGCTGCCAGTGACCGCCATTTTCCTCAGGCGCCGGTTTGAAGACCGCGTGCGCCTTGCTCCACTCGCGTTCCGGCAGGCTGCGCCGCCAGACAGCTTCAGGTTCGGGGCGCAACAAAATATAAGCGCCGTAGCGTTCCAGTTTTTGCCCGTCGCCGCTGTCCAGCAACTCGTAATCCTGCCAATCGGGCGAGGTTAGAACCTGAAGGGAAGGGGGCTTTGGAATGTGGGTGGCCATTGGTTACAGTTGGGAAAAAATGATGACCATCAGTATACCAGTTTTCGCGCGTGTTTTGCGTGTCTCGACAGCCGCTTACCAGCAGGTATATAATCTTTGCGCTGCTGTGTATCTCATCAACCGAGGGAACCATGACCTCTCAATTCGACCAACTTTACAATCGCCGCGCAACCGAAAGCATTAAATGGAATCTGTTCCCTGCGGATGTGCTACCCATGTGGGTGGCGGATATGGATTTTCATGTCCCGCCCGCCGTTACCCGGGTGCTCAAAACACGAGTGGAGCACCCCATTTATGGCTATGCAAAAACCGAGTCAGGCCTAGTTGAAGCCATTCAAGCCCACCTGAACCGACTTTATGGTTGGCGGGTCGAGAGCGAGCAAATCGTCTTCATGCCCGGTGTGGTGATTGCGTTCAACCTGGCGGCGCAGGCATTGGCACGGCCAAGCGGCAGTCTGGTTTTTATGACCCCGGTCTATATGCCGTTCTTTGAGGTCGCAAAGAATGCCGGCTTGACCCAGGTGACGGTTGACCTGTTGCGGGACGAAAATGGCAGTTTCTGCGTTGATTGGGAAAGGTTCGAAACGGCAATTGCACGGCGCCCGAACCTGTTTCTGCTGTGCAACCCCCACAACCCGGTCGGACGGGTCTTTACCCGCCCAGAACTTGAACGCATGGCAGAGATTTGCCTGCGCTACGATGTTCCGATTTGCTCGGATGAAATTCACTCCGACCTGATCTACACAGGTCACCATCACACGCCGATTGCCTCGCTATCCCCGGAAATCGCTGCAAACACCATCACCCTCATGGCGCCCAGCAAGACCTTCAACCTGCCGGGGTTGGGCTGCGCCTATGCAATAATCTCCAACCCGGATCTGCTTGCGGCTTTCAAAAAAGCACGCCGCGGCCTGGTCCATGGCGCCAACCTGATGGGCATGATTGCTGCTCGCGCTGCCTATGCCGAGGGTCAAGAGTGGTTGGCCGAGCTGCTGATATACCTGGAAAGCAACCGGGATACAATGGTCGAATTTATCAAAACCCAATTGCCCCGGGCGCGCATGACTGTCCCGGAAGGTACTTATCTTGCCTGGATCGATTTATCGGCTTACAATCTGGAACCTGCGCCCTGCGAATACCTGATCAAACACGCCAGGGTAGGGCTGAACGACGGCAAGGAATTTGGTAATGGCGGAATCGGATATGTGCGTTTGAATTTTGCCTGCCCCCGCAGCGTGTTACTCGAGGGGCTGGAGCGTATCCGACAAGCGCTGGGAAATGTTCCGGCGAAATAGTGAAAGGTTAATTTCTGTAATTGACAAACCAACCTGAAAGAACCCCAGGGGGTTGTTTTGCAAAATTTGTGAGCGGTTCATTATTACTGGTTGCCGGGACATATTTGTTCCTGGTTTTTATCGGGATGCTGCTGGTCACATCCGATACGAATAAAAATGCCGATGCCATCGTGCTTTTGAGCGGAGGCGGTAAGGTGCGTAACGCCGAGGCCGCCCGGTTATTCAATGATGGCGCGGCAAATACGATCGTATTAACCCAAACTTCAGGACGCGGCAGCGTTTCGACGATGGGCGAGACGCGCAGTCAACTGATAAAGGCGGGTGTGCCTTCGTATCAAATCCAGACCGCCTACGGGACTGCCACCAGTACCTATGACGAAGCGCGCCAGGTGGCAAAGCTGGCTAAGAGCGCGGGGTTCGATTCCGTACTGGTTGTGACTGATCCATACCATACCTTGCGTGCGCGAATATTGTTCGCCGGTGAACTGGGAACCGAAGGTGTAAAAGTGCGGGTGGCTGCTGCCAGCGGTCACTGGTACCAACCCATCAACTGGATGTTCAGCCGGGAAGGCTGGCGGGTCACGCTGACCGAGCTGGCTAAAATTGGCGGTATTATTTTGGGAATGCGCGGTGGTTAAAAAAAGACTGCGCCACAGCGTGGCGCAGTTGATATTTAATTTTCTGTGAAGGCTTACTCTACGGCCGTTACGGCTGCAGCCTGTAAGCCCTTATTGCCGGTCTCAATTGAAAACTCTACTTTCTGGCCTTCCTTGAGCTGTTTGTAGCCATCCATATCGATAGCGGAAAAGTGCACGAAGACATCTTCCCCATCTTCACGGCCGATAAAACCGTATCCCTTGGCGGGGTTGAACCACTTCACAGTTCCAACAAAACGTTCTGACATGCTTTACTCCATCTAACTAAGTAGAAATTATCTGGCATTTCAGCCAAATCCATCGGGCGCAAGAATATCATGTTTTAATATACATGTCAAGAATTTCACCTGACAATTATGACTAAAATAGGGAAGAATGGCATGGACCCGATTTCAGATCAGGACTATTTGAAGCAGGAACAATACCGTCAAGGGGACCACCTGGATGCACGCATACAACTGCACCGACGGTTCAGTGTCAATCCATCCAATTATTTCGAATGGATGTACGATTTGCTCGACCTGCGAGCCGGCATGCCCGTGATGGAGGTCGGCTGCGGCACGGGAGAAATCTGGCATACCAATCAGCGGCGGCTGCCGGCGGAGCTGCAGGTAACCATGCTGGATCTCTCTACGGGAATGGCGGGTTCGGCCCGGGCAGTGTTGAACAGCGATGCCCGCTTCGACTTTGCCGCTGCGGACGTTCAACACCTGCCGTTTTCCACCGGCCAATTCGAGCGGGTGCTTGCCAATTATATGCTCTACCATGTGCCGGATATTTCACTGGCCGTGCGCGAACTGCGGCGCGTGCTCGCTCCTGGCGGCCGGTTGTGCGCTGCCACCAACAGTGCCGGCCATATGCAGGAACTGGGTGATTTGATGAATCGTTTTGGTCTCAGGCGTTCTGAGCTGCATGATTTTGCTGCGCGCTATGGGTTGGAGAATGCTCCTGCAATTCTGGGCGAGTCTTTCGAACATGTCGAGGTGATTCCCTTTATCGACAGCCTGTTCGTCACGGAGACCCGCGCGCTATTGGATTACATCCGCTCGATGGTCGGCATCTGGGATTTCCCGCCCGGCGCCGAAGAGGAAATCACGGCCTGGGTTAATGCAGAAATACAAACGAACGGTGGCTTTACGATCCATAAAGCCAGCGGGGCGGTGCTGGCCTGGTGAGCGCTTATAATTGGCAAGATGAAATTGCTTGAGCGGTTGCTGCTGTCAGTGCTGGTGGCTGCGCCGGTGCTGGTATCGGGGTTGGTCACGCTTGCCCCACGCCCGGTTCGCTTGACGGCCGCCTGGCAGCGCGCGCATATTTCGGAGACCATTGGTATGTCTGCGGAGGCTGCGCGGTATTACCGCCAGGTTTTGGAATATCAACCGGAACGCACGGATCTGCTCGAAAAAATTGCCGGGCTCGAATTTTTGGCGGGTGATTTCGCGCAGGCAATTGCCAGTTACAGCGCCGTGACGGAGCATGTGGAAATTTCGGCAGGCGGGCTTTTGAATCTGGGGGAAGCCTATCTGCAAACGGGAGATTCGGCCAGGGCCAGCGAAACCTGGCGTAAATTGGCGAGTCTACCGGCTGTCGATGTGAGCCAAATCGCTCAGGCGGCTGATCGTTTGCGCGCCGCCGGTGATCTGGATGGTACGCTGCTGGCTGCACAGCGCTGGCTGAAGTTCGACCCGGATTCAGTTCAGGCAGCCTGGCTGACCGGGTTGCTGCTTTCCCCACGCAGCATCGCTGATGCCGCGCATCCCTTAGCCAGCGCCGGTAACGGTGAGGGGATTGAGGCCGAACAATCGCGCCGTTTATTGGAAGTGCTCGGACAGGCAGCGCTGCAGAATGACCGGGCTTACCAACTGGTGTTGATTGGTCAACGGTTGGGAGACCTGGGGCAGTGGGATGTAGCCGAAACGGCATTTCAGGCTGCGCTAAACTTCGCGCCTGGTTACGCTGAGGCGTGGGCTTTTCTGGGTGAATCCCGTCAACAACAGGGCAAGGATGGTTGGACAGACCTGCTGCGCGCCAAAAGCATCGCGCCCAATTCAGACATCGTATTATCCGCATTGACCTTGTATTGGAGCCGCCAGAACAAACCGATGGTCGCGCTGGCATACCTTCAAAAATTAGCCGCCAACCATCCCGACCAGGGCCGCTGGCAGGTGGAAATTGGCGGCACATATGCACAGGCCGGCGACCTGGTGAGCGCCATGGCAGCCTATCAACGCGCGGTCGAGATCGAACCGATAAACGCGCAATTCTGGCGGGCTCTGGCGGTATTCTCGGCCACATACGGTTTTGATTTTTCAACCTTTACGCTACCCGCAATCGAACGAGCGCTGATTCTTGCGTCGAAAGATCTACAGGTATTGGATGCCGCCGGGTGGGTGTTCCTGACGAATGGCGACCTGGAAAAGGCGGAACAATTCTTGCAACTAGCACTGGCAGAGGATGGTGAGTACGAGGCCGCCCGGTTCCATCTGGCGCAGGTTTACATCGCCGGGAACCGCTTTCCACTGGCTTTCCCCTTGTTGAAAACAGCAGCAGCCCAGAACACCGATCCCGCTGTTGCCTCCCAGGCACAGCGGTTGCTTGACAAGCATTTTCCCGGCCAATAAATCCGTTCACCGCAATATCCTCCAAAAAACAGTCACTGAGACGGCATCGAACCCACACCATCGACACAAAACCTTTACGGGTTCGAAGGAGTTGCGGAATGAACCAAAAAACCATACTGGTGCTTTTCTTTGCACTGACAACCCTGGTCTTGAGCGGATGCAATCTGGAGGATCGCATTACGAGTTCTGCGCTTGCAGAAATCGACCCGGGCAGCGTGGTTTATTTTGACAATTTCGATAATCCCGAATCGGGTTGGCAGGTTTGGTCATCTGAAAGCGCCACCATCGCCTATGCCTCCGATGGTTTAAGTTTCCACATTAACGAAGCAAATTATGATTACTGGTCGCTGCCCGGGCAGCGTTTCAGCGATTCGACGCTGGCGGTGGATGCCACCTTAATCGAAGGGCCGACGGACAATGATTTTGGTCTACTCTGCCGTTTCCAGAACGAGTATAATTTCTATGCATTTCTGGTCAGCAGTGATGGCTATGGCGGCATCATCAAGGTAAAGGACGGTCTGTACCAGACTTTAAACAGCCCCGATGGATTGGAGTACGGCGCAATGATCCAGCAGGGGCAAACCACCAACCAGATTCGTGCTGACTGCGTCGGTTCCCGGTTGACTTTATACGTAAACCAGGAGAAATTCCTGGAGGTCGAAGACATGGATTTTACTGTGGGCGATGTGGGCTTAATCGCTGGCTCATACAGTCAACCCGGAGTGGATATTCTGTTTGACAACTTCTTTGTCCTGAAGCCTTAGCGGTATGAAAATTTTTCTCGATTCAATTGGCTGCCGGTTAAACCAGAGCGAAATTGAACGATTTGCAACCCAATTTAGAGCAGCAGGCCACACCATTGTAGACTCTGCGGGTGAGGCCGAGCTGGTTGTGGTTAATACCTGCACGGTTACCAGCGCCGCGTCCGCCGATTCACGCCAAAAGATCCGTCAGGCAGCTCGTCTGGGTGCAGCAGAGATCGTCGTAACCGGCTGCTGGTCCACCCTCGAGCCGGATAGCGCTGCTGTTTTACCTAACGTCCGGCGGGTGGTGTCCAACCTGGATAAAGATCATTTGGTGGCTGATGTGCTTGGCGTGGCGGTAGAGGATTTTGACCTGGAGCCGGTGGCGCGTGAGCCTTTACCCGGCATCCATTTGCGCACCCGTGCATTTATCAAGACTCAGGATGGCTGCGACAATCATTGTACTTTTTGCATCACCCGCATCGCCCGCGGACCAGGCCGCAGCGAGACGATTCAGGCGGTTTTGAGCGACATCCAGCATGCTCAATCCGGCGGCACCCGCGAAGTTGTGCTTTCGGGAGTTCATTTGGGTTCGTGGGGGTATGACTTATCACCGCGCATGCATTTACGTGATTTGATTCAGGCAATTTTGCAGGACACGGATGTGGAACGCCTGCGCCTTTCCTCACTCGAACCCTGGGACCTGGACGAGGATTTCTTTCAGTTATGGGAAAATCAGCGCTTGTGCCGCCATCTGCATTTGCCACTGCAGTCAGGCTGCGGACAAACGCTGCATCGCATGGCGCGGCATACAAACCCGTCGGCCTTCCGTCAGTTGATTGCGTCTGCCCGAGAGGCAGCTCCTGGTATGGCTGTGACCACCGACTTGATTGTCGGTTTCCCCGGCGAGGATGACAACGAGTTTGCTGAGAGTCTGGCATTCGTGGAGGAGATGGAATTTGCCGGCGGGCATGTTTTCAGCTATTCCGCGCGCCCCGGCACACCGGCCGTCCGGTTGAATAACCCGGTATCCGGTACGGTCGCTCACCGCCGCAGCGAACAAATGCGCCAGGTGCTGGCAGTGTCTTCAACCCTTTTCCGCGAGCAGCATCTTGGCAGTGAAGCTTCCGTCCTGTGGGAGGCAACCAATACTTATGGTCCGGCCGGATGGAAACTGCACGGTTTAACCGACAATTACCTCAAGGTCGAGGTTCATTCGCCGCGGCGCTTGTGGAATCAAATCAGCCGGGTTCGCCTGGACCGGTTGACTGATCAGGGCCTGACTGGCAGCCTGATTGAATAACCGATGTCATTATCTTTCAAGTTATATTGTCTGTGTTCGTTTATTTAAGTGATCCGCAATAAATTTGAGCCATCCCCTGCCCCCGCTCCCGGAAAATTAGCTGGTCGGATTCACAATGAATCCATCGGGGAGCGGGGGTTTACTAACTTTTGAATGATTTGCGCCGCCTTAGCGGCGCAAATCATTCAATTAAGAATAAGGGGCTGTCTCAAAAGCGGGCGGGCGTGGAAACCCGCCCCTACAGGTAGGGGATGGGTTCCATCCCATCCCGCATATGTGGTGGAATAAATGACAAATTTATTCTTTTGAGACAGCCCTTGGGCGGGGTTGATAAATTTCCTGTGCTTGCAGAGTTCTAGAATATTGAGGAACCGGCGGAGATTTTCGCGCAACTGGCGTCTTGCCTGGAAGTTGATTTCTTAACGAGAGAGAAGAATGGGATTGTACCCACCTTTTTTAAACCACCGCTATTTAGCCTTTTCCCGCTTGTTCCGCGCCTGGATAAAGCGATCATACACCCGCTTCCAGGCGTGCGTAGGTTTTTCGGGCCGGGTTTTTTTGTGCTGATCCTGGCTCAGATAAAACGCGAAATCTTCCAGAAGGATCGATAACGGTTCGCCAGGTTCCTCCTGGATAATCGGGTGCCCAAGATTGATGGCCTGGATCAGGATGTCAGGCGCGTACGGAAAAGAAACGGTGACCTGTTTGTTCAGCGCCTGTTCGATCCGTTCCTGCGGCAGGCCGCCGCGCGGGAAAATATTATTGAGCACCAGACGCACTTTTTCAGGAGGATAACCGAGTCGGTTGTAGGTATCCAACGCGGCTGCCGCTGCCCGGATGGAGGATAATTCCGGGGCAATGACCAATAAAATTACATCTGCTGCATCCAGGGTGAGCAGCGAAACTTCCGAGAAGTCGTGCGGCAGGTCAGCAATCAGGTAATCATATTCAGGTCGCAATAATTGCAGCGAAGTCGTAAAGGCATCATTGGTCAACCCTTCCGCATCAGTGGGGTAAGTTGGCGCTGCGATGAAATCCAATCCTGAGTTGTGGTGGGCAATGATGGATTGTAAAATCTCGAATTCCAATTCCTGCGGTTTGTAGTCCGCCAAATCGGCCCATGTGCGTTTGAGCGGCATGTTGAGCAGCAGTGCGACCTGACCGGCGGTCAGAACCAGGTCGAGCAGCGCGGTTGGGGCCATCCAGAGCGCATTCAGCCCCAGCGCCAGATTGACTGCCAGCAATGAACTACCAACCCCGCCGCGCAGGGTATGCACGGCAATCATACGGGCGGTTTTTTGCTGCCGGTCGGGTGTGCCGGCGGGCGCTGCCTGCCGAATCATTTCGACCCGCCGTAGGAGCACATTCATGCGGGCGATCAACTCAACCGGCTCGAACGGTTTGGTGATATGGTCGTCAGCGCCGGCTTCGAACGAGGCGAGCTTATCCTGCAATCCGGATTGACTGGTCAAAACCAGAATAGGCGTTTGAGCAAATGCCGGATCGCGCCGCAACCGGCGGGTAACCTCATACCCGGAAACATCGGGCAAGTTGAGGTCGGTGATAATGACATCCGGATGGTATTGGGCGGCAGCTGCCAGGCCGGCAATACCGGTTAATTCACTGTGAACCGAATGCCCAAGCGGCTGCAGGCTGTGTTCGATCATGCGATGAAAGATCACTTCGTCGTCAATCAGTAAAATGGTTGCCATGAGTGTCCTTATTGAAGCCGTGATTAATGCTGCGTACGGATGTCGTCAAGATTTTTTTCAAGCGCGGGAATTTCTTTTTCGAGCGCAAGCGCCACTTCGGACGCCCGGCTGAGATCGCCCCGTCCGGCAAGCACATCCAATTCGTGGGCCAAGGCGGTCATTTTTGCAGCCTCAAAATTGGCTGCCACGCCTTTCAGGTTGTGCGCCAGCAATTTAACTGCCGCCGCATCGTTTTTCTGAATGGCTGCCTGAATTTCAGGGAGGTGAGATCGGCATTGCTGCACAAACTCCTCGAAGGTAACGACGAAAAAGGATAAATCATTGCCAAAGCGCGGCAGGATGCTCTGCAAGTACTGCGGTTCGCCCAGTGGGATCGACTGCGGTCCTGAGATCGCGCGAGCCAACAGTTTATCCTGAGTTGTAGACTCCTCAGGTGGCGTTAAATCTGCGGGTTCGGTGGTGGAGAGCACCAGCTGGTCAAATGCGGAAGAAAATTCCGCAAAATCCAGGTCCGTGATCTCACCGGTTGCCTTTTCCGCTGCTGGCGCGTCAACTGCGGGCGATGAGCCGGTTTGCTGGCCTGGGGCGCGGTCCAGCCAGGGGCGTTTATCAGGCACAGGCAGCGACCACTGTTCGATGGCATCAAACAATTCCTGCGGTCTCAGCGGTTTGGAAAGGTATGCGTCCATTCCGCTGGAGAAGCACCGCTGGATTTCACTGGTGAAGGTATGAGCAGTCATGGCAATAATGGGCGTATGGTGCTCGCTGCCCTCCATGGATCGGATACGCTGAGTAGACTCATGCCCGTCCATCACCGGCATTTGCACATCCATCAGGATCACATTAAAGCCGCGTTCCGCCAGGGCATCCAACGCTCTGCGGCCATCCTCCACCGCCGAAACGGTGTGACCAAACTTTTCGAGCAAATTGATGACCACCTTACGGTTGACCGGGTTGTCCTCGACCAGCAGCACGTTTTGCGGGTGAATGGTCTGCATGGCCTGGCTGGCGCGATTGTCGGGCGGCAAGGCCGGTAATTGGCCGGTTCGTTTCTTGGGCGGGGTCAACAATTCCAACAGGATGAGTTGCAGGGGCTGCCAACGTACTGGTTTCAATACCACCGCGCTGATATCCAGTTCTTTGAATTTTACTTCGGATATCGTATCCCCCAACCGTGCAAGCATGATGATGATCAGGTGACTGTAGCGTGGGTCGTTGCGTATGCTTTCAACCAGGGAATAACCCTGGACCCCGGAAAGGCGATTATCGAGAATTAAAAGCTGATAGCCTTTGCCGGCATTATTGGCTTTTTCCAATCGGGTCAGCGCAGTGGCCTGGGTGGCAACGCCGATGGTTTTGCAGCCTACACTTTCCAGCAATGAGGTCAAGTTGGATCGACTGCTGCTATTCGAATCGGCGATCAAAACTCGTAAATCTTTCGCTCGCCGTTTCAAATCAGCGGGGAGGGGTTCGTTTTCAGCGGTCTGATCGAAGACAGCATTAAAAGAAAAGATACTGCCTTGATTGGGCTCGCTCTTGAGAGAAATCTTGCCGCCCATCAATTCAACCAGTTGGGCCGAGATGGACAGGCCCAGGCCTGTCCCACCATACTTGCGCGTGGTCGAAACGGATGCCTGTGCAAATCGGTCGAAAATGGCAGCCTGGCGTTCGGCCGGTATGCCAATGCCGGTATCCTGAACGGAGAAACCGAGCGTAACCTTCGAACCGGCTTGCGATTCCTGGTGAACGCCGAGAACAACTTCACCTTTGTCTGTGAATTTGACCGCATTTGCGACCAGGTTGGTCAACACCTGCCGCAATCGGTTTGGGTCACCGCGCAAAGCGGTTGGAACTGCAGGCGGGATAATGCAAACCAATTCCAGGCCTTTATCGCTGGCGCGCTGCGCCATGGTCAAGGCGACATTTTCCATGACTGTCCGCAGATCGAAATTCGTTTCTTCCAGCGTCATGCGCCGGGCTTCGATCTTCGACAGGTCGAGGACGTCATTGAGTAAGCCAAGCAGCGCCTCTGCCTCATCGGAAGCGGTTTTGAGGTACTCGGCCTGGCCGGATGACAATTCGGTATCCAGTGCCAGGTTCAACATACCAATCAAACCATTGAGCGGGGTGCGAATTTCATGCGAGATATTTGCCAGGTATTCGCTCTTTGCCAGATCAGCTTCTTCAGCCTTGCGCCGCGCCTGCACCAGTTCGGTAATATTGTGGAACAGGACGAAAGTGCCTAACTGCTCATGGTTGACTACGACAGGGACGTTGTAAATTTCCACTTCGATCGTTTCGCCCAGGCGGGTCACCCGCTGGGCAATCTGGTATGGGACATTGCTGCGACGGATACGCCGGGTGTAATCCTGGGTTGTGTCCTTGAATTCCGGCGGAGTAATTAAATCGTCCAGTTTTCGACCGGCTACCTCTACCGGGGAATAGCCGAATAATCGCTCGAAAGCCGGGTTGCAGGTGACCATGCCGCCGCTCAAATCCAGCGTGACAATGGCGACGGGGCTGTTCTGAAAAATCGCCTCGAAATATTGTTTCTGGCGCTGGATCTCGGCTTCGTCGCGTTTGCGTTGATTGATGTCATGGAAAATATAGATAGTGCCTTGCTGTTGGCCGGTGAGCGGGAAAGGAAAGCCGCTTACTTCAAACCAGCCGAATTGCGAAGGCATTGGAATGACCTGATTTTGATTGATAACCCGCTTCTGGATTGGCTCGACCACTCCCGGGAACACCTCTTCGATCGACCTGTTCAGAATATCCTGGTAAGTGGTTTCCAATTTTTGAATGGTTGCCTGGTTACAACGGATGATTAATCCTGAAGCATCCACCAGGATGATCAAATCTGATATGGCGTCAAAAGTGGCTTCCCATTCCCTTTTAGCGCGCGTGATTTTTGCTTCGGCGTGGTGGCGGACGCTGATCTCGCGCTGCGAAATTTCATTCAGGTTGTAAAGTTCGGCAATGCGCTGCGCCAACTGTTCCTGGAGTTCCTCGCTCTGCTGTTGATGCGCGCTCTCGCGTAGAATACTGCCAATCATAAAGATTATCCATACCCATGCTGCCAGGTCAATAATCCATAGCAGTTGATTTTGAACCTGAACCTGAAGAAGGCTGCGCAGGTTTAATGGATAATTTCTGCCAGAAATTTCCACCAGTGTCGAAATGACAGGCAAAGCCAGCCCACTCAAAATTCCAAGGCTATACAGCCAGTACTTTCGAAGACTGACAAAAGCGTTACCCTGGGTGAGTGGTTTCGTCATAAAGTATGTCGGTCACGGCGGATCTGACAGACCAGGTTAGGGTCAACTAATCACCAGCCTTTGTTAATGATTTAACGGGCGAATATGTGCGGTTTACGCACCAGCCTGCATAGAATTCATGCCATAATGATGAAATTCATGCATCAGCATTAATGTGAACGGCATGTGATCTGGTTTCGGATGGAAATGTGATAACCCCGATGTTGGTTCCAAACACACGCATACATGACCCGGCTTGGAAAGCATGGCAATGGCATGCGAAACCAGAACGTCTTAATATTATAATTGACGCCGGATTAAATTGTCATTATAATCGTTCCCTTTGTCGTCAATTTTCGGTCAAGGTAGAAACGGCCAATAAAATATGAATATCGAAGATAAGAGCGGCACAACGGTTCTCCATCGAGATACCCAGTTTAAGCCCAAAGTATCCTGGCGGACCTGGTTAATTGGGAGGCCTTTACCTACAGCCGATGCACCGCATCAAACCATCGGGATCATGATTGGTCTGGCTGTTTTTGCTTCGGACGCGTTGTCATCATCCGCCTACGGCACACAGGAAATGTTGGTGATCCTGGCTGCGCTGGGTTCCGGAGCCTATCAGTATGTTTTTCCATTATCGCTCGCCATTATCGTCCTGCTGGCGATCGTTGTCATTTCTTATGAACAAACCATCCATGCCTATCCTAATGGAGGCGGTTCATATATTGTTTCCCGCGATAATTTGGGAGAACTGCCCGCCAAAATTGCCGCCGCCGCGTTGCTGACGGATTACATTCTGACAGTTGCGGTTTCTATTTCATCTGGGGTTGCCAACCTGGTTTCCGCAGTGCCATCCTTGTTGGATTATCGTGTCTGGCTGGCAATTTCTATGGTGGTATTCATCATGCTGGTGAACCTGCGCGGCGTGAGAGAATCCGGCAATGCCATCGCCGTCCCGACATATTTCTTCATCGTTGCGACTCTGGTGGCGCTTGGGGTGGGCTTATTCAAATATCTCACCGGCAGCCTTGGTAAAGTGGTCGATCCACCCTTATTGGAAACCGTTCATGTTACCCAGGGCGCGATCGCATTTTTATTGTTGCGCGCTTTTTCGTCCGGTACCTCGGCGCTGACGGGGGTCGAAGCTGTTTCGAACGGCATTCCCGCCTTCAAAGAGCCGCGCTCCAAGAACGCCGGCATCACTTTGATCATCATGTCGATTATTTTGGCGGCGATGACCCTCGGGATTTCGTTCCTGACTTCCCAAATTCACGCGATTCCTTCGGAAGAGGAAACTGTCATCTCGCAAATCGTTCGCACCGCCTACGGCAACCGCGGCTTGCTCTACCTGGCGACCGTGGTTTCCACCATGATTATCTTGATTTTGGCCGCTAATACTTCATTCGCAGGGTTCCCACGGCTGAGTGCGATCGTTGCAATCGACGGATTCTTACCGCGTCAACTGGCCTATCGCGGCAGCCGGCTGGTTTATTCCAATGGCATTGTTTTGCTGGCAATTATTGCCGCCGTATTGATACTGGCTTTCAACGCCAGCGTTACACGCTTGATACCTTTGTATGCGATTGGTGTATTTCTCTCTTTCACCCTGTCGCAGTTTGGCATGGCGCGGCGCTGGAAGAAAATCGGGAGCTTGAAAGAGGGAGCGGAACTCAAGGAACGCGGATCGACTTTAAGGTATGAAAAAGGCTGGCAATTTAAAATGATCATCAACGGCATTGGCGCCGTGCTGACCGGAATGGTCATGCTGGTTTTTGCCGTTACCAAATTTGCTCAGGGCGCCTGGCTGGTTATTATCATTATCCCGCTGATGGTCATTTTATTTTCCGGAATTCGCCGCCATTACAGCAACCTGGCAAGCGATCTGTCACTCGAAAACCAGGGCACACCGTCGCAGGTAAGCCGTCAAAGAGTGATCCTGCCGCTCAGCGGCGTCCATCGCGGAACGCTGGCGGCTTTGCGCTACGCGCGGACCTTGAGCGATGATATTACTGCTGTGCATGTTTCCATCGACCCGGAGGAAACCGCCCGGCTGCAACAAAAGTGGGAAACCTGGGGCGACGGGCACCGGTTGGTGATCCTTGAATCGCAATATCGCACTTTTATCGAGCCGTTGCTGGAATATATCGATGAAATTGATAACCTTAAACAACCCAAGGAAGTCATTACCATCGTCGTGCCCGAATTTGTTCCGCGCCACTGGTGGTCCAACATGCTGCATACCAAAACGGCCGCGACGCTGAGCGCTGCGCTCCATTTTCGGAAAGACATTATTATCACCAACGTCCCGTACCAGGTGGACTAGGAATCAGGATTGATAGAAGGATCGAACATGAAAATTCTTGTTGTAGGGTGCGGCAGACTTGGCGCGGACCTGGCATATCGGCTCTCCAAGGCCGGTAACAGCGTTGCGGTTATTGATACTCAAGAGACTGCCTTCAATAAGTTGCCGTCTGATTTTATCGGGCGCATCCATGAGGGCAATGGGTTGCAGCAGGATGTGCTTGTGCGAGCCGGCATCGAGACGGCCGATGGGTTGGCAGCTGTGACCGATTCGGATGCTATTAATGCGGTTGTAGCGCGGGTTGCCCGTCAAAAATATAATGTGGCCAATGTGGTTGCCCGCAATTATGACCCCACAATGCGCTCCCTGTACGAAGACCTGGGACTGCAGGTGATATCTTCGACCAGTTGGGGCGCACAGCGAGTGGAAGAATTGTTGTATGACTCTGATTTCTATTCCGTTTTTTCCGCCGGGAACGGCGAAGTCGAGATCTACGAATTCAAGATTCCGCAGTCGTTTGACGGAAAAACACTTGGCGAGCTCTTAAAAGGCCAGGAGTGCGTCCCGATTGCGGTGACCCGCGCCGGAAAAGCCCAATTGCCAGATGCTCAAATGGTATTGGCCGTAGAGGATGTGGTTCATTTCAGCGCGACTTTCGAAGGTATCAATCGCCTGCGCGCCAGGCTGGAAGGCAAAGAGGAGGCCTGATATGTATGTGATCATCGCTGGCGGCGGGCGTACGGGCGCGCAATTGGCGCGAATTTTAATCGCAGAGAATCACCAGGTCCGGTTGATTGATGACCGCCAAACGGTTCTTGAGCACATCCATCGGGAATTGCCGACCGAAGTCATTTATGAGGGCAACCCGATCGACCCAACCGTTCTGGAAGGCGCTGGCGCCGCCAATGCAGATGTTCTGGCGGCCTGCACCACCGAGGACGAAGCTAATTTGATCATTTGCTTCCTGGCTCGGAAAAAATTCAAGATTCCGCGCATCATTGCGCGCATCAACAATCCACGCAATGCCTGGCTTTTCGATGATACCTTCAATGTGGATGTGGCAGTCAACCAGGCGTCTATCATGGCATCAATTATCGAAGAAGAGATGTCGATGGGCGACATGATGACTTTGCTCAAACTGCGGCGTGGGAATTACTCGCTGGTCGAGGAGAAAATTCCGGAAGGCGCACCGGCAATTGGCCAGCAAATAAAAGATATCGCTCTGCCAGATCAATGCGTCATTGCTGCCATCATCCGCAGCGGCGAGGTGGTGGTTCCGCGCGGGGCAACTGTATTCAAGGCCGGTGATGAGGTTCTGGCGGTTACTGATGTCGAAGGGGCGCGACAACTGGCAAAATTTTTCACCGGCGTGCGCAGGCAGAACGGTCGCTAAAGACACCCGGTCATTCACCTTTGCTATCGTAAAGTTGACATAGCGAATCTGACATCTTTTGCAAGGTGATTGCGATCCCGCCAGGGGACGCGTGAAACGGGGTTGCCTCAAAAGGAGATGGGTCTGGAAACTCGCCTTTTGTATCTTGGTGTCATCGAATCACCCTCATGATTAGTGGGTTATCAACCCCACCCGACCTGCCCCATTCTTGGGGCGGGCAAATTCTTATCAGGAGCTGTCCCCAAAAGCGGGCGGGCGTGGAAACCCGCCCCTACCTGTAGATACCGTCTTGAAAGTCAAGCGGTAGACAGGTAATTGGGATCAAATGGTTGGTTACGTTTAAGGACTCCATAAACAATATGGAGCA